>Ga0315273_10009080_pt1 | contig 12575 bp, 12 predicted proteins | sample YL17G02_0_MG_FD_205753 | JGI IMG/M metagenome (GOLD analysis project Ga0315273, IMG submission 205753) | Sediment microbial communities from Yellowstone Lake, YNP, Wyoming, USA - YL17G02_0 | ecosystem: Environmental > Aquatic > Freshwater > Lake > Sediment | place: USA: Wyoming | collected... | reverse complement strand
ATAAGGATTACACCCACGAGATGTTTAGAAGTACACATCGAATCTAGTTGGAGGGACCGACATAGGTAAAGTGAACTTGAGCCTTCACCCCCCTCACATCAAAGACCCATTGATCGGTTTATGACGGTTTTATATTACTACATCGGAAGAGCCTCTTTGAGTGAACATGAGGATAGAAGCAAGATTAATGGAAATCAACATCGCGCGCGCGACGCAGGATCAGGCATACAACGCGGCTCGTCTCACTGGGCTTGCAATAATCGCGAGCCTCAAGCAGGAGCTCGGCGACCTCGATAGGGTTGAGAAGTGGCTACGGGTGTTCGGGATGGTTAATTCTGCCTCCGGCTTCAAGAAACAACCCGCCGTGATCAACGGCTTCTCCGATCTCATTATCGATGTCTGGGGGAAAGAGGCAGGGAGGCACGCGAGATCCGCCGTCGGGTTAGCCGAGCTGCCCTTTGGTATACCCGTTGAGATAGAGGCTGAGGTCCAGATTAAACCCTAGCCGCCCGCCGTAGGCTGCATGACAACGACCTCGTCCCCATCTCTTAACTTGGTCTGGGTGCCATCCATCATGTCTATACTCTTACCGTTGACGAGAATAGCGAGGTCCTTTCCTCCGACGTGAAATTCTCCGAGGTAGCCCTGGCGCTGTCCCGTCTTCTCCCCGATCTTGGCTGCGATCGTTGTGATTGTAGCACCCTCGTTGAGCTCTATTTCGTGGCGCCTGCCGATTATTGCTGAGATGTCCCCGAAGACGCGAACGGTTATCTTCATTGTAACCAACGGCAGTGTAGTGGAAAATAAGGATTGATAAAAGTCGGGGCTAGTTTCTGAGCTTCTTCATAGCGGACTCACAGTCGCTGAGCCCGAGTTTCTTCAGGGTCTCCTTCGTGGGGATGCCTCTGTTATCCCAACCTAGGGTCTCGAAGTACTTCTGGAGCTTCTCGTCGACGATCTTCTTGTCGGTCGTCTTGCCCTTGAATGGGCCCGTAGGCAGCGGGTCATAAAACCTCGGCGGATTATCATCATCTTTGATGGGCTCCCATGTGACATCCGGGCCTCCGAGCAGCATCAACACCTTCTGCAGCGTGACTATCCTGGGGCCGGTGACTCGACGCCAACTCTCAAGGGTTATGGGGAAACCAGTGACAGCCTTGGCGAAGTCAAAGACAAGCTCCTGAGGGACCCCATAGTAGCAGAAATTGCAGAAGACAGCGGAGTCTGTGAAGACGGAGCCGCTCATGTCGGTGTAGCCGTCTACAGCCGTGGAGGTGTGGTCGCCGCCCTGGACGCTGGCTGCATAGGCGATGTCATGGGTATAGTCCGCATCGCTCCGAGTCCCGTGGGCGCCGATCTCAATGCCCTTAACGTGGACGGCGTACTTTAGGAGCTCCTCGGGCTTAATCTTCTTCATCTGGGCAATCTTGATAGCTGCCCTGTATGTGCCCTCCGCGAGGGCGTCCCCGATCTTCTCCCGTTTCGCCATGAGCCAGGCGAGCTTGTCCATCGCCTCGGCGTCGCCCCATACGGGTTTGAAGCCGAAGTCGCTCTCCTTTAGGATGCCCCGCTGGTAAAGCTCAGCTGCGAAGGCCATCGTGTTCGGACCATTGATGCCCGAGTGGCCGAGGTTATCGATCAGTGCGCTGATATGTATGGTGTCCGCGGGATCGAAGATGCCGAGATTGGTGCCGCAGTATGCTTCAAGCTCGTAGTCGGGCATGTCGGTGATGTCCCCCTTCCACCTGCCCGTCTTTATGCAGCTTACTTTCATGCAGTTCGTCGTGCAGCCGAAGTCGGCCCACTTCTTCTTGACCCAGAACCTGTTCTCGAACTTGGGACCACCCATACTCTTCTCATCATGCCACTCCTCCTGCCAGTTACGGACGGGCTCGCTGCTGGTATCGGCGCCGACTGCATAACCTGCATAGCCGGTTCCCCAACGACGCATCGGTGTACGCGTCCAGAGGTGCTCGTGTGTCCTCCGGAGTAATAGTTTGACCGACTCGGGCGCATCAACAGTAGGGATCTTGCCCCTCCCCTTAGCGACTATGGCCTTGAGGTTCTTGCTGCCCATAACCGAGCCGTATCCGCCGTAGCCGCAGGCGTGGCATAGCTTCGACATGACCGCGGCGTTCCTCACGAGGTTCTCCCCGGCGGGGCCGATGTAGATCATGCCGGGCTCCTTCCAGAGTCCCACGAGGGGCTTCTTCTTGGCGAGCTCGGCGGTGACCTCCTTGTTTAGCATCTTTATAGTGTCCTCGCCGATGGTCCCCCAGAGGTGTTTCGCGGGCTTTATGGCACCCCCTTCGTCAGTGACCAGGATGTAGACCGGCTCGTCAGCCTTCCCAGTGACTATGACACCGTCGTATCCAGCCATCTTGATCTCCGATGCGAACTCGGTGGAGGCGGTGGAGCCCACGACGCCGTTGCTTACAGGTGACTTGCCAGTGCACATTATCCTCGCGCCCGGGTAGATAGCTGTCATAGGCCCGGTCAGGGCGAGGAAGATGTTCTCGGGGCTAAGCGCGTCGATGTCTGTCCACTTCTTTCCTATCCTATCCCAGAGGATCTTGGAAGCTAACCCACGGCCACCGAAGAACATCTCCAATGTGTCTTCGTCAAAGGTGACGTCCTTCACCTTTCCCTTCGTGAGGTCGACGTCGAGGAACTTACCAGCATATCCGCCTGGCACCTAGATTACCTCCTCACCCTTTTCCCCGAAGAACAAGACCGCAAGATCCTTTGCCACCTCAATCGGTGGTCTCGAGAAGAGCTTGCGGTGCACGTTCGGGCCCTCGAGAACGAGGGTCAGTGCGTTGTATCCCGCTTCGGTGCAGACCTTTACGCACTCAGGGTCGCCGTTGCATAGGTTGCAGATGGTGGCCTTGTTGTCTCCGGGGTGGAGCATCGGCACGTTTCCGGGGCAAGCCTTTATGCATTTCCCGCAGCTGGTGCACTTCTCCCTGTCCACGAGGACTGCTCCTGTGACCGCGTCGGTGCTTAGCGCCTGCGTCGGGCAGCTCCCCACACAGGGGTAGTCCTTACACTGGGCGCAGAGGTGGGGAACCTCGACGCCGGGGAACGGCATGAAGACGCGGACGCGTGACGCCTCGGGCCACATCCACCCCTCGTGCTTCATGCTACACGTTATCTCGCACCGCTTGCACCCGCTGCACGCGGCGTAGTCGCGAGCGATCCAGATGGGTTTACTCATGTTATCACCAGAACGACATATTTTAGGCATGTATCTGGATAAAAGGCTTCTCGGATGCGCCTCTTCGAGCCGATATATACGGAAAAACACATCGAATTAGTGAAAACGCAGAAAAAGACCCCTAACAGGTTAAAAAACCATGACTATTCATCGATAACTTATTGAGGCGTTCCATAGCTTATCCGTCATGGTATCAAGGACATCTACCTTGGAGAGTTCCATAATCCATCTAGCCGGGATCGCCTCATTACCGTAGTAGGCACCCGCGAGCTGCCCGTAGACGGCGCCGACTGTGTCCGAGTCATCGCCGAGGTTGACCGCGAGCAGACAACCCTCCTCGAATGACGTGCTCTTCCAGAAGGCCCACAAAGCCGCCTCTAAGGTCTTGACCGCAGTTCCCTGCGCCCTGATGACCGGTGTTTCCGAAAGCCTGAAGGAGCCCCCCGCAACGGTGTCGACCTCGGGTGTCAGGGGGGTCTTTCTCCATATACCTATCGCTGGTTCGTACCTCCCAGCGAGCAGTACTTCCTTCTTAATGTTCTTCAGCACACCGACGATCAGGGCGCCCAGATATCGGCATGAATCTACAGCGGCATCGGCTCCGTGGGTGGTCTTCGAGCTCAGACCAGAGTACTCGACCGCTTCTCGGGGGGAGGCGTGATAGAAGAGCGGAACCGGTGCCAGTCTCATGAGGGAGCCGTTACTCCCCGTCTTAGGATTCGTAGGGCCGGAATATGGGTTTCCTGTGTCAATGAATCTCCGGAGGCTCGCCTTCGTTGTGTTCCCGATGTCGAAGCAGCTCCCGGTACAGCTCAAGTGGCCCTCTTTCCACCACCTGACGTACCTCTCAGCTTGGTCGCGGGGATCGAATCCGCGCTGCTCCACTAGGCTCTCGGCAAGGCAGAGAGCGAGGGAGGTGTCGTCTGTCCAGTCCCCCGCTTTTAAATTGAAAGGACCTCCACCGCGGAGGCTGGCTATCGGCGCGAAGCTGCCCCTCGGTTCGAACTCGACCGGCGCCCCGAGGGCGTCTCCGACCGCCAGACCTAGAATGCTGCCCCTGAACCTGCTGAGGAGATCCATTGTGGAAAAAGGGTGGTTGAACGGATATAAGTGGGGGGCTTTAGACCCTGAGCTTCTTCATCATTGGCTCGAGGTCGGCGAGGTCGAGCTTTTTCAGAGTATCCTTGGTTGGGATGCCGCGTTCGTCCCAGCCGAGGGTCTCGTGGTAGGCCTGTAGCTTCTGGTCGACGAGCTTCTTATCTGTCGTTTTTCCCTTGTAGGGTCCCTCGGGTAGAGGCTCGTAGAACCGGGGTGGGTTGTCGTCGTCCTTGAGGGGATCCCACTTCATGTCGGGTCCTCCTAGGAGGAGCAGAGCCCTCTGCAGTGTGACTATCCTTGGGCCGATCTCCTTCCGCCAGCTCTCGACGGTTATGGGGAATCCGGTTATCGCTTTGGCGAAGTCGAACTCCAGTTCCCGGTTGGTTCGGCAGAAGTCGCAGAAAACACCGGAATCGGCAAATATGGCGTCGCTCATGTCGCTGTAGCCGTCACCAATGGTAGAGGTGTGGTCCCCACCTTGGACGTTGCCGGCGTAGCTGGCGTCGTGGACGTAGTCCATGTCGCTACGTGTGCCGTGGGCGCCTATCTCGATGCCCTTGACGTGGACGACGTACTTTAGGAGATCCTCGGGCTTCTTTCCCTTCATCTCTGCAATCTTGATGGCGGCGCGATATGTGCCCTCAGCGAGGACGTCGCCTATCCCCTCGCGCTTCGCAATCATCCAGGCGAGTTTCGTGAAAGCCTCGGTGTCACCCCACTTGAGTTCGAATCCTATGTCCTTCTTCGTCAGGATCTTCCTCTGGTAGAGCTCGGCGGCGAAACCCATTGTGTTGGGGCCGTTGATGCCGCTGTGGCCAAGGTTATCGATAAGGGCGCTCATGTGGATGTTGTCTACGGGCTCGAAGATGCCGAGGTTAGTGCCACAGTATGCTTGGAGCTCGTAGTCGGGTAGATCTGTGATGTCTCCCTTCCACTTCCCGTTCTTTATGCAGCTGACCTTCATGCAGTTGGTTGTGCAGTTGAAGTCTGCCCACTTCTTTTTGACCCAGTATTGTTCGAATCGTGGGCCGGCGTAGCTCTTCTCGTCGTGCCATTCGGTTTGCCAGTTCTTGATTGGCTCCGAGCTGTATTCCGCCCCCACTTGATAGCCGAGGTACCCGGTACCGTAACGTCGGAACTCGGACTTACTTATGAGTATCTCGTGGGCCTTCTTCCAGAGGAGCTTCGCTGCCTCAGGGGCATCTGGGGCGGGCATCTTTCCCCGTCCCTTAGCGACGACGGCCTTTAGCTTCTTTGAGCCCATGAGGGCGCCGTAACCACCATAACCCGCCGCATGGCATAGCTTCGACATGACCGCGGCATTTCGGACGAGGTTCTCCCCCGCGGGGCCTATGTAGATGGAGCCGGGCTCGCGCCAGATGCCGACGTTCGGCTTCCTCTTATGGAGTTCCTCCCCAACCTCCTTGTTTAGGATCTTAATCGTCTCCTCACCTAATGTACCCCAGATGTGCTCTGCTGATTTGATCTCTGCACCCTCACTTGTGACGAGGAGATAGGCAGGCTTCTCCGCTTTGCCGGTGAAGATCACACCATCGTAGCCCGAGCAACGGAGCTCATGGGCGAACTCTGTCGACGCGGTTGAGCCGACTGTGCCCATGCTGGCCGGGCTCTTGCCAGAGACGCAGATCCTACCCCCAGGGTAAATTCCCGTCATGGGTCCAGTTAGCACTATTAGGGGGCTCTCAGCGGCGTAGGGATCGAGGGTCTCCCACCTCTTACCTACGCGATCCCAAAGGATCTTCGCCGCCAGGCCACGGCCTCCGAAGTACTGTTGTAAGGTCTTCTCGTCGAAGCTGATCTCTTTAATCCTCTCTTTAGTCAAGTCGACATCGAGGAACTTTCCCGCATATCCGTTCGGCATCTTAGATTACCTCCTCGCCCTTCTCGCCGAAGAAGTATACGGCTAGTTCCTTCGCTACCTCAACTGGGTGGCGGCTGAAGAGCTTCCTGTGGATGCTCGGTCCCTCCTCCACGAGGGTAAGGGCATTGTAACCGGCCTCCGTGCATACTTTGACGCATTCTGGGTCTCCGTTGCAGAGGTTGCATATGGTGGCTTTGTTATCATTAGGATGCATAATCGGGACGTTTCCGGGGCACGCTCGGACGCATGTTCCGCAGCTTGTGCACTTCTCCCTGTCAACGAGGACCGCCTTAGTGTTGGGGTCGGTCGACAGCGCCTTCGTCGGACAGCTCCCCACACAGGGGTAGTCCATGCACTGAGCACATAGGTGCGGGACCTCGACACCGGGGAACGGCATGAAGATTCTTATCCTAGAAGCCTCGGGCCATATCCAGCCCTCGTGCTTCATGCTGCACGCTATCTCGCACCGCTTGCATCCGCTGCAGGCGGCGTAATCGCGGGCAATCCAAATATTCGCCATGAAACCACTGATCTGAGAACCTTAAGCATGTGATAAGAACGCTTCGAAGAGTCTACACATGCATATCGATTCGCGTGCGTGGTGGATAGTTCACAAAACCTCTAGATCCTGATAGGTTTAATCCATCTTCTCCGGGCTTCGCCGACAGCAAAAACCGACCCAGTCACTAGAACCATGTCGTCTATCCCAGCGCAACTAATCGCTTTATCGACTGCGTCGTATACGTGCTCAATCGAGTCCCAAGGCTTACCTATCCTCTTAGCCTCCTTCCCTATTCTCTCGCGCTCCGCTGCTCTCCCCATGACCGTGTGGCTTGTCACGATGAAGCGATCGACAACCGGGGAGAGATTACGAATCATATCCGGGATGTTTTTATCTCCACTGATGCTAACCACGGCAATGAGCTTCTCGTGGGGAATATCCCTGATCGCCTGAGCGAGGGCTCTCATCGCCTCCGCATCTTTTGCGGAGTCGAGAACGACGAGGGGGTGCTCCTGCATAACTTCGAGTCTACCGGGCCAGCGGATGTCGGCGAGTCCACGGGCGATGGCAGTTCCTGTTATCTCGATGTTATTGCGGCTCAATGTCTCGACCGCCCCGACTGCGGTAGCGGCGTTGTAGAGCTGATAATCTCCGAGGAGGGGGGTGTAGAGGGTGTAGCTTCCCTTCAGACCGTCTACCTCGAAGCTCTGCCCATGAAGATCCCCCCCAAGCCTGCGGAATGATATGTCATCCCCGACTCGATGGATCTCAGTTTTTAGTCGCTTACATGTCTCCTCGAATAGGGCGTAGACGGAGTCGTCTTGAGTAGCGGTAACTAATACACTGCAGGGTTTGATTATCCCCGCTTTCTCGTAGGCGATCTTTAGGATGGTGTCGCCTAGCACCTGGGTGTGCTCGAGGCTGATGTTTGTTATGACTGAGACGAGGGGGTTTACAATGTTTGTGGCGTCGAGTCGTCCTCCCATACCTACCTCTAGGACGGCGAAGTCTACCCCCCTCTCGGCGAAGTACTGGAAGGCAACGGCGGTAACTATGTCGAAGAATAGGGGGTGGACTCTCTGGGGCTCCTTCTCAAGTCTCTCGACGAGGGGGCGGATGAGCTTGGTGAGCCTCACGACGTCCTTCTCTCGTATCTCCTCGCCGTCGACTACTATACGTTCCGTGAAACGCTCGAGGTGGGGGCTGGTAAATAGGCCGACGCTGTAGCCCGCGGCACTCAGGATACTCGCGATCATCGCGGAGGTGCTACCCTTCCCGTTTGTGCCGGTGATATGGATCGCCTTGAATCGATTCTGGGGGTTACCCAGCAACTCGGATAGGTAGATTATTGGGTCGAGGGTCCGATCAGGCCCGAATCTACGGACTTGGAACAACCAATCCACGACTTCTTGGTACTCGCCCATCCTTGAGGTCACGGTGCATTACTCGGGGGTGTTTAAAGATATATTCATGCGCATGTTGGTAGGTTGGGCTAGATGAAGTAGCTGAGGATTATTGAGGTGGTGTAGATGAGCATCGCAACGTGGAACATGGGGAGGATCTTGAGAGTTGAGTCGGGTGAGGAATTTCTTTATACTGAGATATTTGCTGATTAACAGGAGGCCGCCTAAAGCTAAACCGGCGATAGCGCGCGCGGCTCGCTTGCTTTCTATTGACAGTGGTTGGCAATGGTTCTAATTCGATGGTTCCCCTCTATATCCTGATTCATATGGCGAAAGATGTCTGGTTTGGGGTTCACCTTCCCTCAGAGGGAAAGGATTGGCACTATATGAGGGAGGCTTGCCTCGGCGTCGAAGCTAACGGCTTCGACCTCTTCACGACGACGGACCACTTCATGAACATGTGGAACCCGAAGGGGTCGGAGAACCACCCCCTCGAGTGCTGGACACTGCTGTCGAGCCTCGCCGCGGTGACAAAGAGGATCAAACTCGGCCCCCTAGTGAGCTGCTACGGCTACAGGCAGCCTACGGTGCTCGCAAAGATAGCGACAAGCGTTGACATCATCTCTGGGGGACGGCTCATCTTTGGTATCGGCGCCGGCTGGCACGAGGAGGAGTTTAACGGTTTTATGGGTAGGTTCCCTCCAACTGCGGAAAGGCTCCGAGGCCTACGCGAGACCATTGAGATCTGCAAGGGAATGTTCGCCAACGAGCACTTCACCTACAAGGGGAGGCTCTACAACGTTGAGAACGCACTAAACAAGCCCCAACCCGTACAGAAAACCGTCCCCATAATGGTTGGGGGAGGAGGTGAGAAGGTCACCCTACAACTCGCTGCAAGGCACGCTCACATAAGTCACTTCTTCACTGGGGACTTGAAGACTCTCGAAGCGAAGATCAAAGCGCTCCGTGGGCACTGCGAAAAAGTCGGAAGGGACTACGAATCGATAAGGAAGGCGACGGGTTTCAGCATCCTCCTCGGAGACACGGAAGCCAAGGCGGAGGAGAAGCTAAAGAAGGTGGCCGCTATGCGTGTACAACTACCCGAGGCGCTCCGCCAGAGGATCGGTCCCGGCTTCGGTACCCCCGAGAGGGTCGCAGCGCAGATTTCCGAGTACGTCGAGAGGGGGGTAGGGCTCATTACCCTGAGCTTCACCGACATGGCTGATATGCCAGTCTTCTCTGACAAGGTCATGTCGAGTTTCTAAAAAAGAGCCGAGCCCCTCGGCTCACTTATTCTTCTTGAATCGTGGCTCGAGTGTCTTGAGGACCTGGGGGAGGGTTGTGTACTCCATTGCCTCTGGTCCTAGGCGGGCGGGCTCGAACTCGCCCATTCTTCGAAGGAATTGGCTCATCTGAATCGCCTCCTGTCGGGCGCCGTCGAAAGCGACGTCCTCGAAGAAGTCGACTATTAGGGGGTTGCCATCGTCGTCCGCGGAGAGCTTGCCATTCGCTATCTGGACGCCGAGGCATACTATCCTTGGGGGGCCGTCGAAGACGGTGCACTTACTGTCCTTTAGCCCCACCGGCATGAAGGGGCCCCAGTGACTCCCGCGCATCCAGCCTGCGACGAGGTATGTGTGCTGGAAGGGGGCGATGATCTCGCCGACGCTTGGGAATCCGCTCTGGCCGCGTACGAGGCAGACTGGGTCGTCTTTTCCCACGTAGGTGCCTGCGATTAGACTGAGCTTCGTCGTGCTGCTCACGGAGACTATCTCGTTGTCGCTGGTGCGCCATATCTTGCTGACCATGTAGCGACTCGTGGCGCCTATGAGGGCGATGAGCTGGTAAAGTTCCTTCGGGGACTCAAGGATGACGCTCTTGTCCTCGTAGGCGTCTAAGACCTCGAATTTGAACCCGCCCGTCATCTTTGGGTCGATAACCAGCCCCGCCGTGTTTGAAGGGTCGGCGAAGATCCTGTAGAGGAGGTAGTTGAAGGCGGATGGCTCCGTTTTATCGGCGGCAAAGACGACGACGGGGTCGCTGCCGCGCTCCTCGAACTCCATCTCTGCGACGCCGGGGCCGAGCCCCTTGACGTTACCGCTGAACGCGTCACTCAGCAGGTCCTGCCCCGCCCCATAGAGCTTAAGTTCCTTCGCCTTCTTAGTGCAGGCGAGGAAGGTGTCCCACGCGAGCTTGTGTATCTCCGAGTGGTTCTCACCCTTGAAGTGCGTCATCAGCAGCTCTAGATCGTCTCCCGCGTTGAAGACGTAGAAGCTGTTGATCAGACCTGACTTCTGGGCCTCCTTTAGCCTCCTCTTCGCTATCTCTAAGAGGGGTTGAGCGACGACGGAGTGTCCGGCGACACTTCCTATATCGGCTTTAATCAATGATACCGTGGTCTTGACCATCGGGTTGTGCCTCACCAGTTGGGGTACTTCGAAGATATTTAATGGTTAGTTTCCACACCGGTCTCCTGCTAACTAATTATTCTTACCCTGTTTAGGTGTGTTCTTCGGGTTTGATGTCCACAATTGGGGAGCCCTCGAAAGCGTCGAGGCCATGGACTAGGAGCCTGTTACCCTCCACGTTTAGCAGGTCGACAGTGGTAAGGCCGATGGGGTTGGGGCGGTGTGGGCTGTGTGAGGCGAAGACGCCACGCTCCTCGGTTGCACCGTGACGTCGAGGGATGACGCGCAGGGTCGCCCTATGGGCGGGATTATCGGTCTCGTGAAGCCAGAACAGGATATTTAGGCGCTTGTACACATCGAGTCCATCAAGTCCTGGAGCGTACTCCGGGTAGATGGCTAATGTGGAGTAGTCCCCCTCGACCTTCTCGACTACACCGATGAATTTTATTGTGCCGCTCAAACCAATCAAGACTCAATTTGCCTCCAGATTATTTACTGCTTCTCAACCGCGCGCGAATACACCTGTTACGCGGGGGACAGTTTCATATCCCCTAATAGGGCTAGTTCCCTTGATGGCTTATGGGTAGGGTCTCTATCGTGAGGAGCCCTAAGGCTCCTAGGGACGCGGAGATAAAGGGGCTCGTGAAGAAGTCAATAGACCTGGTTGGCGGTCTGGAGAGCGTCGTGAAGAAGGGCGACGTCGTGGCGCTTAAGCCAAATGTCGTGACCGGGCGCGTCTCCAAGCCTGGTGTCCTCACGGACAAGAGGATCATCGAGGCGATGATCACGTTGTGCCAAGAGGCCGGCGCCAGCGAGGTGCGGGTCGTCGAAGGATCAGGCTACTTCACCCCAACTGACGTGGCGCTGGATAAGAGCGGTGTCAAGGCCGCCGCCGAGGCACTCGGTGCTAGGGTCGTCGACGTGGACAAGGACGAGCTCGTCGAGCTCCCCGTCCCAGGGCACCTCATCGTCGACAAGATACCCGTGTCCAAGTCCTTCATGGAGGCAGATGTCAGGATCAACATGCCTGTGATGAAGACCCATGACCAACTCCTCGTCACCCTCGGCGTCAAGAACCTGAAGGGGGTCATCCCGAAGCCGTGGAAGAGGAACTTCCACAAAATCGGCGTCGTGAAGGCTATAGTGGACCTAAGCAGGGTGGTGCCAATCGACCTCACGGTCCTAGATGCCATCAACGCGATGGAGGGCCTCGGCCCTAGCTTCGGAGACATCGTCCCACTCAACACCATCCTGGCATCTAAGGACCTATGGAGCCTAGACCTCGCAGCGAGCAGGGTGATGGGCTTCGACCTCGAGGAGTTGGACTACCTCATGGAGGGGCTCAGGGTCGGCCTTTTCGACCCTAAGAAGCTGGAGGTCGTCGGGGAACCAGTCGAGAATGTGGCGAGGAAGTTCAAGAGGCCACCCACGGACCTCGATTTCGGCGAGGGTATAACCGTGATCAGTGACGGGGCTTGCAGCGCTTGCAGAGGAACGATCCACAGCGTCGTCTACGACCTCGAGCAGATGAAGAAGATGGGTGAGATCAGGGACCTCTTCATAGTTGTTGGCTCCAACGCGAAGGTGCCGAAGGGGCTAAAGAACACCCCCATCGTCATGGGAACATGCCTCAAGGCACAGGAGAAGGAGGGCTGCTACGTCGTTGGGTGCCCACCTAATAACGACCAGATGCTCGCCGCGATAAGGAAGGTCTGCGAGCTAGCCTAGCCCGCCTCTCTTTTAAGCTTCAACACCCAGTTTCTGATGATGGTGGGGATCACCGAGGGGGAGGCACACCGCCTACTGGAGGGCTCCATCAAGTTCTACCACTCAGTCCTAGTGGCTAGGATTATGGAGGTCCTCGCCCCCGGATTCGCCGCGGCTCCTCAGGATTGGAGCCTTGTCGGTCTCCTCCACGACCTCGATCACGACGCTACTGAGGACGAGCCCGCCCTCCACGGGCACCGGACCGCCGAGATGCTGGCGGGAAGGTTACCTGACACCAGCCTCCACGCGATAAAAGCCCATGACTACAGGTCAGGGGTTAAACCCCTCACTGTGCTAG
>Ga0315273_10009079_pt1 | contig 12575 bp, 10 predicted proteins | sample YL17G02_0_MG_FD_205753 | JGI IMG/M metagenome (GOLD analysis project Ga0315273, IMG submission 205753) | Sediment microbial communities from Yellowstone Lake, YNP, Wyoming, USA - YL17G02_0 | ecosystem: Environmental > Aquatic > Freshwater > Lake > Sediment | place: USA: Wyoming | collected... | reverse complement strand
CGGTCGGGGGAGGTTAGAGCCCTCACGGACCCTTTCGCGAGAACGAGCGAGGATCGCCCGCCGCGGGTCCTGTCGCGGATATCCCCGCCCGTGCTCGCAAGCTCAAGCGCGGCGCGGGGGCCCCATCCGCGCCAGGCGCGGCGGGAAGCCGAGCGAAGTGGAGCGCTGGGTCCGTGAGGGCTCTAACCTCCGGACCCCACCGGAAACCCGCCATCACTCGAACCGCTTCACGACGTTTCGCATCTCTTCCGCCGCGGTCGAGAGCGCCTCCCGTGGCTCGGCGCGACCGTATATCACTTCTTCGACCGAGCGGTTGATGATGTCCTCCATATCGACCCACCCGGGGTGCGGGGGAGCCGTCTGGCTCGTCAGCGCCTGTTCGACGAACACACGGATCTTTTCGTCGCCGATGAACGCCTCATCCTCGATGACTCTCTTCGCCGCGGGAAACACGCTCTGCACTTCCAGACAGAGCTTCTTCGCCTGGGGATAGCTCTGGAGGAAACGGGCGAGCTCTAGCGCGTCCGCTTTTCGCGCCGACTTTGCGTAGACGACGAGCATCTCCGCTCCGGCAAAGCTCGCGTGTTCTCCCCTGTCGCGCGACGGTTTGGGGACCAGGGCGACCCGGTACCTCAGCTGCGGCGCTTCGATCGCGTAGTTCTTGAGGTTCCACGCGCCCGACACTTGCATCCCCAGCTGGCCGCTCTTGAAGTAATGATCGAGGACTTCCTGTTTTTCCTTGAGCGAATAGGACGCGAGCTTTCGATAGAACTCGAGCGCCTCGACGTTCTCGGGGGAATCGAAAATGACGCGGCCGCTCTCATCGATGATCCCGCCGCCGTTACCCCACGCAAACGCCATGAACTTCTTGTAGAGAACGTACCTCTCACCCAAATTGAGACCGAATCCGCTAACGTCGCCGGGGAGTTCGTCGATCCGTTTGGCCGCGTCAAGGAGTTCATCCCATGTCTCGGGAGGCCGGTCCGCGTCGAGTCCCGCCTTTTCGAAAAGATCGACGTTGTAGAAAAGCGCGCGCGATCCCTGGAGCCACGGAAGTCCATAGACGCGGTCCCGCCATCGAGCGCTCTCCCACATGATGAAACTGTCGGCGAGCTCGGTATAAACCGGCGTGAGATCCTCGAGGACGCCCTCGTAGGCAAACCGGAGGACCCACTCGGACCCCAGCTCGCAAAGATCGGGTTGCGTCCCCGACGCGATCGCCGCCTGGATCTTTTCGAGCCCACTCTTCCACGTGAGCTGTTCCGCCTCGACTTTGATCCCAGGGTGCGCGGCCTCGAACTCTCGAACCAGCGGGTCGACCGCGGCGGCGTCCCAGAAGTGCCAGAAACGAAGCGGTTCCCGTCCACCTTCCCCGCCGCCGCATCCCGCGAAGAGGAGGAGCGCGGTAACGGTCGCGAGTATTATCGCCGACATGCGAGGCATGTTATCTCTCTCCCAGGGCCCGGGCGAGAAACCCGCCGGCCCTTTCCAGCGTTTTCTCGGCCTCCTCGCGGCCGACACCCATCTTCGCCATCACGACGCTCACCTTGACGTTCCTCCCCGATCGCTCGAAGAGCTCCGCCGCTTCGTCGTAACCAGTCCCCGCGAGCATCACGATGATTCCCTTGGCGCGCTCGACGAGCTTTTCGCTCGCCGGTTTTAGATCGACCATGAGGTTTTCGTAGACTTTTCCGATCTTCACCATGCTCGCCGTCGATATCATATTGAGAATCATCTTCTGCGCGGTGGCGGCCTTCAAACGCGTCGATCCCGCTATCGCTTCGGGTCCCACGACGACATTGATTTGGACGTCGACCTCGATATCGACCGGGTCATTGCAGGTGAGAAACACCGTCTTCGCCCCGAAACGCCTTGCCGTCTCGAGGGCCTTCTTGACGTACGGTGTCCTCCGGCTCGCCGTGATCCCCACGACGGTGTCCGAGGGACACACACCGTGGTCGATCATATCCTTCTCGGCGGCGGTGACATCGTCCTCGATTCCCTCGCGTGAGAGAAAGACCGTGTCTCGCCCCCCCGCGATGACACCCACCACCATCCCCGGCGCCACGCCAAAGGTCGGGGGACACTCGGCGGCGTCGATGACGCCGAGACGCCCGCTCGTCCCCGCCCCGACGTACACGAGGCGGCCGCCCCGGCGAAACGACTCCGCCACGAAATCGGCGGCCCGGGCCACCTGTGGGATCGCCGCGCGCACCGCATCGGCCACCGTCCGGTCCTCGGCGTTCATGAGCTCGAGGATTTCGGCCGTTGAGGCGAGATCGATCCCCCGCGTCTTTGGGTTTCTCTTCTCGGTTGTGAGGAGCTGAAGCTCCTCGAAGATCCCCTGTTTTCTATGTTCTTTGCGATCGGCCATGTCGACACCGTTCCCGTCACGAAACGCAAAACGCCCCGGCGAGCCCGCCGTGCGGGCCCGCCGGAGTCTAGCAGACTCCGGCTGTGATGATAACGATTTTGGCGGGGGACGTCGAAACGATTATTTGGCGCGGACGAGCTTGCCCCTCTGCATGGTCTTCCGGCCGTCCTGTTCGACCGATGCCACGAAAAGGTAGACCCCGTTGGCCACCTCGTCCCCGTCGAACGTGCGGCCGTCCCAGCGGACCGCGTTCTGGCCGGGGGCGCGCGCGCCGGGCGCGACCTCGATATGGGCGACCTTCTTCCCGCTTACCGTGAAGACATCGATGGCTCCACCCGTGATCGCGACCTCGTTGGTAAACACGAAATCGACCTCGTCCTCGAACGGGTTGGGAAAAGCGATGAGGTCGAAGAGACCCGCTCGCGTCCCAACGACGACCGTAAACGGAAACTCGGCTTCGCCCACAAAGAGGACAATCTCGTGCGCTCCGTCGGGGAGGTCCTGGCGGAAGCTTGCGAGCCAGGTCGTCGTGTCCTCGGGGCTGGGATGAAAGAAACGCACCGGGCTCACCACGACGCCGTCGGTCTCGACGCGGAGCTTTGACTCTTCGACGAAGACGGGGAGCGCCACCTTGAACTCATAGTCGGCCTGGGGTGGGACAAGATCGCCGTCGTAGACGGGTCTCCCGTTGACGGCGAGCTCGGCGACGGCCTGGACCTTCATCACGAACTCGGCGGCCAGATGGAACCTGCCGGCCGTGGTGTCCTCGGCCTGGTAGGCCCTTAGGATGATGTCGTACCGCTTCGCCTCGATCCTGTGGTTGAAGCTCACCTCGTACTGGCGAGAAGCGCTAAGGTCCTGGTCCTTGACCGGAGTCACGGTGAGGATGTCCGTCGAGTCCGCCCCGTCGATCTCGAGGGCGAGTTTTTCGATCGCCACCTCGTCGGTGACGACGGCGCTCACCTGGATCATGTTGTCCGCGTCAGGGGCGACGAGATCACCCGACGTGAAAGGCACCTCGTTGACCGTCACGCTAAAGCGCGGAGGACCCGCGTCGATCCGGAGCACCGGATCACCCAGGTTGTGGTAGCGCTTCATCTGGCCGACCGCTCCCCCGCCGGAGCCGCTTGGATTCTGCGCGAGGTTCTCGAGCTCGGCGAGCATCAGCAGCTCGCCGAGGATCCAGCGGGCCTGCGCCTTGTCCGAGGCGACCATCGTGTCCGTCGGCACGTCGTCGAAGAAAGCGTCGGCGACGATGGCCGTGAACTCGGCATTGGGCGTCAGGTATTCGAAACCGGAGCTCGCGTACGTCGCCACGGCGCCCGCGCGTTGGTTCAACAGCAACTCGGAGAAAGAGTCCCCGGTCGGGGGGTTCGTTTTGAATAACGCCGTCTCGTTGTAGGGGGCGTAGTCGCTCATGTGGCATCCAAAACCGAACACCACCCACGGTCTGTCGAAGTTGGTGAGCCGCTGATGGTCGCTGTCCCAAGCCTGGCTTGTCGTGAACAAAGCCTCATGGCAAATCTGATAGCGGTTCATGTGAGCCTGGAAGCTCACGATACTCGCGCCCAAGTTCAGCTCGCCGATGAGCGCCGGCGTAACCGCGCTTCTAGTGGCGTTGGTAAGCAGTCCCGGTGGACTCTCGCAACCACTTGCCGGCTCCACCTCCGAGAGATAGTTCGCAAGATAGAACCGCACGATGTCGAACCCGCCTGGGATCGCGTTTTCCGTCTTCTGGGCGGCCGTTTCCTCGGCGGTCTCGAAGCCCACCTCGGAGGACACGTAACAAAGTCTCCCCGCGCCGGAGAACGCGTTGTCGGCGACGCGAATCATCCGCCTCCGCCAGAAGTCGTCCCCCTCGGGTGCTTCGAACGCAAAGACCTTATCGAGAACGTTTCGAAGCTCCGCGACCGTACCGACCGGCAGGCGGCCGATCAGCAGGTCCGGGTAGAAATCGCCGATCGCCGGCGAGTCGTCGTTGATGAAATCGTGATCGAGTAACACGTACCAGTTGTCCGTCGTCACGACCTCGTCTTGGTTGAAGCCCCCCCCCACGTACTCGCTAAACGACTCCGTGGGGACGAAGTTCTTGTCGGCCGAGGGGTTCGCATGTCTGTTGTCCTCGCTCGCGTCCCCCACGAGCAATACGAAGCTCGCCCCCCCGGTCTCGAAGAAGTGCTTGATGAATTTCTTGATTCCCCGTGGATTCTCGACTCCCCCGCTGAACTCGTCGAAGATGTCCTGCGGGTCCGCCATGAGCACGCGGTAGCCTTGCGCCCTTCGATAACCGACCCACCTCTCCATCTCGCCCGAGAAATCCCCGTGTGACACGACGAGGATATCCACGCCGCCCTCCGCGGAGCTTCCGATGAGAGCGCTGGGGGTGTCCTGAACGACATCCGAGGACCCGATCTGGTGAATCCCGTCTAGGGGCGCGAGAACGAATTTTTTCTGAGAAGCAAATCCTTCGCGGAACGAGACCGCGTAACCCACACCGGTGTCGGTGAAATGCGCTGGGGTGAGGGTGTATTCGCGCGCGCCGTACGAATCGGTGACGTCGAAGAGCATCACATCGGTCCGGGTGAGACCCGTCACCGTGATGCTCGTATCTCCCGAGAGGCTAGCCGAGTTGAACTCAAGGACGTTGCCCTTCGCCCTGTATCTCGCACGGTACTCGATGGATATCCAGTCGAGGAGAACTTCGAGCATATCGCGATCCGGCGTCATGTCGACGCGAAACGTATTGACGCCGTCGTCGATCACGCTTCCCGAGAGCACCTGGGATGTGTACGAAACGACGTTCTTGTTCAACACCGTTGCATCGTTGAGATCCACAATTCCCCTCGAGTTGCGTATCGAGAGATCGACGACCCTGTTCTCCAATTCCCGCTTTCCGCCAAGAAGCCGGGCCTTGAGGAGAAAGGTCCCGTTCGGGTCGATCGATGTCGTCGTGAAGGGGACCGAGAGCGCGGACGTGATGTACCAGTCGTTGTAATAGTAGAATTCCTTCTCCCCCGGAGGCGTCCCCTCAAAGAAGATGTTGTCTTCCTCGAAGTAATCGCTCACGGGGAAGACCGCCGATGCGGTGTCAGCGCTCACAAACCCCGGGGTTGTGGGCACCGCCGGCATCTGGAGGCCACCGGATTCCCCGAGCCAGTACACGTTTGAGGCGGAGAACTTCTCAAGGGGATCCTCCTGCAATTCGTCCTCGCGAAGACTCTTCCCGAAGAAGACGATCCAGTCGGATCCGTCGTACACGCCGTTTGTAAGCGCCGGATCCTCCACCACGCGAAAAGCGACGTCGACGATTTTCTCCGAGAGCGTCCCCGGGTCATACGACCGCTTGAACACGCGAAGGTCGGAGACCGCCGTCCCCGAGGGGAACCCCTTGCCGGCAACGGTCGCGGCGCTCACACGATGAAGACCCGTGTCGCGGACAAGCATCTTCACGAGCGGCCCCGAAACGGCGAGCGATGTAGCGGCGCCCTGCGAAAGATCGATGGGCCGCGACCCCTCGCGCGCACGCCACTTCGCCGACTGATCGGGGTTGACGAGGACGCGGTTGTACAGCCTCTCCCAAATCGCCGCATCGCGGACGGGGATGGGTTCTCTCCCACCAATGCGAGGCGCGGAGTCCTTACCCGCCGAGAGCGTCACTTCGACCCTCATGAGCGTGGCAATCACCGTTTCTCCGGTCGACGGGTCGTATGCGACGGGATTCACGCGGACCGGCAAAATCCGCTGATGACGGAGCCGTCCGATCGCATCCGCCGACACGCTGATCGCCGACGCTCCGGTTTCATAGACCGCCGGATCGATCCGGTACTCCTCTGACGCGAACGGCGCCCCGTTCTCGTCCTCCAGGACGACGGGAAACGGCACGGGCTCGAGCCGGTGCGTCCCCAAACGCTCGGTCCGCACCGCCGTCCAGCTGACCGCCGGTTCTCCGCTCGGCGGTATACCGACAAGAAACACCCGCCCCGGGAGCGACGGACGTCCCGGTTCGGAAAAGCCCCCGAAACCGTTGATTTCGAGCTTTTGGGTCCCCTCCAGACGGGACGACGGGGCGAGGGCGTACCCAGAGAGATCAATTTGGAAGACAATGCGGCCGTCAGTGGCCGAAATCAGCCTCGTACGCTCGCTTTCCGCCCCTCCGGCGGCGCGCGACGACACACACGCGCCCACGATCAGCCAAAGCCCAACGAACCGCAGCATCGAGGGTTTTATTGAACTGGTCATTTGGGGAGGGACCTCCTCGAATGGATTATAGGGCGTTTCGATCTCCACAGGGGGCCGGCCGGAAATCAAGGGGCGCGAGCGCCGAGGGGCGTCGACAGGCTGGTTAACTACAGCGAAGATACGTCGTTACTGATCAACAGTCAAGGACTTAACCCGCGCACCGACCGAATTGTACATGACCTCGGAGCTGGTCGTCAACACCGGGGAAACGCAAAAGAGGGGGTCCGGGCAGGCAAACCAAAAAGAACGGCGCCCACCATCGCGCGGTGGGCGCCACATCGCGAGCAGAAGCCGCTAACTGCGACAGATTACTCCGAGTACAACGCCTTGATCTGACCCCAGCTTGAATCCCGCTCGGGGACGATCATGGCGCACGTGCAATCCACCGTCGAGTTCACGACACCCGACTGACCGGCTCCAAGTATATAAGTGAAGCCGCAATCGACGACGTCGAGTTTGCCGGCGCCGCACGCACCGGTTACGCTCACCGGATCACAAGCGACGGAATAAACACAACACGTTGACGAGGTTCCCGCAGCGAAAAAGCTGATCGTCTGAAGATGGATGGGCGCGCTCCGGCACGTCCCATAGCCGACCGACACACCAGTTTGCGAATTGCCGACGGTGACCCCGAACACGTTCGTGTCGGAGAGGTAGGACGCCGTGAAACAGGGGGGCTTGGGCGCCGCATATTGGGAAGCCGTCGCGCCCCCAGTCATGATATGCACGACGTATACCTGCAGAAGCCCCGGCGCCGCGTCCGTGATCGCACAATTCGTCCCGGCCTGGTCGCTGAACAGACCGATCCGACCGCCATCTTGCGCCAAAACCATGGTCGCACCCAGCACCAAAACGAGCGTCATTAGCAATAAGAGTCTCATTTCGCCTCCTACGGAGTTTAAGGACTACCGCGACTAGCCACTCTGTGGAAAACCTTTGGAACTCAATCCACTCCCGCAACCGTTTACGAGACCTCCACGCCGCGTGGGGGGTGGTCCCGCCAAACCCTCGCCGGAGAGGTGTTCGACCCCTCTTGTGCGACAGTTTTCTACCGACTCGGAACCCCTGTCAAGTTAATTCGTTGCGTGAAACGGCTTGAGTATCCTGTCAATAAGCTCGCCACTGGAGCACGCAAGCGCAAGTGCCGTACCGCCTAAGCCCGGCCACCCCGCAAAAGACCGCTTAGTGGCGGCCCAGACCCTGAGTTGTTGCGATTAACTTGCGGCCCAACCGTATGTTGCGAATCTCCTCCCCCGGCGCTCGGCCCCCGGCCGGATCCGGCCAAAACGCCAACACCCGGCCAAGCTTGAGCCTGACCGGGTGTTGGCGTTTTATCCAGCCCGGACCATAGTCCTCACCGCCGACGACGATGACGACGACCGACGCCTCCTCTCTGCACGGTTATTCGCCGTACAAAGACTTGATCCGGCCCCATGTGGTCTCGTCCGTCGGAACGGTCGCGCACACGAGTGAAGTCATCCCAACCCCGTTGATGAAATCATAGTTGGGGTAGTCGGTTGCGCGAACGAACCCCGTCAACGGATGGGGCGACACGACGACGGGATCGTCCTCGATCGTGCATCCGTTGCAGTTCCAGCGGAAGAGCACCTTCGCCACGACGATCCGGAAGAACCCGTTTTGCGGGAGCGAAAACCCTTCGGAGATCCCCGTTGGGGTCGACCCGATCGTAACGGGCGGGGTACCGTAGTCGCTCAGCCACGTCATCGTCGGAGGATAGTTGATCGAATACTCGATCCCCGTGATGAACGCGTTGAAATTGCTGGCAACCACGAAAGCCGAGTCCACGTCCACTCCGGAGGGACAATCCTTGTCCATGCGCGTCAGGGCCTGGTCGAAAAACACGCTGACCATCGGGGTCTGAGCGTGGACGCCGGTCCCGATTAGACTTACCGCGAGAACCGCGGTGACTGCGAGCAGTGTCTTCATGAGATCACCTCCCTGCTTGTCGATGTCACGGACGGCCACTCTGCAAGACCCGGACCGGAGACGCTAACGCCGCGTGATCGGCACGAAACGCCGGCGGAGGGTCCGGACACCACCTTCCCGCGCAAATGGAATCTGGAACATAACCCCTAAATGTTACTTATGGTTACGAACACGGATGACGGAATGGGCGTGAGATCGGGGGCGACAGGGCCTCCACTGGGAGACCACCCGCGTCACAAAGAGCGTTCTCTTGTCCTCGTCATGGACCGCCAGCCGCGCCGCAAAATGCGAATGGAGGGAACAGAACCCGGAGCGAGATCTCCAGGAGAAAAAAAGAACGCTGGGCGAAGCGCCTCCTGGCATAAGTTCCTGGATATTCGCTTCACCCAGCGAGGCGGGTGATTCGAGCCCAACGATCGCTCGCCGCTCGATTATTCGCCGTAGAGCGACTTGACTTGTCCCCAGGTCGTCTTCTCGGCGGGCACACACGCGCAGACCAGCGAAGTGAGCCCGACCGCGGGATGATACGTGTACATGGGGAAATCGGTGTATCCGAGGGCGCCCGTGCTCGGGTGCGGGACCACCACGATCGGGAAGGAACCAAGCCGTGGCGATCGTGAAAAACCGCGAGAAACCGAACGCGCATCGACCCATGCCGCCGGCGTGGGACCACCCCCGGCAGCCTTCCGCGCGTCCCCACCCCGCGCCGTGCTCCCCACAAAAGGAAAACGCCCGGCCTTCTGCGGCCGGGCGTTTTCCGTGAACGATCGACGGCGATCAGCGACGCCAACCGTTATTCGTTGTAGAGCGACTTGACCTGTCCCCACGTCGTTTCTTCGACCGGGACGTTGCAGTTACAGCCCGCGCCCGACTTGATAATCCCCTTACCACCGGTGGCGGGAATGAGCTGCTCCGCGCAATTGACCACGAGGAGTCCGGGCGGCGTTGCCGTCGGATGCTCCAGAACCGGATAGTAGCAGCACGACGGCGTCATACCGTTCGTGAAGTAGCTTAGCGTCAGCACATGAAGCGGGCTCTGGCGACACATACCGTAACCGATGGATACGCCCGTCTGCGAGCTACCTACCGTGACGGCGAAAATGCCGGTATCGGCCAGGTACGTCGCCGTGAAGCACGCCGGCTTCGGCGCCGAGAACTGGCACGCCGTCGCGCCGGCGCTATTCACGTGAACGATGTAGTACTGCGTCAGCCCTGCGACGTCCCCCAGATTACAGTTCAAACCCGCGGGGTCGGCGAAAATGCCGATGCTGCCCCCCTGGGCAAACGCCATGCCGGCCCCGAACACCAGAACCAACGAGATTAACAGTGCCTTCTTCATATCATCTCCTTTTCGAAGACGGTGTCGGATTCACCAGTTGTTGTCACACGCGCCGTGCAGCGCACGCTTGGGAACGGTTTCCGCGACCGTTCCCCGCTCCGCTCAGGAACGAGGCGAATGCTGGATGAACCGCCACCGGCCGTTGGATGAACCCTAGGGGTTCATCCAGCTTCTCGCTACGTTCGTCTTACTCGCCGTACAGAGCCTTTACCTGCCCCCACGACGTATCTTCGGCCGGAACGGTCGCACAGATAAACGACGTCAGACCGACACCCGGGATTGCGTGGTAAAGGGGGTAGTCAGTCACGCCGAGGAAGCCCGTGAACGGGTTCGCTACTACCTTTACCGCGCTGTTCAGGAAATTGCTGCAACAATCGCAATTCCACATGACCACCACGTTACACAGCAAGACGGGCGAAAACCCGTTTTGCGGGAGGGCGAACCCCATCGAGATCCCCGTCGGCGTGAAACCGACAGTTGCCCCCGGCTTATTGGTATCTGCCACCCACGAGACGGCTAGCGGATATTCAATGGCGAACTCCGCGCCGCTCAAAAAGGTGTTGAAGTTGCGAGCAGCAACGTACCACGTATCGCTCACAAAACCCGGACAGTCCTTCGCCTCCTGCGAAAGCCCCGCATTGAAGTAGACCGCTATGTATGGCGTCTGCGCGCTGACGGCGACGACAGTCACCATCAGAGCTACCACGACCAAAGTTGCAATTCTCATTGTCAAACTCCTTGTTCGCTTGTTTCCCACCTAAGCTGCACAATCATCATAGGAGTTTCGCTGCAACGATCGAATCCACCCGTCGGCTAGAAGCACTTGTGTCCCGGAGGACCGTAGTGGAACGCAAACCTCGAGAGGTCCGGCAAGTTGACCAGGCCGCTGCAGTCGAAGTCCCCGCACTTGTTGTACGCCTGTGGCGGATAGTAGCTTGCGAAGAGCGACAGGTCGAGGAGGTTCATAATAAGATCCCCGTTCAGATCGCAGCTTCGAATCCTGACGTCGAAACAGTAATCCGCGCACGAAGGCGCCTGCTGGAGAACAAACCCCTGGCAAACCAACGAAATCTTATCCGCACATCCCAGCGCCGGGGGGCCGCCGCCTGCACGCAAGCTGCCGAGGCCCATCGTGGTCTTGCCCAGAGCGTTCGTCGCCGAGTCGGCGTTCGAAGACGCCGAACCCCCGCACAGCACGAGGTTCCCAAAAGGATCGCAGTCGATCAACCAGAAATCGGCTGCTGGAATGTTCGCGATCGGTTGACCGAGAAGGTCCCTGATCGTGAACGCAAACGAGAAACCTTGAGCAATGAACGAATCCGTATCACCCTGCGGGCATGCGAAGTAACACTCCGGCGTCGCACCCGTGTACACGACCGGCGAATTGCAGGGGTTGATAATCCCCGCCGTAGCTATCCCCGCTACCAACAGCAGTGAGGCTGCAAAAAGTACAACCTTGGACATTCGTTACACCTCCAAAAAGTTCGGAATTAACACTTTCACAGAGTTGGGTGGCATTCCACCCAACGGAAATAACCCAGGGGATGAATACCTCCTTCCACCAGTAGTGGTGCAGCCTTACTCGACGTCGAGAATTGTACCATGAAAAGGCGCGTACTGTCAACACGCAATTCCCGTTCAACCCGCTTTTTAACAGTGAGATTCGTTCGCGCCGACGCGGGTTTCCGGCCGGAGGCGGAGGGAGGGGTGGTGGGCGAAACAGGGCTCGAACCTGTGACCTCCTGCGTGTAAGGCAGGCGCTCTCCCAACTGAGCTATTCGCCCGGCCGCCTGGATGGAGAACTATAGAAAAGACAATGGGATAAGAATGCAGTACCCCACTACCAGAAGAATCGGGGCGGTCGTGATCCCCGCGGCCGCGAGCAGCGCGTAACCAACCACGATCGCCAGGATCCCCGCCAAAAATAACTTCCATCTGAACCTGAATGACTTAGCTCGTTTCTCCATTGCCTTTCCTCCCTGTGAGCGCATCGTTGAGCCGCCCGCTCCTGAACCCTTCGAGATCGAGCGTCACGTACCGGAAGCCGGCCGCCTTGATCCCGTCGACCACCGCCCGCCACACGACCGTCTCGATGATCCGGGGATGGTCTTCAACGGGAACTTCGACCCGGCCCAGATCTCCGTGGTGCCGGACCCTGCAGGTACGGAAACCGTGATCCTTCAGGACTCGCTCGGCCCTCTCGATCTGAGCGAGTTTCTCCCTGGTTACATCCTGATAATAAGGTATGCGAGACGCCAGACACGGAGAAGACGCTTTGTCCCACAGCGGCAGATCGAACGACTTCGCGAGCGCCCGTACGAGCCGCTTGCCGAGCCCGGCTTCGATGAGCGGAGCCGCCACCGAGTTCTCCGCGGCGGCCGCGGCCCCCGGACGGTAATCTCCCTTATCGTCGGCGTTGGCGCCGTAGGCGACTACCGAGTACCCGCGGGACGATGCGATCTCGCGAAGCCGGCCAAAGAGCTCTGTCTTACAGTGGTAACACCGGTCCGGGTTGTTTCTCGCGTACGCGTCGTTTTCGATTTCGTCGGTGGCGATTCGTTCGAAGGGTATTCGTTGCGTCCGTAGAAACTCGATTGCCTCCGCCTCCTCTTCGCCGGGAAGCGAGGGGCTCGACGCGATCACCGCGAGCATTCGCTCGCCGAGGACCTCACGGGC
>Ga0315273_10009078_pt1 | contig 12576 bp, 8 predicted proteins | sample YL17G02_0_MG_FD_205753 | JGI IMG/M metagenome (GOLD analysis project Ga0315273, IMG submission 205753) | Sediment microbial communities from Yellowstone Lake, YNP, Wyoming, USA - YL17G02_0 | ecosystem: Environmental > Aquatic > Freshwater > Lake > Sediment | place: USA: Wyoming | collected... | reverse complement strand
AAAAGGCGTTGGACCGCATGATGGACCCTGAGGGCGTGGACTACTATGTATGCAATGTTTGCGGTTACGTGCACGTCGGGATGGCTCCCGACGAATGCCCCATCTGCGGCGCTCCCAAGGACAAGTTCCGGCGCGTTGATTAGGATGTTCTACTAGCCGGGGCAGGTAGCCCTGAATATATCAGCCGCGCAGCCTGGCATACATCTCTTCGAGGTCTTCCAGCCAGAGAGCAGGTTCGGCATCGGACGGCATCCTCCAGTCACCCCTGGGTGAAAGGCTAACTGAACCTATCTTGGGCCCTTCCGGGAGGCAAGTCCTCTTGAACTGGTTGTAAAAAAAACGCGTGATGAAATTATGCAGCCATCTATGCAGGTCTTCGAGCTTATAATGGCCATCGAATAATTTCTGTTTCCTGGCTTCATTGGCTAAAAAGAGTATCTTGCCGGGACGGGTACCCAGCCTGATAAAAGGATAAAGATAAAAATCAGCCAGCTCCACCGGGCCGATAACGTCCTCGCTCCTCTGGGTTATTTCACCTTTAGCAGATCTCTTCAATTCGGGTGAAATGGGTGTATCAAGCACATCATACAATAACTTTTGCGCCGGGCTGCTTGCCAGTTCCTCGTCCGCTGCCCAGCGTATAAGGTAGCGCACCAGCGTTTTGGGTACGGACACGTTGACGTGATAGTGAGACATATGGTCGCCCGAAAAAGTGCTCCAGCCCAGCGCCACCTCGGTTAGATCGCCCGTTCCCAGCAGGAGGGCATTCAGCTCGTTGGCCTTGTTGAAGAGAAATTCGGTGCGGTAGCGAGCCTGTATATTCTCGAAGACGACGTCCTCCTGGCCATTATGACCAAGGTCGCTCATGTGCCCTCTACATGTTTTTGAGATATTAACGCGATTAAAATTGACGCCAAGGGCTTTACATAACGCGGTAGCGTTATTCCGTGTCCTGCTGGTGGTGCCGAACCCGGGCAGGGTGAAGGCGTAAACGTTCTCCCTGGAAAGTCCGAGGAAATCCATGGTCTTGGCTGCTACGAGAAGTGCCAAGGTGGAATCCAGTCCGCCGGAAACGCCCAGTACCAGGTGATGGATCTTGGAGCCGTTAAGCTTTTTGGCTAGGGCAGCCACCTGCATGGCAAATATGTCGTGACACCTTTCGGCACGCCTGGCAGGATCTTTAGGCACGAACGGTTGGGGGTCAAGCGTTCTTAAAAGCCGGGTGGCAGCTATATCGTTGATATTAGCCTCGAGAATCCTGAAAGGCTTAAGATGTACAGGCGATTGCCGGAAGCTGGAAAGCACCCGGCGGTCATGGACCAGTCGGTCAAGGTCGATATCCGATACGGTTAGCCCTGCTCCGGCTGACAGCCGCTGAGATTCATTCAGCAGGTTGCCATTTTCGGAAATGAGGCAGTGCCCTCCGAAAACGACATCATTGGACGACTCTCCGATGCCAGCGGAGACGTAGCAACAGGCAGCGGCGCACCTGCCGGATTCTGACAAAACCATATTACGGCGCCAGTCAGCTTTAGCCAGTATCTCGTTGCTGGCGGAAATATTCACAAGCAAAGTAGCCCCGGCCAGAGCCTGGTATTCATGAGGGGCAAGCGGTACCCACATATCCTCGCAGATCTCAACCCCAACGACGGCTGAGGGTATGCCGCGCATTGATAAGAGTATATTAGTGCCGAAGGGCACTACCTTATCGCCGATGTGCAGGGTGTCAGAGCAAGCGTCTTCTCCGGAGACAAACCACCTGTTTTCGTAAAACTCCTTGTAGGAGGGTAAATAGGTTTTGGGTATTATCCCAAGTATCTGCCCGGCGTTGATAAGCGCAACGCAATTGAATATTTTCTGGTCGATGCAGAGGGGCAAACCGACGATGATTAGCATACCGCTGTCTTTGCTGGCATCAACCACATCGTGCAACCCTTTTTCAGCTTTTGTCAGTAAGGCTTGCTGTTGTACCAGGTCGCCGATTGTATATCCAGTGATGGACATTTCCGGGAAAGCCAACACCTGCACCCCTTCTACTTTTGCTTTATAAATCATTTCTATAATAGTGGCAACGTTGAAATCGACGTCAGCCACCTTCAGGGGGGGCACGGCTGCGCCGACCCTGAGGAATCCGAGGTCCTTAGTTAAGTATGTTAGCTGTCCCAATGTCTATCCCTTTTCAAATAATGCAGTATAGAGTAGCTTTGGTTATAATAAAACGTTGCAAGAATTAAATCAAAATCACCCATAGACTATTTTAAGGTTTTTACGGAGAAATTCATATGTTTAGACTCATTTTGCTGCGCCACGGCGAAAGCACCTGGAACAAGGAGAACCGGTTTACAGGATGGACCGATGTAGACCTGTCGGATAAAGGCATGGAAGAAGCGAAACAGTCCGGCCGTGTGCTCAAAGCACAAGGATACATATTTGATACAGCCTTTACTTCTTTATTACGACGTGCCATACGCACATTGTGGATAGTGCAGGATGAGATGGACATGATGTGGATACCAGTGAAAAAATCCTGGCGGCTTAATGAGCGGCATTACGGTGCGCTGCAGGGGCTGAATAAATCTGAAACAGCCAGGAAGTATGGGGAAGAACAGGTGCTGATCTGGAGGAGAAGCTATGATATACCGCCCCCGGCGCTGGAAATAACTGATCCGCGCTACCCTGGAAATGAACCTATGTATTCTAACCTGAAACGGAGCCAGCTTCCGCTTGCAGAGAGCCTGAATGATACCTACCGCAGGTGCCTGCCTTACTGGCATAAAACCATAGCGCCTGCTATCAAAGCCGGCAAGCGGGTTATCGTTGTCGCCCATGGCAATAGCCTGAGAGCCTTGGTTAAATTCTTGGATAACGTTGATGAAAAAGACATAGTGAACCTGAATATACCTACGGGCATACCCTTGGTTTATGAACTCGACGGTGATCTGAAAGAAATCAGGAGCTACTACCTGGCCAGTGCCGAAGAGCTTGAGAAAGCCAGAAAGGCGGTGGCGGACCAGGGGAAGGCGCGGTAATATTTGTCAGCGGGATTTTTCTTTGTTTTATAGCTTAGATCAGCACTTTCTCGCCTTCTCTCAAACCGGCTACGACTTCCGTATTCCTCTTATGCTGCATTTCGATCTTCACCCGTCTCTTTTACGTGGCGGTCGTTGCCATGTCCCCCATGAAAATTATTCAGGAAATCTATGTTAGTCGCTATATCTGTGCGGAATGCTTTGCGGCGAGCGTTCTCACGTTCTTCCGTGCTTACCATCTCTTCCTTCTCGATCAGGCCGTCCCTGAACCAGATCACGCGGTCAGTGAACTCCCTCTGTTCCGGCTCATGGGTGACCATGAGAATAGTCTGTCCCAGTTCGTCACATAATGTGCGAAGGAGCCTGAGCACAATTCCCTTATTCTCTGTGTCGAGATTGGCACAGGGTTCATCGGCAAAAAGAATTTTAGACTTATTGACGAGAGCGCGGGCGATAGCCACCCTCTGCTGTTCGCCTCCGGAAAGTTCGCTGATCAGATGGTATAGCCTGTCGCCTATCCCGACTTTTTTCATGAGCTCGGTTGTGGTGTGTATGTAATCTTTGCGGCGCATTCCCAGCAGCATTAAAGGCAGGAAAGCGTTCTCAAGGGCGTTAAGCTCGGGGATGAGGGCGTACTCCTGGAAAACGTAACCAAGATGCTGCAGGCGGAATGCGGTGCGCTTGCGGTCGGTGAGTGTCGATACGTCCAACCTGTCCAGCAGGATTTGGCCGGATGTAGGTTCGTCCAGTAGCGCTAATTGATGCAGCAAGGTGGACTTACCGGAGCCGCTTGGACCCATGATTGCCACGAACTGACCGGGAGGAATTTCGAAGCTGACGCCTTTGAGCGCATGCACAGGGACCTTCCCGGGATATGTCTTTTTCAGGTCCGTTACCTTTATCATAATCCCACTATCCCCAGATGGCCTTGATGATATTTTCCCGGCTGACCCGCCAGGATGGTATAAATCCTGCAATGATACTGACGATGATCATGCAGATGATACTGGTGGCAACCTCGCTCCTGACGATCAACAGGCTGGTTTCACCCACGGGGAAAAGAAGTGGATGGGCAATAAAATAGGGCGTTGCCACAAATTCGAGCACTGCAAGTCCAATCCCGATGCCGATAACAGCGTAAAAGAGCGACAGCATGATGTAGGAGGCGACGATAATGCCTTCCTTCATGCCGATGGCTTTCATAATGCCGATCTGCTTTTTCCTGCTGATAGTGGCAATGAAAATGACGATAAATATAGTCACTCCTGCAACGACCAGCCCTATGAAAAGAACTATCCTCTTGATGATATCGAAGGTCTGCGCAAGGCCGAAGACCAGGCCGATGAAGTCCTGCCAGGGCCGGATGTCCTCTAATTCCACGCCGGCCTTCCTCAATTCCTGTATGTAATATGCCTCAGGATAGGCATCATCCGTCCTGATGATTATTTCGCTGGCACGGTCGTGGATCCCCAGTACCGATTCCATTTCCTTTTGTGTCACGAAGGCTGTCATATCGGCCAGCGGGAAGGCGGTGGCGTAGATACCTTTGATCGTGTATTTACGGGTGACTCCGTTGTGATAGAAGACCGTTACCTCGTCGCCGATATTAACGCCCTTCAGCGATTGCACTTCAAGGCTGGCCCCGTATCCACCAGATATCTCCCGGCCCATGACTATTTGGTCGCGGTCGGATTCCTCGAGGTATTGGCCGGCCAGCATGTTGTTATGCAGTCCGGAAATGCGTTTCTCAGACTCAGGATCAATGGACTTTACCGGCCAGCTTATCGTCCTGATGTCCCCGCCCGTTTTATCCGGGTCATATTCAATGATGGAGCCTATGGTGTAACGTGAGCTGCAGCCGATAATGCCCGGTATGGCATTAATCTTGCGTTTCAGCAGGCCAACCTGCTTGATATACTCCTCGTTATTGCCCCATTGGTCCTTGCCGGGTTGCACGACGATATTGCCGACGTAGTTGTTTTTAGTCTGTTCGTAGATGAGCCCCAGAGCGCCGTTGAATATACCTGAGATCAGGTTGATCTGTAAGAAAGCCAGTGTAGCAACGAGCACGGTCAGGATAACGGTGCCCTTGTTGCCGCGCGTAACATATTTGTAGAACAGGAATAAAGCAGCCTGCAGGTCGTTCCACATTACAGCTATCTAACCCCGAAAACCTTACGTATCATTATACGCCAACTGCTCAAGTCTGATATCATATCTGGAGAAAATAACCAGTTGAAAAAGAATATCATGCGAATCTGTATATTAAGCTACCGCAGTTATCAATATTCAGGGGGGCAGGGCATCTACATGCGCTATTTAAGCAACGCGTTGCGCGACCTTGGCCATGAAGTTGATTTGATTTCTGGTCCGCCGTACCCGGTCGTGGATGACGGCGTGGGTTTAATCCGGCTACCGAGTTTGGATCTCTACAGGTTTGGGTCCTGGCAAAGGCTGTTTATCGATCCGAGGAATCTTAATACCTACGCCAACTTCATGGAGTGGGGTGGCATCATGACCGGGTATTTTTCTGAACCGCTGGCCTTTGGAATACGAGCATATAATTACCTGGCCAGAAACGGGAGCGTAAAATATGATGTCATACACGATAACCAGACCCTTGCTTACGGGATAGCGGATATTATGCATGCCGGATACCCGGTAGTGGAAACTATTCATCATCCTGTCACGATCGACCGTGACATGGCTATTAAATCAGCCAAGTCGTTGAAAGATAAACTGGGTTACCGCCGCTGGTACTCATTCACAGGGATGCAGATAAAAGTGGCCAGGCAGTTGCCCTACATTATCACAGTTTCAGAAATAGCCAGGCAGCATATCCACGAGGTATTCGGGATACTTGAATCTAACCTGCGTGTCATCTATAACGGCATCGATAGCGGAATATTCAGCCCCTCCGGGAGCGTTAAGCGGTTGGATAACACGATCTTGATGGTCATGAGCCGTGACACGGCGGTCAAGGGTTTACGTTTCTTGCTGGAGGCTATGGCTGAGCTGAGAAAAAGGTGGGATTTAAAGTTGGAGGTGGTCGGGTGTACCATGGGGGACGGTAAAACCGAAAAGCTGATGGACCGACTGGGCCTAACGCAGCATGTTCATTTCATGGACCAGATCGATACGGCGGAGCTGGTCAGGTTGTATAGATCGGCAACGCTGGTGGCTGTGCCTTCCACCTACGAAGGCTTCGGGCTACCTGCGGCTGAAGCAATGGCCTGCGGCGCTCCTGTGGTCTCCACCACCGCCGGAGCTTTGCCGGAGGTAGTGGGGAATGCCGGTCTTCTGGTCCCCCCTGCCGATTCAGCGGCACTAGCAGCTGCCATAGCACAGTTGCTGGATAGCCCGGCTAAGCGCAATGAATTCAGCTTGCTGGGCAGGCAGCGCATCCTGGAGAAGTTCAATTGGAAAGACGCAGCCAAACGCACTGCTGATGTGTATAGCGAAGCCATTGAGAGCAACAGGTCAATTACAGCCAAAATCTGACAATGAATCAAGCGCAGTCTTGATTAATAGTGCAGATAAATGTAATATGGAGCGGTGTTTTCAAGGTTGTCAGATTTCCATAAAGTGAGCGAGCACTAATGCGTATATGCTTGCTTAGCTACAGGGCCTATAAATATTCCGGTGGGCAGGGGATATACGTCAGGTATCTCAGCCGGTCGTTGCAAAAGCTGGGTCACGAGGTTGATGTTGTAGCAGGTCCGCCCTACCCGGAACTTGCAGAAGGAATCAACCTGATTAAATTACCCAGCCTTGACCTGTACAGACTTCCTGAACCCAGGCGACTATTTATCAACCCGCTGTGGCTGAATACTTGGCCCAACTTTGTAGAGTGGGTTGGTGAATGCGGCGGTTATTTTACGGAACCAAAAACATTTGGTATGCGTGCATATAATACATTCCGTCAGAATGGCCGGGGAAAAAAATACGATATCGTGCACGACAACCAGTGCATCACTGAAGGAATACTCAAGATACACCAGATGGGGATACCCATGGTCACGACCATACATCACCCTATAACAATCGATCGTGAGCTAGCCCTCAAGGCAGCCCGGTCAATTATGCAGCGCTGGGGTATCCGAAGGTGGTACTCCTTTGCTGATACCCAAATCAAAGTAGCCAGCCAGCTATCGCATTTTATCACTGATTCCAGGCACTCGCTGCAGGAGATAACGGAGAGTTTCGGGTTGACTGCCGACAAGTTCAGAATAATCTACTGCGGCGTGGACCGGGAGATATTCAGGGAAGAGCCGGGGTCGCTGAGGCCGGATAACAGGATACTGGTTATCAACAGCGGGGATACACCGCTTAAGGGCTTGAAATACCTGCTTGAAGCCGTGGCGGAACTTCGCAGGACGAAAAAGATTGAGCTGGTCATCGTGGGTGAGCCGATGAAAAACGGATATACACAGGGACTGATAGAATCGTTAAAGCTGACTGATTGTGCTCAATATACTGGCAAGATCGATACGGATAAGCTGGTGCAACACTATTCTACGGCAACCATGCTGGTGGTGCCCTCCATCTACGAAGGGTTCGGTTTGCCGGCGGCCGAGGCCATGGCCTGCGGCGCGCCTGTAATCTCGACTACCGCAGGGGCGCTGCCGGAGGTTGTCGGTGATGCCGGCATACTTGTGCCACCGGGCGATACGCGTGCCATAGTGGAAGCAATAACAATTCTTCTCGATGATGAAAACAGGCGCAGGCAGTTGGGAGCGCTGGGAAAGATAAGGGTTGCCAGGCTATTTAACTGGGACAATGCTGCTAAACAGACGGCGGACGTTTACCGGGACGCCATCGAAAAGCAAGCTTATATATCAAGGTAGGATGAAATATGACGGTGGATAACAATACTTGCTTTGAAATACCTGAGATGGAGGAGTTGTTATCCGAGCAATTTCTCAGGCCAACACTGGAGAGCATTGTCGGTGTACAGGAAAAGCGGGGAGCGGTACCTGAGATGGAAGGTGGGGTTGTAGAGCCCTGGACACATGTTGAATGCGCCATGGCCATAGATGCCGGCAGCTATCACGATGAGGCGGAAAAGGCCTATGAATGGCTGGCTGATGTTCAATTGCCTGATGGAAGCTGGTATGCAAATTACCAGAATGGCAGGCCCAAAGATACCTACAAGGTTTCGCATGCTATCTCTTACATAGCCGTGGGTGTCTGGCATCATTACCTGGTATCCGGCAAGCGGGCCTTCCTTGACAAAATGTGGCCGTCTGTCAGGAAGGCTATTGATTATATTATGAATATGCGGGGTCCCGTAGGGGAGGTATACTGGGCCAGGGATGCCCAGGGCATAATCTATCCGTCCGCTCAAATCGCCAGCTGCAGCTCAACCTACCTGAGCATAAGATGCGCTTTAAAAATAGCTGAAGTGATCAATGAAGACCATACCGATTGGCAGATGGCCAATGATACGCTGCGAAAGGCGATTTTAGCCATGCCGCTGCCCTACGGCGAAAACCTTGACGTTGACAATATCTCGGCCTTTGCTATGGATTGGTATTACCCGGCGCTATGCAGTGTGATCAACGGGCAGGTGGCTATTAAACGGATCTATGATAGCTGGGACAAGTTCATCGTGCACGGCAAAGGGTCGGTCTGCAACCTTGAGAAACAGTGGGTTACCGCTGCAGAAAGCAGCGAATTGGCCATCTCGCTGGCCGTACACGGAGAGTACAAGCAGGCGGCCATGATTTACTACTGGTTGCACCACATGCGCGATGAGGATGGTGCTTACTGGTACGGCGTAGCCTTCCCCGAGCACGAGATATGGCCGCTGCAGAAACCCAGCTGGACCTCGGCCGCCGTTTTGCTGGCTGCCGATATGCTCAAACCCATGTCAGCAACAAACCTTCTTTTCGACCACCACGATATCCCGCTTCTTTAATATGCCCAGCGTATTGACCATGGGGAGCTGATCGAAATCCCCGCTTTCCAGTGCCTTTTCATATACCCGGCGGGGAGCCTGTCCACCCTTTGCCGTATCCAAGTAGATATCATGAAAGATTAGAAACCCCCCCGGCAGCAGGCAGCGGTTCCAGCATTGATAATCGCTTAAGGCAGATTCGTAGCTGTGCCCCCCATCGATAAAGACCAGTCCCAGCGGTGTAGACCAGTTCTTCACCGCTACCTTAGACCAGGTGACCATGGGCACCACCGTATCCTCCAGGTCCGCCGTTCGCAGCGTGCTCCTCAGCAGGGGCAGGCTATTTATTTCGCCGTTTTTATCATCGTAAATCTGCGGGTCGAAATATGGCTGGCCGGGCTGCTGCTCTTCCGAACCACGGTGGTGGTCTATACTAAAAAGTGTAACTCCCTTTTCCTGGCAGGCAGTGCCGATATAGACTGCAGACTTCCCGCAGAAGCTGCCGATCTCCAGGCAGGGTCCCAGGCGGGCTGCTTCAAGCGCTATGGCGTAGAGAGTTTCCCCTTCGTCTTCGGCCAGGAATCCCTTAACCCGCGCAGCCAGCGCCGCTAATAAATCCTGCTTATCCTTTTCCATTCTTGTGCCATCAGGCTGATTAGTCGCGCCTTCGGCTTATGAAGGCATAGGCGTTGATGAGTAGCAACAAGACCACAACTATGACGATAATGATCCAGATCCAGAAATTGGATGGCGCCGGAACGTTGCCGGGTTTGGCAGTGGCCGCCGGCGGTTTTTGCGGCGTTGTCTTATCTTCCGATAGGGTGAAAGTGCCCACCGGGCTGGGATCGCTTATCACCGGGGCTACTGCCTTGACCTGCCAGAAATAAGCCGTTAAAGGCTGCAGTTTGCTTTTTAGCTCGAAGGCAGTTGTTTGCGTCTTTTCCTGTGCGACAACGTCTGTGAGCTGTGCGTTCCTGGCCAGGATAAATTCATAGGTCGTAGCGTTTTTAACCGGTGACCAACTGAAGCGGATAGGCGGTTTACAGTTGCTGCATATACCGTCAACCGGCGCCAGGAGAGTGGGTCCCATGTAGTCTGCCGTGACGCGGAAGCCCGGTTTTACCGAGAAAATCATGGCCGGGGACCACGGGCTGTGAATTTTTGTCCCGCTTATCGACCTCGAACCGCGCACCCTCCAGTAGTAAGAGCGGCCCACCTCAAGCACCCCCGGTGAGATCCAGCACGACGGGTTTTCCTGGTCAGCAGGTGTGACCACCCATGCGCCGCTAAGATCATCAACCGGCGTCAGCGTCAGCGCCTGGCTGAGCGGTAAAGTAAAATTGACATCCTTGGCGATCAGTACGTCGTATCCATAGATGTCCCTGAGCGGCCTCCACCTGAAATCGATCTGCTGCGACCTCCCCGTTGACGGGTCCGGACCTATAAAGCCGCCGGGCGGCGGTGTGGTGGGCCATGGGCCCAGCTTGGCCACCGAATCAATGTACTGCCACAGGCATCCCTGCTTGAGGGGGAAATTATAAGGCTGGTCGTCGATGGCCCAGAGAGTGTTATAGGCATTCGACGATGCGTGCAGGGAGGTAGGCTCACGGGTGAACAGGGGAGCGCCTGTCAGCCCATCGCGCAGCTCATCCCATTCCGGGGTCGGAGGTACGCTTACCCTGGCCTCCAGCGTACGGTCAACGCCGGTGCTCGTAATGGGAGCTGTGATATCAGTATTCCATGCCCCGTAGAGGATATCATTCAGCATACATATACCAAAGAACGACCTGTTAATTGGATCAAGCTCATCCCAGTTCGTGCTCTTATCCATAGTCCAGCGGTAAATATTGCCGTCATCATGAGTAATAGTAGTGATGCCTGTGTAGATATTCTTATTGCTGTCGTAGCGGTCGTCAGTTACCACATGGACGTCCCCCTGCACCGGCAGCCCCTTAAGCGACGTGAATTTAGGGAAAAGATCTGAAAAATCCACCCAGGCCACTTCGGTATCAGCGTTGCCCTCAGTGCCGACGAAGACTATGGAACTGCTTTCCGATGGCGCGCAGAGGGTGTGCCCGGGCGCCAGGAGATCTGTATATATTCTCTTACCGGGAGTCCAGGTTGCGCCGCCCCCGCTGAACTTGCGGACGCTATAATCATCCAGGACATACATATTGGTGTCGTCCAGCAGCGTTAAATCCTTAACATTCATGCCGGCAAGCACCTGTGCCCATATATCCCCCCCGTTGGACGAGTACGCGATAGTATTGGTCAGAAGGTCGGCAAAAACTATCACCTGGCCGCTGCCTGCCGGATTGATGCGCAGGATAACCCCGTTATTGCTGGCAGGCACTGTCAAAACGCGTTCCCAGGTGAATCCCGGGGGGTCGCTGGTGCTGCGCCAGACGCTATCAAAGCCTACCGGTACAGGAATAATGTCGGTGTTGAGCGATGCCAGGTAGAGCGTGCCGCTGCCCGAACCCTCCGCTTGTTCATAGGCTGCCACGTCTGAAAGCTGGTTAATCCTGGTATTGATCAGCCCGATCTGGTTCCAGGCAAACCCACTGTCGGCGCTGGAGGAAAAGGCTGATTCATCCAGCAGCACCGGCAAAGGTGTCAATTTCGAACGTGGCCAAGTGTTGAGCACCCAGGCTGTACCTCCCAGTGTGGAGGCCTCAGCACTGGTACCGCAATAGGCTGTCGCGCCGCCAGCGCTCCAGGCCAGCAGGGCATTAGCCCTGCCCGTATTGCCCCCGCCGGTAGGCGATTTGATGGTGTCTGATTTCAGCCAGGTTGCGGCCCCGGGCGTATTCGATTGCGCGTTTGACGACTGCCAGATATTGACCCTGGCCAGCCCAATATTGGCCGTGGCTTCCCCGGCCAGCAGGACTCCGCTGGTATTGCTGCCGGAATAAGAGATAGAGGATATACGCGAGCCCGCCGACGGAGGCGTGATGGTAAATACAATAGCGCTGCTATTAATATACAAAACAACCGAAGTGAGGGGGGTTGTAGATATGCTGACAAAACAGCCCCTTTGTGCAAGGTTGTCGCCCACATAATCCGTTGGCAGTTCGAGGTTGGAATTGATTATAGTGACTGAGCTGCCTGCATTAAGGTTCACCGGGTATGCTGCATATCCTCCGGCGAGATTCCAGACCGTAGTATTTAATGTAGAATCATGCTTGCCCAGGTTAAGAAACATTGAGGGGGGTGTTGGGAGCGCGGAGCATGATATAACAACAATAGTCTGGTCGGTAGCATAAGCTGGAGAGAATTTTACGGATGTTACGCCGGCTGACAAGGGCACAAAGCTTGGGTCGAGGAGTTGATCCACCCACCCGCCGGTTAAGGTAGTACTGTATTGCCGGGTAAATAGCCGTCCCGCTCCCGCTGTGATGCGCGTGCCCACAGCGATATCACGGGTCTGGTTGTTTGTTCCGTATGGCCTGGAGATATCCAGGCAGCTGATATATTCGTTAACACCAAGAGGGGGGAGAATTGCATTAAAGGAAGTATTTTGCCACGTTCCTCCACCATCAGTTGAGAAAAACAGGTTCTTGGGACCATTGGGCGCACCGTTACCGTCAGTGACTGCCAGCACGATATTAGCGTCATCAGGCGCCACCACAACGTTCCATACAGGTA
>Ga0315273_10009075_pt1 | contig 12580 bp, 10 predicted proteins | sample YL17G02_0_MG_FD_205753 | JGI IMG/M metagenome (GOLD analysis project Ga0315273, IMG submission 205753) | Sediment microbial communities from Yellowstone Lake, YNP, Wyoming, USA - YL17G02_0 | ecosystem: Environmental > Aquatic > Freshwater > Lake > Sediment | place: USA: Wyoming | collected... | reverse complement strand
AAAGGACCTCATCTCCCCGCGCCAGCAGCCGCTGGCACAGGTGCGATCCGATGAACCCGGCGCCGCCGGTGATTAGAACCCGCTTCATCTCTCCCCCTCGTTCCACCGAATTTTCATCCGTTCCGTGCGCGGCGACGTTCCTGTCGGCGAATCACCGTCCCCGTCGCGCCTGCTCGTACCACGCGATCGTCTTGCGCAGCCCTTCCTCGAACGGGGTGCGGGCGACGAAACCGAACCGCTCCTTCGCGCGGGAGGTGTCGAGGCTCCGGCGCGGCTGGCCGTCGGGGCGGGAAAGGTCGCGGACGATCTTCCCCCGGTACCCGGTCATGTCGCAGATCATCGCGATCAGGTCGTTGATGGGGACCTCCCGCCCGGCGCCGATGTTCACGGGGGCCGGCTCGTCGTACCGCTCCGCCGCGAGGGCGATCGCCTCTGCGGCATCGTCCACATAAAGGAATTCGCGGGAGACGGGAGTGCCTTCGTGGAAGCCGCTCCCCCACACCTCGACCTCTGGCGCGCCGGAATCCCGGGCGTCCACGAACTTATGGATCAGCGCGGGGATGACGTGCGACTTCTCCGGCTCGAAGAAATGGTCGCGGGGGCCGTACAGGTTGACGGGGAGCAGGTAGATCACGTTGAAGCCGTACTCCTCCCGGTACGCCTGCCCCATTACCATCATCATTTTCTTGGCCATGCCGTATGGGGCGTTGGTCGGCTCGGGATACCCGGCCCAGAGGTCGTCCTCGCGGAACGGGATGCGCGGCGGCTGGAACGGATAGGCGCAGACGGTGCCGATCTGGACGAACTTTTTCACGCCCGCCTTGCGGGACTCCTCCATCAGGTGGATTCCCATCGCGGCGTTGTCGTAGAAGAGAGCGCCCGGGTGCAGCCGGTTCCAGCCGATCCCGCCGGCGTTGGCGGCGAGGTGGATGACGATGTCCTTGCCGGCCACGACGTCCGCGCAATCCGCCGGCCGCCGCAAGTCGAAGCGGGGGAACTCCGGAACGGTGACGTCTTCAGGCCGCGCGCCGCGCTCCACGAGGATCCGGATCAACGGGCCGCCCAGGAACCCGTCGCCGCCGGTGACCAGGATCTTCCTACCCGCGAACCCGCTCATCCCACCCCCTCTACAACCCCAAAACCGGGACGTTCACAGAAGTCCCCCAAATCGGGGACACTCCTGCAGATCGTTCTATGCAGCGTCATTTCATGAAACCTCAGGATCAAGAGTGTCCCGGCTCTGTGGGACTTCTGTGAACGTCCCGGTTCTGGGGTTAGAGTTTCGAGCCGACGGGGAGGCCCTTGGCGGCGAGGATCTTGCGGCCCTCGCCGGGGGTCGGGAGGCCCGCGTCCTCGAGGTCGGCGTCGACCATGATCCGGACCAACTCCTTGAACGTCACCTTCGGCTCCCAGCCGAGCAGCTTCTTCGCCTTCGAGGCGTCGGCGATCAGGTTCTCGACCTCGGTGGGCCGGAAATATTTCTTGTCGATCTTCACGCACTCCTTCCAGTCGAGGCCCGCGTAGGTGAACGCCTCCTCGAGGAACTCCTTCACCGAGTTCGACTGGCCGGTGCCGACGACGAAATCATCCCCCCGGTCGTGCTGCAGGATGCGCCACATCGCCTCGACGTATTCGTAGGCGAACCCCCAGTCGCGCCGGGCGTCGAGGTTGCCGAGAAACAGCTCTTTCTGCTTCCCCGCCTTGATCTTCGCGATCGCGCGGGTGATCTTGCGGGTGACGAACGTCTCGCCGCGCCGCGGGGATTCGTGGTTGAAGAGGATCCCGTTGCTGGCGAACATGTTGTACGCTTCCCGGTAGTTGACCGCCATCCAGTAGGAGTAGACCTTGGCCGCGCCGTACGGGGAGCGGGGATAGAAGGGCGCCTTCTCTCCCTGCGGCGGCGGGGTGGCGCCGAACATCTCGCTGGAGGAGGCCTGGTAGTAGCGGGCCTTGCTGCCCGCGCGGCGCAGCGACTCGAGGATGCGGGTCGTGCCGAGACCGGTGATGTCGCCGGTGTATTCGGGGATGTCGAAGGAAACGCGCACGTGGCTTTGCGCACCCAAATGATAGATTTCGTCGGGCTGGACGTTGTAGATGAGGTGGGTGAGCTGCCCCCCGTCCGACAGGTCGCCGTAATGCAGGAACATGCGGGCGCCGGTCGCGTGCGGGTCGACGTAGATGTGGTCGAGGCGGCCCGTGTTGAAGGTGGAGGCGCGGCGAATGATGCCGTGGACCTCGTACCCCTTCGAGAGCAGGAACTCGGTCAGGTACGATCCGTCCTGGCCAGTGATGCCGGTGATCAGTGCCTTGGGCATGCGGGTGTCCCCTGGCGCGCGATGTAGGCCGCTCTTGCGCGGTCAGGAAAATGTATCCCGAAACAGGGGGAACTTCAATGACGGACCCGGTCGCGCTGCTTTCCGAATACGTGCGGATCGACACGTCGAATCCACCGGGGGATTGCCGGGAGGCGGCGGAACTGCTGTGCGGGGCGCTGCGGGCGGAGGGGCTGTCGCCGGTCACGTTCGGGGCGAAGCCGGAGAAGCCGAACGTCCTGTGCCACGTCGGCGGAACGGAGGAGCCGGGTCTCGTCCTCATTCATCACATGGACGTGGTGCCGGCGAAGGCGGAGGAGTGGAGCGTGCCGCCGTTTTCGGCGCAGATCCGGGACGGCTTCCTGTACGGGCGCGGGACGCTCGACACGAAGAGCCTGGGGGTCGCCCACTGGTGCGCCGCGCTGCGCGCCGCGAAGGCCGGGATCCTGCGGAGAAAACTGTTTCTCGTGGCAAACGCGGACGAGGAGGTCGGCGGCGGCGAGGGGGCGGAATATTTCGTGCGGAACCTGCCGTTCCCGATCGGAGCGGCGTACGGGATGAACGAGGGCGGCGTGGGGGTGACCGACATCTTCGGCGGCGGCGGGAAGTTCTTCCTGCTGAACATGTGGGAGAAGGGGCCCGTGTGGATGAAGCTATCGGCGGCGGGGAGGGCGGGGCACGGCAGCCGTCCGTCGGCGAAGGACGCCCCGGCGCGGCTGATTCGGGCGTTGACGCGCGTGACGGAACTCCGGGAGCCGGCGCGGCTTACGGAGCCGGTCCGGGACATGCTGCGGGTGTTGCGCGCGAAGGGATTCTCGGACCTCGACGTGGACGCACTGCGGGGGGGGGCCGAAGAGACGGCGGCGCTGGAGGCCCTCGGTCGCCGGTTCCCCGAGATCGACCCGCTGCTGCGGAACACGTTCGCGGTGACGACGCTTGCGGCCGGGTTCAAGCCGAACGTGATCCCGTCGTCGGCGGAAGGGACGATCGACGCGCGGATTGTTCCGGGCGAGGAACCGGAAGTGGTGGCGGCGCGGGTGCGGACCCTGGTGGCTGACCTCGACGTGTCGGTCGAGATCCTCTTCGCGGAGAAGCCGAACGGATCGCCGATGGGGCCGCTCTACGGGGCGATGGAGGCGGCGGTCCTCGCCGTGCACCCCGACGCGGTCGTCGTGCCGTACATGTCCACCGGCTTCACCGACTCGCGCTTCTTCCGGTCGATCGGCATCCCCACGTACGGGTTGATGCCGGTGCTGCTCCCGCGCGCCGAGCACGGGAAGATCCACGGCGTGGACGAGCGGATCCCGGTGGACGGGATCGAGGAGATGGCGCGGATCGTCTACGCGCTCATCGAGCGGTGGAACGCTTAGCGCTGTGCCCCCCGTTCTTCCTACAGCGGGGGTACCCCAGGGAGCGCATTTCGTCCGGGAGTGGGGCGCTTTACCTCACTGCGCCCCCCGTTCTTCCTACTGCGGGGGTACCCCAGGGAGCGCATTTCTTACGGGAGTGGGGCGCCCCCCCTCCTGCGGCGACTCCGCCGGGGGGCGCTTGGTCAGAAGTCGATCGTGTCGCCGTTCCCCGGGTAGAGGACGCTCTTGCTGCCGTGGCGCGCCGTGCCGCCGGTAACGGGCATGCCGCGCTCCCGCATCTTCCGCGCCGCCATTTCCCCCGTGCAATGGTTGCAGGCGATCTTCCGGACGTGGAACGCCTCCATCTTGTCGAGCACCTCCTCCTGCGGGGGGCCCCACTCCTCGAACGGGGCGATGTGCAGGCCGCCGTAGACGCCGTGGAAGGCGGAGAAACCGTCGAAGTTCTCCTTCGCGTATTCGAGCAGCCCGATCACCCCGGGGTGGCAGCAGCCGGTGATGGTGACGATCCCCTTCCCCTCCACGTTCACGTAGAGGACCTGCTCCCCGTGGGTCTTGAGGAAGATCGGCTGGTCGAAGGTGACGGAGGCGCATCCGGGGAAAAGCAGGTGCGGCCCGGGGGCCATCTCGACGACCTCTCCCTTGTGGCCGGACGATTTCAGCAACTCCTTGCTGCGGGCGGAGAAGCCGACGGGGATGACGACCTTCACGTCGGGGCGGTACTTCGTGACAGCGGGCATCCCCCAGAAATGGTCCACGTGTTCGTGGGTGATGTAGACGAAGTCGATCTTCCCGTCGGCGAGGAGCCGGTCGACCCCCTCGCGGCGGAAGACGCCGTCCATGTACTCGACGTCCCAGCCCACGTCCATCAGGATCGTCCTGGTGCCCCCTTTGGCCTCCTCGATGGTCAGGAGGGCGGAGACGCCGGCGGCGTTTCCCGGGGTCCACTTCACGTCGAACTGGTCGGCGGATAGCCCACCGGCATCGCGGACGTCCAGCCGCATCCGCGCGTTGTCGTGCCACGACAGCTCGGAGAGGCACTTCACGGAAAGCGACCTGACGGCCCCCAACGCCATCTTCCCCATCGTCCCACCCCCCCTCGCGGTGCTGCCTGCCATATTACCTTAAAAGAATATCACCCCAACCGCAGAACAGGGACGTTCCTGCGAACTCCCGCACAACAGGATCAGATCGCAGAACAGGGACGTTCCTGAGAAGTCCTGTCCTCGTGAGACTTATGGGAGACTTCTCAGGAACGTCCCTGTTCTTATGTATGTCCCAGTTCAACGGGAGTTCGCAGGAACGTCCCTGTTCTGCGGTTAGAAGAAGAGGAGGGTGAGGAGGAAGAAGATCGGGAGGAGGATGCCGCAGGACCAGGCCATGTAGCCGAAGAAGGAGGGCATCCGGACGCCGGCCTCCTCGGCGATCGCCTTCACCATGAAGTTGGGGGCGTTGCCGATGTACGAGTTCGCCCCCATGAAGACCGCCCCCGCGCTGATCGCCTGCAGGAGCGGGGCCGACACCCCCGCGACCGTGTTCGCCCCCCCCATCCCCTGCGCAAGGCTGAAGAAGGCGAGATAGGTCGGCGCGTTGTCGAGGAAGCTCGACAGCACTCCCGTCGCCCAGAAGAAGTGGGCGGGCGAGACCACCCCCAGCTCCGCCCCGCGCGCCTTGAGGATCAGCACCGCGGGGATTATCGTGGCGAAGATACCGGCGAAGAGGACCGCCACCTCCTCGATCGGGTACCAGGTGAACTCGTTCTCCTCCCGCACCACCGCGGGGGTCTTCCACACGGAGACGGCCGCCGCCGCCACCATCGCCATCTCTCTCCACGGGGACGGCAGGAAGACGGCCCCGATCACGACCATCAGCAGTGGCAGGTTGATCTTCCCGTCGATCGACAGCGGAACCCGCGCTTCCCCGGTCGCCTCCACCGTGTCCGGCGCGCCCGGAGGAACCGGGCCGCCATCGGTCCCCGCAATCATGTCCAGCGCGAGCGCCCGGCGGTCCACCAGGTAGAAGGCGCCGATCACCAGGACGCACGCGACAACCCACAGCAGGCCCATCGCGCGCAGCGTCCAGAAGAACGGCACCCCCCGCAGGTAGCCGAGGAACAGGGGCGGATCGCCGATCGGGGTGAGCGCCCCGCCGATGTTGGCGACCACGAAGATGAAGAAGACGACGACGTGGGCCACCCGACGCCGGTGCGCGTTTGCTCGCAGCAGCGGACGGATGAGGAGCATCGAGGCGCCCGTCGTCCCGAAGACGTTCGCGAGCACCGCCCCGACGGCCAGGATCGCGCAGTTGACCCCCGCCGAGCCGCGCAAGGTCCCGCGCAGGAGGATCCCACCCGAGATCGTGAAGAGGCACGCCAGGAGGAGGATGAAGGAGGCGTATTCGAGCACCGTGTGCAGCAGTTCGCCCGGGGCGCGCAGCAAAAAGAAGCTCGCCACCGGGACGCCGAACGCCAGGCACACTTTCGCGTAGTGGCGGGCCCAGAGCGCGGGGGCGAACAGGGGAAAGAGCGCGATCGACAGGAGAAGTCCGGCGAACGGAACGACGGACCAGATGGGAAGGGACAGGCCGAGAGCGACCGGGTCGTGGGGTGACATGCTTCGCTGCCGCCCGCGCTACATGTAGAGGAACAGGTGCCGGCGGCCGTCCTCGAGGAGGCGCCCGGTGATCGACAGCCCGAGGAGATCGTCCCAGCGGTGCTCGCCCCAACCGCCCAGGACGACGACGTCGGCGGCGACCGAATCGCAGAAAGAGAGGAACGTCGACGCGCGCGGCCCCGGGAGGACCTTCTCCTCCCATGCCGGGTAACCGGCGTACGCGAGGATCTCCCGCGGGACGGCGATCCGATCCCGTCCCCCTTCCGGGGCGTCGTCCACGGCGAGGAGGATCCCCCGGGGGGCCTCCTTCCACAGGGAGAGCCGGGCCATCGCCCCCACCGCGCGCTCGGTCCGGGACCCGCCCCCGCAGCCGGCGACGATCGTGCGCATGGGACGGTAAGGAGCGCCGGAGAGCAGAACCGGGATCCCCCCCTCCCGCATCACCGTGAGGACGAGCTGCCCCGATGCGTCCTCGAGGTCGGGGTCGAAGTGGGACGCCGTCGCCGAAACGAGCAGGTCGTTCGCCCCGGCCGCCGCCACCAGCTCCCGCTCGAGCTCCCCCTCCACGACCTCTCCCTGGGCGGGGACGCCCGCCTCCTCGAATCGGCGCACCGCCTCGGCGACCGCGGCCGTCCCCTCGGCCGTCATCCGCTTGCGGACCTCGTCGGCCGCGTGCAGCGCCAGGTGGATCGCCCCGGGACGCGCACCCGCCTCGATCCGGCGGATCTCCGCCGCGTCCACCACGAAAAGGACGCGGACCCGGCCGGCGTGCGCCTTCGCCGTGTCGATCGCCAGCCGCACGGCGTTGTCGAACGAGGCGCCGCGGGATACGGGGAGCAGAATGTTCATGCCGTCACCTCATAGCACCGTGATCCGCTGGATCGCGAGGTCGCCCGCCTCGAGCGTCCGGCCGATCCGCCACGCGCCCTCGCCCGCGGCGCGCAGGGCGTCGCACAGGGCCTCGGCCTTCGTCTCGGGGACGAACATCAGCAGCCCGCCGGAGGTCTGCGGGTCGGACAGGAGATACGCCTCCTCCGCCGGCAGCATGGAGGGGAGGCGGACGCGTCCGATCTGGTGCGCCATGTTCTGGTGGGTCCCCCCGGGGATCGGATGCCCCCCGAAGGCGCCGTGGATCCATTCCGACCCCGGGAACGTCCTCACGCCGGTCAGGGCGTCGACGCGCTTGCGCCGCATCAGGTCCCGCACCCCGGGGAACACCGGGACGTCCTGCCGCCGGATTTCGGCGATCAGCCCGCTCCCCTCCAGCACCTCCAGCAGGTGCCCGATCAAACCGAACCCGGTGACGTCGGTGGCCGTGGAGATGCCGACCTCCCGCCCCGCTTTCGAGGCGTTCGCGTTCAGCCGGCCCATCGAGGCGATCACCGCCTCTTCCGTCTCCTTCGGGCAGATCCCCCACTTGATCGCCGAGGTCGCGATGCCGGTCCCCAGCGGCTTCGTCAGGACGATCGCGTCGCCGGGCTTCGCCCCGCGGTTGTGCCACATCCGGTCGGGGTGAACCCGGCCGGTCACCGAGAGGCCGAACTTCGGCTCCTTGTCCTTTATCGTGTGCCCCCCGATGATGCAGATGCCGGCCTCCTTCGCCTTGGCGGCGGCGCCGACCATCACGTCCGCGAGGTACGGCAGGATCTTCTCGTCTTCAGGGAAGGCGGCGATGGCGAGGGCGAAGAGCGGCTCCCCCCCCATCGCGTACACGTCACTCAGGGAGTTGGCGGCCGCGATCGAACCGTACAGGTATGGGTCGTCGACGATCGGGGTGAAGAAGTCGAGGGTGCCGATGAGGGCCTCTTCCGCCGAAAGGCGAAAAACCCCCGCGTCGTCGGCGTGGGAGGTTCCGACGAGCACACGCGGATCGTCGGGCGGCGGCAAGACGGACAGCACGCGGGCAAGGACCCCCTGCCCCAGCTTGGACGCTCAGCCGGCGCAGGACGACAGGTGGGTCAGGAAGATCTTCTCCCGATCGCTCACGCCTCCCCCATCCCTCCGGGAAGCCGGTTCACGCCGCGGAACGGATGGGGACCTGGATCTCGGTCAGCATGTCGTCCTGGGTTCCCCCCGAGTGCGGCTCCGGCGCCACGAAGAAGACCTCGCGGGCCTCCCCTGCGGCTTCGTACCGGTTCTCCCGGAGCCAGTCTAACACCATTTCATAGGTACACTGGATCCACTCGTAGGGGCCCCGGTGGACGAAGGATGCGACCTCCGCCCCGGGCAGATCGACGATCTCGGCGCCCGGGATCTCCGCTCCGGGCGTTTCGTTCAGGGGGAAGAGAACGTGGTATTCGGAGCGGAAGGCGTCGGGGATCCGGACCTCCCCGTGGCGCACTCCGATGGCCGGCTGGCGGAACATCAGCCGGCCCTCCATTGCCTTGTCGTAGAGCCGCCCGAAGGCGGTGTCGACGCCCCACAGCGACAGGTCGCCGCGCATGCCGATCGCCTTGACAGGGGGGACGGTCTTGATCTCGTGGAAGGGGGTCATCCTGCGGTCTCCTCTTGGGCGGGATCCTGCTCAACCATTCCCTTTAGATGACACCCCGCCGCCGCCCGGATTCCCCCACCGGGTGGATTTCAGAACGCCTCCTCCCATCCCACGTCGGATCATGTCCCATGCCCCTTTGCGGGTCGCCCCGGCAGGACGCCCCGACCGATGGCCGGACCGATCCCGCAGGCGAACCGGCTAACGGTAATAAAACCGCGTTTATAAAATTCCTTGACACCGGTTTTTCGTTTGGGGTAGAAGATAGGGAAATCTCATTTTACAGGGTAAAACCGCTTATCCCCGAAAGCCGAAAGGAGGTGGTATCCCGATATCTCACGGCATGGCAAGGCAGGGGGGGGCTTTGCATTTGTTTTGAAAGGCAGGAGTGATAATCCGAAGGGAGGGGTATTAGATGGCTGAAGAGAAGACTCCGAACCGAATAATTTTCCCTGTTCTTGGAATCCTCATGAACCTGTGCATGGGGAACCTGTATGCGTGGTCGGTCTTCCGGAACCCGCTGATGAAGCAGTTCGGGTGGTCGGCCGCCGAGGCGACCGTTCCGTTCCAGTTATCCATCGTGTTCTTCGGCGTCGCGATGGTGCTCGCCGGCCGCTGGCAGGATAAGGTTGGCCCCAGAACCGTGGCGATGACAGGCGGGGTCCTGGTGGGTCTGGGGTTCGTCCTGTCCAGTTTCTTCGGTAGCACGCTGACGGGCCTCTACATCACGTTCGGCGTCATCGGCGGGATCGGCATCGGCTGCGCCTACGTCACCCCCATCGCGACCACCGTGAAGTGGTGGCCCGACAAGCGGGGACTCATGACGGGTCTGGTGGTCCTCGGGTTCGGCGCCGGCGCCATCTTCGGCGGCATCGGCGGACCGATGATGATCGCGGCATATGGGGTCCTCACCACCTTCCTGATCTTCGGGATCGCCTTCGGCGCCATCATCACCCTGTGCGGCATGCAGCTCAAGAACCCGCCGGCCGGGTACAAGCCGGCAGGGTGGAACCCCCCGGCGGCCGCCGCCGTGGGAGCGAAAGTGGTGAAGCAGGACTTTACGCCCGGCGAAATGGTCGGGACCATCCAGTTCTGGCTCCTGTGGATCGGGTACTTCATCAGCGCGTCGGTGGGGCTCATGATCATTTCCCAGGCTTCCCCGATCGGTCAGGAGATGGCGAAGCTGACCCCGGTGGCCGCCGGAGGGGCACTGGTGTTCCTCTCCATCCTCAACGGCCTGGGGCGGCCCGGTTACGGCGCCATCTCGGACATGATCGGCCGGAAAAACGGGGCGCTGCTGATCTTCGCGCTGCACATCATCGCCCTGGTATTCATCCTGCCGAACGCGACCACCTTCGGGATGTACGCCGCCGGCGTCTGCGCGGTCGGGTTCGCCTTCGGGGGCACCCTCGCCCTGATGCCCGCGTTCACCGCAGACTACTTCGGGACGAAGAACCTGGGGCTCAACTACGGCTGGCTCTTCAGCGCTTACGCCATAGCGGGAGTCGCCGGGCCGATCGTCGGCCTCAAGGTCCGGGCGGCGACCGGCGCATGGCTCAACTCCTTCTGGTACCTGGCGGGAGCGTGTGTCATCGGAGCCCTCTGCATCGCAATCGTCAAGGCACCGACGAAGACGGAGTAGTCGCGTCACCGCCGCGTCCGGCGCAAGGCGCGACGAAAAAGGAGAGAGCCCCCTGGCGACAGGGGGCTCTCTTTTTTGCCCTGCGGATCCGGCCCCGCGGGCCATGGGTCAGCCGGCGACTCCCGCCGCGAGGCACACCCCCAGCAGCAGGATGGCGCCGAGGAGCACGGCGATGGCGTAATGGTCGAACTGCCCGCTCTGAATCTGCCGCATGCGATGCCCGATGCCCGCGACAGCCGCCCCGAAACCGTCGACGGCCCGGTCGATGACTCCTCCGTCGATGGAGGCGGACAACCAGTTCCCGATCTCTTCGGAGGCCGCGCCGACGCCGTTCACTGCACGGTCAATAACCCCCGCGTCGAACGAATCCGACAACCACCTTGCGAGCGAAAGCGTGGGGCGGACCAGCGCCGCCTGGTAGATCTCGTCCACGTACCCGCGGTTCAGCGCGACCACGTACAGCGCCGCCCCCCATCGCTCCCACGGGCCGGGCGCCTCCCCGGCCCGCCCCCGCAGCGCCGTGCGCAGGGCCCCCCATGCCGCCGCCAGGAGGGTCAGGGCCGCGACCGTCAGGGCGGCCAGCGCCAGCGTCCCTTCCGCCGCGGAGGGCGGCGCTCCCCGGAGCGGAGAGGGGAGCACCGAAGCCATGAAGCGCTCGAACCAGGCCCATCCGAGGAGGGGGGACCAGACCGAGCCGAGCGTCACGACGCCCACGATCCCGGCGACGAATCCGAGCGCCCGCGCGGACAGGAGTCGAAGCGGCGTGGCGTCCGCCCCGGATCGGGGCTCGACGGCGCTGACCAGACGCAGCAGGTACACCACCGTCATCAGCGCGGTGATCCACGCCAGCGCCCAGAAGATCACATGACCGGGGTCCCCGGGCGACGCCAGGTGAAAGAGCCCCTTCCCGCCGGCGATGAGAATGAGCGGGGGCATCGCCGCCAGGGCGACCCCCGATATCCAGAGGAGCCAGAAGCGCGCGGGGAGCCAGCGGCCGGATCGCCCGTATTCCATGGGCGCTTCCTGTGCGGCGACCTCCTCGATCGCGGTTCCCGCGGTCAGGAACAGCAGGGACTTGAACGCGGCGTGGGCGACCAGGTGGAAGATCGCCAGCCCGTAGGCCCCAAGGCCGCAGGCCAGCATCATGTACCCCAGCTGGCACATCGTGGAATACGCCAGGACCCGCTTGATGTCGGTCTGGACCATCGAGACCGCGGCCGCGAAGATCGCCGATCCCGCGCCGACGAACGCGAGGACGGTCAGCGTCACGGGAGCCAGGTCGAACAGCGGGGCGAAGCGGGCGATCAGGAACACGCCGGCCGTCACCATCGTCGCCGCGTGGATGAGCGCGGAGACGGGCGTCGGCGCCTCCATCGCGTTGGGCAGCCACACGTGGAAGGGGAGCTGGGCCGATTTGGCGAGTGCCCCGCACAGGAGCAGCATGGTGAGGAGAGTCAGCGTGTTCACAGGTCCGAGCGGCCCGAAGAGCGCTACGGTGTCGCCCGCGTGCCGGCCTGCCTCGCGCATGATCGCGAGGGAGTCGAGCGTCCCGAACGTCGTCCAGGCAAGCAGGATCGCCAGCAGGAACCCGAAATCGCCGATCCGGTTCACCCAGAACGCCTTGACGGCGGCGTCGCACGCAGCCTTCCTCTCGTAGGTGAACCCGATCAGGAGGTAGGAGCACAGCCCCACGCCTTCCCAGAACACGAACATCATCAGGAGGTTGTCGCTCATCACCAGCATCAGCATCGAGCCGGTGAACAGCGAGACGTAGGCGAAGAACCTCGAGTAGCCGCCGTCGCCTTGCATGTACCGCACGCTGTAGACCTGCACGATCCCAGAGACCGCCGTCACCATCACCAGCATGACGACGGTCAGGCGGTCGACGAACAGGCCGAGCCGCACGACGAACGACCCGGAGCCGATCCACGTGTACAACGGAACGTGGACCGGACCCGACGAGACCACCTCGATCGCGGCCGCCACCGACAGGGCGAACGAGATGCCCGCGGCGGGAAGCGCCACGGCGTGGCCGCGGCCCCGCAGCCAGGGACCGCCCAACAGGATCGCCATGAAAGCGAGCAGGGGCAGAACGGGAATAGCGAGGCAGGCGAGCGTCATCGCACTGCCGGTTCAAGCCCGATCTCAGCCAGCGT
>Ga0315273_10009071_pt1 | contig 12584 bp, 5 predicted proteins | sample YL17G02_0_MG_FD_205753 | JGI IMG/M metagenome (GOLD analysis project Ga0315273, IMG submission 205753) | Sediment microbial communities from Yellowstone Lake, YNP, Wyoming, USA - YL17G02_0 | ecosystem: Environmental > Aquatic > Freshwater > Lake > Sediment | place: USA: Wyoming | collected... | reverse complement strand
AGGCCCGCGCCGAAATACCAGTACCATGCTTCACGCAGCATCTGCTGGGTGGCGATGAAAAACCCGACAATCGCTATCAGGGATGTGAGGATGTAGCCCTTGTTTAGGGCGGCCATGGGGTCTCCGTCCTCCTTGGTGCTGACGACCATGACGCCCGCTATGGTGGCCAGAAGCCCAAAGGACCTTGCAACCAGGGGGAACATTATCCCATTGATCCCCAGCACCGGGTAGAGAGCTATGCCCAGTATCATCGCGCCGATGTTCTCGGCAGCGGTCGATTCGAAAAGGTCGGCGCCCCTGCCGGCGCAGTCGCCTACGTTGTCGCCCACGAGGTCGGCTATCACCGCGGCGTTGCGCGGGTCGTCCTCGGGGATGTCCTTTTCGATCTTGCCCACCAGGTCTGCCCCGACATCGGCCGCCTTGGTGAATATGCCGCCTCCGAGCTGTGCGAAAAGCGCCACGAACGACGCGCCGAAACCGAAGCCCACTATCAAAAGCGGGGTCGCCCGCGGATCGCCCCCTATGAGATCGTACCCGTAGTATATGCCGGCCACGCCCAAAAGGCTCATGGCCACCACCGAGAACCCGGACACCGCTCCGCCACGCAGGGCCACCTTGATGGCCCTGTCCAGGCTGGTGCGGGCTGCGCTGGCCGTCCGGATGTTCGCCCTTATCGATACAATCATGCCTATGAAGCCGGCAATCGAGGAACAGGCGGCGCCCAGGATGAAAGCCAAGGCGGTCATCCATCCTCCCCTGAAATTGTTCGTGCCAAGCCATATGGCCACGAAGAATGTCGCTGCCACCACCCCCGCGATGTACCATATGGTCGTGTACTGGGTCTTGAGGAACGCCTCCGCCCCCTCCTTTATGGCGTCGGAGATATTTCGCATCTCCTTGGTGCCTGTGTCCTGCTTGAGCACCCACCATGTCATGATCCCGGCGAATATCAGGCCTATCGCCCCGGCGAACGGGACAATCATTATCCAGGGTGATTCGGGTGGTTCCACCCTTACCTCGACATCCCTGGAGAGCGTGTCGGTTATCCCGCCGGTGACATTGACCACCAGCGTGTGCATCCCTTCGGTGAGCTTCCATGGAAAGATGAATTCCCTTACCCCGCGGCCTTCCACCGTTCCGGTCTTGTTCACCGAAAATGCCGGGTCATTTTGGTCCGTAAGCGTGACGTTTACATCCGCTGAGGAAGCTGCGCCGTTGTGGACCAGAATATGAATGCTCGCATCATCTTTCAACACCGGCGTCTCCACGAGTATTTCTCCCGTGGGCAACTTCACCTTCAGTTTCATCTCGACATACGAGTTCGACGAGCCTTCGCCCAGGGCCGCCATGGGCAGGGCCACAAGCAACAGCAACGCCAGCAATCCGAGGACCGATGCGGATATTTTCGCGGACACTTCTTCTCGCCTCGGGGGCGGCATCACCAGACTGGGTAATAAGAGTTTATATCTCGACTTTAAACTGACGCGGTATGATGCATGCGACAGGCTATCACATGGCACCCGCGCGGTTCTCCACCTCCGGCAAAAGGGCCGGGTGGACGCGGTACTGGGGCCGGCGGTCGGAATATTCGAGGACCGCGCCTATGTCCAGGAGCGCCGAGAGCGCTTCGTCGACGGTCTCCGACTTGGACCGATGGACCTGGTGCAGGCGAGTCCACTCGTCAGGAGAAAGGAACCTTCGCATCTCCATCCTGTGGTCCTCCAGGACCCTCTCCACCACGGCGGCGTCAATGAATTCCCTGCCGGCCATCGACGCCTTCAAGCAGCAATCGCTTGTGAACCTCAAAATGTCGCCAGGATTTCCGCCGCAGTTGCGCAAAAGCAGCTCCAGCGCGTCCGGTCCCAACAGTTCCCGGCCGGCGCGCTTGTCCACCATGTCGCGCAGATCCAGCGTTCCACGGCCTCCAGCGGCCGTGGACTGCGATGGAACATCGGACAGGCCCTGGACCGATATCATGTCGAAGGCCCTGTGAAGGGCCCGAAACTCCGGCGAGTGCAGGGCCGTATAGGGCAATGTGCATATGCACTTGAACTGGAAGTCCAGAAGCCCGGATTCCAATAAAAATGAGACCGCCTGGGGCCTCCCCGACCTGTCCAGGCCGTCGAGAAACAGGACTATCTCCTTTCCGGTCCTTGTCCTGATGTCGGCCGCCATCTCGGTGAGCCGCTGGCCCAGCTCCTCCCGCCTGGCGTCGATGGCCGCCGCCAGCTCCGGGCGCGTCTCCCGGCGCCTGAGCCGCTCGGAGATCTTGCAGAAGCTGTCCGCCGCGCCCAAAAGACCCGGCTTGTCGTCGATGGGCACCTTCAGGCCGTCCTTGGCCCACATGGTCAGGGACCTTACGGCCTGCTCCGAGGGCTGGAGGTCCTGTTCCGACATCTTGCGGCACATTCCCTGGCCCACGGCCATCAGGAGCTCGGGTGTTCCCGCCTTCTCGCCCGGCAGGTCCAAGACGACGTACAATGGCAGCAGGGCGGTTCGAATGTCTTGGGCGGTGCGCATGAGCTCCACGCTCTTGCCCGCGCCCCTCTGGCCCGTGAGCAGTGCCTTGACGGGCCTGCGGTCAAGAAGCATCCTTTCTGCAAGCTCCAGGGAGGCGCCCGATTCCCTTGCAATGTAATACCTCAAAAAGGACCGCTCGACCGTCAGGTCCTCCCCACATGCCTGGAACGCCTCCTGAAGGCCGCGCGCAACCATCCGCCCCTCTCCGGCAGTTGAAAGCCATTGGCCGAGATAAAGATTTCTGAAGCTTCCTATTTCATCGTTCCCCGAGTCCCAGGCTCCCCCTTCCGTCCCTCAATGGCCCCGTGGAGCTCCCCGAGGCCTAAAACGATCAGGTCGGCATGCGGCTCTCCCTCGCGCAGGCCCCTGCCTTGGCGGTCCAGCCAAACCGTGAGCATGCCCAGGCTGGCCGCTCCCGGGATGTCTATTTCCGGGGAATCGCCGACATAGACGGCCTCGCCCGGCTTTTTTCCGAATGCCTTCAGCGCGTACCTGAATATGCGCGTGTCCGGCTTGTAGGCCTTTGCCGTCTGGGAGGTCACCACGGCCTCGAACTCCAGCCCCTCGCGCTTGAAGATGTTCAGCAGGGGATAGTTGTCGGCGTTGGAGACGACCCCGGTCGCATAATGTTCCCCCAGCTGCCGGAGCGCCGGTCTCACATCGCCGTACGGGCCGCAGCGGCGGGACAGCTCGATCCACAGTTCCACCCCGCTTTCGGCATCGCCGGGTATCCCGAAATGCTCGAAGGTCTCCTTCAGGCTCTTCATGTTGAGCTCGGTCTGTGTCAGGAAAGGGCCGCTCTTCCTTGCCAGCGCCCAGGCGAGGTTTGCCCTCTCCCGCAAGTCCCAATGCTTGTGAAAAGCATCGGGGTCCACATCCGACCCCTCCTTTTTGATTATCTTGGCGATGGCGGTCTCGTGCGCGCATCCCAGGTCTATGAGGGTGTTGTAGGCGTCGAAAAGAACAAGGGTGTGCCCGGACAAGTATTTCATCCAGCCAGTTGTTTTTTAAGCTTCTCTATCACGCGCACAGGTGTCGGATCGACACCGCGCAGGACGGCCAGGTATACCGAGGAAAAGTCGCCCACTGCCATTGTCGAAAGCAGGCGGGCCAATGTCCCCTTGCCCCGTGAGCGGACCTCGCGGACCGAACGGGCCCGGTCCAGTCCCAGTTTGCGGGTGAGCTCCATGCGCATGGCAACGCGCGGGTGCTCGGCGTCGTCCCGCAGGAGGATGACGGCGCAATGGGCGGCCATCGGATCCTCGGACCAGGCGACCAGGTCGTTGTGGTCCATCTCCGGGAGAATGTCCTCCCGCGCCAGCATCTTCGAATTCTCGTTAAGCTGTGTCCTCCACCTCTTGGCCACCGGCGCCATCAGCGGCCCGCTGAATATCATGGGGAACGTACCGTGGAGCTCTGCCGCGACCTCCTTGGATAAGTTCTTCGATGCGGGGACGGATGGCGCCAGCTCTTTCATCATGCCCTCCAGCATGCCGGCAGCCTCCTCCACATCGGTCCGCACATCCGCAACTCCCATGTCCTCCAGCACGCCCAACATGGGCACCAGCATCCAGGCCACAGCGGCCCTGGGCTGTAGGCCCTTTGGCAGCGCGATGTGCATTGCGGCCTCTCCGAGCTCATTCAGCTTGCCGCCCGAAGAGATGGTCACTATCCGGCAACCTCTCTTTTTCGCCTGCGCGAATCCCGAGAGCGTCTCCTCGGTGTTGCCGGAGTAGCTGACCGCAAACACCACCGAGTTTTTATCCACGAATGCGGGAATGTCATAGTCGCGGTTGACGATAACCTGGGGACCACCCTTTTCGAGGAGGCAAGCGCCCAGCAGGTCGCCGCCGATGGCCGAGCCGCCCATCCCGAGAACAACGATGGAGGCCGGCCGGGGAATCCTAAGCTTTGGCCGGGGGAGGGAATATGCATCCCTCACCTGCCCTGGCATGGAGGACAGCACTCCCAGCATGTCCGAAGGGTCCACCTTCCTTATCTTTTCTGCAACGTCGAGGATATCGCCGCCGGCCAGATCGGTCACCCCATCGCTGGCCATGATTACAAGGGCGGGTTAATAATAATTATGGGGGGCGGGCAGCCCGACCGCTGACCGTTGCCATTCATCTTACCTGCACCGACGCCCCGCACCACGGGCATGTCACCCTCGGCGCCGCGGATGTCGCCAGTGGAATGGCAAAGACCCTGTTGCAGACGGGGCACAGATGCTTTTCGGGATGGCCGCCGACCCCCGGAGTCGATGTGGAATATCCATCCGGGGGCCCTGCCGCCGCTTGGGTCCCGGTATGCCCGGGGACAGTCGCGGAGGCAAGATGCCCCGGGGCCAGGGCTTTCTCGCCCTGTTCCACCGCCAGAATGTAGTCCCCCGATTCGAAGGCGCGACGGGACCGCTCCGCTGCATCGCTCTTTTCGGGCGCAAGCGCCCCGGCGGATATCAGGGTCGGATGCGTCCTCCTTATGTCCTCGAGAAGCTTTTGTGACCGGTCGTGGAGCTGCATCGTATCGCGAAGTTGTGCGTCTGCCTTGGTCGCCAGGTCGCGCGAGAGCGGGAAATCCCCGGCGCTGAAGACCACGCTTGCCTGCCTGATGAGGTCCTCGGCCCGTCCCGCATGGATGCCGGCCGATTTCATGTCCTCCAGCTTCTTCTGAACGCCCGAAACGGCCGCCCTGGCGAGGTCCCGCGTCCCCGATGTCACCGTTCCCGATGATGTCCCTTCCGCGGTTGGCATGCTCGGCTCGGCCTTCTTGACAATGTCGTGCCGCATGGGTATGCCCTCGAGCTGCGGTCCCGCGGGTTTTTTCTGGGGCGGTTCCGGGGCAGCGGCGGCCGCCGAGCGGGCTGCGGCCGCCAGTCTTGCGGTCACATCCCTGTCTCGGACCTCAACGGCATTCTCCCGCTCGATGAGCGCATTCATCCGTTGCTGGAAGTCCCCCTCCTTTTTAAGGGCGACCTTGTCCAGTTCCTTGAGCGCCCGCGCCGTCTTCAGAAGGTCGTCCTTGGTGGCGTTGACCCTCCTCCTTTCCAGCTCGAAGGCCTCCTGAGAGCCTGCAAGCTCCTTCTTTTCCGTCTCGAATTTCTCGAGATGTTCGTTCACCTTGGCCTTGTCGGCCTCGAGCCTGTTTTGCAGCCCGATAAGCGTGGCCCTCTCGGTGTCAAGGAGGGCCTTCTCCTTTGCCAGCTCCTCCCGGATTCCCGCCATCTTGGCGGTCTGCTCATTCATCCATTGGGCGGCCTTATCCACGGGCTGCGATATTTCTAGCCGGGCCCGCATGCCGTCCAGTTCGTCGTCACGCGCTGCGAGCTCTTCCCGGAACGCCGCCTCGGTCTCCATCCTTTCGGCCAGCTTTCCCTCCTGCTCCGCCAGGCGCGCCTTGAGTGCATCCGTGTCGTTTTCCTCCTCCCTCATCGTCTGGGCCAAACCGGCCATCCTGGCCTTTTCCGCCTTCAGCTCCTCAATGCCCTTTTCCAGCGAGGCCTTCTCCCGCAGAAGGTCCTCCTTCTCATGGGTTATCCACTCCGTCTCGGCCGCCAGTGCAGTGCTCTGATCGGCCTCCCTCTTTCTGAGGTCGGAATCCATCTGCGCAAGCCTCGCCGCCCGTTCCTTAAGGGCCGAGGAATCCTTCTCGATGGCCGCCCTTGCGGCCTCAAGGGCCTCCTCCTTATTCCGGAGCTCTTCCATGCGGGTTGAACGCTCCGTGGACCTCTCCAGCGACATTGCCTCCGTGACCGCGGCCTTCTCGGTCTCGAACCTCTCCCTCAACCCTGATTCGGTGCTGGCCAGCTCCTCACCTTTCTTTCGCAGATCCTCGACCGATCGGGCATGCTCTTCTTCCTTTGCAATCAGCCGCGCGTTCGCCTGGGCCAGCTCCTCTTCCTTCGTCTTCAGCCATTCATTCGCCTGGACCAGCTCCTTCTCCTTCATCATCAGTTGCTGGTCAGACCGGGCCAGCTCCTGCTCCTTCATCATCAGATGCTGGTCAGATTGTGCCAGCTCCGTTTCCTTGACCTTCAGTTGCTGGTCAGACCGGGCCAGCTCCTGTTCCTTCAATTTCAGCTGCTCGTAAGACCGGGCCAGCTCCTGCTCCTTTATGGTCAACCGCTCGCCAGCGTTGGCCAGTTCCCCCTCCCTTTTTGACATCCCACCCTCAATATCTTTCAGGCCATTCTCCCTCGTCGCCAGCAAAGCCTCTTTCTGCGCGATGGCCTGCTCGCGTTGCTCCAGCGTCCGCCCCAATATCGCTTCCCTCTCCCGCATCTCCCCTTCCAGCTTGACCAGGCTTTCCGCCTTCTCCTTCAGTTCCCTTTCGGCATTGGCCAGCAACTCATCTTTTCCACTGAGACCCTGCTCGAGGCTGGTCAGGTGCGCCTCCCTGCTTTTCATCTCCATCTCGGCCCCGGCGAAGCGCTCCTCCCTTCCCTTCAATTCCTCCCCGACATTGATGAAGTGCTGTTCCCTTTCCCTCAACTGATTCTCCAGCGCGGTCAGACCCTCCTCCCGCTCCTTGAGCTTGGCCGCGACCGTGGTGAGCTTGGCCTTCTTCTCATCCACTTCCGCATGAGAAGCAATGTGCGTCTTTGCCACCTCGTCCAGCTCCAGGACCCTTGCCTCCAGCAGCGCCCGGCTCGCTTCGACGGCCCTGGCATTCTCGTCGATCCCCTGCTGCTTCAAGGCGAGCTGGTCCTGGATGCCCTTGATGTCATCCATCTCCTCGGAGATCTCCTGTTCGCGCTCATTGAGCCCCGATTCTTTTTTGACCAGTTCGTTCTCCCTTGAAACGATCGCAGATTCCCTTTCGGCCAATTCTTTCTGCTTTGAATTCAGCCCAAATTCATTGATGGCCAGCTCGTTCTCCCTCGACACCAACACCTTCTCCCTGGGCTCTAGGGCTTCCTCCTTGGCCGCGATCTCGGCCATCCTGCCGACTATCAGGGCCTCCCTTTCAGGAAATGCCAGCTCCCTTTCATCAAGCTCTGCCTGCCTCTCCGCCAGGCCCTTTTCCAAAGCCGCCTCCTTGTCCATCAACCCGGTCTGGGCCGCCGCAAGCGTCTCCTCCCTCTGCGCCACAGCCGCCTCGCGAACCGCCGCGTCCCTGGCGATCGCCTCGGACCTTGCGCCCAGCTCCTTTTCAAGGGCCGCAAGCTCCTCCTCCCTTGTCTTCAGGTTCAACGCGATATTGCTGAACTTCTCCTTCATCGAGAGCTGCTCGGCCGTCCGGGAGTCCAGCTCCCTGAGCTTTGCGTCCGTGGCCGCACACCTGGCATCGAGCTCTGCGGATTCCTTCTCTATGCCGGCCTGGAGAGCCTCCAGGTCGGTTTGCACCTCTGTAAGATTGTTCTCCCGTGCAACGTTCTTCTGTTCGCCCGCCAAAACGGCGGCCTCGCGCTTCTTGAGCTCCCCATCCCTCTTGGTGAACGACTGCTCGGTCTCGGCAAGCATGCGCGCCCTGACCGAAAGCTCGGCTTCGCGGTCGGACAATGCCGTCCCCTGCCTGGAGAAGACCCCCTCCTTTTCCTTCAGCACCGATGCCATTTCCTCCAGGGCATGGGCTCGCTCGGCCAGCCCAGCCTCCCTCTCGGAAAGCCCGATTTCCCTGCTGCCCAGGCCGTCTGACAACGCCTTGATATCCAACTCCCTGCGCGCCATCCCCTCATCCTTGGCCGCGATCTCGGCCTCCCGCCTCCCCAATACCTGTTCCCTGGCAGCCAGGTCCGATTCGCGCAGCCCCAACCCCACCGCCTTTTCATCAAGTGCAGCCTGTGCGCGCGAAACGGCCCCCTTGGCCTCCTCCAGCGCGGCGCGCTCCGCGTCGATAGCGGCGGTCCTCTCCTTGAGCTGATTGACGGCCGATCTGATGGACTCGGTCTTCCGTTCCATCTCCTCGGTCTCCTTCTCCATCCCGGCCTGCACGCCCTCGAGTTCGGTCCTCATCAGATTGATTTGCTCCTCCTTGCCTGCAAGGGCGCCTTCCAGCCCCGAAAGCCTGGCCTCCCTCTGGCCCAAAATGCCCTCGCGCTCGGTCACCGCCCTGGCCGAAGATTCCTCCCTCTCCCGAAGCTCCGCCTCCATGAGTTTTTCATTCTCGCGCAGGGCCTCGAGGTCCTTTTCCCTCTCGACCAACGCCTCTTCCCTGGTGTGCTGTTCAATGGATAGGGCGGCCGCCTCGGCCCTTCCGGCCTCGAGCGCCCTTTCGCCGGCGTCGAGCAGCTCCGCCTTCTCCTGCAGCTCTTTTGCGGTCCTCTCGATGAGTACTGACCTTCCGTCCACATCCGCCCGCCTGGCGTCCATTTCCGCGGTCTTGCCTACAAGGACCTGCTGGAGGCTCTCAAGGTCGGTCTGGAAGCCGGCAAGCTCCTCTTCCTTCGCCCTGAGCTGCGCCTTCTGCGCCTCCTCCCTCTGCTTCAGCCCGGCCTCCCGCTCCGCCAGTTCCATTTCCCTCGACTTGGACGCAAGCTCGTGCTCGACGGCCGTTCTCTCCATAGCCTCATGCCTTGAACGCAACCCTTCGGCGATCCCGGCCAGTTCAGAGGCCTTCGCCTCGAGCTCGGCGCCACGCGCCGCTTGCTCGTCCTCCTTCTCCTTCAACTTGCGGGCGGAGTCCGAAAGCTTTGCCTTTGCATCCTCCAGCCTTGCGCCATCCCCGGCCAGTGAGGCCGCCTGCCCCTCCAGTTTCTTGCTCCAATCCCCCAGCTGGCCGTTCCGCTCGTCGAGCCTGGCCGTTTCGGCCACGATCCCCTTCTGCAGTTCCTCGACATCGGCCTGGAACTCCCGAAACTCGCCATCCCTGGCCGCAAGCGAACCTTCCCTTCCGGCCAGTTCGTCCTGGAGCCGCTGGAGCTTTTGGGCCCTGTCGGCAAATGACTGCTCCATCGAGGCCATCCGGGCCGCGGCCTCCTGCTCACGTTCGGCCAGCGCCCTTTCATTCCCGTCCAGCGCCTGCTCCCTTTCCTTGACCTTCGTGACCACCGCGGAAAGCTTCTGCTTTGCCTCGTTTTGGGCCTCCCGCTCCTTTGCCAGCGCCGCCTTTCCGGTCTCCAGCTCCGCGGCCCTCTCCTCCAGCCCACTGTCCTGGAGATTGATGCGCTCGGATTCCGCCTCGAAACCCTTTCTCATCTCCTCGAGCTCCTTGCTCCAGGCCCGAAGCTCCGTGTTCCTGGCCTCGATCTCCTCGGCCTGCTTGTCCAGGGCGCGTCCCCTGGCCGCAATATCCCTCTCGGCGGCCTCCACCTCGCCCAGCTTCCTGCGGACATCCTCGTCAGCCTGCTTGACCTGCGAAACGGTCTCCGCGGTCTTTCGCGCATTCTCCACTAGTTCCTCGTGCTCGTTCTTTATCCTTTCTTCGTCGAGAATCAGCTTGGCCTTTATCCAGCCCAGCTCCTCCTCCCGCACCTTGATCTGATGGTCCTTCTCGTCCAGTTCCCTCTGGCGGTCGGCGAGCTCCTGGTCCCTTTTGTCCTTTTCGGTCCTCCAGCGGGAAGCCTCCTGCATGATGGGCACGACATCCCTTTCCCGTACCGCGAGCTCCTCTTCCTTGGCGGCCGCCTGGCGAATCCTCTCATCGGCCGTCTTGCGGTCCTCGTCCACCGCTTCCCTGTCGGTCCTGAGCTTGCGTATCGCCTGGGCAAGGTCGGTGGCCCTCTGCGTCAGCTCCTTGTCCTTCTCCTTGAGGGCTGCCGTATCGGCGGCTATCTTGCCCTTGATCTCCTCGATGCGGTTCTCGGTGGAAAGGCTCTTTTCGGCCTCCCTTTCAAGCTCCCTCTTGAGGGTCTCCACCTCCTTTTTCTCCCCGGCAAGCGACCTTCTCTCGACATCTATCTGCTGCCTCTGGGCCTCAATCGAGGCCCGCTCGGCCTTGACATTGTTCCAGCCCTCATCCACCGCCTTTTCCTTGGTGTCGATACCGGAGAGCTGGCGCTCCACGCGCCGCGCCCTTTCGTCCAGTTCCTGGCGCTCCACCCTTGCGCGGGCCGACTCCTTGTGGACCTCCCTCGTCTTGTCGCCCAGCCAGTCCTTCCACTCCCGCAGCGTCGCCGAGTCCATTTTCTGGTTCTCGAGCAGCTCCAGCTTCTTCATCACTATCTCTTCGTTGGTGTCCAGAGCGGCCTCCAACTCCCTGAGGGCCTTTTCCTTTTCCATCAGTTTCTGCTCGCGGGCGGCAAGGTTCGCCTCCTCCTTTCGATGCTTCTGCTCGAGTTCCAGGATAAGGCGGGCGTCCTTCTCGAGGCTCTTTTTCATCGTGTCCATCTCGCCCGGGCGCTCGGCCGGCGCCGGCCGCTCGGACTTCCCGGGGCGCGCCGATGGCGCGGCGGCGGACTTCTTCTCCCTTTCAATAAAAGAGTTCAGGACATCCGTCAGTTCCTGGGAAGTGATATTGTCCGAATTCTCCTGGAGCTTGGTGAGGATGGGGCGAACATGGCCGAATTCATCCGTTTCCCCGGACGAAGCCTTCTTCTTTATATCCTTTTCCTCGGGGGTCACCCCTTATTACCTCCTAGTTATACCGTGGCAAATGCGAAAAGTTGGTCTCCTAATATAACCTTTATCTATCGATTCTTGTAACTACTATTATATTTATGATGGCTGCAGTCGGCAGTTGGCAGTCGGGCGGTCGGGTTGCGACGAGCGCCGTCGTATCGTCCCGACTCATGACTGCCTACCGCTGTCCCGGCTCCCGACTGCCGACTGCCTACTGCCGTCCCGGCTGCCGACCTCCCGACCGCCCGACTCCCGCGTACGCTTTTTCCACCGTCTCCTTCATGAAAACCGCGTCCACCTCCTGCAGGGGGCTTTCGCATATGATCGTGATGTCCATGTCCTGTTCCAGAAGGACTGGCGCCAGAACCGAAAAATCCGGAGACGCGGAACGGACATCGAGGTGCTTTCTTTCGCCGGAGGGTCCGAACTCGATGCCGGAGAAATGGCAATGCAGGAAGGGCGGGCGGGTCCGCAGGGCCTGCTCTATGATGTCGCGGAAGTCCCCGGGGCTTTTCAGGCATCCGTTGGAGCGGGCGTGGACATGGCTGAAATCCAGGACCGGAAAGACCCGCTCGACATTGCCGGCCACCTCCCCGATCTCATCCAGTGTGCCCCAGCTGGCGCGCCTTCCCATGGTCTCCAGGCCCAGGACCACGTCCTCGCAGCCGGCGGCATCGGCGGCACGCCGGCATTCACGCACGCGCCCGGTCATGACCCGCGTGGCGGAGGCAGGGTCCATCTCGGAATAATAACCGGCGTGGACCACCACCGTCCGCGCCCCCAAAGCGGCGGCCATCCGCATGGTGTCCACGATCCTTTTTTTGCTCTTCTCCACTATAGCCGTGTCCTTGGAGTTGAGGTTGACGTAATATGGTGCATGGGCGGACAGGCGGATGTCCAGCTTCCGTGCAAGCCGCCCTATGCGCGCCGCCTCTTCGTAACCCATCCTCACGCCGCGGACGAATTCGATCTCGAGCGCGCCGAGCCCCAAGGCGCTTATCCTCTCCAGCCCTTCTTCGTGGGTGCGGCTGGATGCTGGTATACCGGCCGGCCCGATCCGCAGCATCCTTTCACCTTTTCAGGCCTGGACCGCCCTGGCGCAGGGGCAATCCCTCTCGCGGGGGAATCTCTCTATCGAGAATCTCATCAGCCTGACAATGTCCCCCTTCATGAGGTTCACCCCTTCCAGCGTCTGGCGGTGGGTAAGCATCTCCCTTGTGATGCCCGCCGCCCAGTTCACGGGCATGCACAGGGGAAGGTAGCATATGCCCATCTCACGGGAAAGCTTCGCCTCCGGGGCAAGCGTCATCCCGACAATATCCGCGCCCAGCAACCGGGCCATCCTTATCTCCGCCGCTGTCTCGAATGTCGGCCCGGAGAAGCAGATGTATGTGCCCCCGGTCCGAAGCTCGAGCCCCAGCTCCACGGCCGTGTCCCTGGCCTCATCACGCAGGACGGGGCAGAAGGGCTCGCTCATGTCGACATGCCTCACACCTTCCTTCCCCCCGTTGAAGAAAGAGCGCGTCTCCTTCGTGAGGTCGATGAGCTGGTCCGGGACAGTTATCGTTC
>Ga0315273_10009070_pt1 | contig 12584 bp, 19 predicted proteins | sample YL17G02_0_MG_FD_205753 | JGI IMG/M metagenome (GOLD analysis project Ga0315273, IMG submission 205753) | Sediment microbial communities from Yellowstone Lake, YNP, Wyoming, USA - YL17G02_0 | ecosystem: Environmental > Aquatic > Freshwater > Lake > Sediment | place: USA: Wyoming | collected... | reverse complement strand
GAGATCGCTGGTAATCTTCACGCACACCTCAGAAGTGTTTGGTTCTATGCGTCAGTCTGGCGGGCACCACAGCCTTAACTAACCCTAACTGCGCGAGCTTTCCGTTCAAAAGGGATAGTAGGCCGAGATTAGCAACTCTACGCCGATAGCGGCTTTTTTGTGTTGGAGAGCGCCAAAAAATTCAGGGTCCGATGTTGAGCCAGTACGAGCGGACTCAACGAACGGCAAGAGAATAGCCCCGCCAACGGTAAAGCCTATGCCCTCACCTGGTAAGTCAAGAATGGACACCAAACGACCGGAGGTGACTAGTAGGTTAGAACGTCCAGTCGCTACTACGACGTCTGCTTTCTTGGCGTTCACTTTCACCGTAGAGTAGTTCACATCCAGGCCAGCGCCTAACTTTACCTTCAGGTTTTCCGACGCCCATTGCCAAAAATATGCGTCTGCATACCCACCAATGGCTGATGCATTGGTCGAGGTGACACCGGATCCATCGCTCGCTATGTTGCGAATTTCGGTTTGGAACGCCGCCTTAAGTCCGCCGGCCATGTCAAACCACGGGGTCTGAGTAGTCTCGTATTCCAGGCCAAAACCAACTGGCGCGGTGCGCCCGGTACCGATGCTACCCCATTCTCCGGCATTAACATACGCTAACTTCGAGTAAGTAGTGACAGCAACCGGCGTAAATAGATAGTACCCTTTAATATTCATGTCGCTTGGGGCGGTTACAACGGCCTGCGGCTCCTTAGGTGGTGGCGTAACCGAGTCCGAGTCCACAGCCGGCGGCAACGCCGCCGGCGGTGGCGCAGCCTTCATGCCAACGACCAGAGACGATATTTTCTCGTCCGCCACACCAACGTAAGAGTACAAGGTGAGCGTGCGAATAACTTCGCCACATGTGATCGAGATGTTGGAGCCTGTGTAAAAGCACACTGATGAGCCTACCACAAGTCCTTGTTGAGTACCAGCGTTGACAATGACTATTTTTTCATTGCGGCGTATTTTTTCAATTGTGGCTGTAAATGGGATAGCGTCATTCGCGTATGTCACGCCACTAACCAGGAGCAAAGCCACGATTGTCCACCAGGTGGTCTTAATCATACGAGTGTACTCCTTCTTTATTGTACTCTTACCATAACCTAGGCTATATTACAACCATGACAAACCTAAAGTACCACTATTCTTCCTTCAGCATTAAAACGATACCAAATGATGTACTAATAAGTATACTATCGTACTTGGCTGACAGCAACAACTACCCCTTTGCCAAGTCAGACACTAATGTGCTTGACTATTTCACAGTGGAATTGTATAAAAGCAATATTCCGGCCACACTTACAGCGTCATACTTGCAAATACTTACGACCAAAACGCTGGCCGACAAATACGCCGCTGTTAAAGCCTCACAGGCCATAGCTGGCAGTAGCATCATCGTCGGAATTGATGACACGTCTACCTTGGCCGTTGGCTTAAGTGTTGTTGGCGAAGGCATCCCGAACGACAGCTACATCCAATCGATCAGAGACAAAAACAGCCTCAAGCTTAACGCGAACGCCACCATCACAGGCTCGCCATCACTCACCATTAGCACTCGCGGTTGGAATATCGACTACGCCGACCTTAACCTGTTGCTCACTCAAATCAACTTTGGGTCCATCTAGCACATTGGTCTTAGCTTATTTTGTTATTAGAGGACTCTAACAACATTTTAAGAGAGGTGTGCTCATGAATCGCTTGTTTATAGTTATTATGACCATGTTTACAAGCTTCGTGGCTTTCGGCCAAGAAGCTACCACGGTTGCCCCAGACGTTAATGGCTGGCTGGCAGGGCTTGTACCAACTTTCCTTGGTGCAGTTCCATACGACATTATCGGCTGGACTCTTGCCGTTTTTGCGTTGCTTAATGGTCTTAGCATGGGACTCGCAAAAATTGCGGCTATGACCACAAACACCACAGACGACATGATACAGGGAAAACTAGCTAAACTACTCGCCTTCTGCCAAAAAGTCATCGACTTCGTTACCGCCAACCAACGCCCGTCTTAACATCCCGCCTACCTTGGGGGCATTCGGCCCCTGCCTTTCTTTCCTTATTTTCCCTTTATGACAGACTTCGATGACGCCGCTGCTATGCTTTATGCTCGTGATTGGGCAAGACGGTATAACATATGCGAAATGCGTCACTCACGGATGCGCATTGATATTAGGGCGTGGTTTAAGAGTCACCCAGAACAGCGTATAGACGAAGAGAGCATACAGAGAATCTGTCTGCGCTACAAGCCATACAAGCCGACCTAGCTCAATGCTTTTCTTTAAGCCTCTGTCTCAGGCTAGCCACGCGGTCTTTGAAGTCTTGTGGGTAGTACGGAAATTTCTCATACCTCTTTGTGGTAAACCGCTTTACCCACTTTTTCGCTTCATCACGGCGGACCGCCAAGTTAGCCTCGTATTGTGATAACTCTTTGAGCTCTATTAAGTACTGACGGTCAAACCGTTCACGGTTCGTTTTGGCTTGGTGGCATTCATGGCACAATGTGTGAAGATTGCCTTTATCACACCACAGCCGCTCAATGTACGCGTCCCAACCGGAAAAGCCCTCGTCTGTGCAAATCACCGGGACGATATGGTCAACGGCCACTTTAGTGGACCCCACCCACTTTTTGCACAGAGCGCATAGCCGTTCTACTCCAGGCTTCTTAGCTCTGGACCCATCCTTTCTGTAACGTGGCACTTCACGCCGTGATTCGTTAAGTACCTCTATTACAAGCGGCGAGCGGGAGAAGGCACGACGAAGAGCGGAGCGAATGTGCGCTTGCTGGTTATACGGTGGTCGTTTCTTTTTGTCTTTTTTAGTCATGCGTTATGCGTTAAAGTAACATCATCCACACTTCCACTTCATCCCACTAGTTTTACAGAACTTAGCTTGGAGGAAACCAACTTTAAGAGCGTAATATGCACGATTTAAATGCACTAAGACAAGAGCTGATCGGCGGAGACAACGACACTAAAATATCCATGCTTTCCGACCAACGGATTAACCACTTAATAACCGTTCTTAAAGAGTTAGATGATAAAGGTATCCCAGGTGACTTGATTGAGACCGGGTGTTGGAGGGGCGGGGCTTGCATCTTTATGCGGGCCATTCTTGACGAGATTGGCAATAAGGACCGTAAGGTTTATGTCGCCGACTCTTTTGATGGTGTACCAAAACCGGACTTGGAACACTACCCAATAGATTCATACTCTACCCATTATCAATCCGCGTGGCTCAAAGCGTCACTTGGTGGCGTTAAAGAAAACTTCGCAAAATATGGGTATTTGGACGATCGCACGGTGTTCCTGCCGGGATGGTTTAAAGACACACTGCCCGGTTTAAAACCTGCCAGCGGAAAATGGGCATTGCTCAGACTCGATGGCGACATTTACGAGTCAACGATCCAGGCCCTGGACGCCCTTTACGGCGACCTGTCCGATGGCGGGTATGTCATTATTGACGACTTTGGCACGGACGTCGGAGCAGCGCATGCGACCCGAGACTTCTTGCACCGAGTTGGTAGGCTTACTCCACCGAAAGAAATAACTGGCGCGTTGTGTAACTGTGGAACTTACGGTTGTTTTACTGGTAGCCCATTCCATCCGGGGCAATTAGAGTCGTCCGGCGCGATCGAGAGGGTGTGCTTTTCGGCCTACTGGAAAAAATAGGCCGTTTAAACGTGCTCTAACACGGTCTTGATGATAGCACTCACATTAGCCTGTAGACGTGGGTTTTCCAGATTAATCATAAACTGAATGTCTAGCCACGCCACGTTATCGCTTAGTGCGTGAATTTGCACGCCGAGCACCTCTACCACGTCGCCGACTACCTCTTTAAGTAAGGCTACTATCTCTGGCGACTTGGCGTCTACCAACGCGCTAAATTCATCGGCGTCACCGGCATAAATTATTTTTTGACGGCACAGCGACGGGCTACTATTGCACACTACGGGTGAAATACTGCTAATGGTCAACCCAGAACGTTGTAATTCGCCGCTGCTGTCTAATTCCATCACATCCATTAGATCACCCTAAATTGTTGAGCTTTTTGAACACCCCATCCTTAACCCCAAGGATGGAGCCTCAATGAAGCCATGTCATGCTGGTATGCTTCTTCTTCATGTCGCTGGTATGCGGCTATATCGCCTGCTTTTTTAGCCTTAAGCGCGAGCGCAAAGTGGTACTTAGACATATCGTCATGCCATAGAGCCTTAGCCCCTTTTCCTAGGGACTCATAATCTTTGGGCTTTTTAGGCTCCGCGAGGGCCTCTACGAAACGCATTGCGTCGGACAGCCTGATTTTTCCGGCCACAATCCGAATGCCTGCAGACCGGAGTTGTTGTTCAATTGCGCTTCTGTTCATGGTTATTCCTACTACGGCGTGTGTTATCGTCCGTCATAAAGTAAAAGTGAGCAGTAACACAACGGAGAATACAATGCGTGACATTCACCAGCATCTTTCAGGCGGCGCTTCTTTAAGGTGTACTTGGTCCGTAATCCAGGACTCTGGCCTCAAGACTGGGATAAAATCCTATCGTGAGTTCGTGACGGCCATGTCCCTCCTGAACAAAGGCAGCTTAGAGCAGTACATATCCGTATTACACAGGATCGATCGAGCTCAATCTTCGCCTTATGCGTTAAAAGCATGCACCTACGACGCTTTTGTTTCATCCTATATAGCCGGATGCGACTATTTAGAACTGCGAATGAACATAACCAAACGGTCCGCCGATGGCGCAATTGACCTTGACGCATTAATTGTTAGTGCGCGATCCGGTTTTGAGCTGGCTCGTTCTCAGTTTGGTATAGATGGTGGTCTTATATTGTGTCTCGGCTGGGACTGCAGTGATGATGCGAATGAAGCCTCTTACCGCAAGGCGCTGCATTACCGGGGCAAGGGGGTTATCGGAATTGACGTGGCTGGTTCGTATTCGTTGTCTACGGCCACTCAACGAGCAGCTTTTGCTGGTTATTATCGTGCAGCAAAGGCTGTTGGACTGATGACTACTTGCCACGCAGGCGAAGTAGACCACCCAGGGCTCGAAGAGGAACTGGATTGGGCACTGAACCAACTAGAACCGGACCGCATCGGTCACGGCATCAAGATACTGCAGTTTCCAGAGCTCATCAAAAAAGCGCAATCACTAAAGCCCACCTTCGAAATTTGTATTAGCAGCAACCTGGCTACCGGCGCGGTAAAGAAACTAGAGGATTTTAAGGCCATTTTTCGTGGCTTCGAAGAGCATGGTCTCAAATATGTTATATGCACCGATGCTACTCACCCGCTTGAAACAGACATCCGCAGAGAAAACGAACTATACAATAGCCTTAAGGGCTAGTCTTTGTTAATTTGGAGTAGCGTACTACTTACCTGGGGAAAACATTACGATGTCATATGAAAAACGCCACTTCAAAGACCTACTGATTGCTTCTGGATTTACAGTAGTTGGTGACCGTTTGAGAAAAGACGACGCCTGTGTAGTTCTCGGCACCGAGTTTAACTCCCCGGAATGGCTCCCTCTTGAAGACTATGACCACAAGATTAAACTGCCATATGTCTACATCAATATGGTCAAAGACGAAGAAGAAAAACTAGACCGCGTCCTACTCCCTACATCATTCTACATTGCAATGTACGGCACATATCTGGACGAAACGGGCGCAGATGTCAGAGTAGACGGTTTAGTATACCATTACTCACTGCGCACTAACCCACGCAATGTGCACTATGCTTACCGCCTATATGCGAATGGCAAGTGCCTGAAAAAGGGTTCCGACCAGCCAAGCATTCAAGTGGCTAAAGGAAAGTGCGACGCCGAAGCACAAGAGTTTATTCTGTCTTGCCTGTATAACAAGCAGACAGACGACGGCTGCGCTACCCCAAAAGAATTCTAAACGCGGCTTTTGTCCACGTTTTGCAACTCCTTGCGTACTGACACGAGCAAGTCCGCATGGTCAATGTCATGCGGTAGCAGATTAGCAGCCACTAGAGCAGTTACAAAGGTGCTTAAGTTAGGGTTCGCTGCATTAAGGTCAACGTTGATCCAGTCCGCTTTGTTGGAAACATAGTAGGCTTGGCGTGCTGCATGGTTAGCTCTGCTATCGTCTTTACGCATATCGTGTTGTACCCCTTCAGCGTTTGTGGTCGTGCTACGCGTTAAACATAACCCGACAGCGGGTAAAAACCTTGTATCTAAATATCGTGAAAGGGCTATCTGTGATAAAGGGAAACTTTGTGGAGTGGGATGACCCAAGACTTATTGGCGTGGCGTTTCCAAAAAGTGACAGCAGAACGTTGGAATGCCAGATAGAGGAAATAGTTGGGATATACCGCGCCGATGGCCTTCGTTTGACTCCGGTGCCTTTTGGTAGCCCGACTCCACCTGAAATGCTGGCCCTGTCTTTAGAACTACTCGAAACAAAAGACAACAAAGTCAAGATAGAGGACGCTGACGGTGCTCTGTTCTCAGTCACACGCGAGGCCATCTTCAAACACCACACAGTGCACACTTATATGCGGTTTTTTCGCGCAGATCGTGCTGTCGCCTTGTAAATCGTAAAATCCGTAGCCACTCTTTCTGTTTACTCTTTGCGAGGCATTCTAATGGAAGACCGTACCTTAATCGCTGCTGCTATTGTCACTAAACTTAGTGAAACCTCAACCAGTACGCCGGACGCGAAGTGCTATGAGGCGCTCGCTATGGCCGACCTGTTGCTTGCCGACACCTTGAAATTCAGCCCCTTTAAGACCCTGTATATCCAATTCTATGATGCTGACGAGGCGTTGATAGAATTTGAGAATGGTGAATATAGGGTAATTAGGGACTTCAACGGAGTACCGCGCACACTTGAGGTCTTGCACTATGATAGCATAGAGTGTTATAGTGCGGACGCCATTAAGTCGTGGGGGTACACTTTCCCCGAGGATTGACCCTGCTCCATTTCCGCAAAAATGCCGCAGCAGCCCATCCCCTGGGTGCTGCAGCCTTTACCCTAAAGGTAGGACCTCAAATTGAGACCACAAGCACCAACACACGCCACCTCTTCGAACGAGATCGCGCCTCTTGAGGCACCAAGCGAGACCGAGGTCGAAGAGTTGGTTAACATGATGCTCAGGAAAGAAGAGGAAACGGACCTTGGGCAACTCTGCCCCTAGCCGTCTAATTCGATATCAAAGTCACGCATTATGTCAAATAACTTAGTGCGTACTTCCTCATAATAGGCTCCTTTTATCCCGTCATCACCGTGTTTGATCTCGTGGCGAAGAAAACCAGCTAACTCGTGTAGCACCCGGTGATAACTGGGGGCTTGGCGAGCGAGCTCATACTCGTACGTGTCATCCGGCATATTGAATATCATTGTAACTTGCATTTAAACAACCTCATGTTCTTGGACCACGTTTTACCATGTTAGTGGCACTAGCGAACACTTGGCCAAAGTTCTCAATTCTAAGTGTGGCCGACCCATCAGGATTGACACCACCCATGAACGAGCCACGACCTGGGCCACCGGTATCAGCCGTCGCCGCACCAGCTACACCAGTGGCTGCACCTGGTATCGGAGTTGGTGGCGTTTCTGGCGTAGGCGAAAGCGCCGTTGCTGTACTCATTGCGGTATCTTTTGGTGGCGGGCCCTCTTTATTTAAGCCAGCCAAATCGGTACCACCAGAATTTTTGAGACCGAGGAAGTCTACTATCTTATCGCCTATGTATTCACCGGCTATGCCACCACCAGTATTTCCAGCAATGCCACCAACAACGGTGCCCAGACCAGGCGCGACAAATGTGCCGCCGGCTGCGCCAAGCGCCCCGCCAGCCAAACCGCCAGCCAAGCCTGCAGCTGCTGGGATGGCCTCCGCCGCCGCCGCCTTTAGGCCACCATCTTTATAAGACGCGTAAATAGCTGAGGCAGTTAGCCCAACAGAGGCTATTTTACCAGCGGTGCCCAGGAACTTACTAGCTTTACCTGCTACGCCGGCCACCTTGGAAAGCTTGGAAGTGGCTTGAGCAGTCGAAGTAGCCGCGCCAGTTACTGCGCCCGCAGCCTTAGCCGCGTCCTTGCCTACCTCGGCCGCTGTGGCACCCGCAGCTTTGACGCTTTCTTCGGCCACTTCGCTGACGACATCGGCAGCTTTGCCACCAAACATCCCCTTAAGCTTGCCGAACATTCCGCCAGTTTTGCCAGCACCTTTAGCCGCTCCTGCGCTAGCCTCCGCCAAGCCACCAGCGCCGCCGCCAGGCGGCGGCCCCTTACCGATGGTTTTAGCAATGGCACCAGCTAAGCCCTCTTCGAGGTTCGGTAGCCTCTTACCCATTGCACCAAGAGCGCGGTCGAGCGCCAAGCCGCCTAGCTTCTTAGCCAGCAAAACTGCAATACCGCCAAGCAACAAATTGGTAGTAGTGTTTTCGGCGATAAGGGCCATAAAACCCTTACCTGTAATGTCGCTATAACCACTAAACTTATCAAGCATTTGCTTGTTAATGTCTTCTACAGTCTTCAATGGCTCAGCACCAAGAAGGCTGTCCATTTCTTTCTTCTTCGCGTCGATTTGAGCTATTAGACCGGCTTTTTCGGCCTCCGGGGCTTTCTTCTTTTGTTCTTCAAGCAGCTTAATTTGGTCCGCAAGTTCTGCGGCCTTCTTGCGGTTAGCCTCTGCTTCTGCCTCGGATGTCATGTCCTGCAGTGCTTGCTTTTTGGTCGCGATCTGTTGATCTAGTAACTTAGCATCAGCAGAACCTACCGGTGCATTTTTTCTTAGGTTCTCAAGCTTGGCTATGTCCGCGTTAATTGCTTCACGCTTTTTGGCGTTATCAGCAGCTTGTTTTTCAATGCGCAGTGCGTCTTCTTTTGCGGCGTTTGCTTTGTATTGCTGCGCAACCGCTTCCTTGATTGCGCCTGGGTCTTTGGCGAGGCCAGCAGCCAATTCTTTTGAAATGCCAAGCTTTTTAGCTAACGCTGCAATAGACTCTGTAGTGCCAGCAGCACCTAGTTTAACTGCCTCATTAACGTCATTTTGTGTCTTCTCAAATAGCTTAGCTTGTTCCACCATACCAGCGGCTTCGACTTGCGTCACACCAAATTGCTTGGCTATGGTTATGAGCGAACCATGTGTACCGTCGTAAAGCTTAAGAATCTGCTTATTCATAGAGCCCATACCGACTTCGGTCTGCGCCGTCAGCTCCTGAATGTAGCGTTCGCCCTCATATCGGCCTATCTTACCAGAGTCTATATCGGCTAAGATGCCTTCAACTTTCTTAGTAAGACCCGGTGATGCAGCCTCAAGGCTTGTTGCCATATCCTCTGGCAACTTCTTACCTATCACTTTACCGGTTTCATCCAAAACTGGTATCAAATTGTCAATCAATGTGTTGGTAATGTCCGCACCAGACAATGCCTGCATCCACTCTGGTGCCTTGCCGGTAACGGCATCTGTGTAGGCTCTCGCCTTCCGTTGCGCAAGGTCGTAACTGTCACCCGTTGCCTGTAAGTGGGCGATGTTATCAGACAGAATGTTACCAACAAAACGCTGGTCAATTGCGTACACATTGGACTGTTTTGCGATGTCTAACAGCGTACGTGCTACGTCGTCACCGCGCACCACAGTGCGACCAAACGCTTTGTTAGTGTTTTCAGCGCCGGTACGTAGATTATTGAGTGCAGAGAGTGCAGAGGCCGCTGTGCCGCCAAATTTGTCCATTCGCGTCTGAACGAACTCTACAGCCTCTGGTACGGTAACACCAAGTGCGCGCGATACCGTAATAGCGCCTTCTGTAAGCTTTTTCAGGGCCTCTGGGTTTCGGCTGCCTACAATTCGAGCAAAATGAGTCATTGTGTCGCCGACCACGGCGGTGTCCACACCCATTCTGATTGCAGTGGCGTTAGCGCCGGCAATAGCCACACTCATCTGTGCAGCTTGCTTGCCTACGTCTATGAAGCCATCTGTTGCTCCGCCTGCCGACGTGCTAAGCCCTTGAAAACTCTGAATTAGGATATTTTGGCGTACTTCGGCAGCTTCGACGTGGGTTTGCCATGCTTTCATGGCCAAGCCGCCAACAGTGATGCCACCTATAAATTTCGAAACTTGACCAGTAAGCGCTGTGTATGCTTTGCCGGTAAGTGTATTTGTACGGAAGTTTTCGAGCGCTGCTTGTTTGAGCTCTAGCTCACTCTTTATTCGTGCCTCGTTAGCTGCTATGGCAGCTTTTTGGGCGCTTTCTAAAACGGCAGCAGCTTTTTTCCCAGCCTCGGCGTTGTCTTCAATTTCTTTGATTTCAATTTCGGTAAGCGCTATCCCTTTTTTCTGGGACTCTTGCATCTTTTGTTGCTGAGCTAGTCGCTTTTCTTCTGTAGATGCCAGTATTTCAGTGTGTTTCTGCAGCGCTATAATATTAAGCAGAAGCTTGGTATCACCAGCAGCCATAGCGGCGTTACTGGCTGCCTCCAGGTCCTTAAGGCTTCTGCCCAAATCATCAATGCTAGCAGTTTTGCTAGCAAGAGAGTCTAGTGTGTCTTTAACGTCTGCCACGCTGCTTTATCCATCTTATAAGGCTTTAGTAACTTCTTTGGGGTCGATCTTGAACACGCGCTTTAGCTTAACGATGGACTCCCAAGGGCCATTCAAGTCAACGAAGCGCTCGCCACTCAGGTCTTTGAGTGCTCTTTCTTTAAAAGCAGACTGTTTTTCTTCGAGCTCCTGAACTAGCGCTGGGTCCCTCTCGGCCCCCTGTTCTTTAATTTTCTTTCGAAGTGTCTCTATTTCTTTTTCAACAGGATTAACTTTGCGATCGCTTAACGGTAACACTTCAACACTGACTTTCCTGATACCAGCCCGCTTAATTAATTTGTCAACCTCTTGGTGGACAAGTTCGTCATTATTAATATCTGTTAGCCCGGACATTCTGGGGAGGATGCTTATTGGGATAGTAAGCGACGGGCCGGCGATGTTAGTTGGGCTGAGATCCAGCGCCTTTAGCCATGACGGGTCGGACTTTAACAATTCAGTCATCGCCGTTAAGCCACCGACATCCAATTTGCCGGACTTGACACTCCGTTCTAGGTGATCCATTAACGGCTTGTCATTTCTGATCTGTTTTTGAATTTTTTCCAGGTTTCCCCAATTGTGTTTGAGGAACTTTTGCAGCTGGACTTTGTCCTCGGCCTCCGGCAACGCTTTTCTAAATATGTTACCAACCATATCGGCCAGTTTTGGAAACAGGCCACCTTTGCCCGGTGTGTTTTTGGTCGGCACTGACTTGTTAGGCTCGGCCGCTGTCACGTTTTGTCCAAGTTTGGATATGATGTGCTTGACTTCCGGGTGCCAAAGGCGGATACCACTTACGATTTCCTCTTCGTCCTCCGACAAGTCCCGTATTTCAATCAGATCGTTGTCGTCAATCAGCCGGTCTATTTCCTCTGGCGCGAGCGACTCACCGAGAGAATTAGTGCCATAATTCGCACCACTGCGGTACGTCAGCACAATGGCTGCACTGTCTTCGTCGTAGAAAAGGTACTCAGTAGGACTCAGACTAACGCACTTTACCATTGCAGACTCCAAGCAGACAAAATACTCACTACAAAAGTAGCTCCGGACAACAGATAACTCAGTGTGTTATTTTAAAACTACCGCATCATGCTGCGCTGGTGATTCAACGAGACCGGTTGGTCGATATGGGAAGGGTTATAAACGTAAAAACTTTTTATAGGATTTTCTTAACATGAACCACCCAACTAGAGTTATGTGCGACCTAGTCATTAGCGAGATCTTGACGACGCACAGCATGCTGAACCAACCGGCAGTCGTCGAACAGAGATTTAATCGATTAGTCTTGGCGCTAATCGCGAAGCTGCCGCATGCAGTGCACCGCCAAGCAACAGCTGCGTTGCAAAGCATCGACTGGGACATGGTACTTCTAGCAGCTGCAAAGAGAAAGCGGGATGATAATGAAGGATACTAACTGTGTTGACATTCGCGATAAAGACCGCTGCGAGACGCCGCTTGTTGACTATGACTCCATCTGCCCAAGGTGCAACGCACGGCACGGCCCGCCTGGGCACGAGATAGAGATCAAGCGCTGCCAGAATTGCGCCAGGCGGGCGGTCGTCAAGACCCGAAACACCAAAATCTACCGCAAGTGTGAGTTCTGATGGAACTATCCGAGCTACTTGAGTTTATGGCGGCAATGACCAAGCAGGTCGCGGCGAACCTCTATTGGGCGTCCGTGGAGGCAATAGAGACAGTACTACGACTGCTCTCAGACCTCCTCGAATCGGTCCTGACGGCGCTGCGGGAGCTACTTGCCGCTGTGCGAGGCCTCATTGCAGACCTAGCAGTTGTGTCAGCCATGGCGGATGATGACGATTGTCTGTTTGCGGACACGGAGTAAGCCCGCTAATAGCACAATGCTCGGAGTTGCAGATGGTACCACCTCAGAGCCCGCGTCCCGCCCGTATTTGCAAGAATGTTTTACTAAAACGAAGTTCCTGGGCCCCGGAATGGTCTTGAAAAGTATATTGGATTTGCACATAGTTATCTATATGGTGTGTACTGATAA
>Ga0315273_10009069_pt1 | contig 12585 bp, 11 predicted proteins | sample YL17G02_0_MG_FD_205753 | JGI IMG/M metagenome (GOLD analysis project Ga0315273, IMG submission 205753) | Sediment microbial communities from Yellowstone Lake, YNP, Wyoming, USA - YL17G02_0 | ecosystem: Environmental > Aquatic > Freshwater > Lake > Sediment | place: USA: Wyoming | collected... | reverse complement strand
TCCCTCTAGGAGCGCTTGCCGTCGGCGCCGGGGGTCGTCTCCAGAAGCTTCGCGATGATGTCGAGGCTGGTGATCCCGTCCGCTTCGGCGTTGAAGTTGGGGATGATGCGGTGCCGCAGCACCGACGACGCCACGGCGCGCGCATCCTCAACGCCGGGCGTCGGGCGGCCCGAGAGCGCGGCGCGCGCCTTCGCGCCGAGCACGAGGAACTGCGCGGCGCGGGGCCCAGCACCCCAGCTCACCCAATCGCGGACGAATTTCTCGCTGTCGGGCCCGGGGCGCGACGCCCGCGCAAGGCGCACGGCATAGCGGACGACGTGGTCGGCGACGGGAATGCGGCGAACGAGCCTCTGCAGCTCGAGAATCCGCTGCACCGAGAGCACGGGCTTCGCCTCGGCCGTGTACGCACTGGTGGTGGTCGTCACGATGCGTTCTTCTTCGACCTCGGTCGGGTATCCCACGGAGATGTGAAACATGAACCGGTCCAGCTGGGCTTCCGGAAGCGGATAGGTGCCCTCGAACTCGATCGGGTTCTGGGTCGCGAGAACGAAGAAAGGAAGCGCCAAAGGATAGGTCTCCCCGCCCGCGGTCACGCGGTACTCCTGCATCGCCTGCAGGAGCGCGGCCTGAGTCTTGGGGGGCGTACGATTGATTTCATCCGCGAGCACCATGTTCGCGAAGATCGGCCCGTGGATGAACTTGAACGCGCGCCGCCCGGTCGCCGGATCGTCCTCGAGGATCTCCGTCCCGGTGATGTCGGACGGCATGAGATCGGGGGTGAATTGGATGCGGCTGAACTTGAGTTCGAGGATACTCGAGAGCGTCGAGACGAGGAGGGTCTTCGCCAGGCCCGGGACGCCGACAAGCAGGCAGTGGCCGTTCGCGAAGAGCACGGTCAGAAGCTGCTCGACCACGGCATCCTGGCCCACGATGACTTTCCTCAACTCGGTCAGAATGGATTCGCGCGCGTGTTTGAGGTCCTCGAGTAGCTTCAGATCGTCCTGCGGGACCGCCTGCGTCATGGCATTTTCTCCGGTGAAACTGGGTCGGTGGTCTTGCGGAAATCCGCGACGGTATGCGCCGCGCCCGTGGTCTGTGTATAAGTGTTGGCTTTCCCATCAATAGCGACCGCGAAAGCCCTTGCGCCATAGCACATTGGGGAGTTGTCCACGAAAGTTGTCGACTTATCCACACTTATTCAGGATTGCGCCGCCGCCGCCCTCTCAGGCGGTCCCCCTGAGAAGGCCGATCAGGCGCTCCAGCTCCTCCTCGGAATGGTAGTCGATGAAGATTGACCCGGTGCCTCCGCGGCGCCTCGTAATCCGGACCCGGGAGCCGAGCGCTCTCATGAGATCGTCCTCGACGGCCATGAGTTCCGCTGAAAACGCGCGCTTCGGAGCACGGCGAGGCCTTGCGGTCTTCTCGCCGACACCGGCTCGGCGCACCCGCTCCTCGAGCTCGCGAACCGACCAACCGTGGGAGGCCGCCGAGACGGCAAAGTCCGTTTGGGTCTTGGCCGTGGGAAGCGAGAGCAAGGCCCGCGCGTGTCCCGCGCTGATGCTGCCGCGTTCGAGGTGGAGCTGGACTTCGGAAGGCAAGTTATTGAAGCGTAGTATGTTCGAAACCGTTGACCGGTCCTTGCCAACGCGCTGCCCGATTTCCTCGTGCGGAAGACCGTACTCCGTTGCCAATCGGTAGTATGCGCGCGCTTCGTCCATTGGATTCAGGTTCTCGCGCTGGACGTTCTCGATCAATGCGATGAGCAGCGCTTCGCGGTCCGTGAGCGGTCGAATGATCGCGGGGATGGTGTGGAATCCGGCTTCCCGCGCCGCGAGGAAGCGGCGCTCTCCCGCGACGAGTTGAAAGCCCTCGCTGGCGGGACGCAGAAGGACCGGCTGAAGAACGCCTCTCTCCCGGATCGAATCGGCCAACTCTCGAATCGTGGCGGGATCGAACTGAGTTCGGGGCTGGGCCGGATTGCGGGTGATCTGCGAAAGGGCGATATGCTGAATGTCTCCGGGTCGAGATTCGTGGGTGCGAGCCTCCGGAACGATGGCCACTTCCTGCTCGACCGCTGTCGGGATGAGCGCGTCCAGCCCTCGGCCCAATGCCTTCCTACCCATGGTCAATCACCTCTTTCGCTAGGTTCATGTAGCTCACCGACCCCGCGCAGTGCGGATCGTAAGTCACGACTGGTTTTCCGAAGCTTGGCGCTTCGCTCAAACGGACATTCCTCGGAATCACGGTGCGATAAACGCGTTCCGCGAAAAAGCGCCGCGTTTCCTCCAGGACTTGCTGCGAAAGGTTCAAGCGGTTGTCGTACATCGTGAGAAGCACGCCCTCGATTTGGAGTGTCGGATTGAGCCCCTGCTGCACGAGCCGGATCGCGCCCAAAAGGTGGCTGAGCCCCTCGAGCGCGTAGTACTCGCACTGCACGGGAACAAGCACCGAGCCTGCCGCTGTCAGCGCGTTGATCGTGAGCAACCCCAGCGAAGGCGGTGCGTCGATGAAGATGAAATCGAACGGCACGGAGAGTGTGGCGAGCGCCTCCTTGAGCCGGTATTCCCGACGCTCCACATCCACGAGCTCCACCTCGGCTCCGGACAGACGCGGCCCAGAGGGGATGAGCGAGAGCCCTTCGATTCCGGCGTCGAGGATCGCCCGCTCAATGGGCAGACCGGAGATGAGCACATCGTAGATCCCCTTCGTCGTCTTTATGCTCGGAAAGCCCAGCCCGCTGCTCGCGTTACCCTGCGGATCGAGGTCGACGAGGAGAACCCTCTTCTGGTTCAACGCCAGCGCGGCGGCGAGATTTACCGCGGTCGTCGTCTTCCCAACACCGCCCTTTTGATTTGCTACAGCGACCACCCTCGTCATTCAAGCTCCCCTGGATTCAGCCCGCGACGGCTGTTCAACGTCCCTGTCGGGTCGTGGAAGTCTACGCCATGCGATCGCTCCAAATCCAACTCCAAAATGTTTCACGTGAAACGTGGCCATAAACCATTGAAAAAAGGTGCTTTGTCCGGGGGCATGCAAAAACTGAGCATCTGGCGGGGAGACGGCGATGGCATGGTAAGATGGTTGCGCCGCAGCCCCTGTCTCACGGTCGATGCTTTAATTGATTTGTTTGCATACAGCTTTAACCACGTTTCACGCGAAACATGCCGCCGAGCTCGGCCGGCGGGCTTCAGGAGATCACGGCGCTGACCAGGGCGAATCACCAAGGCAGATCCATCGCGGTACGGATGCAAGCGGGCGAGGGCGCGGGCCACTTTCGTGCAATCGACGGACTAATGTTATATTTTTCAATCAATTACGGCCACGTTTCACGTGAAACATGTTTCTGGCGTCGACGAAAACCTCAAGAAGGAGCGGCGCTCTTCCGGGCCGCTAGTCTCTCCGAAATTGCCCGCAGAGGAGTTTGCCTCCAAATGGCCCCACGACGATGCGCGCCCCTTCTCCGGCAAGACCAAGCCGCCTGATTACGTCCTCCGTCGCGATCTCTCCACCAAGAAAATAGACCCACCCCGCGCCGGGCGTGGCAGCGGCTCTGGCGTGGACCAGGACCCTCGGCAGATCGCCCACGGCGCGGATCAAAACGCATGCGTGGGGCTCCGCCCGCCAGGTCTTTTGGTAATCCTCGAGGCGGGCGCAGATGACGGTCACATTGCGGAGACCCAGTTCGCGTGCGGCGCGCTCCAGGAATCCGCACTTCTTATCGCGGGATTCGAGCAACGTGACCCGCGTCTCCGGCCAGACGATCGCGAGCGGGATCCCGGGGAATCCGGCGCCGCTGCCTATGTCGAGCGCGGACACGGGTGGAGGCGACAGAAATTCCATTGGATTCAGCGAATCAAGAATGTGCCGCGTGAAGAGGATCGGGCGATCGCCACGGGCCACAAGCGCCAGCCGGTCGGAGTGCTCGTGCACCAGGGCTCCGAAACGTGTCAGGAGCAGCATCGTCCGCGCGCGGATCGCACCAGGTGCAAGTCTCTCTGAAAGCGCGGTCTTGAAGCCTAAAAAATCAGGTGTCAGATCCGGGGGAAGGTGATGCGGGAAGTCCGCGGCGGCGTTCTCGCTGGGCATAGATTACGAGGACAGCCACGTCCGCCGGAGAAACACCGGCGATCCGGGACGCTTGGGCGACGGTACCTGGGCGAAGCCTGCGAATCTTCTCACGTCCCTCTTTGGAGAGCTCCCGGAGAGGCTCCTCGAACAGGTCGCCACGCAAGATCATCTGCTCATTCCGAGCCGACCTCTCGACCTCTCGACGCTGCCGCTGAATGTAGCCTTCGTATCGGATCTCGATCGCCGCGGACTCTACCGCCTCCACACCGTATTCCGCAAGGTCAGCGCGCGCCACGAGCGCGTCGATGCCCACCGCGCCTTCACGCAAGAGGCGGCCGGTTCCGTCGGAAGCGAAGCGTTCCATGGCGGCCACTCGCGAACGGCCCCGCTTCTCCAGCCGACGCAGATCTTCAGGGGCAAGCGTGCCCAGTTCCCGCGCACGAGGAAGCATGCGGTCTGCCGCGTTATCTTGGCGCAGCAAGAGGCGATACTCGGCGCTCGATGTAAACATGCGATATGGCTCTTCGGTCCCCTTTATTACTAGATCGTCAATCAGCACACCGATATACGCTTCTTCGCGGCCAAGCCTGAATGGCGGGCGGCCCTGGATCTTAAGCGCTGCGTTGATCCCTGCGAGGAGCCCTTGTGCCGCGGCTTCCTCGTAACCCGACGTTCCGTTTATCTGTCCCGCGAGGTAGAGCCCCTGGATCGCGCGAGTCTCGAGCGTGCCCGTGAGCTGCGTCGGGGGAACGAAGTCGTATTCGACCGCGTAGCCGGGTCGGATCATCTCCGCCGCTTCGAGCCCCGGGATCGTGCGCAGCATCTCGTACTGGATTTCCTCCGGCAGGCTCGTGGAGAAGCCGTTTATGTAGTACTCGTGGGTCGTGCGGCCCTCCGGCTCGAGGAAGATCTGGTGGGACACCTTGTCCGCGAACCGGACGACCTTGTCCTCGATCGACGGGCAGTATCGCGGCCCGATTCCGCGAATCTTGCCCGTGTAGAGCGGAGAGCGGGAGAGGTTTCGCCGGATTACGTCGTGTGTCGTCTCGGTGGTACGCGTGAGGTGGCATGCCACTTGATCCACCTCGAGCGCCTCGGTGAAATGGGAGAAGGGGCGAGGCGAGACATCGCCCGGTTGCTCCGCCAGCCGCGAGAAGTCGATCGTGTCGCGGTGAATTCGGGGCGGAGTGCCGGTCTTCAGGCGGTGCAGGTGAAATCCGAGGTCCGCGAGACAGTCCGAGAGCCCGCGCGACGCGGATTCGCCGACGCGACCGCCGGAGACGGTGCGTTCTCCGATGTGCATGACACCGTTCAAGAACGTGCCCGGTGTCACGATCACCGCGTCCGCCTCGATCGTGCCGCCATCCTTCAGCATCACGCCTCGGACGCGCCCGTCTTCCACCGCGAAGCCCACGACCTGTGCTTCGACCAGCGAGATGCCGGGCGTGCGCTCCAGGTGATCGCGAACCATCGATCGGTAGAGCGCCTTGTCCTCCTGCGCGCGTGGAGACCACACCGCCGGGCCGCGCGCGCGATTGAGCATCTTGAACTGGATGCCCGCGCGGTCGGCCATGCGCCCCATGATTCCGCCCAGCGCGTCGATCTCGCGCACGAGATGCCCCTTCGCGAGACCGCCGATCGCGGGATTGCACGACATCTGCGCGATCGCCTCCAGGCTCATCGTCACGATCGCGGTCTCGACGCCCATCGCCGCGGCGATGCACGCGGCCTCGCAGCCGGCGTGTCCCGCGCCGACGACGAGGATCGGATAGCGGGAGCGCGCGGTGCGTGCGCGCGAGGCGTCGCCGGCCGACTGCGCCGCCGGAGTGGCGTTGCCGGGCGGTATCTCGATCACTTGCCGATACAGAAGCGGGTGAAGATGGCGGCGATGACATCCTGGTCCACGCCACGGCCGACCGATTCGCCCAGGAGGCGCCGAGCCTCGGCCAGATCCACCGCGATGAGATCGTAGGGCGCGTCCTCGCGCAGGCTGTTCTCGGCGCGATCGAACGCGGCGAGAGCTGCCGCCAGGACCGTCTCCTGTCGGGCGCTGGTCGTCGCCAACTCCTCGCCCGCCGCCTCGCCCAGAACGCGGGGAAGCGCGGAGCGGAGCGCGCCGAGAAGCGGCTCCGCTCCACCGGGGCGCACCGCGACGGTCTCCACTTCGCTCAAGAGCTGTCCTTCCCGCAACCCAAGCCTGTCCTTCGCGCGAGTCGCCCCCGCGTTCCCATTCGCCAGATCCGCCTTGTTCCACGCGACGACGACGGGGCGATCCGCGGCCGCCGCCACGAGCGCGGGATCCTCGGCTGTCCCCGGCTCGGAGCAATCCAAGACGACGATCGCGAGATCGGCGCCGCGCACCGCGCGGTCGGCCCGCTCGAGACCCAGCCGCTCGACCGGATCGGTGGTATTGCGAATTCCGGCGGTATCGCTCAGCTTGAGCTCGATTCCGTCGATCCAAATCGATCCCTCGACCGTGTCGCGCGTCGTCCCTGGATTCTCGCTCACGATGGCGCGGTCGTAGCCCAAGAGCGCATTCAGCAGGCTGGATTTTCCCACATTCGGCGGGCCCAGGAGCGCCACGCGCAGTCCCTCCTCGCGCCGCCGAGCCGATGGAAACTGCCGCACCCACTCTCGAAGCGGCGCCGCGAGCGCCGCGCAGCGATCCGCGAGCGCCGCGCCGTCGAGCGCCTCATCAACGTCGGCGGGGAAATCGATGCGCGCCTCCACCTCGGCGAGCAATGGCACCAGGTCCCGATCCAAGGCGTCGACGCGACGCGACAGCGAGCCTCCCAGTGCTACGCCGGCGGCGCGTGCCGCGCGGTCCGAGCGCGCCTTGACGAGCGCGGCGACCGATTCGGCCTGCGCGAGATCCAGCTTTCCGTTCGCGAACGCGCGCTCGGTGAATTCGCCCGGGCGCGCCGGGCGCGCGCCGCTGGCGACGAGCGCGTCGAGGATCGCGCGTGGGATCGCGCTGCCGCCGTGCGACGAGATCTCGACCACGTCCTCGCCGGTGTAGGAACGGGGCGCGCGGAATACCGAGAGGAGAACCCTGTCTACGGGGGAGCGCTCCCGATCGAGGAAGATCCCGAAGAGAACGCGGTGTGTCGGGGTTTGCTCGGGTGAGTTACGGCCTTCGAAGTGCCGCGCGGCGATCGAGAACGCCGATGGTCCGCTGAGCCGGATGACGGCGATGGCCGACTCGCCGGGCGCCGTCGCCGGCGCCACGATCGTATCGTTTGCCACAGTCGGCCACGCCTCCTCCTACCTGCCGGAGACGGACGGACCATCCGCCGCTTCGGCCGGGCGGATGATGACGCGCTTGAAGAGTCCGTCGCCGATGCTCACGCTCTCGAAACCGGGAAGTTCGGCGACCTCGAGGTGGACGACGCGGCGCTCGATGGCGGAAAGCGGGTCCGTCATCGCCTCTTCGCCCGTTTCCTTGACCTGATCGACGAGTTCCTGGGCCAGCTCGCGAAGACTCTTCACGCGGCGGTCGCGGTAACCTGCGACGTCGATTTCGATTCGTGGGGCCGCTGTCTCGGGCATGCGGGCGCGCAGCATTCGCGCGACCAGATGTTGGAGCGCATCGAGGGCCTCCCCATCGCGGCCGATGAGAAATTGGTCCCTCTCTCCGGCCTGGATCGCAACCCGGACCCCGTCCTTCGTACGCTCGGCCGTCGCCGTCGCGGGAAACGCCATCGCTTCGACGATTCCGGCCGCGATCTCGCGGATCGTCTCCACGAGGGCCGGCGTGATCTGGGAAGGATCGAGCGGGGGCGGGGGCGGCCCGTAGTCGGGGGCGGCCGGCCGGCGGCCACTACTGCGGCCGCCGCGATAGGACTCTTCGTCGCTTGCCTGCCGTCTGGGCGACGCAGGGCCGACGCGCGCGCCGTCCGGCGACGCGCTCGGATCCCGGCGCCAAGCCCGAATCTTCACCGGGCGGAACCCGGTCAGCGAGTTCGCGGAGCTGCCGGGGTCCAGGACCTCGACCGCGAGCTCCCGCGGAGGGATGCGCAGCTTCTCCGCGGCTTCCCTCACCGCTTCTCCGTACGTCACCGCATCTACTTGTACGCTTGCGTCGTTCATCTCAGTCTCGGTTTCCGGGGGTGGCGCGGGCCGGCTCAGGCCTGCGCGGCTTGTTTGCGGTCATCGGCCAGATTGACCAAGTACTGCTGCAGCGCGGAGAAAAGGTTGTTCACGGTCCAGTACAGGATCACTCCGGAGGGGAAAGTATACATGAAGAACAGCATGAAGAACGGCATCACGTACATCATGGCCTTCTGGTTCGGCGCGGTCGGCGTCTGGGTCTGCAGAACGAACGTGCTCGCCGTCATGATGATGGGCATGAGGTGGAGACTGAACGCGCCGACCTGGAAGAGCACGTCCGGCTCGGAGAGGTCCTTGATGTAGCCCACGAATCCCGACGCTCGAAGCTCGATCGAGAAGAGGAGCACGTTGTAGAGCGCGATGAAGACCGGTACCTGCAAGAGCATCGGCAGGCACCCGCCCATGGGGTTCACCTTGTGCTCCTTGTAGAGGGCCATCATCGTCTTGTTCATCTTCATGGGGTCTTCTTTGAAGCGATCCTGGATCGCCTTCACTTCGGGCTGCAGGCGATGCATCACCTTCATGGACCTGAGGCTGGACTGAGTGAGCGGGTAGAAGATGAGCTTGGTCGCCGCCGCGAGGATGATGATTCCCACGCCGTAGTTGGGGATCGCCTTGTAGAGAAGATTCAGGAGCTTGAGCATGAGGACGCTCAGCGGCCGCATCCACTGCCAGCCCAGGTTGGCCACTTCGTCCAGCCCGGAGCCGACCGCCAGGAGCGTTTCGTAGTGGATGGGTCCCGCGTAGATCCGCGAATGCCGCACGACCTCGGAGCCCGGAGGCGCCGCGCCTGCCATCCACGCTGCCACGAAGCCCGAGCCCATGGAGCGGAAAACCACGTCGGAGACGGTTCCGGAGTCGGGGAGCACGGCCGCGATGAAGTACTTGCTGCGGTTCGCGATCCATCGCACGTTCCCGGGCGGCACCACCTTCTCGCCGCTGGGACCCAGCTTCGACGCCGGCACCGATTCCAGCTTCGTGCCCAGGTAGGCGACCCCTTGGATCTGCTGCTGCTTCGCGAACAGCTCGGTCATGGGCAAAGGCGGGCCCCAACCGATGCGGTAGCGAATCGGTCCCAGTTCCGAGGGCGCGCTCACGCGCACCTCGGCGTCCAGGATGTGGCTGTCGCGGTCGAGGCGATAGGTCTTCGAAACGCGGACGCCGCTCGAGTCCTGCGCCACAAACGAGAGAACGCCCGCCGCCGCGTTGTCTTGGACGAGGGTGAACGGCGCGGTCGAGAAATCAATCGCCTTCGTTCCGACTTCGACCATGACCTGGAACGCCCGGCTTCCCGTCGGAACGAGGTCCACGGGGACATTTCGGAGCGCGTCCTGGTACGAGACGAGCTCCCAGCTGGTGATCGTGGCGCCTTCGCTTGTGAACGTGACGTGGAAGCGGTCGTTCCGGATTTCGCGAGTGAGATTGGGCGCTGTCGTCACTCTGGGGGCGGTCAGGACCGAGCCCGAGGAGTAGGTCGTGGGGATCTGGCCGCCCGGAGCGCCGCTGGGTTCGAAGCCGGTCGCGCTGGTCCCGGTCGCGCTGCCGATCGGCGCCGTGGCGCCGGGGACCGCCGGCGTCGTCTGTGTCTTGGCCTGCTGGCCCGGTCTCGGCTTGGGCCGGTAGAAGCGGGGCAGCAGAAGCTGATCTGCCAGGAGGACCATCATGATGACCACCATCGCGGTCAAAACTTTTCTATCCATGTCGCTGACCGACCCCTCAGGGAACCGGGTCGTATCCTCCGGGATGGAACGGGTGGCAGCGGCTCACGCGCCGAACGATGAGCCAAAGCGCTCGCGGGAGGCTTTGCCGCTGAAGCGCCTCTTGGGCGTACGCCGCGCAGCTGGGTTCGAATCGGCATGCGCGGGGAAGTGACGGGGATATGGCTGCGCGGTAGAAGCGCACGAGATGAAAGAGGATCCAGCGCGGGCCGAGCGGAAACGGTGAATGAACGGCGGCCCTCAACCGGACTCCCTCCCCAGAAGCCTGCTCATTTCTTCCTGTACCTCTCCCAGCGTCGCGGCCGCGCAGGCGGTCCGGGCGATCCATACACGCCAGACGGCGCGCTCTTTGATCGCGGGCTTCATCGAGCGATGGGCTTCTCTCAGCAATCTCTTGGCGCGATTTCGGCGCACGGCGCCGCCCACCTTCCGGCTGGCGACGTAGCCCACCCGTGCGTGCTCCTCTGGCCGCGGCAGGCTCACGAGAGTCATCAGCTTGCCCGGAAGGGACTTCCCCGATCTATACGCTTCGCGAAATTGCCACCCTTCGCTGAGGCGGCGATCGCGCGGTGGGACCGCGCCGGCCATGGCAGCTTCGTACGGAAAGGTCGCGTTAGACCGTGAGGCGTTTGCGGCCTCGGTCGCGACGGCGCTTCAGAACGGCGCGACCACCGCGCGTGCTCATCCGCTCGCGGAATCCGTGGACCTTCTTCCGGCGGCGATTGTGGGGCTGGAACGTGCGCTTCACGTTAGATTGCCTCTACGGGTATGGGAAACGACTCATCCGGATACGAGCCCGGCAGTCTACCTAATTGCGGGGCTGGGGGTCAACCTAATCCCGGGGCTCGCTCCGGCGCCTGCTTCACGCATCCGGACGCCTCACCCTTCACTGTCGCCAAGATTTTCGTTGCGCGACGTCGAACCGCGGGCGTACTCTGCGACCCGCGTCGGCCCAGGGCGTGAGCAGTCGCTCGCGCCCCAAGCCCTCGCCGTTCCGATCTCCCTCGCGCGAGCACTATCGCGCCTCTTCACCCGGAAAAGAATGCAGTGGTCATTGCGCTAGGCCGAAATCCCTTGTCGGGGCGTAACGGTTCGATTCTTCGTCCGTTACGCCCCGAATCTTTTGTGGATAACTTTGTGGATAAGACGTGGACACGGTGTGAGCGGATGGGGATGATGAAGCCATGATGGACACGATGGTCGCCGGAGATCTTTGGCAGGGGGCGCTGGAAAGAATCCAGTCCCACATTTCGAGTCAGACTTACGAAACTTGGTTTCGGTCCCTGGGACCACTGGAATTCGACGGATCCACCCTGGTCCTGGAGGTCCCGAGCCAGTTTTACGTGGATTGGCTCGATCAGCACTACAGGCCGCTGATGGAGAGCTCGCTCGCCGCCACGGTGGGGCGCGCCGTCGGCCTGGCGTTCCACGTTCGAACCGAGCAGGTGCCTGTGCTGGAAGAGCGCCCGCGCGGGCCGCTGCCGACCCGCAGCGAGTGCCACCTGAGCCCGCACAACACCTTCGAGACCTTCATCGTCGGCAACGGGAACCAGTTCGCGCACGCCGTCGCGCAAGCGGTGGCGCAAAGTCCAGGCACGCGCTATAACCCGCTATTCATCTACGGGGGGGTTGGACTCGGCAAGACCCACCTCATGCACGCGATCGGCCACCACGTGCGCGCGACGCGTCCCTCGGCGCGGATCTTCTTCGTGACCGCCGAGAAGTTCATGAACGAGATGATCTACGCGATCCAGCACGCCACGACCCTGGAATTCAAGAGCCGCTACCGCACGGCGGACGTTCTGCTGATCGATGACATCCAGTTCCTCGCGGGCAAGGAGAGCACCCAGGAGGAATTCTTCCACACGTTCAACTCGCTACACGACCACCACAAGCAGATCGTGCTCACGAGCGACGGCCCACCCAATTCCATGACCGCCCTCGAGGAACGCCTCGTGTCCCGCTTCACGTGGGGCGTCGTGGCCGATCTTCAGGCGCCCGATCTCGAGACCCGCGTGGCGATCATCAAGAAGAAGGCGGAACTCCAGGGGAGAAACATCCCCAACGACATCGCCCTTCTCCTCGCCAGCAACATCAAGACGAACATCCGGGACCTGGAAGGATCGCTGGCGCGGCTCCTCGCCTTCTCCGATCTGACGGGACACCCGCTCAGCGTGGAGTTCGCCCAGGAGGTCCTCAGGGAGCAGATCAAGCCGGATCTCGCTCGCGTGGACGTTAGCGAAATCCAGCGGAACGTGGCGCGCCACTTCAACGTCAGCGAAGAATCGCTGCGCGGAAAGCGCCGCACCGACACGATCGCGTTTCCGCGGCAGATCGGCATGTACATCACGCGCGCGATCACCGATTTATCTTTGGCCGAGATCGGCGCCAAGTTCGGGGGACGCGACCACACGACCGTGCTTCACGCATGTCACAAGATCGAGGGGTTGCTGGGCAGCGACCGCGAACTTCGCGGTGTGGTCGAGGATCTTATTTCCGGCCTGAACGCTTAGCGAGCGGTACCAAATTTTCGCCTCCATCCACCCTTGGTTCGGCGTGGACAGCCGGTGCACAACTTCCCCGGCTCTCCGCGCCGTCTCCATTTTGGGTATAACTCCCCGTCGGTCCACATCACTCCACCAGATGCGACCATCAATTCAAGGGCTGTAAAATGATTGCTCGCAACAAC
>Ga0315273_10009068_pt1 | contig 12585 bp, 9 predicted proteins | sample YL17G02_0_MG_FD_205753 | JGI IMG/M metagenome (GOLD analysis project Ga0315273, IMG submission 205753) | Sediment microbial communities from Yellowstone Lake, YNP, Wyoming, USA - YL17G02_0 | ecosystem: Environmental > Aquatic > Freshwater > Lake > Sediment | place: USA: Wyoming | collected... | reverse complement strand
TGGCTGCCCGGCGGTCACGGCGGCCGCTCGCTCGTCCTCAACGGCCACATCGACGTGGTCTCGGCAGCGGCCGAGAGCCTGTGGCGCTCGGCGCCCTTCACCGCGGTGCGCGACGGCGACTGGATCTACGGCCGTGGCAGCGGCGACATGAAGGGCGGCCTCGCGGTCATCCTCGGTGCGGTGAAAGGCCTCCGCGCCCTCGGGCTGCAACCGCTCGCGCCCGTGCAGCTGCAGTCGGTCGTCGAGGAGGAGTGCACCGGGAGCGGGGCGCTCCAGTGCGCGGTCAGCGGCCTCCGCGCCGACGCGTGCGTGGTCACGGAGCCGTTCCCGGCCTCGGTGTCGATCTCCCAGGTGGGCGTGCTCTGGTTCCACATCGACATCGCGGGGCTGCCGGCCCACGCGGGAGACGCTCAGGACGGCGCGAACGCGATCGAGGCGTCCTTCCCGATCGTGGCCGCGCTGCGACGGCTCGAGGCGGAGCTGAACGAGGATCCGCCGCCGCCCTACGACGTCTTCGAGCACCCGATCAACCTCAACGTCGGCGTCCTGCGCGGTGGTGACTGGCCGTCCACGGTGGCAGCCGAGTGCACGCTCTCGTGCCGGCTTGCGCTCTATCCCGGGCAGCAGGTCGAGTGGCTGAAGGCGCGGGTCGAGGAGGTGGTCGCCGGAGCGGCGGGAACGCACCCCTTTCTGGCTGCGCATCCACCCCGAGTGCGGTACGACGGATTTGCCTGTGCCGGCACCGACATCGCCATCGATCATGCCCTCGTGACGACCCTGTCCGAGAGCTACGCGCAGGTCGAGGGAGCGGCGCCGGAGCTCGTGGCGACGACTGCGACGAGCGATGTCCGGCTCTTCCTGCTCGAGGGAATTCCGGCTGTCTGCTTCGGCCCGTGGGCGGAGAACGTGCACGCAGTCGACGAACGCGTCAACATCCCCTCCATGATCACCTCAGCGCAGACTCTTGCCGTCTTCATCCGCGACTGGTGCGGGGTGACGACGTGAAGGCCCGCACCGTCGCCGTGCTCGCCGCCGTCGTCGCACTCGGCGCCGCCGCATTCGCCCGGCTGCGCCGTCGCCGCGGGGTCGCCGCCGCGGTCGTCTCCGAGCCCACGGCCGGGCCGACGGCGCCAGGCGATGCCGCGGAGCCCGTCCAGCCGGAGCCGTCCGCCGAGGTTGCCGGGCCGGCCGAGCCGGAGGAGCAGCCCGCGTACGCGCCGCCCGCCCGCGCGTTTGCCGGCGGGCAGACGCAGGCGCCGCTCAGGGGCATCAGCGAGATCCGGCGCTTCTTCCGTACGAACGAGACGCCGATCTGGTTCGTCTCCGCGACGCCGTTCAACCTGCTCGGGATCGATCGCTGGGTGCGCAACTTCGCCTACCTCAACTACTACGATTCGTTCGACGGGAGACACCCGAACGTGTTCGTGCCGAAGCAGGTGGCGCCGCCCACATTCGATTCGATCGAGGAGATCTGCAACTACCTGCTCGCCCACAAGGAGGTCGTCGACCACGTCAAGGAGCGCGGCCCCGGCAAGGCCGTCTTCCTGATGTTCGACGAGGAGACGGAGCGACTCGCCGGGGAGGCGGGGCTCGAGGTCGCCTTCCCGTCCGCGGAGCTGCGAACCCGGCTCGACTCGAAGATCGTGACGACCCAGCTCGGCGACGAGGCCGGGGTGCCGAGCGTCCCCAACACGCTCGGCCGCGCCTCGACCTACGACGAGCTGATCGATCTTGCCGAGACCCGCGGCATCGGCACCGACCTCGTCGTCCAGACCCCGTACGGCGACTCCGGCCAGACGACCTTCTTCATCGCCTCGGCCGAGGACTGGGACGAGCACGAGGAGAAGATCGTCGGCCAGGAACTGAAGGTGATGAAGCGGATCAACTGCCGCGAGGCGGCGATCGAGGGCGTGATCACGAGGCACGGCACCCTCGTCGGGCCGCTGATGACCGAGCTGACCGGATTTCCCGAGCTGACCCCGTACGGCGGCGGCTGGTGCGGAAACGACGTGTTCGCGGCAGCGCTCTCGGAGGAGCACCGCCGTCAGGCGCGGGCGTTCACCCAGCAGATGGGCGAGCGGCTGCGGCAGGAGGGGTACCGCGGCTACTTCGAGCTCGACTTCCTCGCCGACATGGACACCGGTGACATGTGGCTCGGCGAGCTGAACCCACGCGTCACGGGTGCGAGCTCGATGACCAACGTGACCGCGGTCGCCTACGGCGACATGCCGCTCTTCCTCTTCCACCTGCTCGAGTTCCTCGACGTGGACTACGAGATCGACGTGGACGAGCTGAACGCCGGCTGGGCCGAGCCGAGCGCGATCGACGAGTGGAGCCAGTTCATCCTCAAGGACACCGCCGACGTCGTCGAGCTGATCACCGAGGCGCCGCGCTCAGGGATCTGGAAGCTCGACCCGGTCGCGCACGGCGGCATCTCCTTCGTCCGCAACGAGACCGACTGGCACACGGTCGCGAGCGAGGACGAGGCGTTCTACCTCCGCATCGCGCAGACAGGGGGATACCGCTACCCCGGCGCCGACATCGGCATCCTCGTCACGCGCGGGCGCCTGCAGACCGACGACCACGAGCTCACCGACCGCGCGCGAACGTGGATCGACGGGATCAAGCGCCAGTTCCTGACGGCACCGCTCGGCGACACGCCGGAGCCGCCCGTGAGAGAGCCGGGGCCGTTCTCGTTCAAGATGCTGTGAGAGCCCGATGCTGACGTTCGAGGCGATCGAGGAGTTCGAGCCCGGGCCGCGCTGGGCCGCGCTCTTCGAGCGCCACTGGCCCCGCTACAAGGCGTGGTTCCTCCAGGAGGGCGAGGCGGCACGCACCTCGTACGCCGCGTCGCTGCGCGCGTTGCAGGAGCACATGCCCGAGCTCGTACCCACCTACGAGAAGGTCTGCGCGCTCGCAGGCGGCGGCGACCTCGAGGCGCGCTTCCTCGGCATGTGGGCGCCGCCCTCCTACCTCGCCGGCTGCTCCCAGGCGGTGTGGCAGGTCGGCGACCCGATCCTGGCCCGGAACTACGACTACGCACCCGAGCGGCTCGAGGGCTCGATCCTTCACACCCGCTGGGTGCGGCCCGTGATCGGCTCGGGCGACTGCACCTGGGGGCTGCTCGACGGCCTCAACGACGCGGGACTCGCCGTCTCGCTCGCCTTCGGCGGGCGCAAGGTCGTCGGCAGCGGCTTCGGCGTCCCCCTCGTCGTGCGCTACCTGCTCGAGACATGCGAGACAACGGAACAGGCGCGGGCGACGCTGCGGCGCCTGCCGTACCACCTCGCCCACACGCTCACGATCGTCGACCGCGCCGGCGACGTCTGTACCGCCTACCTCTCGCCCGACCGCGATGTCGTGCTGACCCCGGCGGTCGTCGCGACGAACCACCAGGGACAGGTCGAGTGGCACGAGCACGCGAGCGCGACGAAGAGCGTCGAGCGCGAGCGCGCGCTCGAGCGGCTCGTCGGCCAGAGCGCGACGCCGGAGCGGTTCGTGGACGGCTTCCTGCAGCCGCCTCTCTTCGCCGTCGACGAAGACAGGCGGATGGGCACGCTCTACACGGTCGCCTACCACGTCGGCGAGGCGCGCGCGGAGTTCCGCTGGCCCGACGGCCGCTGGGAGCAGCGGTTCGGTGCCTTCAGCGAGGGTGTCCGCGTGATCGAGTTGGCGCAGAGCACGGCCGCGTAAGGGGGAGCGGAGCCAGAGCCGGGAGAACGGGGAGAGGCTTCAGCCTTTCCCCTGGGTGTGTGATCTCACGGATCACGCAGCTGCGGCGTTTCCCTCCTCATGAACTCGAACCCCGAGGAGAGGCTGAAGCCTCTCCCCCCTTCCGCCCCTCTGCCCAGGCTCCACGACTTCGCGGCCTCGGCCAACTGCTTCAAGGTCAGGATGCTGCTCTCGCAGCTCGGGATCCCGTACGAGCGCGTTCCGGTCGACATCTTCGCCGGAGACTCGCAGACCGACTCCTACCTGGCCCGCAACCCCGCCGGCCGCACGCCGCTGCTCGAGACCGAGGACGGGTCTGCGATTCCCGAGTCGGGCGCGATCCTGCTCTACCTCGCCGAGGGCACGCCGCTCCTGCCGGACGACCGCGTCGGGCGGGCGCACGTCCACGCCTGGATGTTTTTCGAGCAGAACCTGCTCGAGCCCAACGTCGGCACCGCACGCTTCTGGCGGCTGACAGGGCGCGAGAACGAGCGGCCGGAGGCGTTCGCGCGGCATCTCGAGGCCGGCGCAAGCGCGCTCTCGGCGCTCGAGCGCGGCCTCGCGGCGAACGACTTCCTCGTCGCCGGCCGCTACACGGTCGCCGACTGCGCGCTCTACGCCTACACGCGCGTCGCGCACGAGGTGGGGTACGACATGGCCACGTATCCGGCGATTGCCGCCTGGCTCGAGCGCGTCGCGGCGACCCCCGGCGCGATCGACGACCTCGAGCCGTACCCGGCCGCGGCGCATGCCGGCGCGGGCGGGCGGTCCGCGCACGACCGGACGTAACCCTGGGGAGAGGCTGAAGCCTCTCCCCGGAGGAGAAGCGGCGTCGCCGCCGTTTCTAGCCCGCGGTCAGGTCGTCCGCCATCTCCTCAAACGCCGCGATGAACCGGTTGCAGTCCTCGTGGGTGTGGGTGACCGACAGCGTCCACTCCTCCTCGCGGCCCGGCGTCATGAAGATGCCACGGTTCATGTTGTAGAGCCACGCGAGCCCGCACAGCTCCACATCCTGGTGCGCCTTGAAGGAGGTGTAGTCGGTGATCTTCTCGGGCGAGAACGTGACGCACCCCTTCGAGCCGACGCCGACCGAGTAGCCCGGGAACGAGTACTTCTCGATCACCTGCTGACAGCCCATCAGCAGGTGCTCGTTGAGCGAGTCGAGATGCGCATACGCCGCCGGGGTCAGCACCTCGAGCAGGTTCGCCCGCGCGGCCGCCATCGACAGCGGATTGCCGTTGTAGGTCCCGACCTGCACCACGCCGCCGGACTCGACGACCTCGAACGCCTCCGTGGTGCCGCCGATCGCGCCCGACGGGAGTCCGCCACCGAGCGCCTTCGCCAGGGTGACGAGGTCGGGCACGACGCCGTAGCGCTCGACAGCGCCGCCGGCTGCGATGCAGAGACCCGTCTTGACCTCGTCGAAGATCAGCATCACCCCGTGCTTGCGCGTGATCTCGCGCACCGCCTCGAGGTAGCCGGGCTCGGGGAGCACGACCCCGAGGTTCATCATCGCGGGCTCCATGATCACGCACGCGGGCGGGCGCCCCTCCTCGAAGAGCTTCTCGATCCGGCGCTCCATCGCCTCTGCGTCGTTGAAGGGGACGGCGACCGTCATCTCCACGACGGCCTGCGGGATGCCGAGCCCGTACGCAAGCGACTGGAGATCGAAGCGGTCGCCGATCATCGCGTAGTCCACCCCGATCGAGACCATCACGTAGTCGTGGTGGCCGTGGTAGGAGCCGAAGATCTTGACGATCGTGTCGCGGCCCGTCGTCCCCCGCGCGATCCGGATCGCGTCCATCGTCGCCTCCGAGCCGGAGTTGACGTAGCGCCACTTCGGCAGCCCCCAGCGGCGCGCGAGCTCCTCGCCGACGACGATCGCGTCCTCGGTCGGAGCTGCGAAGTGGGTGCCGAGGCCGATCCGGTCGGTCACTGCCTTCGAGATCACGTCATGCGCATGGCCCTGCACCATCGAGCCGAATCCGTTGTGGAAGTCGAGGTACTCGTTCCCGTCGATGTCCCAGACGTTGGCGCCCTTGCCGTGCGAGAGGTAGATCGGCCACGGGTCGCGCGACTGGTAGGACGACGCTACACCACCGACGAGGCTCTTCCGGGCACGGGCATAGAACTCGCGCGAGCCCTGGGTGCGCGCGTCGAGGGCGGCGGTCTCGCGCTGGGTCAGCTCGCTTATCCGAGCGCGGTCGATCTCGACGTGGATGCTTGTGGCCATGACGGTCGTGCTCCTTGGTCGGGGGTACGCCCATTCTGGCGATTCCTGCTTCACCCTGCGCGCTCCTAGCTGGCGTCGATCCGCCACCATCCGTAGAGTCCGTCGCAGATGACCGACCCGGCCGCCGTCGCCGATCGGATCGAGAGCGATCTCGCTCCTCTGTATACCCGTGTCTGTCACGCGTGGTGGGACCTCAACGTCGCCGCCACCGACGAGAACGAGCACCGGCGCGTGGAGCTCGAGACGGCGCTCTCCGACTTCCTGGCCGACAGCGACCGGTTCGCCGCCATCGAGACGGCCCGTGCAACCGCAGACGGACTCGCCCGGCGCAGGCTCGACCTGCTGCGGCACGCGTTCCTCCCGAAGCAGATACCTGCCGACCTCCGCTCACGCATGATCGAGCTCGAGGCCTCGGTCGAGATGCGCTTCACGCGCCATCGCGGCGAGATCGAGGGCCGCCGCGTCGACGACAACGAGATCAGGCGGATCCTGAGGGAGAGCGACGACGTCGCCGAGCGCCGAGCCGCCTGGGAGTCCGCGAAGACCGTCGGCGCCGAGGTGGCCGACGACGTCCGCGAGCTCGCGCGCCTGCGCAATGCGGCTGCCCGGTCGGTCGGCTTCAGGGACTGGTTCGCGCTCTCGGTGGCGACGGCGGAGATGGACGAGGAGAAGCTCGTCGCTACGCTCGACGAGGCCGACCGCGCAACCGCCGAGCCATTCGCGCGCTGGAAGGACGATCTCGACGCGAGCCTCGCGAGCCGGTTCGGCTGCTCGGCGGCCGACCTCGAGCCGTGGCACTACGCCGATGCGTTCTTCCAGGAGGTTCCGGTCGAGGGCGGAGTCGACATCGATCCGTTTCTCGAGGGTGCCGACCTGGTGGAGCTGTCCCGGCGGACGTACGACGGCCTCGGGCTCGAGACGCGCGACATGCTGGAGCGCAGTGACCTGTTCCCGCGCGAGGGCAAGTGTCAGCACGCGTTCTGCATCGACATCGATCGCGCCGGTGACGTCCGGGTGCTCGCAAACGTCGCTCCGGGCCAGCAGTGGATGGACACGATGCTGCACGAGCTCGGCCACGCGACCTTCGACGCAGGGCTCGACGGCTCGCTGCCCTGGCTGCTTCGCGACACGCACCTCGTCGTCACCGAAGGGATCGCGATCCTGATGGGACGACTCGCGGGCGACGCCGAGTGGCTGGAACGGGTGGCGGGTGTCGCTGCCGGCGAGGTGGATGCGATCTCCGACGCTCTCGGTGCGGCCCGCGCAGCCGACTTGCTCCTGTTCACGCGCTTCGTGCTCGTGATGACCAACTTCGAGCGCTCGCTCTACGCCGATCCCGAGTCTGACCTCGACGCTCGCTGGTGGGAGCTCGTCGAGCGCTACCAGCTCGTGACGCGTCCGGCCGGCCGGCGCAACCCGGACTGGGCAGCCAAGATCCACATGGCCTGCGCGCCCGTCTATTACCACAACTACCTCTACGGGAACATTGTCGCCTCGCAGCTCGCGGCGACCCTCGAGCGCGAGTGCGGCGGCCTCGTCGACCGTCCGGCGGCCGGCAGGCTCCTCGCGGAGCGGGTGTTCGCACCCGGGCTCTCCGTGCGCTGGGACCGGCTGATCGAGCAGGCAACGGGCGAGCCGCTGACCACGTCGCACTTCGGCCGGGATCTCGCAGCCGTCTGACCCCCGCCCTGCTAGTCTTGTCAAGAAAGTGTCGAGGTTAGCCGCAATCGTCTCGGGCCACCGCTCGAAGTTCCTCGTCCTCGGACTGTGGCTCGTGATCGCCGCTGCGCTTGCGCCCCTCGCCGGCAAGTTCGAGTCGGCCCAGAAGAACGAGCCTTCGAGCTTCCTGCCGGGCGACGCCGAGTCGGTCAGGGTGCTGAACGCCTCCGACGGATTCGCGTCGGGGCAGGCGACACCCGCGATCATCGTGTACGACGACGCAGACGGGTTCGACCCTCTCACGCGCGCCGCGGTCACCGAACGCCGTGCGGCGATTGTCACCGCCGACATCGAGGGCGTGACGACGGTCACGCCGCCGGTCTTCTCGAAGGACGGTAAGGGCGCCCTCCTGACGGCGCCGATCGTCGCGGGAGGCGACGAGAAGGTGCTGATCGATGCGGTCGAGAGCATTCGCGAGATCGCGGCGCAGGACCTGCCGCCGGGCCTGGAGGTGAAGGTGACAGGCCCCGCGGGCTTCTCGGCCGACGCGAGCAAGGCATTCGAGGGGATCAACTCCACGCTGCTCTTCGCGACGGTCGGGCTCGTGTTCTTCCTGCTCGTGATCATCTACCGCAGCCCGATCTTCTGGTTCCTGCCGCTCTTCGCCGTGATCCTCGCCGAGTCCGTCGTCCGCGGGCTCGGGTACCTGCTCGCCTCCAACGGCGTCGTTATCAACGGCCAGGTCGGCGGCATCCTCCTCGTCCTCGTCTTCGGGGCCGGCACCGACTACGCACTGCTGCTCACCGCGCGCTATCGGGAGGAGCTGCGGCTCGTGGAGGACAGGCACGAGGCGATGCGAATCGCGGTGCGCCAGGCGGGCCCGGCGATCCTCGCCTCGGCGGGGACGGTCGTGGCAGCCCTCCTCTGTCTGTCGCTCGCCCGGGTCAACTCCACGGCGGGGCTCGGTCCCGTCGGGGCGATGGGCGTCGCGGTTGCCGCAGCCGTGATGCTGACCGCACTCCCTGCGCTGCTTCTGATCGGCGGCCGCCGCGCCTTCTGGCCGTTCGTGCCGCGCTTCGGCTCCGAGGACACTTCCCGCCGTGGCACCTGGCGCCGGCTCGGCGACTGGATCGAACGGCGCCACCGGCCCGTGTGGATCGTGACGGTGCTCGGTCTCGGCGCGATCGCGCTGGGCACGCTCACGCTGGACGACAACCTGACGACGGCGAACATCTTCCGTGGCGAGGTCGAGTCGGTGCAAGGGCAGGAGCTCGTCGATCGCTCCTTCCCGGCAGGCGCGAGCGCGCCGACCATCGTGCTCGTCACCGACCCAGCCAGGGTCGATGCCGTCCGTTTGGCCGCAGCCGGATCGGATGTCGTCTCATCCGTCGGAACGTCCGAGACGGGCGAGCCGGGCACCCGCTTCGGCGTCACGCTCGAGGCCGACCCGTTCAGCAAGCAGGGGTACGCGGCGGTCGCCACGCTCCGAGACGACCTTCGAGCGGTCGGAGGCGATGCCGTCCTCGTCGGCGGCCCCACCGCGGAAGAGGCGGACGTGCGCTCGGCGACGAAGCGCGACACGAAGCTCCTTGTCCCTCTCGTCCTGCTCGTCGTGTTCGCGATCCTCGCCGGCCTGCTGCGGGCGGTGGCGGCACCGGTGATGCTGATGGGCACGGTGATCCTCTCGTTCTTCGCCGCGATCGGGCTCTCCCTGCTCCTGTTCGAGGCCTTCGCCGACTTCCCGGGCGAGGATCCGAGCTACCCGCTGTTCGCCTTCATCTTCCTCGTCGCGCTCGGGGTCGACTACAACATCTTCCTGATGGCCCGCGTCCGGGAGGAGGCGCACCGCATGCCGACCCGCGACGCCATGTTGACCTCGCTCGCTGTCACCGGTGGTGTGATCACCTCGGCGGGCGTCGTTCTCGCCGGCACGTTCGCAGTGCTCGCGGTGCTCCCGCTGATAGCGCTCACCCAGATCGGCATCACCGTCGCGCTCGGAGTCCTGCTCGACACGCTCATCGTGCGGTCGATTCTCGTTCCCGCGCTGACGTTCGAGCTCGGCGAGCGGACCTGGTGGCCGGCGCGCTTCACGCGCGGCGCTGAACCGCCCGGCTGACGTTGCGGGAGTGACAGGGAGTCTCCCTCCGGGTGTCTCCCTGCGGGTGTCTCCCGGAGGGAGACACCCCTCGTGCCGGAACTGCAACTTCTCGTCCACAGGGGCGCCTGGTAGCAAGGTTCAGCTTTCTTCAGCGGTGGCGGCCGACGGCTCAGACCGTGCCGGAAATGCAACTTCTCGTCCACAACCCGGTTGCGAGCCAGGAGGGCCGCAGCGATGATGCGCCGGTGGCGCCTGCGCTCAATCATGTCAGCGTCGTCGCGACGGATCTCGAGCCATCGCGGCGCTTCTATGTCGACGAACTCGGGCTCGAACCGCTGCCGACCCCGAATTTCGGCTTCCCGGTCCTCTGGCTCCGTGCCGGCGACTGCCAGCTGCACCTGTTCGAGCGCTCGGGTGAGCCGCCGTCGCACGCCCACTTCGGCCTCGAGATCGCCGAGTTCATGCCCGTCTACCGGCGCATGAAGGAGCTCGGCGTTCTCGACCACGTCACGTTCGGGAGCGCCGTGATCGAGCTCCCCGACGGCGCCGCCCAGATGTACGTCCGGGATCCGGCCGGCAACCTCGTCGAGCTCGACCATCGCGACGCGTCGACCATCGCCCGCGACGAGGTGCCCGACGTCAGGCGGCTCGCTGACGTCTATCCCCAGGAAGGGGAGTCGGCGCACGCCACTCTCTGGCATACCCGTGGATCGGAGCAGGAGCCAGGCTGAAGCCTGGCACCGGCGCTGCCCTTAGGCCCAGAGGTCGACCCAGCGGGAGAACAGGACGCGGCCGTCTGCCTGCATATCGGTCATCGAGGCGCGGAAGTCGGCGAGCAGCCGGTCGAGGCCGCCGGGGCCGAGCACTGCAGCCGCAGAGGAGATGTACGCGGGCACCTGGGCCCACTCGTCGGCCATCCTCTCGTCGATCTCGACGTGGAACTGGACGCCGTAGGCGAGCCGGCCGACCCGAAATGCCTGATGGGGATACGCCGGCGAGGTTGCGAGGAGGGTGGCACCGGCGGGTAGGTCGAACGTGTCCTGATGCCACTGTAGCGTCGGGCGCGGCCATGCGAGACCCGCGAAGACGGGATCGTCGGCGGCGGCCTCGGTCGCGAAGACCGGCAGCACGCCCACCTCAGGGGTAGGGCCTTGCCGGACCCGCGCGCCGAGAGCCGAGGCGAAGAGCTGCACACCCAGGCACGACCCCCAGAACGGGAGGCCTTCGCGAAGGGCTCGGGCGATCAGCGCCTTCTCGGCCACGAGCCACGGATGCTCAACCTCGTCGTTGACGCTCATCGGCCCACCCATCGCGACGACCGCGTCGATCCCGTCGAGCGCTTCCGGCAGCTGCTCACCCTCGTCCAGCTCCACCCGCTGAAGCGTGGCGCCGCGCTCGAGCAGCACCTCCTCGAAGACCCCGGGCGGTTCGCAGGCGATGTGCTGGAGGACCAGGACGTTCACGTGCGTGGCAACCTCAGGCCATGGTGTCAAGGATCGTCGAGATGTCGCCCTCGGTCGTGCGCGGGTTGACGATCGCGAAACGGGTCACGGTCTCGCCCAGATGTGTCGTGGGCGTCACGAACGCGAAGTTGGCCCGCATCAGGCGCTCCGACCAGTCGTAGTACTCGGCGGGCGTCCAGCCGAGCCGCCGGAAGACGACGACCGAGAGATCGGGCGCGGCCAGCAACTCGACGTACGTACGGGCGGAGATCTCTGCGGCCGCGTAGCGCGACACCGCCAGTGTCTGCTCGACTGCGTCCGAGTAGGCGCGGGTGCCGTGCGTGGCGAGGGAGAACCAGAACGGGAGCCCCCTGGCCCGCCGCGTCAGGTTGACCGCGTAGTCCGACGGGTTCCAGTCGTCTCCCCCCTGGAGCGGCTCGAGGTAGCCGGCCGTCTGGGTGTGCGCCGCGCGCGCGAGCTCGGGCTCGCGATAGAGGAGGGCGCAGCAGTCGTACGGCGCGAAGAGCCACTTGTGTGGATCGACGATGAACGAGTCTGCCCGCTCGACGCCGTCGAACAGGCCTCGCACGCTCGGCGCCGCGAGTGCCGCGCCGCCGTAGGCGCCGTCGACGTGGAACCAGAGCTCCCTCTCGGCGCAGACGTCGGCGACCTCGTCGAGCCGGTCGACGGTGCCGAAGTTCGTCGTCCCCGCCGTCGCGACGACCGCGAAGACGCCGTCGGCCGCCGAATCGAGTGCGGCCCGGAGTGCCTCGCCCCGGAGGCGTCCATCGCCGTCCGGCTCGACCTCGAGCACGTCGACGTCCATCACCCGGGCCGCCGTCTTCACCGAGGAATGCGCCTGCGCGGTTGCCGCGACCTTCCACCGTGCCGGCCGGCTACCGCTGCGCTCGGCCGCCGTGTGGCGGGCCGCCACGAGCGCCGAGAGGTTCCCGACCGTGCCTCCCTGGACGAAGACGCCGCCCGCCGATTCCGGCAAGCCGGCGAGATCGGCGATCCAGCGCAGGGCCTGGTTCTCGGCGTAAACCGCGCCCGCCCCCTCGAGCCAGCTGCCCGCGTAGATCGACGAGGCACCGACGACGAGATCGAACAGGGTCGCCGCCTCGGTGGGTGCCGCCGGGATGAACGAGAGGAAGCGTGGATGGTCGGTCGAGATGCAGGCTCGCGAGAGGACGTCCCCGAAGAGCTCGAGGGCGGCCTCGCCGCCGAGCCCCTCGGCCGTGATCGTCGGTCCTGCGAGACGCGCGAGCTCGTCGGGCGTCTTCGGTCCATCGAGCGGAACCGGGTCGAGGCGGAAGCGATCCTCGGCGTAGGCGAGGATCTGATCCGCGAGACGGGCGCTGTCCTCGGTGTGACCGTGCACGGAGCGAGTGTAGAGCGAGGTAGGGCGCCCGGCTTGGGCCAGGCGCCCCGTTGCTCACACT
>Ga0315273_10009067_pt1 | contig 12585 bp, 5 predicted proteins | sample YL17G02_0_MG_FD_205753 | JGI IMG/M metagenome (GOLD analysis project Ga0315273, IMG submission 205753) | Sediment microbial communities from Yellowstone Lake, YNP, Wyoming, USA - YL17G02_0 | ecosystem: Environmental > Aquatic > Freshwater > Lake > Sediment | place: USA: Wyoming | collected... | reverse complement strand
GGCACCACAGTGGGACTAACATTAAGAAGAAAATAAGGCCTGATTAACGCCGGTCCATTGGGGACCGCTGAAACCATGTCGGCACACCGGTGAACGCCCCATTCCCGGTACCATCCGGGTGGCTCGCCACCGATGCCGCGCACGGCTTGCCCGGACCCCAAAGGGCGGCCCGACGCCGGGGCGCGTTCTGACAGGAGAGTGGTATGCCGTTCCATAACCCGTTCATCAAGGACGGCCGGATCGTGTTTCCGGAAGGCGCCAGCCTGGTCAGACACGTCGAGCGGTGGGCAAAGGTCCGCGGCGACAAACTCGCCTACCGATTCCTGGATTTCTCCACCGAACGCGATGGCGTCGCACACGACCTTCGCTGGGCCGACTTCGGCGCTCGCAACCGCGCCGTCGCGGCTCGTCTGCAGCAGGTCACCCAGCCCGGTGACCGAGTGGCGATTCTGTGCCCGCAGAACCTCGAGTACCTCATCGCATTCTTCGGAACGCTCTACGCCGGCCGGATCGCCGTACCGCTGTTCGACCCGTCCGAGCCCGGTCACGTCGGCCGCCTGCACGCGGTTCTGGACAACTGCGCCCCGACGGCGATCCTGACCACCACCGAGGCCGCGGAGGGTGTGCGCAAGTTCTTCCGGACCCGGCCGGCCAACGAACGGCCCAGGGTCATCGCGGTGGATGCGGTTCCGGATGAGGTGGGTGCGACGTGGGAACCGGTGGAGGCCGACCACGAGAGCATTGCCTATCTGCAGTACACCTCCGGATCCACCCGAATCCCGACCGGCGTGCAGATCACCCACCTGAACCTGGCCACCAACGTGGTGCAGGTGATCGAGGCACTCGAGGGCGAAGAGGGCGACCGCGGCGTCAGCTGGCTGCCGTTCTTCCATGACATGGGCCTGATCACCGCGCTGCTGTCACCGATGATCGGCCACTTCTTCACCTTTATGACTCCTGCGGCTTTTGTGCGCCGACCCGGTCGCTGGATCCGGGAAATGGCCCGCAAACCGTCGGACGAAGGCGGCGTGATCTCGGTGGCACCGAACTTCGCATTCGATCATGCCGCGGCGCGCGGACTGCCCCGCGACGGTGAACCGCCGTTGGATCTGTCCAACATCAAGGCGATCCTCAACGGCAGCGAACCGATTTCGTCGGCGACCGTCAGCCGGTTCAACGAGGCGTTCACGCCATTCGGGTTTCCGCCCCGGGCTATCAAGCCGTCCTATGGTTTGGCCGAGGCGACATTGTTCGTGTCCACGACGCCCGCCGGTGAAGCACCCAAGATCGTCACCGTCGACCGCGACGAACTCAATGCCCACCGCTTCGTCGAGGTGCCCGCGGAGTCCGTCAACGCCGTTGCTCAGGCATCCGCCGGCAAGATCGGCATCGCCGAGTGGGCGGCGATCGTCGACCATGAGAACGCCAGCGAGTTACCGGACGGACAGATCGGCGAGATCTGGATCAGCGGGCAGAACATGGGCACCGGTTACTGGAACAAGCCCGAGGAGACCATCGCGACATTCCAGAACATCCTCAAGTCGCGGACCAGTCCGTCCCACGCCGACGGCGCGACCGACGACGCGACATGGGTGCGCACCGGTGATCTCGGCGCCTACCACGATGGTGACCTCTACATCACCGGCCGCGTCAAGGACCTGGTCATCATCGATGGCCGCAACCACTATCCGCAGGATTTGGAGTACTCCGCGCAGGAGGCCAGCAAGGCACTGCGCACCGGCTATGTCGCGGCCTTCTCGGTGCCCGCCAACCAGTTGCCCGACGAGGTGTTCGCCAACGCGCACGCAGGTCTCAAGCGCGATCCGGCCGACACCTCCGAGCAGTTGGTCATCGTGGGGGAGCGATCCGCCGGATCGCACAAACTCGACGTCGAGCCGATCAGCGACGCCATCCGCGCCGCGATCGCGGTGCGGCACGGTGTGACGGTGCGTGACGTTCTGCTCACGCCGGCGGGCGCCATCCCCCGCACATCCAGTGGAAAGATCGGGCGGCGAGCCTGCCGTTCGGCCTACCTCGACGGCAGTCTGCACAGCGGGACGACGGCCAACGCCTTCCCCGACGAGGCCCAATGACCGAAGTCCCCCCATCTGATGACGACGTCGCTGAACCGGGTTCCGCCGAGGCGGCGGCTGCGAACACCCCGGCGCGCGCCGGCATGTCGATTCCCGAGATGCGCGGGTGGCTGCGGGAGTGGGTGGCCAACGCCACCGGGCAACCGGCCGCCAGCATCGACGAGTCCACCCCGATGGTCGAACTCGGGCTGTCCTCGCGGGACGCGGTCGCAATGGCCAGCGACATCGAGGATCTCACCGGCGTCACCCTGACCGCGACGATCGCGTTCCGGCATCCGACCATCGAGGCGCTGGCGACGGTCATCATCGAGGGCGAGCCTGAACTCGAGGCACTAGATCCCGATGAAGACTGGACTCGTACCCGCGACGTCGCTGATATCGCAATCGTCGGGCTCGCCACCCGGTTCCCCGGTGAGATGAATACGCCCGACGAGATGTGGCAAGCCCTACTTGAGGGCCGCGACGCTATCACCGACCTACCCGAGGGTCGCTGGGCGGAGTTCATGAACGAGCCGCGACTAGCTGAACGCATCGCCAAAGCCCGCACCCGCGGCGGGTACCTGGCCGACCTCAAGGGTTTCGATGCCGAGTTCTTCGCGCTGTCGAAGATGGAGGCCGATAACCTCGATCCGCAGCAGCGACTGGCGCTCGAACTCACCTGGGAAGCTCTCGAAGGCGCCCACATCCCCGCCTCGAGCCTGCGGGGCAAAAGCGTCGGGGTGTACGTCGGCAGTTCCACCAATGACTATAGCTATCTGGCGATGATGGATCCGCGGACCGCGCATCCGTATGCGATCACCGGGACGGCGAGTTCGATTATCGCCAACCGGGTTTCCTACTTCTTTGACTTCCGCGGCCCTTCGGTGGCGGTGGATACGGCGTGCTCGTCATCGCTGGTGGCGGTGCATTCCGGCGTGCAGGCTCTTCGGGCCGGTGAGGCCGACGTCGTTCTGGCAGGCGGGGTGAACGCCCTGGTGACCCCGGCTGTGACGCTCGGCTTCGATGAGGTCGGTGGCGTCCTTGCACCGGATGGCCGGATCAAATCGTTCTCCGCCGACGCCGACGGCTACGCCCGCTCCGAAGGTGCGGGCATGCTGGTGCTCAAACGCCTCGACGACGCCCGCCGTGACGGCGACGAAATCCTGGCCGTGATCGCCGGCAGCGCAGTTAACCATGATGGCCGGTCTAACGGACTTCTTGCGCCCAACCCCGATGCCCAGGCCGATGTGCTGCGTCGGGCCTACCGCGACGCCGGCATCAATCCGCGCACCGTGGATTACATCGAGGCGCACGGCACCGGCACGATTCTGGGTGACCCGATCGAGGCCGATGCCCTCGGTCGGGTGGTGGGCCGGGGCCGCGAGGCCGAGCAACCCGCACTGCTCGGCGCGGTCAAGTCGAACGTGGGCCACCTCGAGTCCGCCGCCGGCGCGGCCAGCCTTGCCAAGGTCGCGCTGGCGTTGCACCACAACAAGATTCCGGCATCGATCAATTACGCGGGACCGAATCCTTACATTGACTTCGACGCGATTCGGTTGCGAGTGGTCGAGACTGCCACCGACTGGCCGCGTTACAGCGGACATGCGATCGCCGGTGTGTCCGGCTTCGGATTCGGCGGCGCCAACGCGCACCTGGTTTTGCGCGAGGTGTTGCCCGCCGATCTCGTCGAGCCCGAACCCGAACCCGAAGTCGCCCCCACAGCACCGGCGACCCCCGAGGCCGAAGCCGTGTACGTCGGCGGCGTCCGAATGGATGAGTACGGCGAGTTCATCGATGACGAAGACGGTGGTGGAGACGGCGGTGTCTATCAGTCCGGTGATGAGGTCGAGCCGACGTTGCCTGGTCTCACCGATGAGGCGTGCCGGCTGCTTGCCATTGCTCGTGAGGAAATAGAAGCTGCTGAGCAGCCGGTTACTGTTGTGCCGCTGGCCGTTTCAGGCTTTTTAACATCGCGCAAGAAGGCGACCGCGGCGGTGCTGGCGGATTGGATCGACAGCCCGGCCGGTCGGGCGTCGCCATTGGAATCGATAGGCCGCGCGCTGTCGCGGCGCAATCACGGCCGTTCTCGCGCGGTAGTGATGGCCCACGACCACGACGAGGCCGTCAAGGGCCTCCGGGCGATCGCCGAGGGAAAAACAAGTCCACTGGTCTACAGCGCCGACGGTCCCATCAGTAATGGACCGGTGTGGGTGCTGGCCGGCTTCGGCGCCCAGCATCGCAAGATGGGCAAGAGCCTGTATCTGCGTGACGAGGTTTTTGCCGACTGGATCAATAAGGTCGATGCCCTGGTCCAGGATGAGCTCGGATACTCGATCGTCGAACTGATCCTCGACGACTCCCAGGACTACGGCATCGAGACCACCCAGGTGACTATCTTTGCGATCCAGATCGCCCTGGGAGAACTGTTGCGCCACCACGGGGCGAAACCCGCTGCGGTGGTTGGGCAATCCCTGGGCGAGGCTGCCGCGGCCTACTTCGCCGGCGGGCTGTCACTGGCCGACGCGACCCGGACCATTTGCGCGCGATCGCATTTGATGGGTGAGGGCGAGGCCATGCTGTTCGGCGAGTACATCAGGCTGATGGCACTGGTCGAATACTCCGCCGAGGAGATCACCGGGGTATTCACCGACTTTCCTGATCTGGAGGTGTGCGTTTACGCCGCGCCGACTCAGACCGTCATCGGTGGCCCGCCGGAGCAGGTTGATGCCATCATCGCCCGCGCCGAGGCGGAAGGGAAGTTCGCCCGAAAGTTCGCGACCAAGGGCGCGAGTCACACCACCCAGATGGATCCGCTGCTGGGAGAGTTGGCGGCCGAACTTCAGGGGATCACCCCGCACCCGTTGACGATCGGCTACTTCTCCACCGTTCACGAGGGCGGCTACATCCGGCCCGGCGGTGACCCGATTCACGATGTCGACTACTGGAAGAAGGGCCTGCGGCATAGCGTTCACTTCACCCAGGGCGTCGCGGCCGCGGTCGACAACGGCTACACCACTTTTCTTGAGCTGGCGCCGAACCCGGTGGCCTTGATGCAGGTCGGGCTCACGACGGCGGCAGCGGGACTCCACGATGCCCAGTTGATCGCCACGCTGGCCCGCAATTCCGATGAGGTCACCTCATTGGTCGCGGCGATGGCGCAGCTCTACACCTTGGGCCATGATCTTGATTTCACGACGCTGTTCACCCGAGCGGTAGACCCGGGCGACTATGCGGACATTCCGGCGACGCAGTTCACTCGCAAACCGCACTGGCTTGCCGCCCAATTCTCGGCCGACGGATCGGGCATCCTTCCCGGCACACATGTCGCCATGCCGGACGGCCGCCATGTGTGGGAGTACGCAGCCCAAGGGGCGACCGATCTGGCCACCTTGGTGAAAGCCGCTGCGGTACAGGTACTTCCGGATGCCTCATTGGCGGCCTCTGAGCAGCGCGCGGTCCCCGGTGAGGGTGCCCGGCTGGTGACCACCCTGACCCGCCACCCCGGTGGCGCCTCGGTGCAGGTACACGCTCGTATCGACGAGTCGTTCACGCTGGTCTACGACGCGATAGTGACCCGGTCCGGCGTGACGACGACCCTGCCCGCCGCGGTCGCCACCGGTGTTGCGGTGAGCGCGACGGTCGCTGAGCAGATGCAGGTCGCGACTGCCGACGACGCCGACATCCTGCACGACACTCTCGCCGCCGGCGCCGGCGTGGGTGGCAGCCTCGGCAAGTGGGCCCCGGACTCCTCTGAGACCGTGCACGACAGATTGTCGACGATCGTCGGCAGCGCGATGGGCTATGAGCCCGAGGATCTCCCGTGGGAAGTGCCGCTGATCGAGTTGGGACTGGATTCGTTGATGGCGGTGCGGATCAAGAACCGCGTCGAGTACGACTTCGATCTGCCGCCGATTCAGCTGACTGCAGTTCGCGACGCTAACCTCTACGCCGTAGAGAAGCTCATCGAATACGCGATTGAGAACCGCGAGACGGTGTCGGAGTTGCACGAACACCAAAAGACGCTCACCCCGGAGCAGATCGCCGCCGAGCAGGCGGCGATCGCATCCGGTGAACTACCGCCGGAACTGGCGGCCAAACTTGCCGCCAAACATCCCGAACTCCAGTCAGATGCACCGCCTCCACCAGCACCGCCTCCACCAGCACCACTGCCACCGCCCCCGCCACCGTCGGACCCCGCGGGACCTTCGGCCCAGTCGTCGGCCGCGGTCGCCGGGAAGGCGCTGAGCCAGCAGGCGGTCGTTGAGGCCCTCGGTACCGACGTCCCGCCCCGTGAGGCTGCCGAACGGATCACTTTCGCCACCTGGGCCATCGTCACCGGTAAGTCTCCGGGCGGCATCTTCAACGAACTGCCGAAGATCAATGACGAGACCGCCGCCAAGATCGCCGAACGGCTTTCCGAACGCGCCGAGGGCACCATCACCGTCGAGCAGGTGAAGGCGGCAGCGACCATCGAGGCACTGGCCACCGACGTCCGCGAATATCTGGAGGCCGGTGAACTCGAGGGGTTCGTGCGCACCCTGCGGGCGCCAAAGGATGGCGTCGATTCCGTGCCGGTGTTCGTGTTCCACCCGGCCGGTGGCTCGACGGTGGTCTACGAGCCGTTGATCAAGCGACTGCCGCCGGAAACCCCGGTCTACGGACTCGAACGGGTCGACGGCTCCATCGCGGAGCGCGCGCAGCAGTACGTCCCCAAGCTTTTGGAGATCGGTGGTGCGGGCCCGTTCATCCTGGCCGGCTGGTCTTTGGGCGGGGCGCTGGCGTACGCGTGTGCTGTCGGACTCAAACGTGCCGGAGCCGACGTCCGGTTCGTCGGACTGATCGACACGGTGCGGGCCGGCGAGGACGTTCCTCAGACCAAAGAGGAGATTCGCGCCCGGTGGGACCGCTACGCGTTGTTCGCGCAGCGAACCTTCAATGTGGAAATTCCGGCCATACCGTACGAACAACTCGAGAACCTCGATGACGAGGGGCAGGTCCGCTTCGTGCTTGACGCCGTGAAGGCCAGCGGTGTGAACATTCCCGGCGGCGTCATCGAACATCAGCGGACGTCGTATCTGGACAACCGCGCGCTCGACACTGCCAACATCGAGCCGTTCGACGGTCATGTGACTCTCTACATGGCGGATCGCTATCACGATGACGCGATCATGTTTGAACCGCGCTACGGGATCCGCCAGCCGGACGGCGGATGGGGCGAGTTCGCCGCCGATCTGGAAGTGGTGCCGATCGGCGGTGAGCACATCCAGGCGATCGACGAGCCGTACATTGCCAAGGTGGGCGCTCACCTTAGCGAGGCGATTAACCGCATCCAGGGCATCGAGACGCGGGAGACCCAGCCGAAGTGACCGAGAAGACGACCGCCGAGTTACTGGCCGAATTGCGTGAAAAGCTCGATCTGGCAGCCGAACCCGCCGGTGAGGCCGCAGCCGCCAAGCGGGACAAGCGCGGCCTTCCCAGTGCTCGGGAGCGCATCCGGGAACTGCTTGATCCGGGCAGTTTCTTGGAAATCGGTGCACTGGCCCGCACGCCGGGCGACCCGAACGCGCTGTTCGGCGACGGGGTCGTGACCGGGCACGGCACCATCAACGGCCGCCCGGTCGGAGTCTTCTCCCATGACCAGACGGTGTTCGGCGGTTCGGTGGGGGAGATGTTCGGCCGCAAGGTGGCGCGTTTGATGGAGTGGGTAGCCATGGTCGGTTGCCCGATCGTGGGGATCAACGACTCCGGCGGTGCCCGCATCCAGGACGCGGTCACCTCCCTTGCCTGGTACGCCGAACTGGGCCGGCGTCACGAACTTCTCTCCGGTGTGGTCCCGCAGGTCTCGATCATCCTCGGCAAGTGCGCCGGCGGGGCGGTGTACTCACCGATCCAGACCGATCTGGTGATCGCGGTGCGCGACCAGGGCTACATGTTCGTCACCGGGCCCGATGTGATCAAGGACGTCACCGGCGAGGACGTCACCCTCGACGAACTCGGCGGCGCCGACTATCAGGCCAAGTACGGCAATATTCACCAGGTCGTCGACTCGGAGAAGGCCGCGTTTCAATACACTCGAGACTTCCTGGAATTCCTGCCGCCCAACACCTTTGATGACGCTCCGGTAATCAATCCGGGATTGGAACCGGAGATCACCGCCGAGGATCTTGAACTCGACGCCATCGTTCCCGACGCCGATAACGCGGCCTACGACATGCACGATGTTCTGTTACGTATCTTCGACGACGGGGAGTTTCTCGACGTGGCCGCGCAGGCCGGTCAGGCGATGATCACTGGATTCGCCCGCATCGACGGCCGTCCGGTCGGAGTGGTGGCCAACCAGCCGATCATCATGTCCGGGGCAATCGACAACGAGGCCTCCGACAAGGCGGCCCGTTTCGTGCGGTTCTGCGACGCGTTCAACGTGCCCCTGGTGTTCGTCGTGGACACTCCGGGTTTTCTGCCCGGCGTCGAGCAGGAGCGCAACGGCATCATCAAGCGCGGCGGCAGGTTCCTCTACGCGGTCGTCGAGGCCGACGTTCCGAAGGTCACCATCACCATCCGCAAGTCCTACGGCGGGGCGTACGCGGTGATGGGATCCAAACAGTTGACCGCCGACCTCAACTTCGCCTGGCCCACCGCACGTATCGCGGTCATCGGGGCTGACGGTGCCGCCCAACTGCTCGTCAAGCGATTCCCTGATCCCACGGCTCCCGAGGTGCAGAAGATTCGCGCCGACTTCATCGAGGGCTACAACCTCAACATGGCGATTCCCTATATCGCCGCTGAGCGCGGATTCATCGATGCTGTGATCGAGCCGCACCAAACCCGATTGCTACTGCGCAAATCCATGAGACTGTTGCGCGACAAGCAGATTCAGCGTGTCGTGCGTAAGCACGGGCTGATTCCGATCTAGATGGCGCCCGATGCGACGGGCCCCGCGGGGTCCCGGCTGTACATCTTTCCCCACACCGGCGGTTCGGCCGAGTTCTACGTGCCGTTCGCCAGGGCGTTCACCGCCGGAACGAAATGTGTGGCCGTGCAATATCCGGGCAAGCGGGCCGGTAAGGACTTGTCGAAGTACACCAGCATCCCGGCGATGGCGGATCGGCTTTGTTCGATGCTCAAACCCGATGAGGCACCGGCGGGTGAGGTGGCGTTCTTCGGGCACAGTATGGGCGCACTTCTGGCTTTCGAGGTCGCCCTGCGCTTCGAGCAGGCCGGCAACCCCATTACTGCGCTGTTCGTCTCGGCGGCGGCCGCCCCCGGCCTGCTCCGTCGCATCGCCAACCTGCAGGGCTCAGACGCGCACCTGCTGAACATGGTCAGCACTGTCACGGGTGTCAATCCGGAATTTCTTAACGACGAACAGTTCGCTGCGACACTCCTGCCGACATTGCGCGGACTGAAGGCCGTGACGGGCTATGAGAGTCCGCCCGAGGCGAAGGTGTCCTGCCCAATTCACGCGATGATGGCCGACAACGACGAGTTGGGCACTGCGGAACTGATGTCGCCATGGGAGCACCGGACCACTGCGGCATTCGATCTGACCACCTTCGCCGGTGACCACTTCTACATGAATGCGAGTTTGCCGGAGTTGGCGCACTGGGTGGAAGAGCGGATCCGGCCCCGCGCGACGCCGCGCTAAGCTGAGATTAAGCTGAGGGCGCAAGGTGGTACGGGCGATTGTTTGCCGTGCAAGTATCAATTCCTGCTAATTGCGGCCTCTGCACGCGGCGAGAATTGGGTAAATGTGCAGCGTAAGGGTAATCAATATTACCGGTCCTGCACCTCTGGCCCTGTCGCCAGCTAACGCGTACAGTGTGCTCTAAGACCCATGAACGTGAGGAATCTTGCCGTCGGCAGCGGCGCGCATTAGACTAATCTGATAGATTGGGGGAGGTTCGGGAACTCAAAGTGGAGTCCTCGTAAGCTCAGATTTTCGGTATGAGGCCGTTTCGACTCGGCCCAAAATTGCGAACGGCCGCCATCCGGGTACAGCCCCGGATCCCCCACCCGGCCGTTCGCACCCTAAACGAAGAGGTATTCACGGATGTCGCAGATCGCCCCCATGTCGCAGATCGCCCACATCTCCCCGATCGCGCACATGTCACTGCCCGCCCTGCTGCTGCAGCGCGCCACCGAGACCCCCGATGCCCTGGCATACATCTTCATGGACCCGGAGGTGATCGGCACCGGTGAGCCCGAGACGCTGACCTGGGCTCAACTCCACCGCAAGTCGTTGGTCCTGGCCGATGAGCTGCGCCGGCACGGCGCGCCCGGCGATCGGGCCGCGATCATGGCCCCGCAGGGTCTGGATTACATCGTGGCCTTCCTCGGCGCGCTCCAGGCCGGTTTCATCGCCGTTCCGCTGTCGGTGCCGCAGTTCGGCGTGCACGACCAGCGGGTCGCCTCAGCGCTGGAGGACAGCCTGCCGGTAGTGCTGCTCACCAACTCGGCGTCGGTCGCCGATGTCAACAAGTACGCGTCCGGCCAGGCGGGCCGACCGGCACCGAGCGTCATCGAGATCGACCTCCTTGACTACGCGGTGAACCGGGAAGTGTCCGCAGTCGACGATTCTCGCCCCGGTGCGGCTTACCTGCAGTACACCTCCGGGTCGACGCGCACGCCGGCCGGCGTGGTCGTCTCACACCGCAACGTGACCGCCAATGTCGAGCAGATCATGCTGGATTACTTCGGCACCACCACCCTGCCGGAGGAGACCACGGTGGTCTCGTGGCTGCCCTTCTTCCACGACCTCGGTCTCATCATGGGCGTCTGTTCTCCACTGGTGACGGGCCGCAAAGCGGTGCTGATGAGCCCGCTGGCATTCCTACTGAAGCCCGCCAGCTGGATTCAGCAGATGGCCAAGCACCCGCATTGCTTCTCCGGCGCGCCCAACTTCGCCTTCGAACTCGCCGCGCGGCGCACATCCGATGCCGACATGGAGGGCCTCGATCTCAGCCGTGTTCACGTCATCCTCAGCGGTGCTGAGCGCGTGCACTCCTCCACGGTCAACCGGTTCGTCGGCCGATTCGCCAAATTCGGCCTCAAGGACCGGGTGATTCAGCCGTCCTATGGCCTGGCGGAGGCGACCCTGTACGTGGCCACGCCGGATGTCAAGGAACCGGTTCGCACCGCTCACTTCGACCTTGAGCAGCTCGCGGCCGGCGTTGCGCTGCGCTGCGAGGCCGGTCAGGACGCCAGCACCGAACTGGTCACCTACGGACCTCCGCGTGCCTACCCGGTCTGCATCGTCGACCCGGAGACCGGAATCGAGAAGTCCGAGGGCGCCATTGGTGAGATCTGGGTGCGCGGCGACAACGTTGCGCTGGGCTATTGGCAGAAGCCGGAGCTGACCGACCGCATGTTCCGCGCGCGGATCAACCAACCCTCGGCGGGCACCCCGGCCGGGCCGTGGTTGCGCACCGGTGATCTCGGAGTGCTTTCCGAAGGTGAGCTGTTCATCATGGGACGGCTCAAAGACCTGTTGATCGTCGACGGACGCAACCACTATCCCGACGATATCGAGTCCACCATCCGGGAGATCACCGGTGGTCGCGTGGCCGCGATCGCCGTGGAGGACGACACCAGTGAGAACCTGGTGGCGATCGTCGAGGTCAAGCCCGCAGATGACGATGAGCAGAATTCGCAGCTGAACTCTGTCAGTCGCGCGGTGAAGACCGCGATCTGGAAGGAACACAGCCTTCGCGTCGGTGACCTCGTTATGGTGTCGCCCGGTTCGATCCCCATTACGACCAGCGGGAAGATCCGCCGGTCCTCGTGTGCCGATCTGTATCGTGACGGTGAGTTCACCCGGTTAGATATAGCGGTATGACCTCAGGGGCAGACGCCCACGCCGAACTTCGTCTCTGGCTGGTCGACTACCTCATCACGAACCTCTCCTGCGATCCAGCCGAGATCGACCCGGATGCCCCATTCAACGAACTGGGTGTGGGATCCCGAGATGCCGTGGTCCTTTCCGGTGAGCTGTCCGAACACCTCGGCCAGCCGGTGTCGCCGGTGGACTTCTGGCAGAACCCCACCATCAACGCTCTGGCCACCGCGCTTCTGACGCCCGAGGCGGAGACGGGGGGTGCGGCGCCGGGTGCGACGGATGGCGCGCTGACCGAACCGATCGCCATCATCGGACTGGGCTGCCGACTACCCGGAGACATTCACGGCCCCGAGGAACTGTGGGAGTTTCTGGCCGCGGGTCGATCAGCGGTTTCCACGGTGCCAGACGGGCGTTGGGACGCATTCAATGATGGCTCCCCGAACACTGCGGCGGCTTTAGCGGCAACCACGCAGTGGGGTTCGTTCCTGGGCGACATAGATGCGTTCGACGCGGACTTCTTCGGTATCACGCCCCGGGAAGCTGACCGGATTGATCCGCAGCAACGCCTGCTGCTCGAGGTCACCGTCGAAGCGCTCGAGCATGCCGGCATCCCGGCCGAAACCCTGCAGCGATCGCTGACCGGGGTTTTCGCCGGTTCGTGCGTCAGCGAGTACGGCT
>Ga0315273_10009065_pt1 | contig 12586 bp, 10 predicted proteins | sample YL17G02_0_MG_FD_205753 | JGI IMG/M metagenome (GOLD analysis project Ga0315273, IMG submission 205753) | Sediment microbial communities from Yellowstone Lake, YNP, Wyoming, USA - YL17G02_0 | ecosystem: Environmental > Aquatic > Freshwater > Lake > Sediment | place: USA: Wyoming | collected... | reverse complement strand
GTGAACGCGCAATGAGGTGAGGCGGGTCCGTGTGGACCGACGCTCCTCCAAGCGGTGACTGGGGCCTTGCCCGCCTCCTGGGGAGGTGGAGGAGATGACATCCATCCGTACGAGTGGCAGGGCCTGGCCGCTCGCGCTCGTGCTGGCAGTCGTGGGTCTCTTGGCCCTGCCGGGGGCGCTGCAGGCGCAGCAGGCTGGAGTTCGCGGGCCGCTGGCGACGCCGATCACGCTGCGCAGTTGCGAGGTTGCGGCTCTCGTCGCCGCGATCGAGCAGGCGAACAGCACGGCCGCGACGGACACGGTCGTGCTCAAGAAGGGTTGCACGTACTGGCTGACCGCCGGCGTGTATGGCAACGGGAGCGGCCCGAACGGGCTCCCGATCGTGACCGCGCCGCTGACGATCCACGGCAACGGGGCGACGATTACCCGCGGCACAGCGGCTGATCCGTTCCGGCTGCTGCAGATCCAAGACGTCGACGTCGCCGTCGATCACGTGACGATGAGCAACGGCAGCGCCCAGCATGGCGGTGCCATCTTTACCAGCCGTTCACTGATGATCACCGACAGCACGTTCGCCTATAACGCAGCCTCACGCAGCGGAGGGGCGATCTTCACCTGGGGTCCGCTCTCGCTAACCCGCGACAGCTTCTCCCAGAACACCGCTGCCCTGGGAACGCCGTACGACACGGGGCTCGGCGGCGGCGCTGTCTGGACAGAGGGCCTGGTGTTCACGGCGCTCGACTGCGCCTTCACCGGCAACGTGGGGAACCACTACGGCGCAGCGCTCGCCCTCGGAGGGAACACGGCCACGATCCGGCACAGTTGGTTCGCGTTGAACTCGAAGGGTCACCTCGGTGTCGTTGGCGGCGGCATCTGGCTCGAGTGGGGTTACGCGACGGTCCGCGACAGCACGTTCACGCAGAACGTCGCGGACGCGGGCGGTGGGATTGGTGTGGAAGGTCCCGGTAGGGATCTCACCGTGACGGGCAGCACCTTCGACCGCAACACTGCGAATGCGGGAGGTGCCATCTGGCTGATCATGGACCCTGACTCGCTCGCCACCGTCGCGAACAGCACCTTCGCCGACAACTTCGGCGGCGACATCAGCACCTGGCCGCAGGGCGGCGTTGGGCCGAAGGGTGCCGTGAACGTCACCAACAGCACCCTGGCGCGCACGATCAACGGACCCGCCCTCAATCAGGGGACACTGAGGAACACGATCGTCTACGGAGGGAATTGCGGCTCCGTGGTGCTCGACGGCGGCGGCAACCTCAACTTCTGGAGTTTGGGTTGCCCCGGGATCTCGGCCGATCCGAAGCTGCTTCCGCTCGCCTCGAACGGCGGTCCGACGCAGACGATGGCCCTCGGCTCTGGCAGCGTGGCGATCGACCAGGCTGTCGACGCGATCTGCGCTGCGCCCGTCGGCTCGCCGAGCTTCGGAGCGGGCGGCGTCGACCAGCGTGGCGAGGCGCGGCCGTGGCCGAAGCGTGGCCACTGCGACATCGGCGCCTACGAAGCACGGTAGCCTCGGCGACGAGGCGTCTTGCGGGGCAGGGCCCAGGCACTGCCCCGCGCCGGCCACGACGCTAGCGCTTAGGCAAGGGCGCCAGAACCACGCGGCCGGCGCTGTAGGCCAGCGGGCGCACGGCCGCTGCGGCGAGCGTCGCAAAGGTCGGTTCGGTGAGCACGAGCACCGTCTTCCCGAGCAGGTTCGGCGCCTCGGCGGCCCCGACGACCTTCCCGCCGCCGAGATCGATCTGCGCCGTGTCAGCGACCGCCAGCAACAGCGGCCGGCGCATCCGGTCGAGCGCCGTGCCTGCCGGGAACGCTTGGAGCTTCGAGACCTTTAGCGTGAGCTGTCCCGTCGCTGCGCGCGTGACGGTGCCGGAGACGGTCAACGTCACGGTCGTCTGCATGGACGTGGCGAAGATCAGCCGCTCGGCCTTCTTGAGATACGGGTACGGATTGACCGCGCCGCCGTCGTTCGGATGCACCTCGAAGTGGAGGTGCGGGTCGGTGCTGTCGGCGTCTCCGGAGTTGCCGACGTAGCCCACGGGCTGGCCCACCTCGACCTGGGCTCCGTCCTTGAGCCCCTTCGCGTACGCCATGCCGGGGACACAAGCCCCGCGGTTGTCGTTCTGCTTCGTGACGTCGTTGTTCAGGTGGATGTAGAGGTACGTCGTGCCGCTCTTCCCGTAGAGATACAGCATGCAGCCGGCCGAACTGGACGACGTCCAGAACTTGATCTTGCCCGGCTCAACGGCGACGGCAATCGTTCTGCGAGGGGCCATGATGTCGTTTCCCTCGTGGTTTCCCTGCCAGCGCGCGTCGCCGAAGTCGTTCGAGAAGGCGACCGACCCCACGATGGGGAAGATGAGGCGCGGCACCTTGTCGGAGGGTGCTGCCGAGACGGATGCGGCGATACCAAAGGTCGTCGCCACGGCGGCGACAAAGATGAGTCCTCGGGCTGTCGTTCGGCGGCCGGTCATGTGTTCCGCTGTTCGCGCTCGAAGGAGACAACCCTAGCAAAGGGTGCTTCTGCCCCCCTTCTCTACGAACGGCGCCCCGGGCGTCGTTAGAGTCTCGTCGCGATGAAGATCGCCGTGTGCGTCAAGCAGGTTCCCGAAGGCGGTGGCACGAAGCGGATCGACCCGCAGACGCTTCGCCTCGACCGCTCCGGTGAAGCCGGGCTCAACCCGTTCGACTCGAACGCGATCGAGGAGGCGCTGCGTATCCGCGAGGCCTCCGGCGACGGCGAGATCGTGCTTGTCTCGATGGGCCCGGAACGCGCCGTGGAGGCCCTTCGCAAGGGACTGGCGATGGGCGCCGACCGAGCGGTACTCGTCTCAGACGAGACCGTTGCCGGATCGGATCTCGTCGCGACGAGCGCCGTGCTCGCGAAGGCGCTCGAGCGCGAGGCGCCGGACCTCGTCCTCTTCGGCCAGCAGGCCGGTGACTCTGACGGCGCCGTGCTTTGGGCCGCCGTCGCCGAGCGCCTGCAGCAACCGTTCGTCTCGCAGGTTTCGGCGCTGGAGATCAATAATGGCGTCGCGAACGCGAAGCGGCAGACAGAGTTTGGCTACGACCGAATCGCGGCACCGCTGCCCGCAGTCATCGCCGTGTCAGACGCGATCAACGAGCCGCGGTACCCCTCGCTCAAGGGAATCATGGGCGCGAAGTCGAAACCGCAGGAGACGGTCACCATCTCCGACCTCGGGCTCGCACCCGACGACGTCGGAGAGGCCGGCTCGCGCACCGACGTCCGTGCGCTCGGCAACCCGCCGCCTCGCGGTGAGACGCTGAAGATCGAGGACGACGGCTCCGCAGCCGCCAAGGTCGTCGACTTCCTCGCGGAACGGAAGCTCCTATGAAGACTCTCGTGTTCCTCGAGCATCACGAGGGTCGCATCCAGAAGGGGTCGCTCGGTGTGCTCTCTAAGGCCGCCTCGCTCGGCGGGCAGCCGGCGGGTGTCGTCGTCGGCGCCGGTGCCCGTGAGGCCGCCGCGCAGGCGGGTGCGTTCGGCGCCGCCACCGTCTACGTCGCCGATAGCCCGGAGCTCGCCGCGCCGCTGCCCCAGCCCCGCGTCGACGTCCTGGAGCAGGTCGTGCGAGACGGAGGCTTCGACACCGTGCTCTTTGCTCAATCGGTGCTCGCCGCGGACGTAGCCGCAGGCCTCGCCGTCCGGCTCGACGCAGGGCTCAACTGGGATCTCGCAGACGCTCGGGTCGAGGACCGGACCCTGATCGGCGTCCGGCCGGCGCTGGGTGACAGCGTCTACGTCGACGCGGGCTGGCGCTCGGAGCCGCGTGTCGCGCTCTTCCGCTCCGGCAGCTTCGACGCCGTCGAGACTGGTGGCACGGCCGCGATCGTGGAGGTAACCGCCGAGCTCCGTGGGTACTCGACCGCCGCCACGCTCTCGGGCCACGATGTTGAGGAGCAGGCGGGGCCTTCGATCGAGGAGGCCGACGTGATCGTCGCTGGCGGCCGCGGGCTCGGCGGGCCGGAGGGATTCGCCCAGCTCGAGGAGCTGGCGAACGCTCTCGGGGGGGCAGTGGCCACGACCCGCGCCGTGGTCGACGCAGGGTGGTATCCGTACGCGACACAGGTCGGTCAGACCGGGAAGACCGTCGCGCCGAAGCTCTACATCGCGTGCGGCATCTCCGGTGCCATCCAGCACAAGGTGGGCATGCAGGGGTCGGGCACGATCGTCGCGGTCAACAAGGACCCGAACGCCCCGATCTTCGAGTTCTGCGACATCGGCGTCGTCGGTGATCTCAACCAGATCGTTCCGAAGTTGACCGAGCTGATCCGGGCCCGGAAGGGCTGATTCTGATGGTCGACGCCCCGATCTCGCGCGCTCGGATCCGCGATCCAGCGCGTCTGGATCGCTATCCGCCCGGATCGGGCACCTTGCGGCGCCCCGCCCGGGCGGGGCGCTTCGCGACGTCAGGGCTCGCCGATGCTGCCAGCAGCGCCTTCACCCTGCCGTCGCGCCCCAGAGCGGCTGGCTCGCGCCCCGAGGGCGGCGATTTCATGGCGTCGACCATCTAGCCTGATGGTTAGGCCCGCTGACTATCCGCCGCCGTGCGGGCTGGCGGACGCGATTGCCGAGCCCACCGACCCGCCCGCAGAGCGGATCGAGGTCGGTGTTGCGATCGTCGGTGCCGGTCCGGCAGGGCTTGCGTGCGCGATCCGGCTCGGCCAGCTGCTCGAGGAGTCGCCGGCGATAGCCGAGCGGCTCGGCGAGGTGCCCGTTGCGGTGCTCGACAAGGGCTCGAAGCCGGGTGCGCACCTGCTCTCGGGCGCGGTCGTCAACCCGGTCTCGCTGCGCCGGTTGTTCGCCGGGCGACGGAGCACGACCGACATGCCCTTCTTCGGGCGGGTCGAAGGCGAGGCCGTCTACGTGCTGACCCGAAAGCGGGCGATGCGCATTCCCGCGCCGCCGACGATGCGAAACCACGGCAACTACGTGGCGTCGCTCTCCCAGCTCGGGCGCTGGCTGGCCGAGGAGGCCGAGGCGGGGGGCGCGGCGGTGCTGCCCGAGACGTCGGCCGGGAAGTTGCTCGTCTCGCATGGCCGCGTAGCCGGCGTTCGCACCGGCGACCGGGGGCGGGGGCGCGACGGCGAGCCGCTCCCACGCTTCGAGCCGGGGTCGGACATCACGGCGCAGGTGACGGTGCTCGCCGAGGGAACGCAGGGGTATCTGACCGGTGCCGCGATCGAGCATTTCGGGATCGAGGGCCGCAATCCGCAGATCTACGCCCTCGGCGTCAAGGAGGTGTGGCGCGTTCCTAAGCCGTTGCGCAAGGTGATCCACACGATGGGCTGGCCGCTCCGTTCGAGGGCGCGCTATCGGGAGTTCGGCGGCTCCTTCATCTACCCCATGGGCGAGGACATGGTGACGGTGGGCATGGTGGTCGGCCTCGACTACCGCGACGTGGAGCTATCCGTGCACGACGTGCTCCAGGAGCTCAAGACGCACAAGCTCGTACGGAAGATCCTCGCCGGTGGCGAGCGGATCGCCTGGGGCGCGAAGACGATTCCGGAGGGCGGCTTCTACGCGCTGCCGTCGCAACTCTCGGCGCCCGGCCTCGTCATCTGCGGCGACGGAGCCGGGATGGTCAACGTTCCCGCGCTGAAGGGCATCCACTACGCCGTCGAGTCTGGCATGCTCGCCGCCGAGGCGATCGTAGGCGCCCTACGCCCCGGTGAGGCCATCGGCCGCGCCGGGGCCCTCGCGGGTTACGACGAGGCCGTGAAGCAGAGCGTCGTCTGGAAGGACTTGAAGCGCGTCCGCAACATGCGCCAGGCGTTCGGCAAGGGCTTTTGGATCGGCTCGGGCATGGCCGGCGCGATGACCGTGACCGGCGGGCACTGGCCGCGCAAGGCGCTGAAGACCGAGCCCGACGCGGAGCACGAGCTCATGCGGACGGGTCGGGCGAAGCGCTACCCCGCGCCTGACGGCAAGCTGACGTTCGACAAGCTCTCGTCGGTCTTCCTGAGCGGGAACGCCTCGCGCGACGACGCGCCGAGCCACATCCGCATCGAGACGCGGGTCCCGCGTGACGTGGCAGAGACGTGGGTGTGCATGTGTCCCGCCCAGGTCTACGAGATCGGTGGGGAGGACGCCGGCAAGGTGGACGTCGTCGTCACGCCGTCCAACTGCGTCCAGTGCGGCGCCATCACCGCCAAGGGTGGTCGGTTGACGCCCGCCGAGGGCGGGTCGGGGCCCGAGTACTCGCTCACGTGATCTCGCGCGACGATGTCCTCGCCGCGCGGGAGGCGATCGGCGGACGCCTCCACCGCACGCCGACGTTCTCGTCTCAGGCCTTGTCGGACCTCACCGGCGCACGCGTCTTCCTCAAGGCCGAGCTCTTCCAGCGCACAGGCTCGTTCAAGCCGCGCGGCATGCTCGCGAAGCTCGCGTCGCTCTCGGCCGAGGAGAAGTCATGCGGAATCGTCACGTGGTCGGCCGGCAACGCCGCGCAGGGTGCCGCCTACGCGGCAGCGCTCGAGGGTGTGTCGTGTCGCGTCTTCATGTGGCGGACGGCAAATCCGCGCAAGGTGGAGGCGGCGCGGGCGTACGGCGCGGAGGTTGATCTCCAAGCCGAGGGGCCGGCGGAGGCGCACGAGCGCTTGCTCGCGTATGTCGAGGAGACGGGTAGGACGTTCGTCCACCCGTTCGACGACCCGGTGCTCCAGGCTGGTCACGGCTCGCTTGGCCTGGAGGTGGTCGAGGATGTGCCTGAAGTCGACACGATCGTCGTCCCCATCGGTGGAGGCGGGCTGATCGCGGGCGTTGCAGCAGCCGTCGATTGCCGCGTGGTGGGAGTCGAGCCGGAGCTCGCCCCAACGCTCACCGCCGCGCTGGCGGCAGGCGAGCCCGTCCCGATCCAGCCAAGCTCGATCGCCGACGGCCTGAATGCACCGTTCACCGGCGCGCGAACGCTCGCCGCCATCTGCGAGCGCGTCGACGAGGTCGTGCTCGTCTCCGACGATGAGATCGCCGAGGGAATGCGCTTCCTCTACGGGCGGGCCAAGCTCGCCTGCGAGCCGGCCGGTGCGGCCTCTACGGCCGCCCTCCCGACGGGCAAGATCGCCCTCGAGCCCGGGTCGGCGGTAGTCGCCGTCGTGTCGGGAGGCAACACTGACCCGAGGGTCGCTGCTGCTATCCTCGCTGGGCCTGATGAAGACTGACATTCATCCCGACTACGTCATCGCCACCGTCCGCTGCTCCTGCGGCAACGAGTTCGTCACCCGGTCGACGAAGGAGGATCTGCACGTCGAGGTCTGCTCTGCGTGCCACCCCTTCTACACCGGCAAGCAGAAGCTCATGGACACGGGTGGACGGGTCGAGCGCTTCCAGCGCCGCCTCGAGCGAGCGCAGCGTTAGACGGTCCCGGGGCAGCTTCCGCGTATGACAGTGGGGGGCCAGGCGGTGCTGGAGGGCGTGATGATGCGCACGCCCTCGAACTGGGCCGTCGCCGTGCGCAAGCCGAACGGCGAGATCGCACAGGTCTGCCGGACGATTGCCTCGCCCATGGCGAAGCGGCGGATCTACCGGCTGCCGGTCATCCGAGGCATCATCGCGCTTGGCGAGTCGCTCACCATCGGCTTCCGGGCTCTCGCCATCTCGGCCAACTACGCCGCCGCCTCCGACGACGAGGAGGAGCATGTCGAGTTGACGCGCGGCCAGATCATCTTCGCGTTCGCCATCGCCATCGGCTTTGCGCTCGCGCTCTTCAAGGTCGGTCCGGCCCTGATCACGAACCAGCTCGGGATCGATACCACGGCGACGTTCGTCGTCGTCGAAGGTCTGATCCGGGTCAGCATCTTCATCCTCTACCTGTTCCTGATCTCGCTGCTCCCCGATCTCAAGCGGCTGTTCCAGTACCACGCCGCCGAGCACAAAGCCATCAACGCGTACGAGGCCGGGGAGGAGTTGACGCCGGAGAAGGTGCAGCGCTTCAGCCTCATCCACCCCCGCTGCGGCACCGCGTTCCTGCTCTGGGTGATGGTGATCGCGATCTTCGTGTTCGCCTTCTTCGGCCGTCCCGTCTGGTACTGGCTGATCCTCAGCCGGATCGTCATGCTGCCCTTCATCGCCGGGCTTGCGTACGAGCTCATCCGCTTTGCCGGGAAGCACCAGGGGAATCGGTTGGTCATGACGCTGCTCGCTCCGGGTCTTTGGCTCCAGCGGCTGACGACGCGCCAGCCCTCGCTCGAGCAGATCGAGGTAGGCATCCGGGCTTTGCAGGAGGTGCTCGAGCAGGAGCAGACGAGCGGCTCGGAAAGCAAAGTCGAAGTGATGGCGTGAACGAAAGGAGGCGTGGTGGCTGACAGGACCGCACAGGTGGCGTGGCACGGAAGCCTCATGGAGGGCTCCGGGGTGATCAAGTCCGTTGGCAGCGGGGCCTTTGGTGGCCTCGAGGTGACGTGGGCATCACGTGCCGAGCCTGAGGAATCGGGCCGGACGAGTCCCGAAGAGCTCATCGCCGCGGCGCACGCGTCGTGTTTCTGCATGGCGCTCTCGCACGGGCTCGCTCAGGCCGGCAGCCCGCCGGAGAAGCTCGACGTCAAGGCGACGGCGACGTTCGTCCCCGGCACGGGGATCACCGAGATGAGGCTCGATGTCGTAGGAACGGTCGCCGGCATCGACGAGGCCGCATTCATCGAGGCTGCGGAGGGCGCCCGCGACAACTGCCCCGTCTCCGGCGCGCTCAAAGGCAACGTACAGATCACGCTCGACGCGCGGCTCGCGAGCTAGCAGGGTTTCAGGGTTAGCGGTCGGCGAGGACTTGCGCCAGCGCGTGTGAGGCCTGGCGGATCATGCCGGGGTTGGTATCCCAGTAATACGGCAGCGCCATCACGGCCTGGTAGAGCGCCCAGCCGCGGCCACGTAACCAGGACGCATCGTCGACCTGGAGCTCGGCTCGATACCGCGTGCGACTGTCACCTGCGAAGACGTTCCAGGCGGCCTGGAGGTCACACGCGGGATCGCCGACGTTGAGGCAGCCGAAGTCGATGACCGCCGACAGGCGGCCGTCGATGACAAGCAGATTGCCCGGCAGCAGGTCACCGTGCCCCCAGACCTCTTCGCCGTCCCAAACCGGGGCGCCGAGCGACTCCTCCCATGAGCGAAGGGTCGCATCGCCGTCGATTCGGTCGCCGAGCTCTCCGATCGACCGGCGGACCTGCTCGTCCAGCTCCGCGAGTGGCGCGCCTCGACCACGAGGGGGGCGGGGATGGGCATCGGTCGCATCGATCAGCCGGAGAGCGCTGACGAACGCGGCGAGATCGACGGCCGCCTGATCGAGATCGTCGATTGTGTCGTTGGCGTTCTCGCCGGGTAACCATTTGTAGACGGACCATTCGAAGGCGTAGCCCTCAGCCGGATGCCCCATCGCCAACTGCACCGGCACCGCGAGCGGCAGGTGCGGCGCGAGTCTCGGCAGCCACTCCGCCTCCTTCGCCGCCTGATTCGTGGCCCACCTGATGCGCGGTAGCCGAGCGGCGAGGTGGTCACCGAGACGATATATGTCGTGATCTGTCCCGTACGACACGACCGGATCGATCGCCAAATCGGCCCATTGCGGGAACTGCCCGGCGAGCAGGCGACGCACGAGCGCGACGTCGGTGTCGATCTCGTCCGCATGCATCTTCGGTGCGGCCATGGCTCCCGTTCTAGGCGGGGCTCGGCTCGAGCCTCGAGCCGCCCGCGGCGCGCTCGAGCCACGGCGTCGCCTTCAGGTCCTCGAAGATCTCGCGCGCCTCTGCGAGCGACTCCTCGTCGCCGGTCAACTCCGCGTGCTCGAGTAGCGTGACCGCGAGCCAGAAGGGAAGACTGAGCTGGCGGAAGCCGGCCTCAGCGGCCGCGTACCCGGCGGGATCACCGGCGAGGCGCGCCCGGAAGCGCTTCGCCTGAGCGTCGAGATACGGGGGTCGAGTTCCGGGTGGCACGCTCTCGACAAGCTGAAGCAGCTCCTCGATCTTCGCCGACTCGCCCAGCGCCAACGCTGCTTCGACCGCCGCGACGACGCCCTGCTTGACGGCCTGCGCGGGGATGCCGAGCGTGCGGCCGGCTTCGATGGTCGCCTCGCCGTCGGCCAACGCCTCCTGTGGTCGCCCTTCGGCCCGACGTAACGCCGCACGCGACCCGAGATAGCAGGAGCGCTCCTGAACGTCGGTGGACTCCTCGAGCCGGGAGAACATCGAGAAGAGGCGACGTGCGTCGTCGAGCTCGCCGCGCTGGATGTGGATCTCGACGGCCGACTGGAGCAGGCTCAGCACGACCCCGCCGGAGTCGATCTGTTCGGGCGTGAACTCCTCGCTCGCTGCCTGCGCCTCGTCCCAGCGACCCAGCATGGCCAGGGGGTAGGTCCGCTCGGCGAGCACAGCCCACTCCTGCGGGCGGGCCCCGAGCTTTCGTGCGAGGGCGAGGGACTCGTCGAGGTATCCGAGTGCATCGGCGTAGTCGTCACGCCGCAAGCAAAAGTCGGAGAGGATGAAGTAGGAGGTGCCCGCCTCGTCCACGAGGTCGCGGTCGAGTGCGATCTGGAGAGCGTGCTTCTGGAGTGCCAGGGCCTCCTGGGAATGACCACGGCTCTCGGCGACGGCAGACTTCGCGCGCAGCGCGATCACAAGCGCCGCCGGGTACGCGTGCACCTCGGAGATGTCCAACGCCAGCTCGGCCCGCTCGGCCGCACGCTCGAGATCGCCGCCGTACCAGTACCCGAGCGCCAGACGCGCGGCCAGCTGCGCGAGATCCTCGTCGGGCTCGTCGGCCGAGATGACGGCGAAGGCGCGCTCCATCCGCGCCATTGCCTCGTCGCGACGCCCGGTGAAGGCATCGACCCTTCCGAGCTTCCACATCACCCGGGCGGCGGCGTGCGTGTCGTCCTGCTCGTCGTAGAGCCCTATCGACGCCTCGAGGAGCCGGCGCGCCGAGTCCGGATCACCGGCTCTCCCAGCCAGCTCGCCCGCTCTGCCGAGCAGCGCCGCCCTCTCTGACGGATCCTCCGTCAGCTCCGCCGCCTGCTCGAGGTACCGCCGCGCCTCTGCGGCTGCGGCGAGCGACGCCGCGCGCTCGCCGGCCCGTACAAGCATGGCCTGCGCTTGGCCCCTGATCGCGACCGCGTCTTCCGCGTCCGGCGCGGCCTCGTGCGCGGCGAGGTAGTGCGAGGCGATCACCTCGACTACCTCGTCTTCGTCCTCCGCGAATGCTCGGCTCAGGTACTCGGCGGCCGCCAGATGCCGCGTCCGGCGATCCCGCTTGGAGAGCGTCTCGTAGGCGACGTGTCGCACGAGGTCCTGGAGGAATCCGTACTGGCCGTGCTCGGGCGAGCGGGGGTCGGCCTGCACGCCGAGCACCTCCTTGCGCACGAGCGACGTGAGCAGCGGCTCGACGTCGGCATCGGCGCCTGCAAGTGCGGCCAGCGCGTCTCGCGTGAACGTCTTGCCGAGCACCGCCGCGTCCTGGAGCAGCCGTCGCTCATCGGCCGAGAGCCCGTCGAGCCTCGCCGCGATGAGGGCGTGCAGCGTCTCCGGCACCTCGAGCGCCTCGACCGGGCCTGTCAGTGTGTACACAGCGCCTTCCTGAACGAGCAGGCCCCGGTCGAGCAGCATCCGTACCGTCTCGACCGCGTAGAGGGGGATGCCCTCGGCACGGGCAAGGATGCGGTCGCGCACATCCGATGGTAGGCCCGGCACGAGGCCGGATAGCAGTTCCTCCATTGCCTGCTGTGTGAGAGGCTCCAAATAGAGGGAGGTAAAGCTCCGCTGCCCGGCACCCCAGTTCGGCCGCCGCTCGAGCAGCTCAGGCCTAGCGAGCGTGATCACGTAGATGGGCGAGCTTCGCGACCAGTCGAGCAGGTACTCGACGAAGTCGAGCAGGCTTTCGTCCGCCCACTGCATGTCCTCGAAGGCGAGCACCGTCGGGTAGTTCTCCGAGAGGCGCTCGAAGAAGAGGCGCCAGGCGGCGAAGAGATCCTGCTGGTCGCGAGCCTGATGCTCGGCGAGCCCGAGCAAGTGGGCGAGTCGCGGCTCGAGGAAGTCGCGCTCCTCGGCGTCGAGGATGTGCTCCTCGAGGGTGGCGTGGAGCTTGGCCTGCGCGGACCCCGGCTCCTCCTCCTCGCCGATCCGGCAGCGCATGCGCACCATGTCTGCGAGCGCCCAGTACGTCACTCCCTCGCCGTAGGAGAGGCAGCGACCTCGGTGCCAGTAGACGGTGTGGGCGATGCCGTCGAAGTACTTGTAGAACTCCCACGCCAGCCGTGACTTGCCGATGCCCGCGATGCCGGTCACCGAGACGAGATGGGCCTTGCGTTCGTCGGCCGACACGTGGAAGAGCTCTTTGATCTGCCGCAGCTCGCGATCGCGGCCCACGAACGGCGCCTCGAGCCCGTGTGACTTGAGCGAGCCGCGTAGTCCGGAGACGACGCGCTGCGCCTTCCAGAGTGGGGTCAGACCTTCCTTGCCCTTCAGCTCGAAGGCGCCGGCGTCCTCGTAGACGATCGTCTGCTCCGTCGCGCGCCGCGTGGAGTCGCCGACGTAGACCGTGCCAGGCTCGGCCGCCGACTGCACGCGG
>Ga0315273_10009064_pt1 | contig 12587 bp, 9 predicted proteins | sample YL17G02_0_MG_FD_205753 | JGI IMG/M metagenome (GOLD analysis project Ga0315273, IMG submission 205753) | Sediment microbial communities from Yellowstone Lake, YNP, Wyoming, USA - YL17G02_0 | ecosystem: Environmental > Aquatic > Freshwater > Lake > Sediment | place: USA: Wyoming | collected... | reverse complement strand
GCACACTGGGGCAGGCGCTTTCGCCTGCCAAGTCATTGAACCCACAAGAGGCAGGCGAAAGCGCCTGCCCCACGATAAGGCAAAAGCTTGCAGCATTAGGCTAAAGCCCGCCCTACAGCGTACCCTGGCGCGCGGCCTCGATCGAAATCCGGTTCTCTTCCAGAATCGTGCCGGTGGCGCGGGCCAGGGCGGCGCGCGCTTTTGCCACGGCGCTGCGCGTGGCGACTTCGGCCGAGCGGGCCTGGGCCACCTGGCTCTGGAACTGCACCAGCAGATAGCTGGTCGAGGCGCCGACTTCGAACTTGGCCTGCTCCACCTGAAGCGACTCCTCCTGAAACCGCCGGGCCTCGACCGCGGCGCCGTAAGCGCTGCGGGCGCGGCTGAGGGCGATGAAGGCGTCCTCGACTTCCAGGCGCGCCTGGTTGCGCAACTGCTGCAGCCGGATGCCGGTTTGGCGCACCTGGATTTCGTCGCGCGCCAGGTCGGCCTGGGCCAGGCGGTTGCGCAGCGGCAGGTCGAACTGAATGCCGGCGGCGTAAGTGGGATAGTTGCGGCGGAAGATCTGCGCCAGCGCCGAGCCATAGCCGCCCAGATAGGTCGGGTCGAGACTGGCGGCGACCGGATTTGCCTGGCCCGCCAGCGCGTTGTTCTGCGCCGACACGACCAGGTCCATCTGGGGCTTGACGGCGTTGCGCGCGCCCTCGAGACTGATCTCGCCGTTCAGAAGCTGGAGCGCGGCCTGCGAAATGTCGGCGCGATTGGCGAGCGCGATCTCGAACAGGTCCTCCAGCTTCGGCGTCGGGAGCTCGCCCGGATCGAGCGGCGTGGTCGGAATGACTTCGGCGGCGCGCACGGCCGGGTCGGCCGAGCCCGAGCGCGTGAGCACGTTCTTGAGCACCGCCTGCTGCTCCTCGAACAGCGCTCGCGAGCGCTCCAGATCGAGCCTGGCCGAAAACACCTGCGCGTTGGCGCGCGCCAGTTCGACGCTGGCGAGGGTGCCCTCCTCGACGAAGGCCCGGGTGTCCGCGAACAGCTTCTCGGAGAGCTGGAGAGTCTGCTGCTTCACCTTGAGGTCTTCCAGCAACGCTACGAAGTCGTAGTACAGGCGCGTCACGCCGTAAACCGTATTGACCAGTTGCTGGCGGAACAGCAGGTCGACGATCTGGCGTTCGTTTTCGGCGATGCGCAGGTAGCGGCGATTGACGCGCAGCCCGAAACCGCGCAGCAAGGGTTGCGTGAGAGTCAGTGAGAGTGCGGATGTCGTGTAAGGGCTGTAAGCGCTGCGAACTGAGTTAGTAACCTGGCGAAAATTGTCGAAGTTGAGTCCCACCTGCGCGCCGGAGGCGAACGACTGCCGGAAGCCGCCGCCGGCGGTGAAGTTCTGTGTCACCAGGTTGGGCGTGCCGGCCTGGTTACTGCTAGTTTGCGGCGCGCTGGCGTGCTGGAGCAGCGTGCGGGCGCTGACATACGGGTCCAGGCTGGGCAGGGCGGCGCCGCTCGAAAGTGGCACGTTTCCCAAAAGGCTCAAGTTGGACTGAATCTGCCCCAGCGCGCCGGTTTCGAACGGATTGGTCGAAACCGTGGCGCCGGGCATCGCCCGTTGCGTTGCGCTCGAGATGAGCAGCGCCGACGAGGGGCCGCCCACGCCGGCGGGCGCCTCGGCCAGGGTGTAGTTGAGGCCGCGCGTGACGCCGCCCGCCCGGGCGCGCAGCCGCTCCGTCGCGGCGACGCCGAGATTGAGGCGCTGGAACTCGACATCCAGATTATTCTCGATGCCGAGTGCGATCGCCTCTTCCAGGGACAGGTAGAGCTTGCCGGCGCGCAGCAGCTTTTCGACTCTCGGCGAGTTACTGAAAGCGGCCGGCGGCAACGCCGAGGTCCGGTAGGGGCGGCTGAGGGTGCGCCACAACGGAATTTCGCCGGCTCCGGCGGACGCCAGAGATGAGAAGAGAAGAACAATCCAGGCGGTGATCTGTCGCATCGTGAACGCTCCTCTTCCTCAGCGCCGCTGCTTGCCTTCTCCCGGCCGCGCCTCAGCCTCGCGCGCCTCGACGCGGATGCCCTCGCGGACATCGTCGCCCGGGTTGACCACCAGCAGATCCCCGTCGGCCAGGCCCGACAGAACTTCGACCTCGTGCCCGAAATCGCGCCCGATGCGAATCTTCTGGAAGTGAACCACGCCGTCGCGCACGACCGCCACCTGCGGGCCGTCCGGGCGGATCACCACCGTGTCGCCGGACGCCAGCACCGGGCGCGCGGCGCGGACAATTTCCAGACGCACCTGCGCGTACATCCCGGGCATCAGGGCGCCGCCCGGATTCGGAATCTGCAATTCGGCGAGCAGCGTGCGGCTGGCCGCGTCCAGGGCGTTCGAGGTTCGGGCAACCCTCCCCGGAAAAACGCGCCCGGGAAGCTGGCTGACCGTCACCCCGGCCTTGGCGCCGGGCCGCACGAGGTCCGAATAAGACTGCGGAACGTTGATGAAGGCGCGAAGAACGTCGGTCCGCGCAATTCGGAACAGGAGCGTCTGGCCCGCGCCGATCAGCGCGCCGGCGTCGACATTGCGAAGCGTGATGACGCCGGCAAAGGGAGCGCGGACGGTCTTGTAGCTTTGCATTTGTTCCAGGCGGGCGAGATTCGCTTCGACGGCCGCCACATTGCTCTCGGAGGCCAGCACGGTTTTCTCGAGCGCGCGCACGTTGGCGGTCTGGGCGTTGAACTGGGCCTGGTAGGTGTCGTTCTCCTGCCGGGAAACTGCGCCGCGGGCGAGCAGATTGGCCCATCGCCCGGCGGTGATCTTCGCGAGCGTCTGGTTGGCGCGGCCCTGTTCGACACTGGCGCCGGTCTGTTCGACGGCTGCGCGAGCCTGCAGCACCGCCGCGCGCGCCTGCTGAACCTGCTGGTCGAGTTCGGGCGCTTCGATCTCGGCCAGCGCCGCGCCGGCCGCGACGCGGTCGCCGATGTCGGCCAGACGGCGCTTCAGATAGCCGTCGGCGCGCGCCAGCACGGGGGCTTCTGTCACGGGTTGGATGGAACCGGGAAGATCGATGACGTTGACCGGGTCCGACAACCGGGCGCGGGTGGTATTGACCACCGGGGTCGCGGCGGCCACCGCGCTGGCGTCGGCCTGAACGGTTTTCTCGCGGCGCTGGCGCGGCAGCCAACCCACGCCGAAACCGACGATCAGGATCAGGACGATCCCCACCAGGATGAGTCCGATCGTGCGCGCGGCCGGACGCCGGGGCGGCGGCATGCGCTGGTCGTCGTGGCCGATGGTCCGCTCAAGTTTTTCCTTGAGCAGGGCGGCCTCGGCGCGCAGCGCGGTTTCCCGGTCATGGTCCGGCGCGGGGTGGCCGGCGGGTCTGGGATCTTTACCGGAATCTGTCATTTCTGTTTCATCAACCCTTCAAACACTTACGGGCCTCGGTCCGTCGCACTCCTCGCCCCTGGAGTCCACCAAGAGACTCCCTCAAAGACCTTCACGGTTGAATCAGAAGTAGTGGAATCTCACGAAAATGAACATCCAGCGTGAGGAGTTGAAGCCCGTGCTCTAGCGCAACGGCTGCGATCCAGACATCATTGCGCGGAATGGGCCGGCCTTTCTTTCGCAAATATACATCCACCTCCGCATACCGCAGCGCGGTCTCTTCGGTTACGTTCAAGACGCGAACCGATGGTTTACTCAGGAATTGCGCCAACTGTGCCGTGTTCTCCGCCCAGCAATTTCCGGCCCGGAATCCACTGTACAACTCACCTAAAACGACAGATGAAACAGCAACCGTCTCCGATCGCCGCAACACGTCGAGAATATGTTGGTGTCCCCGCTGCAGTGCCGAGTAGGCCGACGTGTCGAGCAAAACGTTCACCCGGCTGACTCCCAGTCCGCGGGATCGACTCGACGCATCTCGACTAAGGCCGCGTCGAACGCATCCGCCTCCGCACTCGACCATGTTCCGCAGAACTCCTCAAAATCGGAGTTCCTGGCCGGTTTGCGCAGTTGTGCTTCCAGCAATCGAAGGGTGGCCTTATTGATGCTGATTCCTTCGCGATGGCTTGTTTCAAGAATCGCCTTTTCAACGTCCTTAGGCAGGTTCCTGAGGGAGATCGTCATGAATTCACCGTAGCACAGAAACGATGCACAATGCATCACATAGTGATGCATTGTGGTGTATGGAAGTGGAGGCGCGCTTCCATGGCATGGAGGAGGTCGTGAGGCGCGAATCTCACCAGGTCCACCAAATTCCTCAAAGACTTAGCTCCCACTGGTTGCCTTCATCGCCGTCACCGGAGTCCATTTGGAGTCCAAATTTGGACGCCGCGTGGCTGCCCGGCATGATTATAACAGGAGTTTCCCCAGAATTTCTGACACCGCGTCCTTAACCGCGTCGTTAACCTCTTTGTACCCAGTGCATTGACGTTCGACGGAAGTGGCCAGCGTTGAATGCAGTTCAACCGATAGCAAGAATCCCTGTGCACTGAATTAAGGCTCCGTCGCGGTGCTCGGGGGAAACCGGGACAAGTTCGTGCTGGCGCATTTTCAACAGGATACCGTCGCTGCCTCCGATTGGGCCCACTACAGCCCAGTGCCGCACTCAGGAAAAGCCGGTGCGATTTGGGTGAGACGCGGTCGGGCCCGGAAAAAATGGGGAAACTCCACGATTATAATGGTTGACTTATATTAGCCGCGCATTATAATTGTTATGTGGCGTGGCCCGTCGAGGTTACGGATGAGTTCAAAGTCTGGTGGAGCGGGCTCACCGAAGCCGAATGCATATCGGTCGAAAGGGCCGTTTTGTTGCTGGAAGAGCGTGGCCCCCATCTTCCGTTTCCGTTCAGCAGCAAGGTAAACGGCTCACGCCATCCCGCTCTACGTGAGCTGCGCGTGCAACACCAGGGACACCCCTACCGGGTGCTTTACATTTTTGATCCTCGCCGCGTAGCTCTTCTGCTGCTGGGTGGCGACAAAACCGGCGATGACCGCTGGTACGAGAAGAAGGTACCCCGGGCAGAGCAACTTTACGACAACTACCTTGCCGAGATCGAGGAGGAAGACAATGCCAAAGACGACAAAGTTCAGTGAACTTCGGGCGAAGATGCGGCCGGAGGCCAGGGCTGAAGCCCGACACCTCGCCGACATGGATCTCAAGGAGATGCCGCTGCATGAACTGCGTGCCGCCCGCCACCTGACACAGCAGCAACTCGCGCAGACCCTGGACATGTCGCAGGCGGCGGTTTCACAACTGGAGCAACGCACGGATGTCTACTTAAGTACGCTCGGGAACTTCGTTGAAGCGATGGGCGGACGATTGGAAATGTACGCCGTGTTTCCCGATGGAAAAGTGAAACTGGGTCTTGAGCGCGAATCATCATAGCCGTTCAGCCCGGCACTGAAAGCGAGGAGGATCTCAATGAAGGCAGGCTATCGTGGGTGGCTCGAAGAACAGAAGTATGCGGCAAACACGATCACCGCGCAAATGCACCGGGCCTGTCGCGTCGAAGAATACCACGGCAATCTGGATGAGCACTATTCCACAGACCGCCTCGCAAGCCTGATCGATTCGTTGCGCTATTCGACCGACGACGAACGGCATAACCGCCCGAATCCGAGCAAGATTCCGTTCGAGGGTGATATCCGTAAAAATCTGGCTTCCTACCGGGATGCGGTCCAGAGGTACCGGAAGTTCCGAGATGCCTCGGGTGACGCAGTGGACGTGGTTGAGACGGAGGAAAGGCGCGCCGACCCTGCGGCCAGCAGTGTCGCGGAAGAAGTTGGCCAGCGGATCGGTCTGGAACGCGACATGCAGGCGGCGCTGAGAATCGAAATCGAGCAGCTTGAGCAGGGTCTGACCATCATTGACGACGGTGCCGAGCGCTCTGTAGATTCGGGCTTCATCGACATTACGGCCCGCGATATTTCGGGAATGGCTGTTGTGATTGAACTCAAGGCAGGACCCGCTGGGCAGCGGGCGGTCGCGCAGATCTTGAGCTACATGGGCGACGTAGCCGCCGAAGAAGAGAGCGGGAAGGTGCGCGGCATCCTCGTAGCTTCGAGTTTCGACGCCAAAGCGAAGGCGGCAACCCGGATGGTGCCCAGTCTCATCCTTCGCAAGTACAGTGTGCGATTCCTGTTCTCAGACGGGCATGCGTAATACGGCCCACACCTGGTCGTTCTCGCCGGTCCGCCGCTTCACATGGGCATCATCCTTAGCTTGCAACCGCGCGCGGGAGCGCACGCTGTGTGCCAGTTCTTTGGTGTGGAGTCCTGGAGTCCGCGTGGAGTCCAGACGCCCAAAAGGCGTCCCGTGGCGTCCACCGGCGTCCGCGAGGCCTCTTGCTAAGTCTTTTGTTTCTGGTCAGAATGTCCGCAAGTCATTGATATTTCTTAAATGGCATGGAGGATGTCGTGAGGCGCGAATCTAACGGTCGACGTTGGGGCTTCCTGTCTGTTTCTGCTGGCGGCACTTCTTTGGCTCACCTGGAAGGCCGTCGATCGTCGCTTCCGCATGTATTGCCGTTCGATAGAGCGCTGGCACGCGATTGGCTTCCTCACTTGACCCTTCCCGGCGCGTTCCGGCAGCCATAGGGCGGCTCACCGCCCGCACGGCGCGCGCCGCGTGTTGAGCAGGTAGGGCTCACGACGCGGGGCACGTTGCGCGTCAGCGAGACCGCCTCGACCTCCATGTAGACGCCGCCGCCGCGCTCCTCGAAGCGCCAGAACGTGTCGAAGCGCCACGGGTAGCCGTGATCGTCGCCCGGCGGCAGCTCGTGCCCGGACGCCGTGCCGGGGTTCTTCACCTCGGCGATGCTCGTCGAGGACGACCGGCCGACGGCGCGCGTCGGGCTCAGCCGCCGGCAGGTCACATCGTACTCCGTGTTCAGGGTGACCGTGACGATTTTGCGCTTGGGCAGCCGCAGGAGGACCTTGAAGAAATCCCCGTCGCGATGAACCAGTTCCAGCGTGCGCTGGAGTGTCGCACCGGGCAGAAACACCGCCTGCTCAGGAAGCGGGGGCTGCGGGGATCTCCCCTTCGTGCTCTTCGAAGAAAAGCCGCTGGTCGTAGTCGACCGGCTTCCGCTTGCGCAGAAGGCTGTAAACAATGGGCACGACGAACAACGTGGTGGCGGTCGCCACCGCCAGGCCGCCAATCACCGCGCGGGCCAGCGGGGAGTTCTGTTCGCCGCCCTCGCCCAGGCCCAGCGCCATCGGAATCATTCCGATCACCATCGCCAGGGCGGTCATGATCACCGGCCGGATGCGCGTGTAGCCGGCCGACAGCGCGGCCTGGCGCGGGTCGAGTCCGGCCAGTTGCTCGTCGTTGGCGAAGACCACCATCAGAATGCTGTTGGCGGTGGCCACGCCGATGCACATGATGGCGCCCATCAGCGACGGCACGTTGAAGGTGGTCTGGGTCAGAAACAGGCTCCACACGATGCCCGCCAGCGCGCCGGGCAGGGCCATCAGAATAATGAACGGGTCGAGCCAGCTCTGGAAGTTGACCACCATCAGCAGGTAGACCAGGACGATCGCGCCCAGGATGCCGAGCCCCAGCCGGAAGAAGGAGTCCTGCATGGTCAGCGCCTGTCCCCGCATGCTGAGAAACGTGCCTTGGGGCAGTTTCGGCTGGGTGCGGTCGAGAATCTTCCGGACGTCGGCGGCGACGCTGCCCAGGTCGCGCCGGTCGACATTGGCATACACGTCGAAGACCGGCTGCACGTTGTAGTGGTTGACGTTGAGCGTGGCCCGGTCCCGCTCAATGCCGGCCAGGTTGGAGAGCAACTGCACGCGCGCCGGCCGCGCGCCCGGGTTGCCGTAGGCCAGGTCGGCCTTGCTCGGACCCAGGCCGGTGGCGCTGGCCGAGGGGTCGGCCGCGCCGGCCAGCGCATCGGGAGTGGTCAGGTGCGCGCTCCCGCTCACCGCCGCCACCGGCGTGCGAAGCAGGTCGTCCAGGCTCCCGAACCGGTAGATGGGCGTTTGCACGACCACCGGGTAGCTCACGCCGTTCACCGGGTTGAGCCATTGGTTGGGGGCCACCTGCCCGCTCGAGCTGAGCGAGATGAGCAGGTTGTTGGAAACGTCGCGCTGCGTCAACCCAACCAGGCTGGCCTTGGTGCGATCCACGTTGACCCGCACGGCGGGCGCGTCGACCACCTGGTGGACGCGCACGTCGACCGCGCCCGGAATGCTCGCCATCTCATCGGCCAGCTTGAGCGCCGTATCGTATCCGAGCTTGGCATTCCGCGTCTGGACCTGCACGTCGATGGGAGCGGGCAGGCCGAAGTTCAGAATCTGGTTGGTGATGTTGGCCGCCAGGAAATAGAACGTGACGCCGGGGAACTCGTCATTGAGGCGCTTGCGGAGTTGCCGCTGGTAGTCCTCGGTGCGGCCGCGCCGTTCGGGTTTGAGCGCGATCAGGATATCGCCGTCGCTGACGCTGATCGTGGCGACGTCGCCAAAGGCGAGGTTGGTGCCTCCCATCGGCAGGCCGATGTTGTCGAGGATGATATCGATTTCGCTGGCGGGGATGACCTGCCGGATGGTGTCCTCGATGCGGCCGAACAGTTGTTCGGTCTCTTCCAGGCGCGTGCCGGCGGGCGCGCGCGCGTGCAACTTCATCTGGCCGGAATCGACCGTGGGGAAGAAGTCGCGGCCCACCAGCGGGGCCATGGCGAGCGAGCCGGCGGTGAACAGCGCGAAGCCGGCCAGCGCCAGCGCGCGGTGGTCCAGCGTCCAGTCCAGCAGCCCGGTGTAGGCGCGCCGCATCTTGTCGAAACTCCGGTTGAAGAGGAAGTGGACGCGCCGGAAGAAACCGGCGTTGGCCGGAATGTCCTGGTGATGACCTTCCTGATACAGGCGCGCTTCCTTTCCGAGCATGTGGTGGATCATGGACGGCACCAGGGTGCGCGAAAGCAGGTAGGAGGCCATCATCGCGGAGACAACGGCGATCGCCAGCGGCGTAAACAGGAACTTGGCCGCGCCAGTCAGCAGCAGAACCGGAACGAAGACAATGCAGATGGCGAGCGAGGAGACGAAAGTTGGCGCCGCGATCTGCATCGCGGCGTCGAGCACGGCGCGAGTGAGCGGCTTCTTCATGGCCATGTTGCGGTGGGTATTCTCGATGGTCACGATCGCGTGATCCACCAGGATGCCGACGGCCAGCGCCAGTCCGCCCAAGGTCATCACGTTGATCGTCTCGCCCAGCAGCCCGAGAACGATCAGCGAGCTGAGGATGGAGAGCGGAATCGAGATGCAGACGATGATCGTGCTGCGCCAACTGCCCAGGAACAGCAGAATCATGAGGCCGGTCAGCAAGGCCGCGATCAAGGCCTCCTTGGCCACGCCCTCGACCGCCGCGCGGACGAAGATCGACTGGTCGAACATCTCCCGGACCTCGAGCGCCGCCGGGAGCCCGGCCATGATCCTGGGCATCGCCTTCTTGACGTTTTCGACGATGTCGAGGGTGGAGACCTGTCCGTTCTTGAGAATCATGATCAGCGCACCGCGCCGCCCGTTGGCGCGCACCACGCACTGCTGAACCGCCGCGCCGTCCCGGACGTAGGCGACATCCTTGATGTAGACGGTGGCGCCGTTGACGGTTCGGATGGGAAGATCGTTGAGCTGCTCGACGGCTTCGGGGCTCGAGTTGAGCCGCACCTGGTATTCGCGCCCCTGGATGCGCACGGCGCCGGTGGGCAGGATCAGGTTTTGCAGGTTGATGGCGTTGGACACGTCGAGCGGCGAAAGCTGCCGGCCGAACAGCGCCTGCGGGTCCAGATCGACCATGATCTGGCGAAACTTGCCGCCGAACGGCAGCGGCACCGAGGCGCCCTGCACCGTGGCAAGCTGGGTGCGGATGAAGTTCAGCCCGTAATCGAAAAGTTCCTGCTCGCTCATCGACTTGCTGCTCAGGCCCAGTTGCAGAATGGGAACGCTGGAGGCGTCGTACTTGATCACGCTCGGCGGGAACATGCCGGGCGGCATGATGCGCAGAATGCTCTGATTGATGGAGGTGATCTGGGCCAGGGCGAGGTCGATTTTGACGTTGGGCTGGAAGAAGACGCGGATCACCGCCACGCCGTTGTAAGACTGCGACTCGATGTGCTCGATGTCGTTCACCGTGGTGGTCATGGAGCGCTCGGCCACGGTGACGATGCGCTTTTCCATCTCCTCCGGCGTCATGCCCGTGAAACTCCAGACCACGCTCACCACGGGGATATCGATATTGGGGAAGATGTCGGCGGGCATCGACACGATCGCCGCGCCGCCCAGGATGGTTATGAGCAGCGCCAGCGCCACGAACGTATACGGGCGTCGCAGTGCGAGTCGAACAAGCCACATATCAAAATGACTCCCGCCGAAAGGCTGGTGGTTACCACTTCAGTGTGCAACAGCGCGGCGGCTTTGTCATCCGCCCAACCGGGGGCGGCCTGGTGTATCCTGGTTTCTCGTCATGACTGGCAGACTTATTCTCTTTCTCGTTTCTTCCGCGCTGGCCGCCGCTCAACCGGCCCCGCCGCGCCTCTTGAAGGTGGACGATGCGCACCGGATGCTGGAGGTGCGCGACCCGCAGGTTTCGCCCGACGGCGCCTGGGTGGCGTACACTCTCTCGACCATCGACAAGGCGGCCGAGAAGTCCGACAGCGACGTGTGGATGGTGGGCTGGGACGGCAGCGGCCAGCAGCGGCTGACCACCAGCAAGGAGAGCGAATCGGCGCCGCGCTGGAGTCCCGACGGAAAATGGCTCGCGTTTCTGTCGGCGCGCGCCAACCGCGAGGAAGGCGCGCAGGTGTGGCTGCTGCCGCGCGCGGGCGGCGAAGCCGCGCAATTGACCTCCGTGAAAGGCAGCGTCTCCGACTGCGTCTGGGCGCCCGATTCCAAGCGGCTGGCGCTGGTGGTCGCCGAGAGGGAAGAGGAACCCAAGAAGGAAGGCGACAAGCCCAAGACCCCGAAACCCATCGTGATCGACCGCTACCACTTCAAGCAGGACATGGAAGGGTATCGGACCAAGAAGCCGAACCGCGTCTGGCTGTTCGACATCGATGCGAAGAAAGCCGAACTGCTCACCACCGAGAGCTTCGACGAGTCGGCGCCGTCCTGGTCGCCCGACGGCGGCCGGATCGCCTTGGTCAGCAATCGCGCGGGCGAAACCGGCATGTACGCCGACCGCCAGTTGTGCGTGACGGCGTCCAAGCCAGGTTCGCCGGTGCTGCAGCTCACAACCAGGGAGATGAATTTCTCCGGCTCCGGCCGCGGAGGGCGCGCGGTTTGGTCCGCCGATGGCGCGTCGCTGTTCTTCCTGGCCGGACGCGAACGGAAATTCCGCGCCTATGACCGCATGACCTTGGCGGTGATGCCGGCCGCCGGCGGAGCGGCGAAACTGCTCACCCGGGCGCTGGATCGCTCGGTGGGCTCGCCCATCGCCGTTTCGGAGAAAGAACTGAGCGTCCTGGTCACCGACGACATGAGCGAGTATCCGGTGTCGGTCGATGGCGCCGGGCGGGTCAAGCGCCTGGTCGAGGGGAAGGCGGTCATCGGATCGCAGTCGGCGGCGGGCGGGCACATGGCGGTCACGGTTTCGACCGACGGATCTCCCGGCGAGATCTGCGCGCTCGAAAACGGCAGACTGCGCCCGCTCACCAGGCACAACCAGGCCTGGCTCAAGGACATCCGTCTGGGAGAGACGCGCGAGGTCCGCTTCAAGACCGGGGATGGCGTCCAGGTGCACGGTCTGCTGACCCTGCCTCCGGAATACCAGGCCGGCCGGAAGGAGCCCACCTTGCTGCGCATCCACGGCGGGCCCAACGGGCAGGATGCGCACACCTTCCAGTTCGAGCGGCAACTGTTCGCGGCCAACGGCTACGCGGTGTTGCAGGTGAACTACCGCGGCAGCGCCGGGCGGGACGAGGCGTTTCAGACCGCGATCTTCGCGGATTGGGGCAACCGCGAAGTCGTCGACCTGCTGGCGGGCGTCGATCACGTTATCGCGGCCGGCATCGCCGATCCCGCGCGCCTGGGCATCGGCGGCTGGAGCTACGGCGCCATCCTCACCAACTACACCATCGCTCGCGACGGACGTTTCAAGGCCGCCACCAGCGGCGCCGGGTCCAGCCTGCAACTCTCCGTGTATGGCTCCGACCAATACGTCGAGCAGTACGATCTCGAGATCGGATTCCCGTGGAAAGCCAGGGACCTCTGGCTGAAACTGTCGTATCCGTTCTTCGAGGCCGGCAAGATCCGCACGCCCACGCTGTTCCTGGGCGGCCAGAACGACTTCAACGTGCCCATCATCGGCGGCGAGCAGATGTACCAGGCGCTCAAAGCCAACAGCGTCGATACGCAACTCATCGTCTATCCGGGCGAGAACCACGGCCTCCGCAAGCCAACCTACATCCAGGACCGCCTGGAGCGCTACCTCGCCTGGTACGCCAAGTATCTGAAGCCGTGAAGTAGCACAGCGCGGCATGGCCGCAAACGGAGAAGTCAGAATCCAGAATCCAGAATCCAGAATCTGGGGACACTCCGGGCTGGCCTTACGGAAACCATCGCTTACCCCGGGACACAGGCGTGTCCCCCGGGGTTTACGGCTGCT
>Ga0315273_10009063_pt1 | contig 12587 bp, 11 predicted proteins | sample YL17G02_0_MG_FD_205753 | JGI IMG/M metagenome (GOLD analysis project Ga0315273, IMG submission 205753) | Sediment microbial communities from Yellowstone Lake, YNP, Wyoming, USA - YL17G02_0 | ecosystem: Environmental > Aquatic > Freshwater > Lake > Sediment | place: USA: Wyoming | collected... | reverse complement strand
CGTTTGCCGCGATGCTTCCTGGGCCGCATAATGGAATTGGATTAGCCCCGATTCGTACCCAGGAAGAGCGGAATTCCTATGGAAGCAGGCGAGATCCTCGTCAAGCGCGGGCTGCTATCGCCCCAACAGTTGAATCAGCTCCGAGTCGATCGGCCGGACGCCACGCGGCTCGACATCGCCGCGGTCGACCTGGGCCTGGTGAGCGAAGAGGCCGCGCTCCGCGCTCTCGGCGAGGAGGTCGGCATTCCTTTTGTGGACCTGGAGCAGCAGCAAATCGACCTATCGCTTTTGCAGAACTTCCCGCTCAAGCTGATCCATCGGCATTCGCTGTTTCCGCTCGAACGCCAAAACGGCACGCTGCGGGTGGCGACCAGCGACCCCTTCGACCTGTACCCGCTCGATGAATTGAGTGCGACGACGGGTTTGACGATCGAGCCGGTGCTCGCCCAGCGCGAACAAATTGCCCGGCGAATTAAAGCGCATCTCGGCGTCGGCAGCGAAACGATCGACGACCTGATGGCCCTGCAGGACGAGGAGGACATTCAGCTTCTCGATGAGATCGATGTCGACGGCGAACTTTCGGAGGAAGCCCACGAAGCCTCGGTCATTCGGCTGGTGAATGAGATTCTGATCGAGGCGATCGAATCGCGGGCGAGCGACGTCCACATCGAGTCGCAGGCGGCCGGCATCAAGGTTCGCTACCGGATCGACGGCATGCTGCATTCCCAACCGGTGCCGCCAGAGATCAACCGCTTTCAGGCCGCCATTATCAGCCGCTTGAAAATCATGGCTCGGCTCAACATCGCGGAGAAGCGATTGCCGCAGGATGGCCGCATCAAGCTTCGCGTTGCGGGCCGGGAAGTCGATGTGCGAGTGTCCGTCATTCCCATGCTGCATGGCGAAGGCATCGTCATGCGTCTGTTGGATAAGGGCCGCATGAAGCTCTCGCTCGAGAGTGTCGGCATGGAGCCCGATCTGAGCAAGCAGTTTGGCGAGTTGATTCGCATCCCGCACGGCATCGTGCTCGTCACCGGCCCGACCGGCTCGGGGAAAACGACCACGCTCTACAGCGCGTTGCTGGAAATCAAGGACGAGGCCACCAAGATCATCACGACCGAGGATCCGGTCGAATACCAGCTCGAGGGCATCAACCAGATACAAGTCCATCCGAAGATCGGGCTGACGTTTGCGGCCTCGCTCCGCTCGATTTTGCGGCACGATCCGGATGTCGTGCTCGTCGGCGAAATTCGCGACGCGGAAACGGCGGAGAACGCGATCCAGGCCTCGCTCACCGGCCACTTGGTGTTCAGCACGCTCCACACGAACGACGCCCCGAGCGCCTACACGCGGTTGGTGGATATGGGCGTCGAGCCGTTCTTGGTCGCGAGCACGGTCGAGGCCGTGATGGCCCAGCGGCTGGTTCGTACGCTGTGCCACAAATGTCGCGAGGAATTCAAACCCAAACACGATGACCTCCCCAAGGATTTTCCGTGGGAGGAATTCGAAAAGCGAGGCCAGCCGCTGTATCGGCAGAAGGGGTGCCGCGCTTGCCGGCAGTTGGGCTTCGTCGGCCGGCAGGGTATTTTCGAGTTGTGCGTAACGAACGACGCCGTGCGGCAGTTGGCGCACGATCGGGCCAGCAGCTGGGAAATCCGCAAGGCGGCCCGCGCCAACGGCATGCGATCGCTCCGTGAAGACGCCTGGTTGAAGGTGCTGGGCGGGGTGACGACGATAGATGAAGTGCTGCGTGTGACTAAGGGCGATCGAATCTAAAGGAAGGCAATCAATTGCAAATTGCAAAATGAACAATGCAAAATGCAAAATACTGCGGAGCATCCATCATTTAACATTTTGCATTTAACATTTTGCATTTTTCATTCCTCTCCTCCCCATGCCCGAATTTGCCTACATCGCGCGTGATTTAACCGGCAAGCGGGTGGAAGGTACGCTCGCGGCCGGGAGCGAGCGCGAGGCGTTGGCCGCGCTTTCGGGCAAGGATTTGTTTCCGCTCAAAGTCGCGTCGGCCGACGGTCGGCCGGCCGGTGTGAAGGCATCGCCGCGAGTGCGGGCTCGGATCATGGCCGGCACCTACGGACAGCTCTCGGCCTTACTGGGAAGCGGCGTGCCGCTGCTGCGCTCGCTCGATTTGTTGCGCGAGCAAACGCCGCACAAGAATTTGGCCGTCGTGCTGGAAGACGTCCACGCGCGCGTGGAGGAAGGCGCCACGCTGGCCGAGGCCATGGCCCGACATCCGCGGGCATTCGGCGAACTGGCGACGAGCATTGTCCGCGCCGGCGGCGAGGGCGGCTTCCTGGAAGGAGCACTCGATCGGCTCGCGAAATTCACGGAACAGCAAGACGAGCTTAAAAGCCGTGTCGTCGGAGCGCTTGCTTACCCCACGATTCTGTTCGTGTTGGGCACGACGGTCGTCAACGTGCTCATCATCTTCTTCGTGCCGAAATTCGAACGCCTGTTCACGCGTCTGCGTGAACGCGGCGAGCTGCCGGCTGTTACGGATTGGCTCCTGTGGCTCAGCAAAGTGATGCAGACCTATGGCATCTTCATCGCGGCCGGCATCGTCATCGCTGGTTTCGTCATTCGCAGCCGGCTGCAAACCGAGGAAGGCCGCGTGCTGCTCGACAAGTTGCGGCTCAAAGTGCCGATCGTGAGCGGCATTTATTTGAGCATGGCCGTATCGCGATTCTGCCGCGTGTTGGGCACGCTGCTCACGGGCGGCGTGCCGATCGTGCGGTCGCTCGAAATCAGCGCTGATTCGACCGGCAACCGCGTGCTATCGACCGCCATTCGCGGCGCCGCTGAGAACATTTCCGCCGGCGAGTCGCTGGCCACGCCGCTGGCCGCCTGTGGCCATTTCCCGGCAGACGTCGTCGAAATGATCGCCGTTGGCGAACAATCGAACAACCTTGAAACCGTGCTGCCGCACATCGCCGATACGCTGGAGCGCGATACTTGGCGGCGGCTGGACTTGTTCGTCCGGCTGTTGGAGCCACTGATGTTGGTGCTGCTGGCTGGCGTGGTGCTGATCGTCGTGATCGCGTTACTGGTGCCGGTTTTGAAGATGAGCACAACGATCTAACAACCGTGTATAATCGGATTATCGACTTCAATGTCGAGATGTGAATTGATGCTGACTAATCCAAAGGAATAGGAAGAAGCTCACGCAGAGGCGCAGAGGACGCAGAGAAGTAATTCGAACTCAGCGGTCTCTGCGCCTCTGCGTGAAACCATGCGTCGTAAAAAGCTATTTGAATTAAGAAAGTAGGAGGAGGATTGCCATGTTTTCCACGATCACGACTGAAAAGCGAAGTGGCGCCCGCCGTCGGGACCACATGCGTGCGGGCTTTACGCTCATTGAATTGTTGCTCGTATTGGCGATCCTGGTCGTGCTGGCGTCGATGGTCGTCACGATGTTCGGCGGCACGCAGGAAAAGGCCCTCAAGGACGCCGCCAAGGGTCAGATTGGCATCCTCAAGAGCGCGATCAACCTCTTCAAATTCGACACCCGGGATTACCCCGCCGAATTGAACGAACTGACCACGAAACCGGGCGATTCCAACGCCTCGAAGCGCTGGGCTGGCCCGTACTTGGATGCCACCAAGATGCCGCTCGATCCGTGGGATCAGGATTACAAGTTCGTCGCGCCCGGCAAGCATAACCCCGATTCATTCGATATTTGGTCGATGGGTCCCGACGGCCAAGACGGCAACGACGACGACATCGGCAATTGGGAAATCGAGACCCGCTGATACCACCAATGTTTGACGCTGCATCACGCCCTGTGGCCCGGCCGAGCGGGTTGACGCTCGTCGAAGTGGTGCTCGTTCTTTCGCTGTTGGTGGTGATCGGGGCGGTTTCCATGCCGCTGTTGAGCGGCGCGTTTTCTCGCGCGCACCTGAACAGTGCCAGCGATATTTTGCGCGATGCCTGGTCGCGCGGGCGGCTGGCCGCAATGCAAACCGGGCAGGCTCAGGCCTTTCGATTCGAGCCGAAGGGCGGGCAATTTCAACTGCTTCGGTTGGACGAGCTTAGCCTGCCGGAAAGCGGTGAATTGCCGGAAGAAGATCCGGATGCCGAGCGTTCGGCCAGCGACATCCTGCGGCTCGCGCCGAGCCGGCTGCCCGATCGTGTGATCTTTGCCGCCGGCGACGTGGCGGCCTCGAACCAGGTAGCCGCCCTGGTCGGTTCGTCGAAAGCCGAGGCGTGGTCTGCGCCGATCCTGTTCAACCCGGACGGCACGACCTCGGATGCCTCGCTCTTGCTGCAAAACGACCGCGGCCAAACGATTCGCGTCACGCTCCGCGGTCTCACCGGCATCGCGAACGCCGGCGAAGTCGGCAGCGAGGAGGCGCCATGAATAGTTTATATAGCCGACCCGTTTCGGGTCGGCAGTACAACGTAGCGCACTCCAAGAGAATGATGCGTCTGGGACGCCCGGCCAAGATGGCCGGGCTCTATGCGTTTACGCTGCTCGAAATCATCCTGGCGCTCGCCATTCTGGCCGGGGCGTTGGCCGCGTTGGGCGAAGTCATGCGGCTCGCCGACCAGACCGCGACGATGACCGAAGGCGAAACGCAGGCTCAAATCCTCGCGGCTTCCGTGATGGACGAATTGGCGTGCGGTGCGCGCGAGTTGAGCGTCGTCAGCCAGGCGCCGCTCGTTCCAGACTCAGACCCTCCCTGGCTGTATTCGATTTCGATGGAAAACACCGACCTCGAAGAATTGGTCGCCGTTCGCGTTGCAGTCGAGCAGCAGCTCGATGCCCGCCTGCGGCCAGCCCGCTTCGAATTCGTCCGCTGGATGCCGAACCCGGATTACGTGCCGCCGGAATCGAGCGACGAATCCAGTTCCTCGACGTCGTCGAGTTCCACGTCCGGTTCATCATCGAGTTCATCCGGCGCCTCTTCTGGCAACAGCGGAGGAACCCAGCGATGAAATCACCGCGCGCCGCTTTCACGCTCTTCGAGCTGATCCTCGCGATCGCCCTCTCGGCCGTATTGCTGTCGCTCATTGGCACGGCGATCAATCTTTATCTGATGCGCGTGGACGCCGACCGCACTCGGGTGGAAGAAGCTCAGCTCGCCCGCAGCGTGCTGGCGATGATCGCCGACGACATTCGCGCCGCCGCCATTTACCAGCCGCAGGATACTTCGGCTATCGCGCAGCTCATGGCGGCGGGCACACCCTTCGATGTCGATTCGATCGACAAGGCGCGCCAGGCTTCATCGAGTTCATCGAGCCTGGGCAGCCCCGGCGGAACCGGTGTGGTCGGCAAGGCCGCTTCCCTTTCGGGCAGTTCCGGCAGCTCGAGCAGTTCCCAAAGCTCGAGTGGATCGTCGTCCTCCGACGGGTCATCGAGCGAAGAATCGGAGGAAACGATGCCGTTGGGGCTGAGTGGAACGGCCGAAGAGCTGTACGTCGATGTGACTCGGTTGCCGCGTTTAGAGGAGCTGTTCGCGACCGTCACCGGTTACACGAACGCGCCGTCTGCCGGGTCGTCGAATCCCGGCGCGTCCGGTTCTGGCGCGGCGGCCGCCGAGGTCGATCCGCCGGCCGATTTGAAGACGATCCACTATTTTGTCCGGCCCGGTGACGCGGTTGAAGAAGGAAGTGCCGCCGTTACCGCGCTCGCCCCCGACGCCCAAGCGAGCGCCGGCGGCCTGGTGCGGCAGGAGGTTTCCCGCCGGATGCGCGTGTTCGCCGAGCAGTCGGGTAATAGCGACGTATTGAATTCGGGCGGAGCGCTCATCGCCCCCGAGGTCGTGCAGATCCAGTTTCAGTATTTCGATGGGACTCAACTTACGGATGTGTGGGACATGAAGGAAATGAAGAAGTTGCCGGCCGCGATCGAAGTGCGCGTGCGGTTGCGGTCCGCTCGCATTGCCGCGGCCGAGACCGACTCCAGTTCGGAAGACGTTCTGGATTCGGCGCGTGAGTATCGCCAGATCGTTTATTTGCCGATGTCGGCGCTTTCGGATTCTGGCGCTGCAAGCGGTGCTGAGAGTTCGGCGGATTCATCGGGAGCTGGTTCGTCGTCGGCCTCCGGTTCGTCGTCGGGGTCGGCGTTTGGTGAGCCTTAGGGGCCGTTGGAAAAGAGATTCGGCCAGGCGGCCGACGCTAAAATATCGCTGCATACGTGCCATGACACATCGCGGAACAATTTGTAATCGCCGGGGCAGCGCGCTCGTGCTCACGCTGATCGTCGTGGCGATGCTGACGCTCGGCGCGGCCGCTTTTTTTGAGCGGATGTTTGCCGAGCATCAGGCCGAACGCGCGCACGGCCGGCAGCTACAGGCCAACAATCTCGCCGAGTCGGGCATCGAGTACGCGAAGGCCGTGCTCGTGCAGGATCCGGAAACGATCTTGGAATCGGGCGGGCTGTACACCAATCCGAGCCTGTTTCAAGGCATTCTGGTGAACGACGACCCGCTTGCCGCTTTTCGCGGCCGGTTCACGGTCCTCGCGCCCGACCTTACAACCGACGGCTACTACGGCGGCATGCGTTACGGCCTCGAGAACGAATCGGCCCGCTTGAACCTTAATACGGTCCTGCTGGCCGATAGTTCGGGCGATGACGCCGCCCGCAAGCTGCTCATGACGCTGCCCGGCATGACCGAGTCGATCGCCGACGCGATTTTGGATTGGATCGACGCCGATGATGATGCCCGCCAGCTTGGGGTCGAGCGCGATTACTACGCCGCCCTGCCCCATCCGTACGCTCCCCGCAATGCGTCGCTCGGCTCAATCGAGGAGCTGCTGCTCGTGCGCGATGTAACGCCGGCACTGTTGTTCGGCGCCGATCTCAACCGCAATGGTGCGATCGACGGCAACGAGGAGAACCTTACGTCGATCGACAACGTCGATAACTCGATGGGCGAGCTCAATCGCGGCTGGGCCGCCTACCTCACGCTCGATAGTTCCGAGGCCAACGTGCGGCCCGACGGCAAACCGAAGATCGATGTCAACATGGAAAAGCTCGAAGAACTGCACAAGCAATTGCTCGAGGTCTTCACCGAGGACGAAGCCAACTTCATCGTCGCGTATCGCCAGGGCGGCGCGTACGACGGCAAGGAAACGGGCAAGCAGGTTTCCAGCGTGAAGGTCGATCTCAAGCAGCGCGGCAACGTGCGGCTTACGACGATCCTCGATCTGATCGGCGCCCGCACGCGGATCGCGAAGACTGGGGAGAGCAGTTCGACCCAGGGCGCCAGCGGCCCGAGCGGCGTTCAAGGCGGCGGTGGCGGAGATAACAACAGCCGCGTTGTCATTGATCCGGCATTTCCGAACGAACCTGGGTCGATGCAGACGTACTTGCCGAAGCTGATGGAAAACTTGGCCGTCAACGCCTCGCCCACGATCCCCGGGCGGCTGAACATCAACCAGGCCCCGCGGGCGTTGATTGCGGGCATTCCTGGGCTGGAGCCTTCGGCCGTGGACCGGATCATTGCCGATCGCGATGTGACGATCGGCGGGCAGCGACCCGAGCAAAAGTATGAAACCTGGCTGCTGCAGGACAGCATTGTGGACTTGGCGACGATGAAAAAGCTGATGTCGATCGTCACCTCGGGCGGCAATGTTTACCGGGCCCAGGTGGTCGGCTTTTTCGACGAAGGCGGCCCCGCCGACCGGGTTGAAGTGGTGATCGACGCCACCCAGTCGCCCCCGGTCGTTCGCCGCCGGTGGAGCCTGCGGGAGCTAGGACCGGGCTATTCGCCCGAGGATTTGGGCGTCCCGGCGGCCGACAACGCGGAGTAAACCAATTGTGTACAATGGATGGGGAAGGTGTCGTCGCCGGCCAAAGCCGGGCACGATGGTGAGCGAATAACGACCGATTCGGCGTTGCCGCCGACGCTATAGATTTTCCTGCCTGACCACTGACCACTGACCTCCCTGCGACATGCCGCGAATTTTTTCCATCGACTGGGACCGCCACGAGGTTCGCGGCGTGCTCATTGCCTCCGGCCCGACGGGCACGTCGGTGAGCGGGGCGTGGGCCGCTTCGCTCGCCACCAGCGACCCGGCCGGCCTCAGCGGGAAGCAGATCGGCGCGCGGCTGGCCGCGGCGATGGGCGGCGGCATTTCGGGCAAAGTGACGACGCTCGTCGGCGTCGGCCGCGACAACGTGCAGATGAAGCTGATGTCGTTGCCGCCCGCCCCGGCCGATGAATTGCCGGATATGGTGCGCTTTCAAGCCGAGCGGGAGTTCACGGCCCTGGGCAGCGATGCGGCCCTCGACTTTATTCCGCTTGCCGGCGACGCCGAGACGCCCAACCAGGTGCTCGCGCTGGCGCTCAACCCGGCCGGCATGACCGAAGCCCGCGAGGTGTGCCAGGCGCTCGGCGTCGAGCCCGATCGAATTCCGGTGCGCGGTTGCGCGGCGGCCGCCATGGTGAATCGCGCCGGTCTCGTCGATCGCGATCAGCTCGCGCTCGTCGTCAATCCGTTTACGGATGAGGCGGACCTTGCTGCCCAAGTTGGCGATACGGTTGTCCTGCTGCGTACGGTGCGGCTGCCGGACCCCAGCCAGCCGGAGGCCCGGCAACGAGCGCTGCTCGGCGAAATCCGTCGCTCGATGGCCGCCGTGCGACAGCAAACGACCGATCGCCAGGTCGGTCAGGTCATCATCTGCGGCACGGAGTCGGCAACTGATGACAGCGGCTCGTTGGCCGACGAGTTGGAAGTGCCGGTCGCAATGTTCGATCCGGTGGCCCACGCACCGACGGGCCTGACATCCAAAGGCGTGTCGCGCGAAAGCCTCGGCCGGTTCGCGGCCGCGCTGGGGATGGCACTGGGAGAAGCGGATCGCCGGTCGCCGATCGTCGATTTTGCCAACGTTCGCCGCCGGCTCGAAGCCCGCCGCTTTGGCCGCGTTCACGCCCTGGCCGCGGCGGTTGCCGCTTTAGTCGCGTTGTGGTTTGCAACGCACCTTTGGCGGCAGTATTCCGCGCCAGGCCGCGAGCTTGCCGAATTAGAAAATCGAATCCGCGACATGCAAACTCAAGCCAAGATGTATCAGAACGTGACCACCGAGGCGGTCGCCGTGGATCGCTGGCTGGCAACCGACGTCAATTGGCTCGACGAATTGGACGAGTTCGCTCGCCGCGTGCGGCCGCAACCACTCGCCGCCAAGGATTTTCCCGTCGCCAACGATGCGGTGATCAAGGAGCTCGAGCTGTCTCGACCGCAGGGAGCAAACGCCGTTGGTGGAAGGATGAATATCAAGGCCGTGGCCAAAAGCCCGGCGGCCGTCGCTGCGCTCGAGCAACGCCTGCGCGATGGCAAACTCACCGTGTCGACGGGCGGCGGCACGTTGGAAGAGGGTTACCCCGGTTACGACTGGTCTTTCGGGCTCGATGTACGCGTGTCGCCCACCTCGGATCAACCCGCAGAGGCGCCCCGGAAATGAACAAGCGCGAACGCATACTGGCTGGTGCGGTGATGGCGCTTGTCGCGCTGTGGGGGGGCCGCTCGTTGCTCAACCGGTACAACGCCGCGCTCGATGCGCGCCGTGCGAAAGTGCAAGATGCCGAATCGCGCCTGGCCGACGCCAACCTGACGCTTGCCAAAGGCCGCAGTGCCGTGCGGCAGATGGAAGCCTTGCAAATGCGCTCGCTGCCGACCGACCGTAATAAAGCGCTGTCGCTCTACAAAGCCTGGCTGCTCGTTAAGGCAAATGCCGCCGGATTGACGGTCAACGATATCAAGCCCACGCAGCCGAAAACGTACTCGACCGCGTTCAGCGCCATTGGCTATAGGGTCGAAGCGACCGGCCAATTGTCGTCGGTCGCATCGATGCTGTACGAGTTTTATCACAGCCCGCAGTTGCATCAGATCACGCGGTTGCACCTAACTCGGCCGGCTGCGGCAACTCAACTGAAAGTGATTCTCGAGGTCGAGGCGCTGTGCCTGCCCGGCGCGATCGCCACGGATAGCCTGCCGGAGGGGGATTCGAAGCGGCTCAAGCTGGCCAGCGCCGATTATCAGAAGAGCCTGGGTGAGCGCGATTTGGCCACGGTCTACACGCCGCCCCGCCCGCCCGGCCCGCCGCCGGCCGAACGCCGTGAGACAGCGGCGCCGCCCAAGTTCGATGAATCGGAGCTTGCGCGCTTCACTGCGTCGGTCAATAGTGGCTCGGGACTACAGGCTTGGATTTACATTCTTCCGACCGGCGAAATGTTACGCTTGATGGCGGGCGACCCCGTTAAGATCGGCGGGTTTGATGGCAAGATTGAATCGGTAGAAGCTCGCACGCTCGTGCTCAGGTCCGGCGACAAGAGATTTCTGGTGCGGCTCGGGGAATACCTCCGCAAAGGCAAAGAGCTCGATGCCGAGGGCAACGTCATACCAGATGCGGCGACCGAACCGCCGAAGAGCTAAATGGCCAGCCGTAGGACGGACAATCCTGTCCGTCGATTCGCAGACGACGGACAGGATTGTCCGTCTTACACTTTGGAGACGGACAGGATTGTCCGTCCTACGATCACACCGCGAGTCCGGCGGCTTTTGCTCGCTGCACGCCGACGAACGACATCTGCGCCTTCAGGCACGTGTGGCGAAAAGTCTCTGGCCGCGGGACGCCCCAAATGCGGAATGTCTCGACCGTGCCTTGGCGGAACACGAGATCGCCCGCCTTGAACCACGCCTGCCCAGGCTCGACGACCGTCTCAATCGTGTCGAAGCGATCGAGCGAAACCCCCTTTAACTCGCCGCCGAATGGGTTCTCGACCACCACGCGACGATTTGTGAGCCGATACGTCCAGCAAAACGGATTCTTGATGCCCAGGACGATGCCCGGGAACCGCGGCAGCCGCATCAAGAAATAGAGCGCTAACATGAATGGGATCGACACCAGCGCCATCAGCCGGCCGAGCGTGAGCGGCACGCCGAACACCGGGAAGCCGAATTCGATCGCGTACAGCCGGCCCCAAAACCGCCCAAACCCGGTGGCCGAGAGCGACGGCCACACCGTCATGACCGTAACTTCCTTGAGTTGCGTCGGAGCAACGCCTGCGACCGGTTGTTTCATGGGAAAAGTCGAGAGCTAAGAGCTAAGAGTCAAGAGCCAGAAAATGATACCGGAAATTACCAGATTATTCGTCAATTGGCTAGGCCCGCACAACTGCGTATGCTTGGATGTCCACGCAACCAGTTCTTGCCACCGCTGCTCAGCTTCCGGCTCTTAACTCTCGACTCTCCGCTCTTGACTCCCGACATGCACATCTGCCTGCTCGATATTGACGGTACGCTGGTCCTCACTGGCGGCGCCGGCCAAATTGCGTTTGCCCAAACGTTGGCCGCCGACTTCGGCATCGCCGAAATCAGCGAAGATGTTGATTTTGCCGGCCGCAGCGACCGGGCCATTGTCGCCGATTTGTTCCGCCATCACGGTGTTGAGCCGTCCGACGAGAACTGGCAGCGATTCTGCCGCGGATATTTGAGCCAATTGGATGCGGCGCTCGTGGCTCACCAAGGGCAAGTGCTCCCCGGCGTGGGGGCGTTGCTCGAAGCGCTGGCCGACCGGGGCGACGTCGCGATCGGCCTGCTCACCGGCAATGTCCGCGAGGGCGCGCGCCGCAAGCTCGCTCATTTCGACCTGTGGCATTGGTTCCCGTTCGGCGGCTTTGGCGACGATTACGAGGAGCGATGCGATATTGCGGCCGCCGCCTTGGCCGCCGCCAAATTGCATTTAAGCGGCCAAGCGTCGACGGCAATGGCGAGTGGGTCGGATTCCAATCACGGCGAAGTCATCGTCATCGGCGACACGCCGAACGACATCCGCTGCGGCCGGTCGATCGGTGCTCGGTGCGTGGCGGTCGCCACCGGTCACACGTCGTCCGATACGCTGCGCGGCGGCAATCCAGACGTACTTCTAGACACACTCGAAGATATTGCACCAATTCTTGCGCTGATGGCATAGCCCGGTGGAGCCACAACGATCGAGAAGCGCTCGATGCCAATGGCCATCGTGGCCCGACCGACCGGCCTAACCGCGCCAATCGGCCTCTGCCCCTCGCCGACCGGGGGTTGACTAAATCATTCCCGGACGGCGTGACTGCTTGGTTTCACCTACCTTTGTCTATCCGCCGGCGGTGCCTGCCGAGTTTTGGCAGCTTGTCGTGCGGGCCTGGCAAACGACGATTTCAAGCGAAAGTAGCCAAATGCGATATGACCTGGTTGTGGTGGGTAGCGGGCCGGCGGGCCAGAAGGCGGCCATTGCGGCGGCAAAGCAGAATTGGCGCGTGGCCGTCGTCGAGCGTCGCCGCGAATTGTTGGGCGGCGTCTCGCTGCACACTGGCACCATCCCCTCCAAGACGATCCGCGAGGCGATTCTGCACCTCACCGGCTATCGTCATCGCGACGTGTACGAGGATAGCTACCGCCGCAAACGCGAAATCACGATGAATGACTTGCGGCTGATGATCAGCAACGTCGGGCAATCCGAGTGGCAGGTTCTTCAGGACCAGTTCGCGCGGAACCGTATTCATGTTGTCTGTGGCGAGGCTTCGTTCTTCGATCCGCACCGCGTCGAAGTCACTGGCAGCGGCGAAAAGCAAATCTTCGAAACCCGG
>Ga0315273_10009062_pt1 | contig 12588 bp, 7 predicted proteins | sample YL17G02_0_MG_FD_205753 | JGI IMG/M metagenome (GOLD analysis project Ga0315273, IMG submission 205753) | Sediment microbial communities from Yellowstone Lake, YNP, Wyoming, USA - YL17G02_0 | ecosystem: Environmental > Aquatic > Freshwater > Lake > Sediment | place: USA: Wyoming | collected... | reverse complement strand
CGGCACGGCGAAGACCTCCGCCGCGACGATGCGGTGGATGTCCTGGTCGGCGGCGAAGGCGGCGATCAGCGTCGGGTCCTCGCAGAGGTGCGCCAGCACCCGCAACTCCACCTGCGAATAGTCGGCCGAGAGGAGCAAGCATCCCTCCGCCGCCCGGAACGCCGAGCGTATCTCCCGCCCTTCGTCGCTGCGGATGGGGATGTTCTGTAGGTTGGGATCGCTGCTGGCCAGCCGCCCGGTGGCCGTGGAGGTCTGGCTGAAGGACGTGTGCACGCGCCCGGTCCTGGGGTGGATGCACGCCCCCAGCGCCGTCACGTAGGTCCCCAGGAGCTTGGCCAGCTTGCGGTAGTCCAGGACCAGCCCCGGCAGCTCCGCCACGGCCGCCAGCTCCTCCAGCACGGCCATGTCCGTGCTGGGACCGCCGGCCGTGCGCTTCAGGACCGGCAGCTTCATCTCCTCGAACAGCACCTCGGCCAGTTGCTTGGGCGAATCGGGATTGAAGGCCCGCCCCGCCGCCCCGACGATGCGGTCGCGCAGCACGTCCACCCGCTTGGATAGCGCCAGCTTCATCCTGCCCAGCGCCGAGCGGTCCACGATGATCCCCGTCCGCTCCATCTCCGCCAGCACGGGCATCAGGGGCATCTCCAGGCGCTCGAAGAGGTCCGCCAGGGACTCTTGTGCCAGCCGCCCGGCCAGCACATCCGCCAGGCGCAAGGCCAGGTCGGCGTCCTCGCAGGCGTATGGGGTGATTTTTTCCAGCGGCACGGCGTCCATGGTGATCTTGTTGCGTCCCCGGCCCAGCAGGTCGGCAATCGGGATGGAGCGGTGGCCGAGGAACTCCGCCGCCAGCGAGTCCAGGGCGTAGCTGGGGCGCGTGGAGTCCAGCACGTGCGCGGCGATCATCGTGTCGAACATCTTGCCGGCCAGCGGCATGCCCGCGTTGGCCAGGACGATCATGTCGTACTTGAGGTTCTGCCCGATCTTCTCGACGCGCCCGTCGCCCAGGAGCGGCCCGAGCTTGGCGCGGACCTCCTCCAGCGGCAGCGTCGGCTCGCCCAGCGGCGCCTTGACGGGGATATACACGGCCGCACCGGGCCGCCAGGCCAGCGAGATGCCCACCAGTTCCGCCCACATGGGGTGCAGGGCGGTGGTTTCCGTGTCCACGGCCAGGCGAGTTACGCAGCGCAGCGAGCCGACAAACTCGTCCAGGCCGGCGGAGGTGTTGACGCAGGAGTAGTCGAAATCGCCGGCCGAGGTCTGCCCCGCCGCCGCCGCGGAGGCGGCAACGTCCACGCGCTCCTGGCCCCCCAGCCCCAGAGAGTCCAGTTGCTCCAGCAGGCGGGTGAACCCAAGCTCCGCGAAGATCGGCCGTATCGCCTCCCCCGCCAGGCCGCCAAACCGCAACGCCTCCAGGTCGGCGTCTATGGGCACGTCGCGGTCCAGCCGGAGGAGCTTGCGGGCCAGTTCCAGCGTCGCCGCGGCAGAGGCAATCGCCTCCCGCAGTTTGGGCGAAAGCTCCGAGACGTGTTCCACCACGCCCTCCAGCGATCCGTACTGCGCGATGAGCCGCGCCGCCGTCTTTGGGCCGACGCCCGGAACGCCCGGGACGTTGTCCGTGGCGTCGCCCATGAGGGCCTGGGCGTCGACGGCCTGGTCCGGGCGGTAGCCCTTCTCGGCCAGCACGGCCGCGGCGTCGAGGGTGCGGTCCTTCATCGAGTCGTACAGTACCACGTGATCGCCGACGAGCTGGTCGAGGTCCTTGTCCCGGCTGACCAGCACGACGTTGGTTTCCTCCCCCGCCAGCCTGGCCGCCAGGGTCGCCAGGATGTCGTCGGCCTCGTATCCCTCCGCCGCCAGGATCGGGATGCCCATCGCCTCGACGATCTGGCGGATGCGGCGGACTTGCGGCAGGAGGTCCTCCGGCATGGGCTTGCGGGTGGCCTTGTAGGCGGGATAGAGGCGGCGGCGTAGGAGCCGCTCCGCCGGGCCGTCCACGGCCATCGCCAGGTATCGCGGGCGGCGCTGCGCGATGAACTTCAGCAGCATGGAGCAGAAGACGTACGTGGCGCGGGTCGGCTCGCCGGCCGGGCTGGTCAGGTCGCCAAACGGCGCATAGTAGGCGCGGTAGATTTGCGAATGCCCGTCGATGAGATAGAGCGTTTCGGGCGGGTTTTTTGACAAGGAAACCTCCCGGTCCCGGCCTGGCGGGCCTACCGAAGTGCCCGACGCTTTCTCTTGCCTACAGACGGAATAAGCGGGGCCGTAAGTTTGTCGTAAAGGGCGAAGAGGAACTCGACGCGGTGTCGCTCTGTGGCGAAGGGTTGCGGGCGGTAGCAACGGTCCACTGCGCGGTCTAAAGCTCGATGGGCCTTTACCAGTTTGGGCGGCATAGCCAGCGGATCGTACAAGTCTGCGAGCGTGCATGTGCCTTTGGGAGGCAGATACTCCGCCCGCATATCCAAGATGGCCTGTGCCGCCTTCTCCACGGCCGTCTGCTGCTTCGCGCTCGGCTTATCGGGCCAAGGGTAGTTGTTGTACACCATGCTGCCCGAGTAACGGTAGTCTGACTTCAACCTTCCACCCACCTGCCGCAACCACGCCATGTGCATCGACGAAGTCAACACGCCGAAAAGATAGAGGCTTGGTACTGGCAAAAGGAAGTTCGTGTTAGCTGAAATTATGTCTTTTGAAACAATGCCGATCGGAATATACCGACGATGCTCTGATGATACTTCCGGAATCAGAATGTAGTCTGTCTTTGGTTGTGAGACGTAGAAGAACTTCGTAGGCTTCTGTGCGGATTTCTTGGTTGGCGCGGCGGTACTTTTCTCGCGGAATTCTTTCACACGACGGATTCTTTCCATGACTTTCGGCATCCCGCGTAAATCATCGGGATCGACATCCTCGAGCCAGAGGCACCATCGCATGTTTCCGTTGATGAACTCCTCCGAACCGGTGAATCGCCGGAGATATCTTCTGGCGCCCGGTTCCACTTTCAGGAGTTGCTTTCGTTCCCCGTCTGTAAGGATCAGATTCCCGCCGTCCGATGGCTTATTCCCGCAGCGCATTTTGGGCACATCGCACAACGGCCGTTGGCGTTTGGTGACCAGCACGCTGGGGCCAGGAGTCAAGTAGGGATTGATGTAAGCTACCACCGACTCGGTGGGGTTCTCCGGATCCACTTCGTAATCAAAAATGCGTTTGGGCCCGTCTGGGTAAGCGGCGAAACCGATGATGACGACATGAACGTGGGCCTTGCCTTTCGCCTCGCTTTCCCAAATGAAAGTTCGGTGGGCAAAGTGGATGGTCAAACCGTAGCGGTCCAATATTTCGCCCCAGACCAGCGGGACTTGTTCGCCTTGGGTAATTGAGTTGGTAGCTACGAAAGCGACCTCTATATGCGTATCCTGGATATACTCGGCAGCTCGCCTGAACCAGCCAACCACATAGTCCACATCGCCCACATTTCGGAAGTTGGATAGGACTTCGCCTAGGTCGCACTTCTGGGATCGCGTCTGGTAGTGCTTTCCGACATAGGGCGGGTTGCCAAGGACATAGCTGCATTTGTCCGGTGGAAGGATTTTCTTCCAGTCCAGGCGCAGGGCGTTGCCGCAGACGATGGTAGGGCTTTTGCGCAGCGGCAGGCGCACATAGTATTCGCCGAACGCCTCCGACAACTTGAGATTCATCTGGTGGTCCATGAGCCACATTGCCACCTCTGCGATGCGGGCGGGCCATTCGCTGATCTCAATGCCGAAGAAGGCGTCCACGTCCAACAACGAAAGCCGCTTGAGCTCTAGCACCGGGTCGATCTTGAGAGCCTGGAGAATTTCGATCTCCAGCAGGCGCAACTCCCGATAGGTGATGACGAGGAAGTTGCCACAGCCGCAGGCCGGGTCGAGGAACCGGAGGGAGGCAAGCTTCTGGTGGAATCGCCGGAGTTGGGCCTTGTTGTTCCCGATGCGGTGGAATTCACCCCGCAATTCGTCCAGGAACAGGCTGCGGACGACCTTGAGGATGTCTCGTTCGTTGGTGTAGTGGCCGCCGATCTGGCGGCGCTCGCGACGTTCCATCACGGCCTGGAAGAGGGAGCCGAAGATGGCCGGCGATATCCGCGACCAGTCGAAATGGGTGCAGGCCAGCAGCGCATTGCGCATGTCGCGGTTGAAGTCGGCGAAACCGAGTTTCTCCGCAAAGAGGTCGCCGTTGACATAGGGGAACGCGGCGAGAGTTTCATCCAGGTTCTTCTGGCGGTGCTCGGGCGCGGTGTTGAGCACTTCAAAGAGCCTCGCCAGGTGCGGACCCAAGTCGGTCCCATCCGCCTGGGTGCGGTTCTCGATGTAAAGCCGAAAGCTCTCGCGTTCGAAGATGCCGGTATCTTCCGCGAACAGGCAGAACAAGACGCGGACAAGGAATTGCTCGAGTTCGTGGCCCTTGTACCCGCCGGATTCCAGGGCGTCGTGGAGGTCGCCCAGGATGGCAACGGCCTTGATGTTGATGGGGTCCTGGTCCTCGAACCTGTGCTGCTTGTAGCCCGGAATGAAGGCGAAATCGTGAATGTGCCGGTGCAAGTCCTCCAGCGGGAATTCGACGGTCTTGACCGCCCCCAGAGGAGGGAGGGATTTCTGATCTTCCGGCTCAAGGTCATGCAACGCGATGCGGGCGAAGTCCGAGACGATGACGTAGCGCGGCACTTCCTCCTGCCGGCCGGCTGCCAGGAGATCCTGAATGTAGCGGAACGCCTGCGACTGGGCTTTGCCAAGGTCATTGCCCAAGCTCTTATGCTCGACCAGGAGCGTGTCGCGCCAGAAGAGGTCGATGTGGGCATAATCGCCGGTTATCTTCTTAACAGGCTCTTCAAAGGTGGCTACCGTTCGCCGTCTCATGCCGAAAACTTCGAAGAACGCGTTCCAAAAGGTTTGCTTCTCGGCGGCCTCGCTTCGCGCGCCCGTCCATTCGTGGGCGAAACCGATGGCGTTGTTGCGAATTTCGTTCCAGGAAATGGGCATGGTTCACCTTGTAACATAACGGCAGGGCGAACTGTATTGGAAAAATGCGGTTGGGGGACAAGTCCAGCCTATTCATATGGTACAGACGCCCTCGTCTGTGCGGTTTCCCAAAACGCCGATTTTACCCCCCCATCAGGTCTTCACCGAGTCCAACATGACCACGGCAACGGGGCCGAACAGCAGGATGGGCAGCCAGGCCGCCCAGGCGGGCGGCAGGCCCATGTAGCGGCAGAGGAATATGAAGGCGTAGAAGGTCCCCACGATCAGCAGGCACAGGGACGCCGAGGCCTTGATGTCCCGTTCCCGCGAGAGGATGAAGGGCAGCCCCAGCAGCAGGAGGATGAGGTTGTTGACGGGGTCGGTGACGCGGATGTGCCGCACCAGCCGGACGGCATCGGGGTCCGGGGCGCGCTTGAGTTGCATCAGGTCCGTCAACTGGGCGCTGGAGAGGTAGTCCATCCACCGGCTCGTGCGGCGCAGCGCCAGGTCCTGGCCGGTCAGGTCGGAGGGGCAGAACGCCTCGCCGTCCTTCAACTCCCAATACCCTTCGCCCTCGCCGCCCTGCCAGCGGGCCGAGGAGGCCGTAAAGAAGCACATCGCCTGCCGCTCCGGCGAGCGGAAGGTGAACGTGGGGCGCAGAAGCTCTCCGGCAAACGGGGCGTCGCCGGGAGGCAGCTCCCCCCCCACCGGGCCGCCCAGCGGGCGATCCAAGGCGAAGCGGTCGGCCTCGACCGACATGCCGTAGAGGGAATCCACCAGGCCGACAGGGCGGACGGCCACCACCGGACCGCGGGTGGTGCTCTGGGAGGCGGCCGGCTCGGCCGACAGGGCCGCCTCGACGATCTTTCGCGGCCCCACCGTCGTGTAGATGGCGCGGGTGTCAGGGGTGTGAGGCCACAGGGCGCCTCCCGCGCCCGCCGGCGCCAGCACCGCGTCGCGGATCAGCCAGCCGTCCATGCCGCGAAGCTCCCCCGGCCGCGCCGCGGCGCCGAAAATGCCCGCCACCTGCCGCTGCCGCGAGTCACGCAAGGCCACCACGGGGTTTCTCATGCTGCTCTCCGTGGGGTTGTAACTCTCGGAGAACCACACCGCCCCTTGCCCGTCGGAAATCAGCGACACCCGGAAGGCCCGCCCGCCGGCAACGTCGTCCCGGCTCCGCGCCAGTTTGTCGCCGAAGCGCGGGATGACCAGTTCCTGGTCGGCCACGATCAGCCCCCCCAGCAGCATCGCGCAGAGGATGATCGGCCAGATTACCCGGTGCAGACTCACTCCCGACGCCAGCATCGCCGCCAACTCGTTGGTGTGGTTCATCATCGCCAGCGTGAACGTCGCTGCGGCCACGATGATGACCCCGCCCAGTTGCGAGAAGTAGGCGAACGATTGATACCCGTAATAACTGGCAATCGCCGCGAAGGTCTCCTTCTGCTCGATGAATTCGTCCAGATTGATGAACAGGTCGGTGATGATCCGCATGGCCATCAGCACCAGGAACCACAGGGCCGCGGAATACAGGAAACTTCGCACGATGTACCGGTCGAGTATCTTCATGCTTGCCAGGCCCTTATTTCCTGGCCAGGTGGAAGTAGACGCACAGGTCGGCCGCCAGCAGCGCGGCGATGCCGCCCCAGACGGCCATCAGACCGTACACGGTCGGCAGGTCGATCCGGCGGACCAGTTGCTTGCCCATGAGCATCATGACGATGACCACCGCCGCCGGCGCCACCGCCAGGGCGAAGGCGCTGATGAACTGCCCCCCGCGGAACATCAACCCCAGCGCCGCCCCCAGCGCCACCATCAGGAAGCAACTGACCCCGTAGGCGACCCGCCCGTGCAACTCGCCGATGATCCGGTTGGTCAGGCGCGGAATCTCCTGGCGGTTCAAGTCGTCGATGTCGCTGAGAATCCCCATGCTGGCGGTCATTTCCTTTCCGCGGAGGCAGATGTCCTCCAGGCGGATGTCCCCGGCCGCGACGACGACCTCCTGGGGCACGCGGAGTTGGGCAGTCTCCCAGGACGCGCGGCGCTGGACGCCCGCGGCAGACGCGGTGCCGCTGACCACCACCCCGTCCTTGAGGGCAACCGTCGCCGAGGGCGCCTCCTGGCCCAAGGCCCAGGTCATGTCGATGCTGCCGTTTTCGGCCCGGACGGTCTGGCGGACCTTTCCCCCCTCCCGCGGCGAGACTTCCACCGCGCGGGCCTCCCTGCCGCCGGAATGCAGGACGATGACCGTCTTGTCCCGCTCCCTGTCGGCCAGTTCCGCCGAGGCGGCCCGGACGGCGTACACCTCGCCTTCCAGGCTCAGCCCCTCGTAGGCCGCCCCGCTGTTGATCGCCGCGACGATCAGCCGCGCCAGGGCGTCCAGGGCGAGGCGGCGCTGAATGCGCACCAACTGCGAGCCGATCTGGGCATTCCCCGCCGGTTCTTTCAGCGTCGCCAGCAGACGGTCCCATTCGTACCAGGAGGCGTCCTCCCGCTCCATGCCGGGCAGGGGGTAGGGTGGAAGGGGCATCGAGGCCTGTTCGATGATGTCCCGGCTGCTGGTCCGCATGACCGTCGGGCGGAACAGCGAGACCGTCACGTAGGTCTGCCCGTCGTTCTCGTCGAACCGCGCGACGGCATTGGAGGCCGCCAACACCCGCAGGTCGTCGCGCTTGCGCGCGTCCAGGGCGACCACGCCCCGCAGGGCCAGGGTATCGCGGTCCTGCTCGACGCTGTCGGCGTGAATGAGATACCTGCCGTAGTCCACGTAGCTCTGCGTGCGGAACTTCTGCCGCACAATGCCCAGTACGTTGGCCCTGACGGAGTAGGCCGCCAGCCTCATCATCTTGGGGGTGACGTAATTGCTCAACAGCAGCGAGCAGATGGTAACCATCGCCCCCAGGACCATGGCGGGCTTGAGCAGGCGGATGGTCGAGACGCCGCTGGCCCGGCAGGCGGTCAGTTCGTTGTCCTGGCTGAACCGCCCGTAAACGATGGTGGAGGCGAACAAGGCCGCGATGGGCAACGTCAAGGAGAGCATCACCGGAACGGTGTACGCCAGCAGCGCCGCCAGTTGACCCGCCGCCAAGCCCTCTTTCCGCAGCGGTTCCATGATGGCGAATACGGTCATCACCAGCGTAAAGGCCGCCAACGCCATGGCGGTCACCTTCGCCAGATCGCGGGAAAGATACAAGCCGAGCGTCTTAATCAAGTTCTTGCGCTCTCCGTCATCGGGCCGGAGCCTTTGCGGAAACCCATCCCGCCCGGCCGACCAGCAATCTAACCGCTCCGAACCGGGCAGTCCAACACCTTTAGCCGCCTTGCCCCCGCCGGGTGGTCGCCCTCGGAGAGACCAAAGGCTCCAACGGGCAGGAAAAGCGGGGCGATTGGATGGGTCGGCGGCGGGGCAGGCAACTCCCGTTGCCTGCGAGAAGAGTTACGCCAGGACGAAGACTGCCGGGGTGTCCTCGAAGGCGGCCTCGCCCCCGGCGGACTGGGAATACCTTCGGGCCACCGCCCCGGCCAGGCCGGCGATGCCCATGCCCCTGCGGCGACAGATTACCTGGAGGACTGCCCCTTCCGGCGGGGCAGGCCGGACGGCCAGGCAAACGCCGCCGTGCCGCAACGAATCTCCCTCGGCCGGGGGGTGCGGGGCCGGCAGAAGGCGGTTCAATGGCACTGGCAGAGACGTTTTCACTGGCAGCGGCCTCGATTGGCGGCTTGGGAGGCGACCCGTCCCGCGGCCTTTCCGATCCTCCTGCGTCCCTGCAAGGCGCCCCACCCTCGTGGGGCGTCAGCCATCCGGCTCCATCCGACTGCCTGCGTGCGGGGAAAAGCTCGACTTCCGATAAAACTCGACTTACGGCAAAGCTCGACTTGCGACGCGATCCTCGGTCACGCCGGCAGAAAGGAAAAGCCACCTCCGTTGCTACCTCAATTATAGCCGATAGTACCCAAAACCGTCAACGGAGGAAACCGGCCAGGCCGCGTGAAACCGCGCGGACCGCAACCGCTTAGAGCGTGAATTCCGCGCGGTGGGGCTGCTGTCCCACCGCGCTTGAACCCAAGGTGGCCGGACGGCGCCCCGCCACCCTTCCATGCCGGTGCCATGCCCGCGCTGGCGCGGGCATGTTTATTTACTGTGAAGAATTGGATGGTTCACATGGCCGCGCAATCGCGGCCATGCCACCGGCCGCTAGACATTAGGGAGGGCTTTCGAGCAGCAACAGTCGCCGCGAGGATTCCAGACCGCGATTGGCGTATACTTGGATGAACTTTTGGACAATTCGCGCACCTTCCTTTACGAGCGAGCATGGCGTCCGCGAACGATGGTTCATCTTGGGTGTTGGAAAGGCTATTGGTCCTGCAATGCCAGACTGGCGACGGGCGCGCATTTGAGGAGTTGGTGGCCCGATACGACGGCAGATTGCGGTACTATCTGCGGCATCTACTGCACCACAGCGAGAGCATAGAGGACATGATTCAGGACGTATGGTTGGAGGTGGTTCGGGGGATCGCTGGCCTACGGAGTGCTGCGGCCTTTCGCAGTTGGTTATACCGAATTGCCCGAAACAGAGTCTTCGCCGAGCTTCGACGAAGTTGCAGGCTGCCCAGAGCCGAGTCAGAGGTCGATGAGCTTATTGTGAACGAGCCAGAGTTCTCTGCCGAAGATGCCGCGGATGTGCACAAGTGTCTTGGACGCCTCTCCGTGGAGCACAGGGAGGTTCTCCTGCTGCATTTTGTGGAAGACATGAGTTACGCGGAAATCGCGGAAACGGTCGGATGCAAGCTAGGCACCGTACGATCGCGACTTCATTGTGCGAAGCTGGCGATGAGGCGCGAAATGGAAAGGACAAGACATGGCTGAGTCAAGTATGCGAGACGAATTGTTGCGGCAGGGCGGGTTGTCCACGCTCCATCCGCGAGCACGGCAGGATGCGCAAGACGCTGTCCGAAAGGCCAGACGTTGGACCCGCCGGCTGGCGGCCGCCACAATAGTCCTATGGTTGCTTGCGGCTGGGGCGATCGTGGCATGCTTGGTCGGCTTCGTGACGTTTTTTCTGCCCTGGATAGCCCACTGGGGTGGTAAGGTCGCCGAACTGACTGTAACAACAAGCGCTCCCGTAACCTCTCTGGATGCTCGTTGGATGCAAGGGACCGAGCAAAGCATTGGGATAATCGCCTTGTATCTGCTCTATGGTGGGATTGTTGTGGCGGCGTTCGTGGCCTTGGCGGCGGGGAGCACTGTTGCCTTCGTCTATGCTTCGCGCCAGGCGACCTTGAAGCAGATACAACTGAGCCTCGATGAAATCGTCGAGCAGCTCAAGAACGAGAGCAAAGGCTGACACTCCGTCCGCTGATTGTGGTGCTAAGCCCGGCGCCGTGCCCGCGCTGGCGCGGGCATGGTTGTATGCTTTGAAGAATTGGCAGGCGGCACGGCGGCTACGGTTTTTCCGGCCTGGTCTTGGCGTCCGGGTATATCAGCTTCCACGTGCGAGTGGGGAAAGCCTCTCGCAGAAACAGTGGCTGGGGCAGCCATACGCGGTAGAGGTTTTCTTCGCTGCGGGCATTGCCGGCCGAGGCATAGTCACACATCGCCAAGTGGATCTGCCGGTGGTTGAAGAAGTGCGACGGGCGCACCTCGAAGGGCACGTCAAAGGCCATCCACACTTCCTGTGGTTTGCCGGCGGCAGAGGCAAGCGCGACATATCCCGCGGCGTCGACAATCAGGCGGACCGATATGTCCTCGGGTTCGACCAGGCGGTTGTCCAGCGCCAGCACGATTGGTCCGCGCATCAGCGCCAGTTGCGGAGCGCCGGAGGGGGCGGGAACGGCCCGGCCTCGAAGGTCGAGCTTTAGCGTTACGCAATCCGATGGCGACCACGTCCGGTCGATCCGGGCATAGGTCCCGCTCCGGCATGGGACAGATTCGTCATTGACGCTCAGGGCCGTCTGCCGGCTCCAGGCTGGAATGCGCAGGCTCAGTGCGAACCGCCGAGGCTGGGGGGGCGCGATCACCAGCGAGACCTCGTCGGTCTGCGGGTAATCGGTGGCCTGCGTGATCCTGACCCTGGTCCCGTCGGACAGGGGCATATCGGCGCTAAGGGGAGCGTACAAATTCACCACAAAACCGTCGGTCGCCGTCATCACCGCCCACCGCGGCGTGAGCAGCAGGCCTCGCGGGCCGCTGGCCACGCAGCAGCTCAGGCCGACGTCCGCGTGCTGCGGAGGGCTGGGCACGCGCTCGCCAGCCAAGGGCGTATAATAGGTCCACCAGTCGCCGGCGGGCGCCATCGCCGCCAGCAGCGCATTGAACAGCGACGTCTCCAGTTCGTCGGCCCAAACCGACTCGCCGGTCAGTTCGAGCAGCCGGCAGCACAACTTCATCCACGTCACCGTTACGCAGGTCTCAAGCGGCTGTTCAAGCATCTCGGTCTGCGTCCGCGCGCCGTCGCACCAGAGTTCCTGGTTGGAGCACGAGCCAACCACCATTCGCTCTGTGCTCCGGACGCTCTGGGCGAACCGCGCGACGGCATCGAGGTACCGCTGCTCGCCCGTGGCGCGGTAAAGCTCGCAGAGGCCTTCGAAGCACGACATCATCTCGTAGGCCTTGGGCGAGCCGATCCGTACCGGCGGCGTGCCGGACATCGCCTCCTCCACCAGCCGCAGGCCCGTGGAACTGAAGCGCGTAGGCGCGGTCCACTGGGCGACAATGTTCCGGGCGAAGTCCAGATACTTCCGCCGGCCGGTGCGCCGGTATAGCAGGACCATCGGCTCCAGGATGGAGCTGGGGGCCAGGCCCTTGAGCACGTCGATGCCCGTGTCCGCCAGGTTCACCTTTCCAGGCGGCGCCTCGGCGATGAGATGATCGGCCGCACGGCAGGCAGCCTCGAGCACGGCCTGCTCGCCCGTCTGGTCGTACCCCGCCAGCAGGCCCAGGAGCACATACTTGCGCCCCCACACGTCCCAGATGCCCAGATGGTGCTGGTCGTCATACGTCCCGATGTACCCATCGGGAGTTTGAGTGGACATCAAATCATGGAGAGCCCTGTTCAGCACGTCGCGATGCGCCTGCGTCGGCTGACAGGCGTACGCCATCGCGGCCGACGTGAACCACTTGCCCCAGTATTCGCACCGCCAGCCGCCGGCGTCTTTCTCCGTGCGAGCGCGAAAAGGCAGGACGAGCTTTTCCACATCTTGCGCCATGACTCGATTGTGGATGCACTGGTCCATCTTCCGGCCCAGAAAGCCGCCGATTTGCACCGCGCCCGGCCTGGCCAGGGTAAGGGCGTCATCCGGGGCCTGTCTGTTGTCACTTGCGTAGTTCATGTTGCCGTTCACTTATTCTTGGTCTGCCCGGTGCCATGCCCGCGATGGCGCGGACATGTTTTTTCACTGTGAAATTCCGCGCGGTGGGGCTGAGTCCGACCGCGCTTGAACCCGCGGTGGCCGGACGGCGCCCCGCCACCCTTCCATGTTCTAACTGCTACAGACTGATCCAGTACCGCTGAGTCACTTCTCGCCCCACTTGACAGGAGGGCACCTCGTTCTCCAGAACGCCGCCACATTTCTGGATGACGCGCGCGGAGGCGGTATTCCT
>Ga0315273_10009061_pt1 | contig 12588 bp, 27 predicted proteins | sample YL17G02_0_MG_FD_205753 | JGI IMG/M metagenome (GOLD analysis project Ga0315273, IMG submission 205753) | Sediment microbial communities from Yellowstone Lake, YNP, Wyoming, USA - YL17G02_0 | ecosystem: Environmental > Aquatic > Freshwater > Lake > Sediment | place: USA: Wyoming | collected... | reverse complement strand
GGTCATGTTCAGTCAGTTAAAGACTTCAAGGATTTGAATATTGAGGAGCCTGAAAACAAAGCTTATTTTTCATGCATCGGAAGATGGACTCATGGTTGTCAAGGTAAAATGGGAAATAAAATCCAGCCTTGCAATTATACACTTGGTGGATTGCTTTGCATAACTGATTTATTCGTAGTAACAGAAGAAGGCAAAGACATTCCTGTATTTGAGTTTGATAGAGGCTGAATGGCAACCTACTATGCTTATCAATGCAAGAAGTGCAAACAGTTTTACATGAGTATGTCAGCAGCGCATCCAAAATGCGCATATTGTAGATCTGGTATGGCTGAACTCAAGAAAGAAGATAGACCTAAAGCAATCACATTGTTTGTGCAGCAGCAAAATGCGTTGCGTTACATGAAGAACAAAGGTGTAGCATGAAAAAGTCAGACATCATCAAGATATTTGTCAAAGTTCTGCGCAAAGCAGGACATAAAGACATTAAAGTGCCAAGCGAACTGTGGCAAACCAATGTTAAGGTGAGCAAATGAAAAAAATAACTAATATCAATAAGCTAGGCGCTTGGATATGTCCTGGCTGCAATGAATGCATTGAAGGAAGACTTAGCGAATATATTGAGCATACTAAAGATTGTGAAGAATATAAAGAAAGGCAAAATGCAAGGAGGCAAGCATGAGCTTCAAATGCCATCCAAACTGTAAGTCTGATTGCTGTGGCCCTGTCATAATGCCCAAAGAGATCTGGGAAAGGAATAAAGACAAGGCTCAGAGACCGCTTAAGGAGTTCTTTGAATTAGACAAAGGAGCATGTGTCCCTGCAACTGAGGATCTCAAATGCATATTTCTAAATGCGGAAGGCAAGTGTGCGATCTATGATGACAGGCCACAGGTATGCAAAGATTATGGTATAATTCCTGGCTTACCTTGCCCCTGGATGAAGCCTAATGGTCATCCATGGAGCCCTGCGAAGCAAAGGCAGGTCCAAAGGAAGATAGATCACGATGTGGACAATAATCTAGAGCAGATGCATAAAAGAGTCCTAGCAAGTGAGCAGAAGCATGCAGAGCTGATGCAGCAAATTATAGCCAACAACAAGGTGTTTTATTAGCAAGAGTTGCCACCAACTACTTAGAGTCACCACAAGCGAAATGTTTATATAGGTATTGTATTTATATTATCAATATCAACAGTTGATGACGGATGATAGAAAACAAAAGCCCAAAGGAAAGTGAAGGAGTTCTGCATATCCGAGTTCATAAGCCAGTTCCTGAGATAATGGATGAATACTGCAAAATGATTGGTGTCAGCCCTCAGGAGATAGGCTACGCTACTGGAGTAATTCTAGGAACAAAGGATGACTTAGGTCCTCCTTTAATCAACTTGAATCAGCACTTCTTTTTCGCAGGCGTTTACTACGCTGTGAAGTACAAAGGCAAATTTGAGTATGTTCGGAGCATGAGCAAAGAGAGTAAAGCAGAACTGGTTAGCAAAATAGATCAGTTAAGAAGTCAAGACAATGTCCAAAAATCGGACTATATCGGGTGAGACAAAAATGGTTGAAACAAAAAAGACTATTGATGCTTCAGGCACAATAGAGAATATCGAAGAGGGACAGACCAGCAGAGGTGATACTTTTTATAAGTTCACTATAGATGGTCAGAGTTACACTTTGTTTGATGAAGATGACAGAGGACTAAGGAAAGGAGATTTTGTAGTGTTCAATTATTTTGAAACACGCAAAGAGAATAAAGTCTACAGAAACTTGAATGCAATCAAGCAAGAAGAAGAAGTATCCAGCAATGAAATCGTACCACCAGCTGCTCCAAAGCAACCAAGTCAAGTAATGCAAGCGCAGATGAATGATTACATGGCAAAAGACGCTGACAAATTTGAATTAGGCATGGCTAAAAATAATGCAATTATTTTGATGTCAAAGAAACTAGAAAAGTTAGACTCAGCGCAGCAGATTGAGGAATACATCAAAGGAGCCGGACCCGAATTCAAGAAGATGACTATTGATCTATTCAATGTCGGCAAGGAGATTAGAAAAGAGATATTGGGCTACTAGGGGTGGAAACAATGGGAGAAACTAAAGAGGTAGAAGTTTCATCTGGGGGCCATGTTACAAAGCCTGTAATTGCTAAGATTGTCGAGCAAAAAGATAAGACTATTGGTCAGCATGAAATGGATAAGATTGTTGACCAGATAGTAGATAAGTGGAACGAGATCATAACTGGCTTTGAGAATACAACAATCAGCTTGTGCCTAATGATAAAGGATATGCTGAAACATTGCCCTGATGAGACTATCAAAGAAATCCTGCAGCGAGTCAAGACGCATCCTAGAATCAAAAGATTTGTCTCAATAGACAGAATTTATCAAGGAATGAAATTGGTCCGTAAAAGGCAGGACTTGATCGAGTATCACCTGAAAAAGCCTGAAGAAAGAGCCAAAATCATAGATAAACCTTATCTCAAGTCAGATGGTGAAATATTCTGGGAGTTTTATTTTGAAATAGAAAAAAGACCATTGTCTGATGCAGTAAAGACCTTCATGGAGAATGAGGCCAAGTCCGAGAAGTGGACTTACAGGACACTAAGACAGAAACTATCAGAATACAAAGATGAAATGGAGCATCCTGGTGAGTTCGAGAACAGAAAATTTGAAAAAGCAGAGCTCATCAAAAGTGTTGTTATAGTGTGTAGGAACATGAATCTAGAAAACGTCAAGAAAGTCTTGGATTATGCAAGGAACCTCCAAATGCAGACCTTACAGGGGAATAAAGATGTGCACAGAAAAGGATAACAAATATATTCGAGAAAGAAAAAAGATGCTCAAGGAGATGAAAGCTCTAGTCTTTCAAAAAACACAACTAAATAAACTGATCAGAGGTCTTCAAAACGACATGAATGCCTGGGATAGGGCATTAATAACTGACTAATCCTCTCTCAATAGAGAGAGTCATTCATCCATCATCGAAGGTTGGGCAGCTAGTCTGTCCAGCCTTTTAAAGTTGCAAACGGAGGTACTCAAATGGCACAGAAAGAAATCAATGTAAGCATTTTAGGAAAGGGCGAAGAAAGAGTTAGCATCGAGACAGCTCAGACTGTTGGCGATCTAAGAAGATTGCTTGCTTTAGATCCAGACATTGAAGCTTCAAATGCAGAAGGCAGAGAACTGAGAGATGAAGATGTAATTGATGGCGACATTAACTTCACACCTAATGTTGAAGGCGGTATGTAAAATTGAGTGAATCCGAACCTTCATCAAATGAGAGCAGAAGCCCTACTCGGGGCGAGATCAGGTTTAATGACAGTGACAATTCTATAAGCATTTGGAATGATACAAATTGGGTCCCATTAGGGAGTCGGCAAGCATTTGGCAATACTGTAGAAATTATGGCTTTCTTAGCTAGAAATGGTGAAACTGTGATCGAATCTACTACAGAAAACCAAAACCTTGGAAGGGAACGTTTGACATTTAAGACTAGAACTCCTCAAGGAATAGAAATACATAGGGAAGCAGTCATGGCCTATGGAGGATTCTACTTTACAAATGTCAGAATTACAGTAGAGAATCAACAAGTGGAAGCATTGCAAGCGCTAGGAGTTAGAACAGGACCTAGAAGAACAATTCGTTTGAATAGTAATGGCAATATTCTGCGAACCACACCTAGATCGCATCCAACTTCGAATAGTATTGGCACTTGGGAGAACCGCCGATTACCAGGCGATTTACATGAAATACCAGCACTTGGAGGGGCTATTGTTACTAACCCATTTTTCAAGCCTCATAGAAACTTTTCAGGAGTATTTGACATCAATGATGACAAAGAACTTAGAGAGTTCCAAGATAGCAAAGGATTGTTCAAAAGAGGAGTCAAGAAGTTCCTACCATTGCCTATGGAAGAACAGGTTAAGAAAATCAATAGCATGGTCAAAGTATATGAGTTTGATGAAAACAAGCATGTAACTAAGCTAGACTTAGGTTGGGCTGGGAGATATGACGTTAGGCTGTCAGAACCACCTATGGGAGAGCGAATAGAAAAATTCAACAAAAAATCAGACAGAAATCCATTCTTGAACAATGGCAATATGTGCTTGGGCAATATGAAGGAAACATATACTAGGTGCATAGCAAACAACAATTACTTGGAAGCTTTGAAGATTATCATTGCAGTGCTCCAAAGTAAGAATGATCTTCATGGATATAAAAGGTGGTCAGGATGCAAGTTAAGAATGTGGTCTTCGAAAAGATATTAGAGGAAGAGAAAAAGCATGGCGAACTAGAATTTGGCGGCTGGCTTGTGATAGACAATGGCATTGTAAGCGATATCATATTTGACACCAAAAAACAAAGTATCGGATATGTCAAATTTGATAGCAAGAATCTATTGGCAGTGCCAAAGAAAACACGCAATAGAGTGAGAGGCTGGTTCCACAAGCACCCAATAAATGGCTTGAGCGGACTTGATTGGAAAACAACATTCAAACTGACACAATTCTGGAAAGAATGCTACACATTGGTTCTGCAAGCAAACAGAAAAGTATTGGCTATGAAAACAGCTTATGGAAAAGAAATATCAACTGTATATCCAGACTTCATGCCACAGTTGAATTGGTCAACTTTCTTTGAAATAGACAGAAGCGAATTTGAGGTTGCAAAATGTCAGACAGATTCAAAAATCAAGTAGACATCATCAACATAGATGAGTATGACTATTTGAAGATAGCTATTGTTGGCGCTGGCAGCATTGGCAGTTTTCTAGCATTAGCTTTAAGCAAGTTAGGATTTCAGAACATCATAGTAATTGATGACGATAATGTTGAAATTCACAATGTAGCAACGCAATTCTACAGACTCAGAGACAGAAGTTATCGGAAAGTTGAAGCTCTCAAAAGAGAACTTGATGGTAAAATTGCTGCATATCCAATAAAAGTAAGGCCAAACCATAAGATCAAAGCAGACGCAGTATTTGTTTGTGTTGACAGTTTGGCACAAAGAAAAGTCATATTGAAATCTGTCCTAGATAGTTATGCTAGGTTCAAAAAGCCCAAAGTTATCATTGATGGCAGAATGCATAGGCTACTGTTCAGAGTGTTCACGATCCCATTGCATAATCAGGAATTGCTAAACAAATATGCCCAGGGACTTATGAGTCAGGAGTTTGTTGGCAAATGCACAGAAAAAGGCATCATCCAGAACGCTTTTGCAGTAGTCTCGGTAATGGTTGAGCAACTGAAGAAAGTCATCAATGGCGAGCCTTATTATGCTGTCTTGAACTGTGACTTCGAGAATTACATATTCAACAAGCAGGTGAAGGTAGAATGAAGTTTAGAAAAAAACCAATTGTAATTGAAGCAGTCCAATGGACAGGCAATAATACAGTAGAGATTGAAACCTTTGTAGGCCAGAAGCTTACAAAGCAGATGGATTTTAAGAATGAAAAAATTGCTGTACTGTGGATACCAACCTTAGAATCTCCACATGAAGCTACTCCAGGTGATTGGATAATCAAAGGCATCAAAAAAGAGTTTTATCCATGCAAACCTGATATATTTGAACAGACATATGAAGAAGCAACATGAGAACTATCAAAATCATAGGCACTCCAATGCAGAAACAGTCAGCAAGGTTTGTCAAGACAGGCAGTTTCATGCGCAGTTATCAGCCTAAAGAGCTACAGAATTACATAGCACAAGCCAAGATCCAACTTATCAATCAATTACCTTCTGATTGGAAACCCATTGAAGGTAAGGTAATTATCAGCGGTCTAGTATTCATATTCCCACCATTGAAAACATGGTCCCAAAAGAAAACAAAAGCTCTGGAAGCTGGCGAAGTCTTATTCAAGGAGTCAAGGCCCGACTTAGACAATTTGCAAAAAAGTCTGTTTGACATCTGTAATGGACTGCTATGGAGAGATGATTCGCAGATAGTTAGAATAGAGCAGATGGAAAAAGTGTATGGATTCCAACCAATGACAGAATTAATATTGGCAGAGTTAATACCAGGTGATTAGAATGCATGAAATTTGTCCATTTTTAAGAGACGTTTGCATAGGGAATAGATGCGTAATGTGGACAACAGATATAGATACAGGCAGATGTTGTCTTAGAGTAATGGCCGAAATGATATGGGCAAGAGGAGGAAAAACAAAATGAAACAGATATTTTTAGTGATGCTGGCAGCAATGCTTTGCATGATTGGCGTTGTGTCAGCAGGAAGCATAGGTGGATTAGATGGTCAAGATTGTACACATTCAAGCAATGTATGTGTGCATCAGACCTGTGTACATTATCACCCACATGGATGCACGCCTGGCAGCCCAGGTTGCCATTGTCAGACTTGGGTATGCGACCAATATGAGGAGCAGTGCGACACTTGGATTGATAGCACGACAAACGATAATAATGTAGATGTAGATGCGGATACATTGAACGGTCAGCTAGGCAGTGATCTAGTTGATGAAGCAAATGATTACACCGATGATGCAGTAAATGACGAAGCTTCTGCAAGGCAAACCGCAGACAACAGTGAAGCAAGTGCAAGGCAGAGTGCAGACAACACAGAGAGAAGTCAGAGGCAGGCTGCTGACAATAGCGAAAGGAATGCTAGGATTGGAAGTGACATAGCACTAGGTATAGGAATAGTTATTGTTGACCACACTTCCAGGGAAAGAGATGAAGACTTGCAGGATAATATTGATGATGAGACGACTAACAGAGAAGCTGCTGATGCTGACTTGCAAGACAACATTGACACTGCTGACACCAATTCTCAAGGCAGGGATACTACAATCAATCAGTACATTACTGACAATCAAGACAAATGGGGAGAAGATAAAGTTGGCAGTGGAATGAGCAGAAATGCATTGGCACATTACCTTACAGGCGAATGGGGCATGGAATGGATCTTCAAGAAGGACATGAGCTTCTTTGAATGGCTAAAAGGATTCTTTGTTCAAAAAGATCAGTACGATAGTAAGATCATCGAACTAGAAGGTAGGATTGATAAACTTGAATCCGATATCCAAAAGCTTCAGGAAGCTACAGGAACCGAAGAAAGCAATGACTTTGAAGTTGCCATGGTGACATCTGCCAGGACAGAAGAAGTTGTAGATGTTGATGGCTATAAATGCGATAGCAACATGGACGACTGCACAAAGATCATAGAGTCGCCTCCAAGTCAGCGAGAACTTGACACCGCAGCAGAACAGGCTGAGATCGAAGCATTGACACAGGCACAGCAAGATTGGCAAGGTGAACTCGAGTGGCACACAAGGATCTGTGAGAGGCTTCATATCCAGTGGCATTGTAATGCAATGAATGAGATGCTGGCTCAGGTACAATGAACGAGACTGCAAGGCAAGGTATTTTTTTTATTTTCATTTTTGTGTTCATTCCAGTTGCAAACTATGTATTTCATATGACCTGGTTTGAGATACTAATGATCCTGTGCCTGGCGCAGATCATTGTAAAACTTACAGATTTAGAAGATACGATTAGCAAATGACAAACAGGTTTGTTGAAGGGTCCCACGCACCACTGAGGTGTTTATCACCTGCCCCCAACTGCAATAGAGGTTTGTGGGCTTTTGCCTCTTCCTGGTCAAAAAACGGATAGGTGAATACAAATGTTAGACGGTTATATTTATGGTGGTTGGCTAGGCGTTCAAGCCTGGGCTGATGAAGATGAAGATGACGAAGAGGACTGAATGACCAGAGACATGGTTACTGGTAGGAGGAAAAAGTCATACAATCCATTAAATAAGAAATTTGTTAAGCAAGAAGAATTGGAGGACTACATGCTCTCTGAACCTGAAGAAGATGAAGAATGAAAATACTCACAGAAGAAGAATTTAGAGCAAAGCTTGTAAAGCGAACAGAAATGGCTAAGGCTGCTAAAGCAAGATCATTCCAGAAAAGAGTTAATCGGATGAAATCAAGTACAGAATACCGAATGCGAGATGCTTTGACGGAGATTAGGTTCAGCAATAAATCAGGAAGCCATGTTGGTTGCTTCAGAGGAGCCCCTGGTGCTGAGACAGACAAACACCTGGATATGAAATACCAAGTATGGAAGCAACTAAAGAAGTGGGGCCATGAAGTTATCACAGAAGCAATATTCAACAATGGCAAAAGAGCAGACGTGATAGATCTCACAAATTGCATAGTCTATGAAATTTTATGGAGCGAAACAGAAGAAAAGCTGGCTGAAAAGACTTTAGCATATCCTGCAATATTTGAGATCAGAAAAGTAGATGCTACAAAGCAGTTTGATGAGAAGATGCTACAATGAATAAGGCATACTGGCTAGATAGTGTTTTGATGTATGGTCTGCTGATTGGTGCAGCTATTGTTGCGACATTAGCAGCATGGCTTTTGATTAGGGGGGGATTCAGATGAAGATAGATGGGTACATTGTAGAGAACGAGTGGGTTGCGATAGGAATATGTGTTATGGCAGCACTTTTGATATTAGCTGGGATAGTTATAGGTGCAAAATGGCTAGTCAAGTGTCCTGACTGCATAGCAAAGGATTGTCCTAATCTGACTTGTCCTGAGGCAAAGGAATGCCCAAATTGTGAAGTCAGTTGCCCAACTTGTGTATGTCAATCGGCTACACAAATGAGAATACTAACAAAGGAAGAACGAGAAATCTGCAATATGGAAAGTCAGGCCAACACAAGTTGTTTTATTGGGTTGAACTCTATACAATACTGTGGAAGAGGCCAATATGCAAAGCAACTGGAGTTTGGCTGCGTTTGTAAAGAAAGAGAGTGTCCGATATGAAAAAAGCCAGTAAGAAAAAAATCAGGAAGCAAAATCATTCAGGTTTATGGCTTTCTTGGTGGGAGTGGAAAATCAAATGGCTATTTTTCTGGTTAGAATTGAATGATAAATGGAAACGATTTTGGTATTGCAGAAGGAATTATCACAAGCCTATAACAGGCAGCACAGAAGTGAGCAATTCTAAAGGATTGCATTTGAAGACTGCATTTATAAGGTGTATCTACTGCAATACAATATTCTTTACAAACAAGCGGAATAAGGACCATTATCAGAGGATAAGGCAAAGAGAAAGACCAGACTTCAGACCATTTATTAATGGCCTGAATTTGAAAGAAAGTATAATGATGCCTAAGAAACAAAGAGCCAAATTGATGGCAGGCAGACTGAAGACAAAGGAGTTCAAGGTGAGGTAAGTGGAAGATACCATTGAAGTCAATGGAAAAGTAGTCAGGTTTAGAGTATCGCCATATCCAGCAAGACTCTCAGACGGAGCATACACTAGAGTAATCAAAGAAGCTTTTGCGAAGATAGGAATAGAAAGTCCATATTTAGATATTAAATGTGGTGGTGGCAGAGGCACATGGTCCACTGATGGTTGGGCAGAAGTAATCTGGCAAGTTAATGGTGTCGAACATAATTATCGGTGTGATAAGCTAGGCAATGCAATGAACAATCTTGCTGCTATTGCTCAGATGATTCATGCCGAATGCAAGGCTATCAGAAGAGGATTGAAGACATTTGGACAGGTTATGAACCAGTTTAGGCTAGGCTATGATGCGGAGACAGGCAGGAAGATTCTATCCCCAAGACAGATATTGGGCATTCCAGACGGTATAAATGACTTAGAGTTTGTGAAGTGGAAATACAAGAAACTGGCTGCGGAGCACCATCCAGACTCAGGAGGCAATGACGAGAAATTCAAAGAAATCAATGAGGCATATCAGCAACTTACGATAGAACTTGAGACGTCTGTAATTCGGAGCAAGAAATAATGAGCAAGAAACTAGAATCTGCGATTGATGACATTGGAAAAGTTGTAGTGAACATTAATAACAGACTTATTGTAGTTGAATTAAAGGTGGACCAACTCTTGAAGCAATCACAACCTAGGGAAGACAAAGGAAAAAAGATAAGATGTACAATAAAGAAGTGTGCAGCTTGGAGACCTTGCGGATGTATTCAGAATTTAGAATCTATTTGTAGGTGGTTGCGTGAGTCTGTTAAGGAGTAAGCCATGAAAATAGGTATAGTGGGTAATCAAGTCGGCTGGGAATATAAGTTTATAAGAAAGAAGCTTATTGAAAATCATATCTCGTCACATGATACAATAATCAGCGGTGGTGCAAGGGGAGTAGATACTTATGCTCAAGCATATGCACAGGAAATAGGGGTTACAATAATAATTCATTATCCTGATATTCTAATCCCCGCTCCCGAGAGATATTTTATAAGGAATAAGCAGATAGCACAGGAGTGTGATATTTTGATTGCTTTTGATAAGAAGTCTGGTAGGGCCGGAACAAAGAACACCATTGCTCATGCAAGAGCTATGGGAAAGAAAGTAATATTATATACTATTGAGGATAGAACCTTAAGGAAACTGTACCTATGACAATAAACGACTTGCTTAAAGAACTAGCAGGGAACTGGAAACAAGCTCCTGAAGAAAGAAGAAGGCTCGTGGATGATGAAGCATACAGAATTATTGACAAATATTTTCCTAAGAGGGATGAAAGGCAGCTCAGGAAATGGTACAGGGATGACTATTGGAAATACAAAAATGGGATTGAACTGTGAGCAGGGTTATAGACATTAATGTGGGCATCCCCGACGATATTGAAAACACAAGGCAAAGCTTAATCATCAGACGTGGTGAAGGTCAGCAAGTGCCTGATGCTCAATCGTGGCGACGTATCGGGAACAACGAATGATGTCTACCTAGATGCTCAAAAGAAGGAAAACAATGAATAAATTATTCGCAACACTATGGATTATTTGGAGTATATGTATGGTTATTATCTTAGCTTGCATATATGATCTGTTGAGAAGTTCAAGAAGAAAAAAATGATAAGAGAAATTGTCAAAGCAAATCTGGAAGCTATCAAGAAAGCATATCTTAATTTGGAGCCTGGAAGAATACTAGACGTTGGTGGTGGGGATCAGCCAATAAAGATGGCAACTCATGTAGTAGACATCCAGCCCTATGAAAAAAGGGGCAGAACTTGCAAAGCCATGGGTCTCGCAAACGAAGAAGAAAAGTTCTCTAAAGAAACCTGGGTGCAACTCAACATCTGCGATTATCCATGGCCATTCCCTGACAAGTACTTTGATTTTGTATGGTGTACTCAGACTCTTGAAGATATAAGAGATCCAATTGGTGTCTGCAAAGAGATGGCAAGAGTAGGCAAAGCAGGCTACATTAATTGCCCAGCCAAAGTATCAGAACTTATTTCTGGAACAAACCAAGAACCATATGCAGAATTCTACAATGGATTCTGGCACCACAGATGGTTAGTGAGTTTAGAAGATAATGCACTTATCTTTGAACCCAAGAATGCCTTTGCAACTTCTGTTGGATGGACTGATGAGAAGTTGCTAGATATTGTCAACAAGAATCCAAAATTAGGCTACATAGAACTGTTCTGGGAAGGCAAGATAATAGCAGAAGAAAGATTTGTCATAGATTCTACCGAAGCTTTCTTGAGAATCAAGAGTTTCATTGAGGGAATAAAAAATGGCTAAGTATCAATTTGTATGGTGGTGGAGACCTAGATTCTTTTTCAGAAGGTTCAATCCAAGAAAGACCTGTTGGGCTTATGTGTACGATTGGACATTGATGATTGGATTCTTGGAAATACGGAAATGGAGCACAAGGAAGTTGAAAAAATGAAAGTACTTGATGTAGGTGGCAATGTTAAACCTTGGACTGAAGCTACCCACATAATAGACATATTGCCAGAACCAAAAGATTGCAAGAGGCATTATGTGCAACAAGATATTTGTGATACTCCCTGGCCTTATAAAGACAAAGAATTTGATTATGTGTACTGCAGCAATACTCTGGAAGATGTCAAGGACCCAATTAGAGTATGCAAAGAGATAATACGAGTTGGCAAAGCTGGGAAAATAATCGTGCCAAGTGTCTATCTAGAGTGTAGGCGAGGAGTAGATACCTGGCCTGGCGCAAACCTATATGCTGGATTTGTTCATCATAGGTGGCTTTGCATTCAAAAAGAAGGCAAATTATTATTTGTCCAGAAAACTCCTATTACTCATGTTTATGACTGGACTCGTGGTTTGAATGACGAAGAAATCCACAGAAAAGCATTCTTAAAGATAGACTGGCGAGATTCTTTTGAAGCATTTGAAAGAGTTTATGCAGATTACAGGGTTTTGTACAATTTACTAAAGGAGGCATTTCAGACATGACAAAAATCCAAGTTGGTGTTGATGTTGTCGGAGCAGACTTAGCAATAGGCCCGATAACTATAGCAGTAGTTGGAGTGGACTCTAACTTTTTCAGGCAGTATGAAATGCTAATGAAATCAGAAGATGAGAGACACATAAACTTGATGAAAAAGCACATGGAGCACCTTTACATACACCAAATAAGCGTCGAAGAATTCAAAGCCACAAGCAAGAGATCACTAGTAGCAAAGGCAATAATAGAGTCGCTAAACACGCTCAACAAATTCTGGACTTACGATATTAAGATCAATCTGCCCTGCTTAGACAGGAAAGAGTTTGAAATCTTGCTATTAAGGCATACGCCAGTAAACCTGAGAAGCATTGA
>Ga0315273_10009060_pt1 | contig 12588 bp, 12 predicted proteins | sample YL17G02_0_MG_FD_205753 | JGI IMG/M metagenome (GOLD analysis project Ga0315273, IMG submission 205753) | Sediment microbial communities from Yellowstone Lake, YNP, Wyoming, USA - YL17G02_0 | ecosystem: Environmental > Aquatic > Freshwater > Lake > Sediment | place: USA: Wyoming | collected... | reverse complement strand
AGACACACGCGTGAATCAGAGAGGATGTTCCGCGTGTGCTGAGCCAGGCCGCTGATGAGAATGACCGGCCGCCCCTCGGGCGACGCGACAAAAGGTGTGAGCGATCCGAACGGGTATCCTTCCACCTCGACCGAGTGAGTCGATAACACACCGGCATCCAACCGCCGGACCAGGGTGCGCGCGGCGTCGGCCAGAGTGATCTTGCCTTGGTCCACGGCGACCTCCCTTCGGTCTGGCACCGAGGCTCGGTGCCTATGTGTCCATGCGATTTCAACAACCCCGCCAGTCGATAGTATCCGCGGGGCCAAAAAAACTCCAGCCCGCGTATCTTCTATTCTGTATATTAGTTGAACCGGGACGGTTTGTCGAGACGGGAATCCCGGCTGACGCCCGGTCGTCCGGCCGGAGGGAACCCACGCCTGAGTGAGGAGGCCAGTGAGATGGATATCAAGAAAGAAGTCCGCGATAAGTACGCCGAGGCCGCCCGCCGTGTCCACGGCCAGTCGCAAAAAAAAGAGGCCCTGACCACGCGCTCCTGCTGCGGCGGTGACGAGGCGGACACGGAGAAGGCCATCACGGCGGATCTCTACACCGACGAGGAGCTCAAAGACGTTCCTCTCGAAGCGGCGCTCGCGTCGCTCGGCTGCGGAAATCCCACGGCACTCGCGGAGCTCAAGCCGGGCGAGGTTGTTCTCGATCTCGGGTCCGGCGGCGGGATCGACGTGATCCTCACGGCCAAACGCGTGGGCCCTTCCGGAAAAGCGTACGGTCTCGACATGACCGACGAGATGCTCGAAATCGCGCGCGAGAACCAGCGAAAGTCCGGTGTGAAAAACGTCGAGTTCCTGAAAGGCGAGATCGAGGCCATTCCACTCCCGGGCAACTCGGTCGACGTCATCATCTCGAACTGCGTGATCAATTTGTCGCCCGACAAACCCAGTGTGCTCCGCGAAGCCTTTCGCGTGCTCAAACCTGGAGGGCGATTCGCGGTATCTGACATTGTCGCCCGCGGTCCGATCCCCGAGAGTGTCCGGCGTGACATGGAGCTTTGGACGGGCTGCATCGCCGGGGCTCTCGAGGACAAACAGTACAGGGCGTACCTCGAGGAGGCCGGCTTCGTGCAGATCGGCATCCAACCCACACGGGTTTTTCGCCTTGAGAAGAGCTGTTGCAGCGGGGCGCAAATCCGTGTCGACGAGGATCCTTCCGGAGCGAACGCGGAGGGCACGTTCATGAGCGCGTTCATACGCGCCGTCAAGCCCGGCGGCACCGTGTGACACGCGCGGCCCGACCATCAAACTTCATGACCCGCCTGCGGTCGTTCTTGTCGTATACTCCGCGCGAGCGTTTTTCTGGGGGGTGCAGAGGCCCTTTCGAACGGGGAGATTCCTATGGCTGAGTTCAAATACGAACCGATGTTTCGCACAGGCGAAGACAAAACGCGCTACCGGCTGCTGTCCAAAAACTGGGTGTCCGCCGGCTCATTCGAAGGCAAGGAGATCCTCAAGGTCGAGGCGGACGCCCTCACCGAACTGGCCCGACAGGCGTTCAGCGATGTGAACTACTTCTTCCGGACGGCGCACCTCGAGTCCCTGCGGAAGATACTCGACGACCCCGAGGCGTCCGACAATGACCGGTTTGTGGCGCTCACCCTTCTCAAGAACGCGGTGATCGCATCCGCACGCATACTCCCGAGCTGCCAGGACACGGGGACGGCGATCGTGATCGGGAAGAAAGGGCAGCGCGTGTGGACCGATTGCGACGACGAAGAGGTGCTCTCCCGCGGGATCTTCAAGACCTACACGGGCGAATACCTCCGGTACTCGCAGAACGCGCCGCTCTCGATGTACGAAGAAACCAACACCGGCTCCAACCTTCCCGCGCAGATCGACATCATGGCCGTCGAGGGGGACGAGTACCATCTCTTGTTCATGGCCAAGGGAGGCGGTTCGGCGAACAAGATGCTCTTGTTCCACGAGACCAAGGCGATACTGACACCGAAGCGCCTGCCCGAATACATTGGCGAGAAGCTCCGCTCGCTGGGGACGGCGGCGTGTCCGCCGTATCATCTGGCCGTCGTGATCGGGGGGACTTCTGCTGAACTGACGATGAAGACGCTCAAGATGGCCACGGCGCACTATTATGACGGGCTCCCCACGAAGGGGAGCAAAGCGGGCGGCGCGTTCAGGGATATCGAGCTCGAAGCCGAGGTCATGAAACGCGCGTACGCCCTCGGTCTCGGCGCCCAGTTCGGCGGAAAGCACTTCGCCCTCGATGCCCGCGTCATCCGTCTGCCCCGTCACGGCGCATCGCTGCCCGTAGGCGTCGGCGTGAGCTGCAGCGCCGACCGGCAGGTGAACGCGAAGATCACACTCGACGGAATCTTCCTCGAGCAGCTCGATATGGACCCCGCGCGTTTTCTCCCCGATCCGAAGCTGCACAAAGAGGGCGACGTGGTGCGCGTGGATCTCGACCGCCCGATGAAAGAGATTCTCGCCACGCTCACGAAGCATCCCGTGAAGACGCGGCTCAGCTTGAACGGCAAGCTCGTCGTCGCGCGGGATATCGCCCACCTGCGCTTCAAGGAGATGCTCGATAACGGGCAAGACCTTCCGCAGTATCTCCGGGATCATCCCGTTTACTACGCGGGGCCCTCGAAGACGCCTCCGGGAATGCCTTCGGGGAGCTTCGGACCCACGACGGCGGCGCGCATGGATCCGTACGTCGACGAGTTCCAGAAGCGAGGGGCGTCGATGGTGATGCTCGCCAAGGGAAACCGCTCCGCTGCGGTCACAAAGGCGTGCAAGGACAACGGCGGGTTCTACCTCGGGTCCATCGGCGGACCGGCGGCGATTCTCACGCACGACAATATCAAGGCCGCTCGCCTGCTGGATTTCGAGGAGCTCGGCATGGAAGCCGTGTGGGAGATCACCGTGAAGGACTTTCCCGCCTTCACCATCGTGGACGACAAGGGAAATGACTTTTACGCGCAGATCTGACGTCTCAGGCACGCGCCGGATCGCCGCGCGCGCTCGCTGGGTCGATCAACGTTTCGGAAGAGCGCCGTACGCGATCGCCGCGAACGCGTAAAGAACGAGAGCGATCACACCGGCCGCCCGGAAGCCCGCGGACATCCCGATCGCCGTCGCGAGCGGAGAAGCCAGGACGGAGGCAAAGCCGTTCACTCCCCACGCCCAGGGGATGAGGGGGGGCGCCGCTCTCTCGAGCTGGCGAAGCCCCGAGGCCATGGGGAAACCCATGAGAAACGCGACGGGGGCGATGAGAAGCGCCGCGATGCCGAGACGGATCGGTAAAGCGAAAGCTCCCGCGAGAAATGCCACGGCTCCGCTCGCAGCGAGAACGATCGCGCCCGCGGCGACGAGAGCGATAATGATTCTCCGGACGAACGCGACCCGCGTGAAATCGATTCGCTGCGCCACGAGGCTCCCCAATCCCGAGAAGAAAAGAAAACCGGCGATCGTCACTGCGCCTGCGAGAACCGGGTCTCCGATCAGGTGGATGAGACGCGAGAGCAGCGTGATCTCCACGACGATGTACGCCAGCCCGATTGCGGCGAAGTAAAGCGCCGTGGCGCCGCGTCCCCGCGCGCGCCGTATCTCGCGCTGGAAGCCCAGAGGGACGATCGTCATCACCGCTCCCAAGAGCGTGATGATCGCCATCGCGACGAGCACGAAGAGAAAAGCGAGCTCGGTCCGTGTGAGCCACAGATCGCCGAACGTCTCTTTGAGCAGCCCTATCGACTTGAGCTTTCCGAAATCCTCGAAGAAAGGGCGATCGTCTGTCGGCGGACTGATATTGAACGGCCACGCGTCGATCAGCTCTTTCGCATCTGTTGCGCTGCCCGAGAAGAGCGTCACAGCGATATGATGAAGCCAGTCGCCGGTCTCTCCCGGCGGTCCGGGGAGCCGGTCGGGATGATTGAGCTCGTCGTCTCGTATCCCCGCGTAGTACACGGGCGTGAGCTCACGCTCGGCGCAGAGAGCGCGGATCCTCTCGATCTCATCGGAGGTCCACGGCGAGGCCTTGACCATGGTGCACACCGCGAGAAAGTCGCGGACGACGGCGATGTGATCCGCGGGCCTGGAGGGTCCAAAACGTTTGAGCGCTTCGACGAACGTCGTGAGGATCTTCGCGTTGTCTTTCGGCGGTGTCTCGATCGCGCGGCACACCGAGACGATTCCGTTGGGCGAGAGGCGCTCCAGACACGCCTCGATTCCCTCGACCGTGACGAGGTTATCCTGCTGCAGGCCGCCAACGCCCCCTGTCGCCACCGCCCACGATTCGAGCGTCACGAGCTGTATGAGGTCGTACCGAGTACCGGTGTGCTCCACGAAGTGACGCGGTTCCTCGTTCACAATCCTTACACCCGGCTCCTCGAAGACCCTGCCGCCCTCGCCGCGTAGTTTTCCCCATAGAAGATCGGTGAGTTGTCTGTTGGGTTGGACGACATCGACGGTCCGAGCCCCCCGCCGCTCGGCGAGCCAGACGTTGGCTCCGCCGGTTTCGCCGAGGAGAAGCACGGCGGGTCCGGCGGTCGCAAGCGCGTAGGGTATCGCCATCATCGTGAAGTCAACAGCGCCGGCCTCCGCGGCATCGTTAACTCGAAGCACCGATCCCGCCCAGTGACCATCCAGCGTGACGGCGAACATCGGGGGCGGCGTCGCGCCGGGCGACAAGAACGCGAGCTCATGAAACGCTTCGCCCGAATAGATCTCCACGGTCGCGCGGGCGCCGCACGCGCGAGCGACCCGGGCGGCTCTTCCGTCCTTCACGAGATCGCCCACGTAGCTTATGTATTTGAAGGGATCCGTCCGAATCTGCGGCGGCGAGAGCCAGAGGAAGACACACATTGCGGTGACGGCGGCGACCGCCGCGAAGGCCCCCGTGCGCGCTCGGGGTGTCCGCATCGGCAGGACACCGGTGAGAGCGATCGCCCCCATCACGGCGGCAAGCCAGGCCGGAGGCACGACGTGCATCGCAACCGGCGCGATGCACGCTCCAACGGCGCTTCCCGCCAGGTTGCACGCATAGATTGTGGGAAGCCGTTCTCCAGAGGTGATGAGGGCAAGCCCGATCGCCGACGCTCCGAGAAAGAACGGCACGAAGAGAATCCCCCAGTAGAGCGCCCACCACGCGATGTGTCTCGCGAGGAGCGCCGGGACGAAACGCGCCTCCACGGGAACGTGCTGCGCGATTCCCGTGGCGACCGGAAACGACAAAGCGGTCGCGATGATGAGCGCGAAAATCGCGCGGTCGCCGCGGGCAACGAGCCATTTCCTCATGAAACAAAGCGCCGTTCCGCTCGCGCCGAATCCCAAGAGGGCGGCGCTCACGACCAGAAACGCGAAATGATGCCAGTTTGCGTAGAGCAAAACGCGCATGAGAGAGATTTCGTATCCCAGGAGCCCTGCGGAAAGAGCGACAACGGGAAACGCCAAACGAGCGGTGTCGTTAGGGGCGGATTCTCTCGCGTGAGGAAACATCGTCGTTGGACCTGAGGACTACACCACGGAGGGGATCACTCTTTCGCAGCCCGGCCCGTCATCGGTACGAAGCGGACTCCCATGATGGAGTTAGTCAGCCTTTTTCCGTCTTGCGTTTTTTCGATGACGACGAGGCGCTGGACCGAGAATGTCCCGCCGATGGGAATGACGATCCGGCCGCCGGGCTTCAACTGATCCCACAGCGGCTGGGGCAGGTGCCCTGCGGCGCACGTGACGATGATCGCGTCGAACGGGGCCGCTTCCGGCCAACCGTAGTAGCCGTCGCCTTGACGGACTTTGACATCCTTGTAGCCTTGATCGTCGAGTGTCTCGGCCGCGCGCTTCGCGAGCGGCTCGATGATCTCGATCGTGTACACGTGCGGCGTCAGATGTGCGAGAACAGCCGCCTGGTACCCCGACCCGGTCCCGATCTCGAGGACTTTCGAGTCCGGCGTGAGGTGAAGCAGCGCCGTCATCTCGGCGACCACGTAGGGCTGCGAGATCGTTTGACCGTGACCGATGGGGAGCGGCGTGTCGTCGTATGCTTTCTTCTGCTCTTCGCGAGGAACGAACTTGTGCCGCGGGACATCGCGCATCGCCTGGAGCACCGCGGGGTCCGTGACGACATCTCGTGTCCACCCCGGAGCCTCGATCTGGTCGCGGACCATCTTCTGCCTCTCGTCGGCGCGCTCGCGCACCGAGTGGGGCTTCGGAGGGCGCCAGGACTCGTTCGAACCGGCGAGAAGCGTGGCGGCTTGCCGCCCTGCGAGCATCACGGCCACGGCGAACACCAACGCGGCGCCCCATTGGATGGCCTTGACGCGTGTGATCATTGCGCGGCCCTCCGTCCGCCCGGCCTCGAGGCTCTCCGCAAAAGGATCCCGTAGATCACGCCGTTCATAACAACAACCGCGCTTCCCATGACGAGCTGGATCTCCCGCGTGAGCCCGGCGGGATACACGATGGGCATGATGTAGTGATCGATGAACCCCGTCTCGTATCGCGCGACGCCTCCGTTTTCACGAAGCCAGTTCTCGAGCGGCGTGATGGGGCACCAGAGCCCGAAGAGTTCATTCAGTGCGCCCCAGATCGTCGACGGCACATGAACCCAGGCGAGGCGCTTCCATTTGAACACGAGCAAGCCCCCGAAGAGCACGAACACGATGAAGACGAAGTGGAACAAAAGAACGAAGTCGGCGAGAAGCCGGTAGAGCATTCTAACTCCAGGCGGAACGCGCGTTCCCGTCAGCCCAGCGCGACGTCGAGCATCATCATGACGGCGAATCCCAGGATCGCGCCCATCGTCGCCGCATCGCCGTGACCGCCCTGCTGCGCTTCAGGAATGACTTCCTCGATCACGACGAAGATCATAGCACCCGCGGCGAACGCAAGCGCGTAGGGAAGAATCGGCTGCCAGGTGAGAACGGCGGCGGCGCCGAGAACACCTGCAATCGGTTCAACGATCCCGGAAAGCTGGCCGTACCAGAAACTTTTGAATTTCGACACGCCCTCCCTCGCAAGCGGCACCGAAACCGCTGCTCCCTCGGGGAAGTTCTGTATCCCTATCCCGATCGCAAGCGCCGTCGCCCCCGCCACAGTCGCCCACTGGAGACCGTGCGCGGCGGCACCGAAAGCGACACCGACGGCGAGTCCCTCGGGGATATTGTGGAGGGTGATCGCCATCACGAGAAGAGTGGTCCGCCGCCAGCGCGTCGGCAACCCCTCAGCCTGATCCATGTTCGTGAACATGTGCAGGTGGGGGAGGAGCCGGTCTGTGAGGCGCAGGAAAAAGGCTCCCAGAAGAAAGCCCACAACGGCAGGGACCCACGAGGGAACACTCCCGCCTTCGCTCATTTCGATGGCCGGGGCGAGGAGCGACCAGAAGCTCGCTGCGATCATGACACCCGCGGCGAATCCCAGCATCACGTCGAGAAGCCTGCGGTTCTCCCGGTGAAAGAAGAACACCATTGCGGCGCCCCCCGCCGTCATCCCCCATGTGAAGAGTGTGGCGAAAAGCGCCTGCACCACTGGATTGAATTCGTTGATTCGCTCGAGCATTTTCGTGCCGGCCTCGATCCGGCGCCGTCGGGGTGTTGTCGAGAGTCGTTCCCTATAGTAGTGGTCCGGAATCCGTCCCGCAAGAAAGAGTTGATCGGGGCGATGCCCCGCTTCGGTCTCGTTGACATGGGGGCTCCGGCTGCGCTAGCATGAGCGCTCTTTCGTGCGCCAAACGAAATACCGGAGGGGTGAGAATGGAAATCGCCGTCACGTTCACAGGGGGCAAGAAGGTCGAGGCCAGGGTGAGGGAGTTCCGCATCGAAACGGACCAGCCGGCGGAGGGCGGAGGAACCGCCTCGGCGCCGGCTCCATTCGATCTCTTTCTCGGGTCCCTCGCGGCGTGCTCGGGGTACTACGTCCTGGGCTTCTGCCAGGCGAGAAACCTCTCGACCGATGGGATACGAGTCGTCATGCGGACCGAGACCAATCCTGAGAAGAAGATGATCGGCAAGATTTCCGTCGAGATCATGCTCCCTCCGGAGTTCCCCGAGAGGTACAGAGAACCGGTGGTGAGGGCGGCGGACGTGTGCAGTGTGAAGAAGCACATCCTCGACCCGCCCGAATTCGAGACGTACGCGACTGTCGGCGGGGCCCGAATATGAAGGAGATCGGATGATTGTTGTAAAAGACTTGCGAAAGACGTTCAAGATCTCTCGTCAGCAGAAGCGGGAGATGAGAAACACACCCGGCGTGGGGGCCGACGGGACGGTCGAAGCGGTAGGGGGAATCAGCTTCACCTGCCAACCGGGGAGGATCTTCTCGCTCATCGGGCCCAACGGCGCCGGAAAGACGACGGCTCTGCGCATGATCGCAACGCTTCTCAAGCCGACGTCCGGCTCGATAGAGGTCGCCGGGATAGACGCGGTCAAGCACCCGCAGGACATCCGCAGGCAGCTCGGTTTTCTCACCGGAACGACCAAGCTCTACGACCGGCTCACCCCCAACGAGATCGTCAAGTACTACGCGGATCTTCACGGGATGGAGAAGAGTGTCTTCGAGAAAAAAAGGGAGGAGCTTTTCACGCTCCTCGATATGAATGATTTCGCAAAGAGGCGTATCGGAAAACTGTCCTCGGGGATGCGGCAAAAGGTGTCCATCGTCCGCACGATCATCCACAACCCGCAAATCGTCGTGTTCGACGAACCGACCGTCGGGCTCGACGTCATTACGGCGAAGAACATCATCGATCTCATCCGCCGCTGCAAGCAGGAGGGGAAAACCGTCATCTTCTCCACACACATCATGGGGGAAGTGAGCCTGCTGAGCGATGACACGGCGATCATTCACAAGGGCAAGCTCGTCTTCAACGGCACGTACAGCGAGTTCGCCAGTCAGATGCAGGGACGCTCGATCGAAGAGGAGTTCATCCGTCTCCTCGAGGGGGCTCCACGATGAAAACGATCCTCACGGTATTCAAGAAAGAACTCGTCGATTCGCTCCGCGACCGGCGAACGCTCGTCGCGATGGTCTTCGTCCCGCTCGTCCTCTTTCCGCTGCTGATCAGCATCTCGTCGAGCATGCTGATCTCTCACGAGAAGAAGGCGGCGCGGAAGACGCTCAGAATCGGTCTCGTCGCGAACGGGAACGCCGCGGGCTTCAAGGAGATGCTCTCCGCGAGGGGTGACGTGAAGCTCAGTGAGGGCATTACTCCCGAGGAGGGAAGGGCCCTCGTCCGGGCCGATAGCCTCGACGCCGTCTTCGTGTTCGATGCGGCGTTCGACGAACAGGTCGCGGCGCTCGGCGCCGGGAAGGTCTCGATGTACCACAAGTCCACCGAGAACTCGGCGATCGAGAAGAGGCGCGCGCGCTCTCTCCTCGATGATTTCGAGAAGGCCCTTCGCGAGACGAGGTTCGCATCGCTCGCTATCGACCTCTCGATCATCGACACCGTCGATATGAGTGACGAGAATCTCGCCTCGACAAAGGAGCAGCTTGCCGACCAGATCGGTGGGCTTCTGCCCTACTTGATCATCATCTTCTGCTTCACGGGGAGCATGTATCCCGCAATCGATCTCGCCGCGGGCGAGAAAGAGAGAGGCACGCTCGAGACGCTTCTCACGTCCCCCGCCGGTCGTCTGGAGATCCTCCTCGGCAAATTCGGCGTCGTCGGTCTCACGGGGATCCTCACGGCGCTCGTGTCGATCGTAGGGATGTACATCGGAATCCGCCAGAGCCACGAGATTCCTCAAGAGGTTGTGAACGCGATCCTCGGGATGCTCGAGCCCACCTCGATCGCTCTGCTGCTCTCGCTCCTCGTTCCCTTGGCGATGTTCTTTGCCGGGATCCTCCTGTCGCTCTCGTTCTTCGCGAAATCGTTCAAGGAAGCGCAGAGCATCATCACGCCCCTCATGGTCTTTATCATTGTCCCCGCGTTCATGGGCCTCATGCCGGGAATATCGCTCAACGCCACGACGGCGTTGATCCCGATACTGAACGTGACTCTGGCGACCAAGGAGATCATCGCCGGCACGATCAATTCTGGCGTGCTCCTGGAGGTCTACGCGTCGCTCATCGTTCTCGCCGGGCTCAGTCTCTGTGTGTGCCGATGGGTGTTCGGGAGAGAAGACGTGATCTTCCGCGGAGTGTGAGCGTCAGGGGGTCGTCGAGGGGCTGTTGAGGGGTTCTCGAAGGGGTGTCGAGGAGTCGCTGAGGGGTTGTTGACGGTTTAGAAATCGAGCAGCCCGATGATCGAGCACAACATCGCGGGAAGCCGCTTCTTCGCCTACGGCGTTTTCGATCCTTACGTGAACGTCACGAACGTCGTCACCACGCGCCATCGGGGTCAAAGCCGTCCTCCCTTCGATACGCTCAATCTCGGTTTACATGTCGGGGATGACCCCGACGCCGTTCTCGAGAACCGGGCGGTCGTATCGCAAATCCTCGGTTTCGAGCCCGAATCGTTGACGCTGGCAGGGCAGGTTCACGGGTCGGGAGTCGCCGTGGTTCGAACCCGTGACCGGGGCAGGGGGGCGGTGATCGAGGACGACGCTCTTCGCGATACGGACGCCATGATCACGGGCGAGGCGGATATTCCACTCGCCGTGCTCGTCGCGGATTGCGCGGTCGTGTCGTTCTATGATCCGGGGAAGAACGTGATCGGCATCGCGCACGCGGGGTGGAAGGGGACTCTCGGGCGGATCGCCGAGAAGACCGTCGCGGCGATGGCCGGCGCGTACGGATCGAAACCAGCCGACGTCGTCGCGGGAGTGAGTCCGTCCATCGGCGTGTGTCACTATGAAGTGGGGCGCGATGTCGTCGATGCCTATCGCGAAGCGTTCGGAAATGAAGCAGCGCGTTTCCTGGTTGAAGATCCCCGCGGCTCGTTCCGTCTCGATCTCACGGAGGCCAACACGCGTCAGCTCCTCGAGGCGGGGGTCCCCGCCCATCAGATCGAGACGAGTAGCCTTTGCACCGCCTGCACGCCCGAGCTCTTCTATTCTTACCGCCGGGACGGATCGCGAACGGGCCGGTTCGCCGGAATCGTCGTGCTCCACCGCACGGGACGCCGCAACTACTAGAAAGACAGGGGTGCTCTTCTCTTGACAGCCCGAATTCGGGGGTCATAATAGAATGTATATTCTGGTTTGGCCCAGCATGGCCGAAGGTCGGGCGTTGAGGCCGAACCGCATGTCCGATCAGAAGAGGATAGATCAGAATCATAATTCTGTTATGCCTGTTCAGCGGTGAAAACTGAGCCGCTCTCTCGTGGGATGGGAAGAGCCATGGAACCTTTTCGTGCCCCCAAGCAGCGCCGAAGCCAGGAAACGCTGGATCGTTTTCTGGAGGCGGCGCAGGACCTTCTTCAGCAGAAACACTTTGATAATATATCAGTTAACGAGATCGTCGGCCGGGCGGGCTCGTCCGTGGGAGCGTTCTACTCGCGTTTTCAGGACAAGGAGTCTCTTCTACTGTGTCTGCGCGAAGCGTTCGTCCGCGACACCGATGAGCAGTCCCGTCGCCTCACCGCCTCCTGGGACCGGGACGCTGTGCCACTCGAGGCGGCTGTCGCGCAGTTTATGCGGATGCTGGTGGATCAGTACCGGCGGCACCGAGGGACGCTCCGCGCCCTCGTGGGCCGGTCGATCGGCGGGAGCGCCGGTGGGACGCCATCAGCCGGCGCGGAGACGGTGGGTCAGGCCGCTTTTCTCGAGCTCATGATCGCGAGAAGGAGCGATATCACCCACCCGAGCCCCGACGTCGCCGCGCATCTGGGTCTCGCGATGGTGACCGGTGCGGTCCGCGAGAAGATTCTGTTTCCTGAACTCTCTATGAGCGCAAAACCCACCGCACCCTTGACGGACGCCGTGCTCGTCGAAGAGCTCTCGCGGGCGCTCCTCGGCTTTTTGGGGGTGAACGCGGGTCAACGATCGCGGTAGAATGCCCCCTGGATGAACCTGTTCGCCTGTCGACGATCCGCGAAGTTGGCAGGAGCGCGTAGTAAAATCAGGTCGAGGAGTAGATTCATGCAGAGAAGTTCCGACGCCGTGTATTTCGAGAACCAGCCCATACGAGACAACAAGATTTTCTACCTCGCGGCCGTCGCGGGAGTAGGCCTCATCGTCTTCTTCGGCTACGCGATCCTCGAGCAAATCGTCCTCGGGAGACCTTTCGGTGACCGCCCGATGGGCAACGCCGCGCTCGCGATCGTTGGAGGGCTCTACATCTTGATGGGGGTCGCTTTCCTCTACCTGTTCTTTCGCGCCGAGCTCACGACCGAAGTGCGGACCACCGGGCTTTTCGTTCGGTATTCTCCTTTTCACAGAACGTTTCAGCAGATCCCGCTCGAGAGAATCCGCTCGTGCGAAGCGAGGAAATACCGGCCGCTCCTCGAATACGGAGGATGGGGGATCCGCGTGGGAGTCGCGAAGAAGGCGTACAACGTGTCGGGCAGCCACGGAGTGGAACTCGTGTACGAAGCGGGCAACAAGCTTCTCATCGGGTCGAAGAAAGCCGACCAGCTCGCGACGGCCGTCGATTCGATACGACCGAAGTAACCCGTCGGCGGCCGATAAGCGTCGAGGTTTCC
>Ga0315273_10009057_pt1 | contig 12591 bp, 5 predicted proteins | sample YL17G02_0_MG_FD_205753 | JGI IMG/M metagenome (GOLD analysis project Ga0315273, IMG submission 205753) | Sediment microbial communities from Yellowstone Lake, YNP, Wyoming, USA - YL17G02_0 | ecosystem: Environmental > Aquatic > Freshwater > Lake > Sediment | place: USA: Wyoming | collected... | reverse complement strand
GTGAGGCCAGCATCGCCCTGTTCGTGGGCATCCTGGTCGTGGCGTTGGTCGCGACGACGCCGCGGTTCGCCACGCTGACGAATCTCCGCGACATCCTGGTCAACACCTCGATTCTCATCGTCGGCGCCCTCGGCATCACGTGCGTGATCCTCGCCGGCTCGATCGACATCTCGATTGGGGCCATCCTCGGGGCGGCCGCGGTGGCCGCGGGCCTGGCGGACCAGCACGGCTGGCCGACGCCGCTCATCGCAGCCTCCGCCCTGGCCGTTGGCGTAGTGCTGGGGGTGGCCAACGGAGCCCTGGCCGTCTTCGGGCGCGTGCATGCCATCGTCATTACCCTGGGCACGCTGTCGATCTACCGCGCCCTGATCATCCAAGGCACGGGCGGCGAGTGGCTCATGGGGCTCTCCGGACGCGTCACGCTCTTCGGGCGGAGCGTGCTGGGCATGCCGGTCCTGCTGGCCGTCAGCCTTGCGGCGGTCGCGGCGGTGCACGCCGTTCTGAGCTGCACGGTCGCGGGTCGGCACCTTTATGCTCTGGGCGGCAACGCCACCAGTGCGGAGGTCCTCGGCGTCCGCCCGCGCCGGGTGCTCCTCTTCGCCTTCGGCCTCTGCGGCCTGCTCCTGGGGGTCGCCGGGCTGCTCCACGCCGGCCACTATGGCCAGGTGCAGACCAATGCGGGGATGGGCTTCGAGCTTCAGGCCATCGCCGCGGCCGTCATCGGCGGCACCCACATTCTCGGGGGACGGGGGAGTGCGCTCGGGGCTTTTCTCGGCGCGTTGCTCATCGGCATCCTCGGCAACGCGGTCGTCCTCGCCCACCTTTCGGAGTACTGGGTGAGTGCCGTCGTCGGGGCCATGATCCTGCTGGCCATCGGGGCCGATGCCTTGGTGGGGCGGAGAGTGGGGGGTGGCCGATGATGCCCTTCCTGCGACGCTTCGCCCGCGAACTGACCCTGCTCGGCATCCTGATTCTCCTGGGCGGAGTCCTGGCGACCCGCTCCCCGCACTTCCTGACGAGGGACAACCTGCTCGAGCTGACCCGCCACCTCGCGGAGACGGGCATCGTCGCCTGCGGCATGACGCTGATCATCATGACCGGCGGCATCGACCTCTCGGTCGGCTCCCTGTTGGGCCTCGCGGGCATTGCTCTCGGCTATGCCTGGAAGCTGTGGGGCGTCGAGGCCGCGGTGGCGGCGGTCGTCGCAGTCGGGTTCCTCGGGGGGGCACTCAACGGCGCACTGATCACCCGTGCCGGGCTTCCGCCGCTCGTCGTCACCCTGGCGACGATGGCCCTCTTTCGGGGCGGGGCGATGATCATCAGCCGGGCCGAGCCGGTCTCCGACTTCCCGGAGGCATTCTACTGGATCGGGCAAGGCGACCTGGTCGGGCTTCCCGTCCAGCTCGTCCTCTGGCTCCTCGTCGTCGCGGCCGCGGCGGTCGTGCTGGCACGGACGCCGGCAGGCCGCTACGCGGCCGCGATCGGCGACAACGAGCGAGCGGCACGCTTTGCCGCCATCCCGGTCGGGACCGTGAAGTTCTGGCTCTACGTGGCTACGGGCCTGCTCAGTACCTTGGCGGCGGTCATCTACACGTCACGCTGCTCCACCGCGAAGGCCGACGCCGGCGAAGGGCTCGAACTCCAGGTCATCACCGCCGTCGTGCTGGGAGGGACCCCGATCACCGGCGGGCGGGGGACGATCCTCGGCTCGTTCCTCGGCGTGCTCATCCTCGGCTTCGTCCGCCGTGGCCTCACCCTCGCCCGCGCACCCATGCTGACCCAGGAAATCCTCATCGGCGTCATCCTCATCCTCACCGCCATCCTCAACCAGATCGTCGCCCGCCGCTCTGCGAGGGCCTGACGAGTGTGTGGGAGCAATAACACATGTGCAGGCGGTCCGCTGGTCTGAGAGGAGGCCCAGCCCCCTTGCGGGGCGGCGGAATAAAGCCCACGGCGATGGCTCTGAGGAGCCGTGGGATCGGGAGACGCCGGCAATCTGTTTCTGTTCATTTCCCAGCCCCCGAAGGGGGCGGCGGAACCACCGGGACGCGCCGCGCCTGGGTTCCACAGTTCCGCCGCCCCCTTCGGGGGCTGGGGAAGGAGAAGGAGGGTGGACGGCTGGCACCTCGAACCCACGGCTCTCAAGGCATCGCCGTGGGCTTTATTCCGTCGCCCCATACGGGGCTGGGCCACCTGTTGGATCTCGGTCGGTGTCTGCAAATGTGTTAGTGCATCCCGCGTGTGTGACGGACTCGACAGTCGCCCCAGAATCTGATAAAACGCCTCCGAAACCGAAAGCTCTGGAAAGGAGATCCTCCATGGCACGGAACGTGTTCAAGCTCGGCCTGGCCATCGCCCTGGCCGCTCTGGTTGGATGCGGCGAAAAGGGCGGGGCGGGCAAGAAGCTCACCGTCGGCATGATGCCCAAGCTCGTCGGCATCCCCTACTTCAACGCGTGCAGGCTAGGGGCCGAGGAAGCGGCGAAAGAGCTGGGCATCGATCTGGTCTACGACGGCCCGATCACCGCCGACGTCAACAAGCAGGCCGAAATGCTCGACGCCTGGATCGTCCAGCGGATGGATGTCATCGCCGTCGCACCCAACGACCCCCACGCCCTCGCCCCCACCCTCAAGAAGGCGATGCGGAAAGGCGTCAAGGTCCTCACCTGGGACGCCGACTCCGACGAGGACAGCCGCCACTACTTCGCCAACCAGGCCACCTACGAGCAGATCGGCTTCGCACTCGTCGACGTGATGGCCGCCGAGATCGGGGGCAAGGGCGATGTGGCGATCATCACCGGCACCCTCACCGCGGCCAACCAGAACAAGTGGATGGAGCAGATGCGCAAACGCATCGCCGAGGCCTGTCCCGGCATGAACATCATCGACGTGAAAGCTCCCGGCGAAGACCAACAGGCCGCCTACCAGATGACCAAGGACCTCCTCAACGCCCGCCCGAACCTCAAGGGCATCTTCGGCATCACCTCGGTCGCTCTGCCCGCCGTGGCGAAGGCGGTTCAGGACGCCGGCCTCTCGGGGAAGATCGCCGTCACCGGCCTTGCGACGCCGAAGGACATGCGGAAGTACGTCGAGGACGGCACCGTCAAGACCGTCGTCCTCTGGAACCCCGTCGACCTCGGCTACCTGACGGTCTACGCGGCGAAGAAGCTCGCGGAGGACGGCAAGCTCCCCGACGAATTCGTTGCCGGCCGCCTCGGCAAGGTCCGCCTCAGCGGCACCCACATCCTGCTCGGCCCGCCCATGCGATTCACCAAAGACAACATCGCCAAGTTCGACTTCTGAGCCGCGACGCCTCCGTTCTCTCCCGGAGGTTCCATTCGTACGAGAAGTCATCTGGCTACTGGCGTGTTCCTTCTTGGAACTTCGGGAAGGCTCCGGGTATGATACCGAAGGCCCTCCTCGTCCCGACGCAGAAGGAACAACCTCGATGCAGAAACGATTCCCTTGGGCGACCGTGTTACTGCTGCTGGCCGCCGTTCTTGCCGATTGGGCCGCGGCGGGGCCGGTGGTCTTCTGGGCATCCGACCCGGTCCGCCCGAACGAGACGGTACTCGTGCAGGGGAGCGACTTCGGCACCGCCCCGACGGTGGAGATGGGGCAGCCGGAGCAGATGACTGGATGGTTCACACCGGCCGCCGTCGGCAAATGGGTCCGGGTGCCTGTGCTTCAGGGGAGCGACAGCTCGCTCAAGTTCGTGGTGCCGGCCGATTGGACGATGGGTGTCTTCGCCTGCCGCGTCAGGGCCGGCGGGGCGGTCTCGCCGCCGGTGTTGCTCAACGCGCCCGACCCCTGGTGGGTGCTGGGCGACTCGGGCGAGACGGCCACGCCGGGCGGCTGGCTGCGCGTGCTGGGGAAATCGCTGAACTTCGGCGGCCGGAGCCACATCCGCCTGCATCCCGAGCAGGGCCAGACCATCACGCTCGAACCGAATGATGCCGACCGCTATTCGACGAACTGGTTCGACCTGCAAGCCTGCCTCATGCGGGGCACCTACCTCGAATCGGCCGCCGCCGACGGCTATTCGCTCCGGTTCGATCTGCCGGCCGACCTCAAGCCGGGCCTCTACGAGGTGAGCGTCTCCAACGGCCTCAGCGGCGAGGCCGGTTGGCGAAAGGCGGGAACGGTCCGCATCGCGGCCCCGCCCGCCTGGCCGACCACGGTGTTCAGCGTCCTCGACTTCTATGGCAAGGACGCGGAGAAGGAGGCCCGCAAGACGCTCATCAAGTACGGCCAGGTCCCTGACCGCACCGAAGGCATCCAGGCCGCCCTGAAGAAGGCCAAGGAGAACGGGGGCGGCATCGTCTACTTCCCCGCTGGCCGGTACGGGGTTCGCGGCGAGCTGTCCATCCCGCCCCGCACCGTGCTACGGGGCGAGGGGACGGGCCTGGTCGTCCTCTGGTGGGGAGTCGGCCGATTCAACCTCGACGGCGGCAGCGACCTGGGCTACGCCCGCAACCCCAACGAGCCGAAGCCGCCCGCCAATCTCATCTTCGGCCGCGACTTCGCCATCGAGGACCTGAGTCTCTACGTTCCGCCGGACTACGAGACCGTCGTCGCCGCCCACGAAAACGTCCGCATCCGCCGCGTCCGCGTCCGCATCGACCACTACTGGACGCTCCACACCCAGCGGTACGAGGGCGTCGTCGTCCGCATGGGCCGCAACTGCGAGGTCTCCGACTGCGACATCCTCGCCAAGGGCACCGGCGTCATCCCCGGCGACTACTGCCTCGTCGTCCGCAACCAGATCCGAGCCGGAAAGACCCACTGCCCGCTCGGCGGTGCCCGCCAGGCCATCGTCGAGGACAATCTCTTCGTCAGCATGCACCCGACCGCGTACATGAACATCGCGGGGCACGGGCGGAACCTCTACTACGCCCGCAACCGCCAGGAAGCCCTCCACGTCCACCAGGCCGACTACTCGTTCACCTTCGACTCCGGCCCCAACGCCTACGTCGGCAAAGTGGCCCGCCTCACCGGCACCCAGCTCACACTGGCCGCGGACCCGACCTATCCCAGGTGGGCCCAGGAGAACAGCTCCCTGTGGAAGCAGGCGGTCGTCGTGATCCAGGATGGCCGTGGGGCAGGGCAGTACCGCAACGTCGTCGCGAACCAAGGCCGCTCCTGGGAGATCGACCGCCCCTTCGACTGCCCGCCCGACGCCTCCTCGCTCATCACCATCGTCCCCTTCAACGGCCGCGTCCTGGTCATCGGCAACCGCTTCGAGGACGCGAACTGGGTCAACGCAGGCTTCGGCACGTCCATCGACGTGGTCTACGCGGAGAACAAGCTCTTTCGCTGTGCCCAACTCCTCAACTATGGCATGATCTCGAAAGAGGGCTGCCAGCCCGCCTGGTACATCCAGTACCTGGACAACGAGCTGAACGAGGGCTACTCCTCCGTCGACACCACCGGCTCCGTGCGGAACCGTGAGTCGGGACTCGCCTATACCGGCCCGATCACCCGCTGCGTCGTCCACCGCCGGCAGATTCTGGCGAAGGACAACAGCGGGAGCATCGGGATCGGGGGCAGCGTGCGCGACGTGGTCGTCGAGGGCTGCACCCTTCGCCATCCGATGAGCACCATCAAGGCGGACGGCGAGGCCGAGGGCCTGGTCTTCCGCAACAACGCCTTCGAGGCCAGCCCGACGCCCCGCTATGAGGGCAAGCGGCTGGGCGAAGCGGTCGTCATTCCGCCGCTGCCCGCAGGCAAGCCATAGGGGGGGCGGCCCGGGGGCAATGACACAATGACAGAATGACAGAATGACCGGTAGATAGGGGTGTTTCCGCTCCCGCGTAGCCCGCCTCGCCGAGGCGGATTCCTCCCGCTTACCGGCCGCCGTCGCCCTTGTGGCGGGCCGAATGACACAATGACGAGTACCCCTATATATCTCTATATATTCTGCTCTCTCTCTATAGGAAAATATATAGGGTACCCGTCATTCTGTCATTACTCCGGCTGTCCCGCTACTTCGGCCTTTCGGAACGCTTCTGGATGGACCTCCCGGCCCGCCATGGCTTCGAGATGGAATAGGATTGGGAGAGGAGATGGCGGAAGAGGGTTGGCAAAATAATACAGGGACCATTGGCAAAATAGAACCCGGACCGGGACATCTCCTGGCTGCTATTTTGCCACCTCGTTTCTTTATTTTGCCTACCTTCTTGTCCTTTCTTGTTCCCATTCCCCTGCCCCCCATTCCCCTGCCTCATTCTTCATTCTTCCGTCTTCGCGTTTCCCTGCGTGCATGCCCTACGGATCGACCAGGCCGACATCGATGTACTGGCCGCCGTCGCCTTTGTGGGCGTGGACGGCGAGGACGTTTCGGCCGGGCTTGAGGGTCGCTTTGGCCTCGGGGCGGATCTCGAACTCCTGCCACTCGATGGAGTAGCCGGTGATCGTCGAGGCCAGGACGCCGTTGAGGTAGATCTCGACGCCCTTGTCGTGGTGGGCGAGCAGCTCGGGGGCTTTGGGCTTTTCCTCCAGCATGGCAAGGGAGAACTCCCGACGCATCCAGAGGTCGGGCGTCGTCCACTGGGTCCGCCAGGCGCCCTTGCCGAAGCCGGCCGGGGCTTCCTTCCAGGCGGAGTCGTCGAAGTCGGGCTTGGCCCAGTCGTCGGGCGGCTTGTCGAGCGTGTAACGCCAGAGGACCGGCTCCTTCGTGTCCTTCGCCTGGCCGAGGGGGGAGAGGACGCGGAACTGCGGGAGCGGCGGGAACTCGCCGCGATTGGCGGCGGCGACTTGGGCGAGGTCCATCTTGACCACTGCGCGGTCGTACGTGAGAAAGCCGTTGCACTCGGCCTCGATGTCGGTGAGCTGCGTGTAGATGGCCGCGTTGAGGCCGTTCTTCTCCTTCTCCTCGTGGATGTGGCGGAGGAGCTTGATGTACTGCCGCGTCAGCTCCCAGGGGGTGGCGAAGACGGTGCCGCCGGGATGGCCGAAGACTTTTTCGGTGATGACGTGGCCGGGGATGACGAGGGCACGCCCGCCGAACTCGCCGACGGCGACCGCGCGGCGACCGTCCTGCTTCATGGCGGTGGGGATCCAGTAGCCGTGGTCGTCGATCACGTCGCCGCAGGGGACCCTGGCCCCGCTGTCGGTGTTGACCAGGCGGGTCGGGTCGAGCTGCTTCACCCAGTCCGTCAGCCGCTCGGTGTCGTACTGGCCCCAGCCTTCGTTGAAGATGACCCACATAATGATGGACGGATGGCTGTAGAGGCCGTCGATCATCGCCTTCAGCTCGGCCTCGAACTGCCGCTGGCCCTCGGGCGACTTGGTGCCGCCGCTGCTCGGCATGTCCTGCCAGACGAGCAGGCCGAGCCGGTCGCACCAGTAGTACCAGCGGGCCGGCTCGATCTTGACGTGCTTGCGGGTCACGTTGAAGCCCAGGTGGCGGGTCATCTCGATGTCGTAGCGGAGTGCCCCGTCGGTCGGTGCCGTGTAGATGCCGTCCGGCCAGTAGCCCTGGTCGAGCGGCCCGATCTGGAACACGAACTGGCCGTTGAGCAGCATGCGGACGAAGCCTTTCTCGTCCTTGCCCAGGGCGATCTTCCGCATGCCGAAGTAGCTGGTGACGGCATCGAGGGTTCGCCGGCCCTCGCGGAGCGTCACGCTCAGGTCGTAGAGGAAGGGGTTATTCGGCGACCAGAGCTTGGGGCTGGGGATCGGCAGTTCGATCTCCGCACCGACCTTGCCGCTGGCCCGGGCGACTTCGCGGCGGCCATCGCGGACGACGACCTCCGCCGTCTGCGTGTCGGCGGTGCCTCGCCCCGCCACGATGAGCCTGACGACGCCGCGATCCACGTCGGGCGTGATCCGCAGATTCGCGATGCTCGCCTGGGGCACCGGCTCGAGCCACACCGTCTGCCAGATGCCCGACGAGGCGGTGTAGCCGAGGGTTCCCAAGGCATTGAGATTGCCGGCGTTCTGCTTGCCCTTCGGCTGGATGCCGCCCGAGGCATCGTAGACCGCGACGACCAGCTCCTGGGGGCCGGCGGGCAGGAGGGCGTCCGTGATGTCGAAGCTGAAGCTGTCGTAGCCGCCGCGATGCGTGCCGATTTCGCGGCCGTTGACGAACACCGTTGCTTCCCAGTCCACCGCACCGAAGTGCAGCAGCACCCGCTGGCCAGTCCGCCGTACGGCGGACACGTCGAACGTGCGGTGGTACCAGAGGCGGCTGTTCCCGTCGAGCACGCGCCGGACGCCCGACAGGGCGGATTCGATGGGGAAGGGCACGAGGATTTGGCCTGCGTAGCGTCCGGGCGGCTTGTCGTCTTTCCTCGTGATCGCGTAGTCCCACAGGCCGTTGAGGTTCAGCCAGTCCTGGCGAACCATCTGCGGTCGGGGGTATTCGGGATGGACGTTATTCGGCGACACTTCCGCCGCCCAGCGGGTCATCAACGGGGCGGGGGCGGGTTTCCAGGAGGATTCCGCGGCCTGCGGCCTGGGTGCACGGCAGGACGCGGAGACGAACAGGAGAAGGAGGGCGAAGCACAGGGCCGTCTGCTTCACGGGGTCAGTCCCTTTCAGTTCGTGGTTTGGGCGTCGTTGCAAGGCGAAGACCGAAGAAGACTGGCAAGGGAATGGATGGCAAGGGAATGGGAAAGAAGAGAAAGACTAGAGGGTTGAGACCCAGACAGCCGAAACCCTCTGCCCGGATTCTTGGCCTCAACCCTCCTTGCTCCCTGTCTTCTCTTATTCCCTTGCCAGCCATTCCCTTGCCAGTCCTTCCCCGTCTTTGGCCTCTCTGCTCAGTGGCAGAGCATGCTGGCGGGGATGGGCTGCTTGTCGAGGCCGGGGCCGGAGATCATCAGCTCGGGCTTCTCGCCGGTCCAGCGGTAGTCCTCGTCGAATTCCTCGGAGTGCATGCGGGACTTCCGCTGGTCGATGTAGACGACCTTGAACGCATGCTTCCCCGCCTTCAGCGGCAGCGACCACGCACCCCAGTTGTGGCGTCGGGTGGCCGGATACCACTCCTCGTTGCCCAGGAACACCCGCAGGTCGTAGCCCGCATCGACCGGGGGATAGATGAACTCCTTGGGCGCGTGGAACGAGTAGACGGCGTCGCGCGGGATGTCGAGGTAGCCCGTGTAGACGAAGGCATAGCCGAAGTCGCCCTTCTTGCCTGGGGCCTCTTGGGAGGGCGAAGCTCCCGCTGAGCCGAAGATTTCCGGCGTCGTGCCTGTGGCCGCCGGGGCGAGGGAGGCGAGGTTGAACGCCGAGATCGGCCAGGCGTCCTCGCCTTCGTAGCAGGCGTAGGCAAGCCCCGGCGTGACGTTCCCGACCTTCGCCGGCTCGCGGGCCGGCTCCTTCACATAGACCGCCCGAGCCAGGGCCGAGACTTTGGTGCAGTCGTCGGTCGCCGGCACCTCGGTCACGCCTTTCCGAAATGCCCGTGCTTTGACGACCGTCGTCCCGCGAATCGTTATCGGCTTCTCGTAGATGGGCGACGAGCCGGAAGGGGCGGTGCCGTCCAGTGTGTAGCGAATCACCGTGTCCATCTCGTTGTGAGACATCGTGACTTGGGCTTCGTCGGCGAAGTGGTCGGCCGGCGGGAGAATCACAGGCATGTCCATCGGAACATGAATAGGGAACTCCACTTTCTTGCCTGTTTCCTGATGCTGGTCACTCAAGTGTTGGGCCGACTCGAAGTTGGAGAAAGGTGAGGATGGATCGGGAGAAGATCCAGGGCCCGCCGGAGGCCAACCGAGATTGAGGCTCCGTTCCTCGCCTGGGGGAGAATCCACAACCAACTCGGCCTCATACCCGCTCAGGTCCGGCCTAGGGGCTATCACGCAGGTCACGCCTGTTCCGTTAGGAGCGATGGCCGATAGACCGGCCCAGTCCCTTAGCGGGTCAGCGGGTTTGACCTCCTTTAGATCGGCGGCCCCTTTCTGCCTCGGATAAAGGAGGCTGACGATCGCGTGTTCGCCGGCTCCTGCGAACTCGACGCCGTTCCGCCGGATCTTCAGCGGCGTGAGGGAGAAATGGTAGATGGACAGGTTCGGAATGGCCTCGTTCTGCGTCTTGATGGAGAGGGTCTTCTCGTCGACGACGATCTGCTTGTCGGTGAAGCCGGGGAGGTCCTTGCCGCCCTCCTTCTGCGGGCCGAAGATGGGCCAGCGAAGCTGATAGGTGTGGTTGCTGGGGCTTTTCACGCGGTCGATGACGACCCAGACGCCGAGCTTGCGGGCGAAGAGGATCTGCCGCTTGTGGGTGACATCGTCGATGAAGACGCCGGGCTGGCCGGGTTCGCGGGGGTTGCGAGCGAAGGGGCCGGTGTACTCGCCCTCGCAGAAATCGAAGTGCTCGGACGTGTGCCAGCGACGCTTGAGGACGGTGTCGTAGGCGGCGGCCCCGTTGTTCTTGCCGTAGAGCGGCTCGAAGAGCGGGAGTGGTGCAGGCTTCCAGCCTGCAACTCCTGGATTGGCAGGCAGGATGCCTGCCCCACTTGCGGCCCCTGGGCGGTACTTCGCGGGGTAGTTGCGATAGGTGTCGCAGTCGATCTGCGGGCAATCGTCCACCGTGATGGGGGAGTGGTGCTGGGCGAGGAGGAGGTTCTGGCCGAAGGCGGAGAGGTGGATGTCGTTGCAGTTGCCGAGCGTGAGGGAGTCGACGGGGCGGGTGCTGGGCATGTAGAGCCACTGGTCCTGGCGGCCCCAGCCCGTGCGAATCATGTAGTAGCCGCCGTAGGGGAAGGAATCCGAGGTGAAGCTGGGCGGTTGGGAGGGCGAAGCTCCCGCTGAGCCTGCTTGGGAGGGCGAAGCTCCCGCTGAGCCGTCTCCAAATAGGGCGGAGATGATCCGCGCATTGTCCGGCTCGGCGAGGGCCTCGGGCACGCAGGAGAGCCAGTAGGGGTCCGTGCCTGTGAAGACCCACGACTCGGGCCGCAAGGGCCCCCACTGCGAGTAGCCGCCGTTGACCCACAGCTCGCGGATGATGAAGCGAGCCGCCTGGTTGAGGTTCTCGGCCAGCTCCTGGTGCCAGAGGGCGTTGATCCAGGGTGGGCGATTGCGGAGGCGGCAGAGGAGCTGGAACGTCTCCATCGCTTCCTTCATGTAGATCTTGTTGTAGTTCCGCGAATCGTGGATATCGACGCCGTCGGGCATCGTGGAGACGGTCGCGTAGGATTCGAGGATGCGGACGTACTCGCGGATGCAGTAGTCGGAGGCGGCACGGAACTCCGGGAGGCTGACGGCGAGGCGGAAGGCGTGCCACATGTAGAAGACGAGCCGGCGGGCGGAGGAGGTGTTGCGCGAACTGCGGAGCGATTCGGGCACGTGGTCCTTCCAGATCCGCAGGAGGAGCCGCGCGAGGGTCGGGCCGGGCAAGTCCTTCTGAAAGTCGGGCATGGTGCGGGCCAGGTAGCAGAGATTGGGCAGGACGCCGAGGGTCGTGTAGCCCTCGATGCTGTTGACAGGGTGCGTCGCGTCGAAGCCGGCCCGAACCGTGTCCCGCCGCCAGTTCATTGAGGCGTCGTCGGTGAACTCGCACCAACGGCTCAGCGGGAGCTTCGCCCTCCCTTGCGACTCCGCGTAGGCGGCGAGAAGCGGGCTGAAGAAGGTCGGGACGCCGTAGCAGCGGGATGTGAAGGACGCCTCGTAGGGCACGCGGGGCTCGCCGATGCCGGTGTAGGCTTCGGGCTGCCAGGTCCAGTTCACGCGGCCGGGCGGGCCGATGTCGATGCGGACGTTTCCCTTCTTGTTGTCTCGACTGTTCATGAAGGAATAGGCCGCACTCATCGAGCGGATGTCGGCGGGGAAGGGGCGGTTGATCATGCCGAACGTGACGATGTGCTTCAGGAGGTCGTCGGGCGTGTTGAGGAACGGGTAGTGGCTTTCGGTGGGGTTTCGCGGCTGGATCTGGAATTCGGGAGGCGGAAGGCGGAGGCGGTCGACGAAGAAATCGCGGTAGGCGTTGAGTGCGCCCTCGAAATCGTTCTTCTGATAGAGTTCGCGGGTGGCCTTCGACACGCGGCCCATGTCCATCATGCCGAAGAATTCCTTCGCCAGCTTCTCGAGGCTCTCCTTCGAGTTCCGCTCGGCGAAGGCTTTCGCTCGATCCTCGGCATTGGCCGGGGGCGGGGCCTGGACGTCGACGGTGAACTCCGGCTTCCACTGGGCTTTGTTGCCGACGTTGCCCCAGGCATCTCCGCAGACGGCGAGTGCAGCCGCCTGGAGGATCAGGATGCGCCACTTCACGAAGCTCTCCTCTCAACCCATCGACCCACAACTCACCCCGACACCCAGATCGCAGTATAGCAGCGGGCAGTGCCGCTCACAACCGGGTATGTAGTTCCGTCCGCCGTACGGCGGACGGCGTACGTGAAGAGCCTTCAGGCGTTCCTTCGCACCAGAAGACCGCCTGAAGGCGGAACTACGAACGCCGCCTGAAGGCGGAACTACATACCGCAGCCGAGGAGTCCCGCTTGCGCGCCGACTCTGGTATAATACCGTGTCGGATTCGCCAACTGCGGGCACTGGAAACCGCTTGCCGACAAAGGAGCCATCGAGTGAGGAACGCGAGCCGATTCGTTGTGGCGTCGATCTGCGGACTGGCCGTTGTCGCTGCATCGCAG
>Ga0315273_10009056_pt1 | contig 12591 bp, 10 predicted proteins | sample YL17G02_0_MG_FD_205753 | JGI IMG/M metagenome (GOLD analysis project Ga0315273, IMG submission 205753) | Sediment microbial communities from Yellowstone Lake, YNP, Wyoming, USA - YL17G02_0 | ecosystem: Environmental > Aquatic > Freshwater > Lake > Sediment | place: USA: Wyoming | collected... | reverse complement strand
GGAAGCGTGGCAGAAACGAAGGAACAACGCGAATTCACGAATCGACTGGCAATTCACCACAAAGGACGCCAGGATCAAGCTCAAGCGTCTTTATCCGACGCTTGATACATGACATGACACTAGCTTGGTCCAGCGTTCTCCCTTGGAAACGGGCTGACTCTGGCCTATGTTGTTGGTTGTGTTGATGTGAAGAGATTCGGCCATGGGGTTTTCTGAAGATCGGGCACAAGGGCGTTTCAAAGAGCGGTATTTCCTGCTCGCGGCGAATCCCTATTTGCTTTGGGACGCGGTGGAGAATTGGAAAGCTGTCTGGCGGAAACATGAGCAGGTTCCAATCGACATTTTCCACGCCCCGAAGATCGATCTCGACCGTCTCCTGAACATCGGGGCGACCATCCCGCTGTTTGCACAGACACGCCTGGTCGTGATCGACGATGCCAACAAGGTGACCGAGTCCCAGTTGGAGCGCTTTCTGAAGATTCTGGGACAGTTCGGACCGACAACCAAGGTCCTCGTGACCGCCTCAGCATTCGACAAGCGCACTAAAGTCTTCAAGGGACTTAGCTCCTGTGGTCTCTTCGAGGAGTTCCCGCCGATCTATCCAGACAAGCTGCCTGGGTGGGCGCAACGGATTGCCGGGGAATTCGGGTGGCGTCTGTCCCCCGCCGCCGCCGAGTTGCTGGCATCGACCTATGGGGACGATCTATTCGCGGTCCGCCAGACAATCGAGCGCACGACACTCTTTATCGGGACGCAGCGCCGTATCGAGGTTGCCGATATCGAGCCGATGTTGGCTGGTGAAGGAATGCATAGCGTCTTCCTGCTGCTTGACGCGGTGTCGACCTCGGACCTGGGGCGGGCTCTGGCAATTGTCAAGTCACTGTTTGCCGGAGAGGATTATCCGCTGATATGGCTATCCGCACTGGCCAGCCTGCTGACACGGCTCTTGAAACTCCTTGAACTCGATGAACCAAATGATGTTAGGGCTTCACAACTGACTGGGATCAAGCCGTTTTTCATGCGTAAGTCGCGGTCTCAGATCGAGCATTTCGGACATCAGGGGCTGACGAACGGGATTCGTGCATGTTACGAAACTGAATGGGCGATAAAGACTTCGACCATTCCCGATCACCTGGCTTGGGAAATACTGGCCTGGCGGTTATGCGCAAAGCCTCCACTTTCCAATTTCGTGCTGGCTGACATAGAATCAGCGGATTTTGGGGAATAACCTGGGACGACAGTGGTAATCTATGTGTGATGAGCGTCAAGAGGACGGGATCGAGACGAGCGAATCCGATCTCATTCGCGCGGCCAAGGCCGGCGACAGTTTGGCGTATGACGAACTGGTCCGGCGTCACCAACGGAGTGTTTACCGCTGGGCTTACAACGTGGTTCGTTCCCACGACGCGGCTGATGAAGTAGCTCAGGAGGTTTTCGTTCGAACGTACTTGGCTCTGGATCGAATCGACCCGGAGCGTCCACTGGGATCCTGGCTATGCCGAACTGCGGTCAATGTAGCTTTGAATACGGTGCGGAAGCAACGGTTCCGAACGCAATGGGCGGAGGACAACAAACCCGATGCGGCTTCGCTGGAATCATCGGAAAATCAACCGGATACCGTTTTTCGGCGGCACGAACTGATCCGCCGGCTGGAGAAGGGAATCAACGGTTTGCCGCCGCTGTATCGGACGGTCCTGCTGCTGCGGGCGCGTGATCAGATGACGTATGAGGAGATTGCCCAGGCGCTCAATGTTTCCGTTGGCACCGTCATGTCGCGACTTGCGAGAGCGCGGAAAAGGTTGCGGAGCGAACTGGGAGAGTTCCTTGGTGATGGCAGTTGATGGGAGCATCGAGTCAAACTGGTGTCAGCGGCGAGACATGTCCGCGTATCAGTAGTGGGTAACAGGTCCAGCCGCGATGGGAGCATCGCGGCAGCAAGGCAGTAAGGCTATGAGTTGTCGCAGAATCAACCGCTGGGTGTTGCGTTACGGGACGGAGGAGATACCGTCCGAGTGGCGCGGCCACATTGATTCCTGTCCGGCGTGCCGTTCGTTAGTCGCCGAGGTCCAGACACTGGATATCGCCCTCAGCGAGACGGCTTTCCCCGACCCGGGTGGGGCCTACTGGGCTGGCTTTGCCCCCCAGGTGGCACGTCGTCTTGAAACAGCCCCGGTAAGCCGCCCGGCTCCTGTCAAGGTCCGGCGACCGGCTTGGGCGCGTGTGTGGGCGCCTGCCGTCGTGGCAGCCACGCTTGCGTTCCTTATCGGGCGTGACGTGTATCTCAGTCGTCAGACTCCTCCCCTGACCGAGAAGGAGGTCCCGGTCGTCACGAAGGGTCCGGAGAAACCTGCCGGTCCGACCACGACTGCAGCCCCGTCCGTCATCGGGCAGAAGACGGACCATCAAGAATCACGCGAACCGACCCGTGCGGCGGGCACATCGACTCGTCAGACCGGCATCGAGACACCGACAGCCTCCAAGGGGAGCACCCCGCGATCCACTGAGCCGGTGCCGCAGGTGTCCGGTGGCAAACCCGTTGGCAGTGCTGCCACACCGCAGGAGGCGAATTCCGGCGCCGTCATCTCGACGGAGACTCCTAGCTCCGCCGAGGCTGCTGAGCCGGTGTCCGGAGAAGCCCGCTCCAACGCCGCACAAGACAGCAAAGTCTGGCCGGATCGGCGGGTTACTATTATGGGTGAAATCGCCGCCGACACCGAGAAGCGCACCCGCGAAGACAACCGGGGCTTGCCAGGACAGGGACCGCACGGTTTGTCCGAACACGGTTACCTTGACGGCGCACCGGGCGCAGAGACAGTTCGAACACTCCATCCACCGGAACGCTTGGAGGCTCCCCAATTGAGGGCTGCCCCGGGATTCCCCGACAGCCAATCTCCCGCGGAGGCAATGAGACGGCTCGATCAACTGGCCGAACTGCGCCGCCAGATTGGCACACTGCAGGCGATTGATCCATCTTTGCGGACCCCGGCTCAGAATCGCGAGTTGTGCGCATTATGGTACCGCGTCGGCACGCTCGCCGTGGACAGATCGTTGATTGACTCGGCCCTCCAGCAACTGGGACCCTGTCTCAAGGCCGCAGACCAGTCGGAATCAGCGGAATGGAAAAGGAAGACCGATCAACTGCAGGAAAAACTCTCGAAGCTGCCTAATTAGGGGCCCGGCCTTGGAGGCACCATCCGCACGCAAATGGAGCCGGTTGCCGCAGTAACGGCAACCGGCTCTCTGCGTGTCTGGGAGAGCTACCCGAATTCGGTTGCCCGTCTGTTGAGCGAGCCGTAGCTTGTCGTGGAGAAGCTCATGAGCCGCACTGTCGGCATGATATGGATCGTTGTTTTGAGCGCCGGATTCTTCGAGACACCGCCGCCCCCCCCAAAGGGCACCTCATACAACGAAGAGGAGAGGTTCGCGCGGTCGCGTGCGCTGATGGTGGAACAGCAGATTGCTGCCAGAGGGATCACCGACTCGGCGGTCTTGGATGCCATGCGCTCGGTGCCCCGGCACCTCTTCGTGCCAGAAGAACGTCGCAACGAGGCTTACGAAGACTACCCGTTGCCGATCGGGCAGGGACAGACCATTTCACAGCCGTTCATCGTCGCGGCCATGACCGAGGCCATCGCGCTGTCCCCGAAGAATCGTGTCCTGGAAATCGGTACCGGCTCGGGATATCAGGCGGCAGTGCTGGCCGAGATCGCCAAAGAAGTGTTCACCATCGAGATCATCGAACCCCTGGGCCGTCATGCCGAGACCACCCTGACTGCGTTGGGATACAAGAACATTCAAGTGAGGATCGGCGACGGCTACCGGGGCTGGCCCGAGCACAGCCCATTTGATGCCATCATCGTGACCGCCGCCCCGGACCACATCCCTCAGCCATTGGTCGATCAGTTGGCAATGGGTGGGCGGATGGTGCTGCCTCTGGGGGACCAGGAGCAGACCATGGTCATCCTCCGCAAGACCCCGAAAGGAATCATACGGGAAGATCGCTACGGGGTCCGCTTTGTCCCTATGACGGGAGAAGCCGGGAAGAAGGACTGAGGACGCGGCTTCTTGTTCAAGTCCCCCGTGGCCCCCACGGGGAGTGCCGAAAAAACCGTAGTTCTGCGACTCCCGCTGGCGGACAAGAGTGTCTGCCCTGCCGATGAAGTCGGTTGTGGCAGGCCGGACCAAGCCTGTCCGGCCTTCTTCAACACTCGCGCGGGTTTCCCCTCTGCACGCCCCCCGCACCGTTCCCGGAAAGAGTGAAACATTGACGCGGCATTCCCGTACCTGACTGGCAGAGTGGGGCAGCCCACTACGGAGGTGCGCGATGAAGAAACGGATCTATCTTCCAACCAAAGGAAAGATCATCGGAGGGGTCTGTGCGGGACTCGGTGAGTACTTCGATATTGACCCCACATGGATTCGTATTCTCTTTGTCCTGACCATATTCGCTCAAGGCGTGGGGTTACTGGCCTACCTCGTGGCATGGATTGTAATCCCGAGGCGTCCTGAAATCCTCGGTGCGGCCCCCGCTGTCGAAGTTGCCCAGCCATCAGGAGCTTCGATACGCCGGGATACAGTTGCTGCCACCCGCGGCCCCAGCTTTCTCCCCGGCGTAATCCTGATCAGTCTCGGACTTATCTTCTTGTTCAACCGTTTGTTCTTCTGGTTTGACTTTAGGTACATCTGGCCGCTGGTATTGGTCGGGATCGGTGTGGTGCTAATCTTCCATTCAGTGAAACCCCGAAAGGAAGTGACTCACTCCGCTCATGCCGCCAGTGAGATCACGGAGGTCAACGATGAGCGTCGGTAAGGTGCGTACCGGGATCTTGCTGATCCTGATTGGCACATTCCTGCTTCTGAATACTCTGGACGTTCTGGACGTCCACCTGTGGGAGAATCTGCTGGTTTTCTGGCCGGTATTCCTGATTGCGATCGGGATTGAGAAGATATTTGGGGCCTCCGACCGGCTGAAACCTCTTGCGTATATCTCCCCGCTGCTAATCGTGGCGACATTCGCGTACGCCGTCGTGGCTGGACCATCCGGCGAACCGACGTGGGGTGAAAACGACCCCGTGTCGGACACGATGGAATGGCGGGTTGGCAGCGATCCATCGATCCAGCGGGTCGACCTCAAGGTTGACTTCGGGGGGGGGCGCCTTGTCGTGGGCGGCGGAACCGGCCAGGGCAGCCTGCTCGAAGGCCGTTTCCAGCACCGCGGACGCAAGCCGGTGGTCAGCACTGAGCAAGAGGGCGGCACTCTTGCGGTCAGCATATCGCAGCCGCATGGTGCACAAGGGCATATCACCCTTGGCCGCCGTGACCGTGAACGTTGGACCGTCAGACTGAATGACTCCACTCCGGTGAATCTCTCGCTCGACGCCGGCGGTGCCATGGTCCGGCTGGATCTGGCCAGTCTCGTCCTGCAGAAACTCAAGGTCTCCACCGGAGCGGCCGATGTTGACCTCGTCTTGGGAGCCAAATCACCCAGGGTCGACTGCACCATCGAGTGTGGGGCCGCGTCCATCGATATGACCATCCCGGCTACAGCCGGGCTGCGGCTGACACGCGATATCGCTCTGTCGTCGCTCTCGACCGGCGGCATTGAACTTGTCAAGCGCGGCGACTGCCGGGAGACGCCCGATTTCGAAACCAAGCCCGTGCAGATCATCATGGAAATCGAAGCCGGCGTATCTTCGCTGCGGATTCATCAATCCACCGAATCCGCTCCGAGTGGTTCAACCTAGAACGACCCGGGCCGCCGACAAAGAATGAGCGCCCCGCCAGCCAGCGGGGCGTTTTCGCTTGAACAAGCGCTGGGTGAGGCTTCATCTTTGCTCCATGACCAGTGTGCCCACACGCCGGATCCATGCCCATTCCTGGCAACGGATCGCGCTCTTCCTCGCACTGACGATTGCCCTCTCGCCGCTTGGCTGCCGCAACAAGGTTGAATCCGGCATGAAGCGGCTGGAAGGCACCGGCATCCTGCGCGTCGGGACCGATGCCACGTACCCCCCATTCGAATCAATCGACACCGAGACAGGGAAAGTCGCAGGCTTTGATATCGATCTGGTGACAGAGATCTGCCGCGAGTTGCGCTGTGCCCCGGAGTTCATCGTGACGCCGTTCGATGGCATCGTCGCCGGCCTGAGCACCGGCAAGTACGACTTGATTGCGTCCTCCTTCACGATCACCCCGGAGCGCGCCCGCGAAGTGGTATTCACCGACCCTTACTACGACGCGGGGCAGGCTCTGGCCGTTCCCCTGCGTGATTCCAGCATCAAGAGCCCTGAGAGTCTCACGGGAAAGTCCGTCGGAGTCCAGTTGGGCACCACCGGGGAGCGCCGGGCCCGTGAAATCCCGGGTATCAAAGTGGTCAGCTTCGACAACATCGGCGCGGCGTTCATCGACATGGAGAATGGCCGCCTCGATGCCGTGATTAATGATCTTCCCACTACCGAGATGATTATCCGCCAGCGTCGCTCGGCGAAGATCGTAGGTCCCACGCTCACGGCCGAGCGATATGGTTTCGCCGTTCGTCTGCACGACAAGGAACTCCTGGAAGCAGTAAACCTGGCGCTCAAGACAATCCAAGCTGACGGACGCTTCCAGACGATCCACGACCGCTGGTTCGGCGCGGGAGGATGAAACAGCCCCGCCCAGATTCCTCAGTCCAGAGCTTGACCAGAATCGTTGAGCGCCTGCTTTGGGGCGCCGTTCATGGTGCACCATCCGTACTTTTACGCCGACCTGCTCAAACGCAAGATCACGCGCCACAATGTCCACTGTTGGCTGGTCAACACCGGCTGGACCGGCGGCCCATACGGGGTCGGCAAACGGATCAGCATCAAGCACACGCGCGCGCTACTCGACGCGGTTCTCGAAGGAAAACTGGAGAAAGTGGAGTACTACCAGGACCCGGTCTTTGGCTTCTCCGTGCCGAAGACTTGTCCCGAGGTCCCCGATCCGGTCCTGCGCCCCGAGAGTTCGTGGTCTGACAAGGCCTCGTACCACCAGAAATATCGCGACCTGGCCCTGCGCTTCATCGACAACTTCAAACAGTTCAAGGACGGCTGCCCAGTGGAGATTGTCGCGAGCGGGCCGAGGGTGTAGGCGGGGATAGAGCTCTCCGAAGAATCACGGACTGCAGTCCGTGGCACACACATTTCGACGGTGCGGTCAGCACATCGTGTGCCCCTGAGCTTGGTCAGGGAGTCCTGGCTTGAGGTTGTCATGGGCACCCGGCACCCGCCGTCAAGCCCTAATGAACCCTTTAACTGCCTCCGTTCGCTCCTCCCGCAGCGCCGATTCCATGCGAGCCTTGGCGAGTGCGATACCGTTGGCTGCAACATCGCGAACCCGGACATCGCTGTCCGTAAGCATCGGCGTAAACGCGCTCACCCATTCCGCCCACATGGCAGACTCCGGGCCTGACCACGAGGCAACGCCACCGTAGGCAGCCCCGGCGACTTCCATCGCCTCATGGCCGGACTCGAGTGCCGCTAGCGCCATTTCTCGCCATTCGGCATCGGGCAAGAAGGCGAGTGGTCCCAAGTGGATCCCGCGAAGGTCCTTATCAGCGAGGAGCACCCGATACAAGACTACGCTCTTGGCCACCAAGATTTTCGCTATGTCCCTAGCCCAGAATGCCTGGGGTAGTACTGATAAGAGTTTCCGTCGCTGAGTTTCCGTCAAGACGGAAGCAGCCACTTCCACATGATCATCGCATCGGAAGTAGTACTCCTCATCCCGCGATTCGATGCGCCGCTTTAGCCATCGAAATGCTAGGAGCGAGTCCTTCCGAAAGAAATCACTGAGACTGTAATGATCATCGACGCACCTAACCACTGCATTGCGCCAGAGAGAACGAAGGGACTTTCTCGCTGATCCTACAGGATCGCTATGCCATTCACCGCTGGCGGCCGCCGCGACAATCGCGTGGTCATCGTGACGCAATAAGCGGCGAAGATACGGCTCAGGAACTTCACCTCGCACGCAGGCACTCTCGAGTATCGATGAGAAGCCCTCGAGCTTACCCAAGACCTCGTCAACCAAGTCCTTGGGGGAGGTAGTGGTGGTCAGAACAACAAGGATGACCGCCCACTGCAGAATCTCGTTGTCGAGGCAGCTTCGCGCGAAAGACGCCCATTCAGGACTCGAGCGATCCCTTGCGGCGCGCAGAAATGGGTAGACACATTCACCCGGCAACATTGATGCAGCGAATGCGCGTCCCCACAAGACAGGATCATCAACAGATTCCGCCAGATAGCCGCAGAATCTGGGCGTCCAACGTGGCCACTTTATCCCAGCACGTTGCGCTTCGCGCTCGAATCGAGCCAACATATGCGCAACGTCCGCCGGGTCACGGAGTGCAGTTGCCATGCAGAGTCTCTGCACATCTGAGTCCTGGCGCTCTTCCGCGGCACGCCAGTCGGTGTAATCGCGCGCTGGAAAGAGGACCGCAAACTCGGGATCCAGATCGACAGCAACCTCAATTCCCAGTCTTCTCGAGACCTCGGCCATTCTGCTTCTCACGCCAACCGGAAGGTGAGGAAAACTTGCCAATTCGATGATAATTTCCTTCCCGTACGATAGGATGAGATCGTGGATCTCACGAGGCATCCCTTGATTGCCTCTTCCAGGGTAAACCCACTGTTCGAGGCCCAAGAGTATTGGGTCCCAATCCTGCACCTCGTGCGCACGTAGAAATACAAGAACTTCCGGCCACACGTTCTGACGAATGGCCGTCAACTTATCCCGCGAAAGAACGCCCCCGCGTAGTGTGAAAGAAAATCCGGAACCCGGATCTGACTCAACATACTCAAATCCCGTTTCCAGCGCCAAACCAACCGCCCGCAGTCCAGTCTTCTGGTCACCGCCACTCTCGATCCATCCTATTGCCGCTTTCGCAAGCGAAAGTCGGCGTTCATCCGGGGCCGGGGGGTAAGAATGCGGTTCTTTGACCCAAGACTCGATCTTTCTTAGTGGGTGGTCAGTATGTGCGTTCGTCGGTCGATCATCTGCTGCAGCCTGCGATAGAAGCTTGGGTATCGCCGCCTCGGGGCACCAGCGCAGCGCAGCGGGAGCTATTGCGTTTAATCTCTGCGGATGGCTAGCGAGGACCCATTCGGTTTGTGCCTTTCCGAGGTGGGCGTACGATTGCCATGACTCTTCTGATCTGCATCTAACCAGGAAACTTTCGATCATTGCCGATGAAACGTGTGCACCGCGGCCAGCAGCGCCGATCAAAGTCTGAACCATTTGGTCATGGTCTGGCGCCGCGAGCAACGATTGGCATGGTATGCTCACGGTCCCGGAGAAGAACACTTCCCGTATCAGCGCGGACCGCAGAGGCGCTGGATGAACGGCGTATCGATAATCTCGAACCTGCTCGAGCACCCCGCAATGTGTACACAACTTGAGTGCGTCATAAAGCCTGGGCATGTCAATGCCCCAGTATTGCACCACAGCCTCGGCATCCATGCCCGCACTACCTCCGCAGGAAAACGCGGCCAGGATCGCGAGCTTGCTTCTCTCGGATTGTCCCAAAACACGCGTGATCTCGTGCACAAGCTCTTCGCCCGAGACGATTCTCTGAATCCCGCGCCGTAGACATGCGCGGCACAAAGTGACTGCCAATCCGGGCTTGCCATCGGCCTGTGTCACCAATTCACGGATTAGAGCGTTGGGCCCAGCTATTCCCAGAGCCTTGACTACCTCAACCATCTGATCCCGCGTGAGCGGTTCCAATTGCAGATATTGGGACGGCTCGAGATCAAGTAGGGATACCAAGGAATCGCAATCGGCAGGCCAGCAGTCAGCTGCGATCCGGAAAGCTGCTTCAAGCTCCTGCCGAAGATGAGCGACCTTGCGCAACAACTCAATGTTCAAATGTGCATCGTCAATGAGAATAACCTCGGGCTGCAGGTCGCGCACAGCATCCGCAATCATCCTCATATCATCCGAGACCAAGAAAAGACCGCGGTCTGCCTTAACCAGAGTCCGGAGTACAGAGGTCTTCCCCATCCCGGGCTGGCCGGACAGGAGTAAGTCGCCCTGGGCGTTGGTCAGCCACGCGCAGACTTCGTCTCGCCCAATCAGGGGGCCATCAGTCTGGAAACGGGAAGTCGACGGTAGTGCAGAGAGGGCCGTCGGAGCGCCAGTGATCCCGAGAAGCTCGAGCCGCCATTCGGCATTGCGGTAGAGGCGGTCAGCAAACGCCGCTCCGTCATAGATCTGAACCAGCGTGAACCCGAGCTCCGACGCGGCGGACTCTAATGTCTGCCTTTGGCCCGCGTTTAGCACGCGTGGAGTCGCGAAGATCGCAAGGAGTCGGGCACCGACGGTCTTCCTATAGCTCTCCAAGCTAGTTCTAAGATTCCGGACCAAATCCTCGGCAGTCGTACTGATCAATGGGTACGGTTGTCCTTGTCCATCCGCCACGGCGCCGTCCATGCCGGAGTCTCTTCCTCCGCGAATTGGAACGACGTTTCTCTCAAGCGAGAGTAATGCAGCCGCGCACCGTTCGAACAGTTCGGGGTCTAATCTGCCCGCTAGTCCAGCGACGATCTTCTGGTATAGAGGATCTCGAGTCATGCCAAGGAAATGTATGTCAAAGGCAGAGGGGTATGCAAACGTCGATCATCCGCTGCCAGGTGCCGGGTGCCCCACCGCTTGCGGTGGGTAAGTCACAATTGGGAATCACAGGCGGTACACGCTATTCCATCTGTCCCACGGCAAGCCGTGGGGCACCGAGTTGGTACGGACCGGCAACATAGGTAACAGTTTGATCCGGGGACATGGGTACACTCTCGAATACGGCACGAGCCGGGCGCCGCGCCCCGCCGCGGCGGGCGGTGGGCAACGTGGTGCGGGGCTGACAGACTTGACTTGATGAACCATTCGAACGATCCCAAGGCAAGCCTTGGGGCACCCGAACCCTCTGGCGCGTAGAGGCGGCTCTTAGCCGCCTGCGACGCTGAAGCGTCGCCTACGCGGGTTGCTGTTGCTGCCCGACCATCCCGAGGCAGGCCCTGGAGCACCCCGGGGACAGCCGAAACAATCCGCCGCACAAGCCGTAAGAGGATCAATTGATCAATAGTGAGGTGGACATGGACGAAATCAAACGAAACGCGCGAATCGCAGGCCTGCTGTACCTTCTGATCGCTATTGCCGGCCCGTTCAATCTCATCTATGTACCCGGCAAGCTCCTCGTGCGCGGTGATGCGATCCAGACTGTCGGCAACATCCTCGCGCATCAATCGCTGTACCGGATCGATCTGGCCGTCGGCCTGGTTTCGAACATCATCTTTCTATTCGTCGCGCTCGCTTTGTACCGTCTATTCAAAGAAGTGAACCAACCCCTGGCAGCGGTCATGGCCGTTTTGGTGATGGTCCAGATTCCGCAGGGGTATGTGACTCAGTTGCTCCAGTTCGGCACGCTCGAGCTGGCGCGCGGGGCCGATTACCTGTCGGTGTTGGACACAACCCAGCGGAACGGCCTGGCCATGCTATGCCTGAATCTCAGTTACAAAGCGTCAGTCTTTTCCGAGATCTTCTGGGGGATCTGGCTGTTTCCGCTCGGAGTGCTCGTGATCCGGTCGGGCTTCATCCCGCGTTTTCTGGGCTTTTGGCTGTTGGCCAATGGCGCCGCCTATGTGGCGCTGAGCCTTGTTGGTCTCTTGCTGCCGCAGATGGCAGATCTGCTCAACAAGATCCTATTCCCTGTCCTGTTCGGCGAACTCGCGTTCTTGCTGTGGCTCCTGGTCGTGGGCGCAAAGCCCCGCTTGGCGGCCAAGACGGCGTAGCCGGACAGCGATCCCATATGCAAGCCCTGACCGGGGGTCAGGGCCACAAAACACGAACACCAATTGAGGATGCGATTAGCCAACAGAAAGGCCCCGCCTGGTAGCGGAGCCTTGAAGCAATCTCTTACGATGCGTCGGGGATGAACACCTCGAGTTCAAATCCCGACCGTCAGCGCCGCATCAGGTAGAACACGTAGCCGTAGAAATTGGAGTACTTGCGATAAAGATCGATCTCCGTCTGGACCGACTCGACCACAGCCAGCTTCTCCGGATCCGAGGCATACCTCTCTCGAAATGACCGGAGGCGGTCTTCGAGCGGGAGGTAGTACGGTTCCCACCAGGCCGATTCCGGCAGCGTGAAGTGCCCGATGACCTCGTAGCCGAATGACTTGATCGCGGCCAGGTTGGCATCGACGTCGGCGATGGCGGGGTAGACACCGGCGAAGAACTGCCGACATTCGGCCGGTGCATCGGGCCGCAGCCAGCAGAGTTCGCTGACCGCCATTGACCCGCCCGGCGCCAAAAGCGCGTGACATGCCTTGAGCCCCTCGTTGAAGCCCATGATGTTCAAAGCACCCTCCGACCAGATCAGGTCAAAGGACGCATCGTCCATCCCCAGAGCGCACATGTCTTTGAGGCAGGGCTGGATTCGCTCTGAGACGCCCGCTGCTTGGGCCCGCCCTCTGTGCCAATAAAAGTGAGACAGAATTTGAGGGAGGACGTGAGGGTGGTTGGAGGACCGGTGGATGAGTGGAAACGGGATCAAGGAGTTGGAGAGGGCAGCGGC
>Ga0315273_10009054_pt1 | contig 12594 bp, 16 predicted proteins | sample YL17G02_0_MG_FD_205753 | JGI IMG/M metagenome (GOLD analysis project Ga0315273, IMG submission 205753) | Sediment microbial communities from Yellowstone Lake, YNP, Wyoming, USA - YL17G02_0 | ecosystem: Environmental > Aquatic > Freshwater > Lake > Sediment | place: USA: Wyoming | collected... | reverse complement strand
TGATGGGTCAACGAAAACCTACTTCTTAAGAGTCAATCCGGAGTGTCGCACGGCGCTGGAAGCGGTTTCCTGGACGTTTGATCAGAAACCATCAGACTATGTTTTGGTGGCGCAGTCGTGAGCGACGCGAAGATGCAACGTTTTCGACCCTGCTTGCTCCACAAACGTTTCCTCCGGCAAGTGACCGAGCAGACCCCGGTGTCTGCGAAGCCCAAGAACAGGAGCTCTGTATCCGACACATGCTGACAATCCTCCTAGCAGCACTCATCCTGACCGCAACCGCATACGCAGCCACACCAGCGGAGAAGATCGCCCGCACGATCACGAAAACCTGGACGTGCCAGGACGCCATCGGCGTTCCGCGCACAAGCGCACGGAACATATGGGCGAAGCACTCGCCCGGCTACCGCCGCTACCAGCTACGAGTGTGGCAAGCACGGCTCGAAGCATGCAGGCAGCAGAACTGGCAAGCATGGCTGCCCGACAAATGGCGGCGAATAGGTGTTTGTGAGACAGGGCTGAATTGGCGACACCAGAACTCGTCATATGAAGGCTCGTTCGGATTTGCCACCTCGAGCTGGGATTCGTTCAAGCCCGCCGGCTACCCCGACCACGCCAGCCAAGCAACGCCGTGGCAGCAGTACATGGTGGCGCTGAACATCTACGCCCGCTACGGGTTCAGCGGCTGGGGATGCCGAAACGCATGACCACCTGGATCGCGGGCATCGACTACAGCACCCACGCCATCGACACCGTCTACGTCGACGAGGAAGCCCAACAGCCACCACGCTGGGATCGCTACATCCTCGAAGGCCAAGACGCATGGGAACGCACCCGCAAAATGAGACACTGGAACCTCCAGCTCGCAGACACCGTCCTAGCAGTCGGGCTCGAGCAGCCACGCGGACACGGAGCAGGACACCTGTACCGGGTGCAGGGCGCCATCCTGTGCCGGCTACCCGCCACGATGTTGGTGCAACCGTGGTTGCCGAACGAATGGCGCAAACGGTGCGGACTGAAAGGCAACGCGAAGAAAGACGACTCCGTTGCGGAGTCCAAGCAGCTGCTCCCCCACGGCTTTGACGAATGGCCCGTCGACGCCCACGAAGCCCACCTGATCGCTATCGCCACTAGGGCCGCACTCGAGCAGACAGCCGCATGACCGCATACGCCGTAGACCACGAAGCACTAGCCGAAGCAATCGGCGCCCTCTCAGACCTACCAATTGCAGAACGCATTGAAGCGATCAACCATCTGCGCCTCGCGATTCACGCTATCAGCCCCTTCAACACCGAACCCGTCGACTGTGTCCAATGGATACCCGCAGAAAAGGTCGTGGCGAATGACTACAACCCGAACACTGTCGCACCACCAGAAATGCGGCTGCTCGAGCTGTCGATTCAACAGGATGGCTACACTCAGCCGATCGTCGGCTGGCAACGCGACGAAGACACCTACGAAGTCGTTGACGGCTTCCACCGCCACCGCGTCGGACAGGAAAGCTTCGAAGTAGCAGCACGCATCCACGGCTACCTACCCGTTGCCATCATTAAGTCGGACGAAGAGGCACGCTCCGACCGGATGGCGTCAACGATCCGCCACAACCGAGCTCGAGGCAAGCACGGCGTCACCGCCATGAGCGACATCGTCGTGGAGTTGAAACGTCGCAACTGGACAGACCAGAAGATCGCGACCGAGCTCGGCATGGATCAGGACGAGATCCTTCGGTTGTGTCAAATCACCGGATTGGCTGACCTGTTCGAGGACGAACAATTCTCACGAGCTTGGGACGTCCAAGGATCAATAAGCGAAGACGATTTCGTTCCGCTTACCGACAACGTCGACGAATACGAGCAGGAGATATTCGAAACGCGGGTCGCGAACGTGTCGGACGAAACCCGGATCTTCCACACTCACGACACCTGGGAATGTTTCCACGCCGGCTTCTACGAGAACACCAAGCCCGGAGTAACTCGAGCACAAGGGGAGGAAACGTACCGGGCGTTCCTCGCTCACGACCTGAGGTTCGAGGAGTCGCTGGCGCACGTCATCAAGCACTGGAAGAACTCGTGCGAACACTATTTGACGAACATCGCGATGAACCGAATCGCATGGCTAGGACAAGCAGCCGCCTGCAACGCAACCGGACTACCCGCTTCCTACCGAGGAGGATTCAACCTCCTTAACGAGCACCAACAGAACCACGCCAACGAAATCGCGTTGAAGTACCTCAACCGATGGCTGACCGCCAACGGACGGCCCGAAGTGACGATGGAAGAAGCCTACTCCTACGACCGCCAGTCAGACATCTACTGATGCCGAAGGTCTACCTCGAAACAGACGTACTGGCCGCTGCGCGGGAACGCATATCCCTAGCTTTCGACAACTGCCCGAGAGCCTACGTTGCGTTCTCCGGAGGCAAGGACTCGAGCGTCCTCATGCACCTCGTGATGGAAGAAGCCGTCCGACGCAACCGCAAGGTAGGCGTCATGTTCATCGACTTCGAAGCCCAGTACGCCGAAACGATCCGCCACGTCCAAGAGATGTTCGACCTGTACGCCGACAACATCGACCCCCACTGGATCTGCATGCCCATCTCACTTCGCAACGCCGTCACGAACTACCAGCCGCAATGGCTCACCTGGGACGAAAGCAAACGCGACCTATGGATACGTGACAAACCCCCAACCCACACAACCGAACACGACTACCCGTTCGCGACCGCCGGCATGGAATTCGAAGAGTTCATCACTGTGTTCGGAGAGTGGTACGCGCAAGGCGAACGCACAGCAGGCTTCATCGGCATCCGAGCTCAAGAGAGCCTGCACCGCTACTGCGCCATCGCTACCTGGGAGAAACGGAACCGCACGCTAAACGGATGGCGGTGGACAACCAAGATCAGCCGCAACACCTACAACGTCTACCCCATTTACGACTGGCTAACCGAAGACATCTGGAAATACCACGGCAAACACCCGCATCTGCCGCACAACCAGATTTACGATCGAATGAACCAAGCCGGCGTGCCTTTGTCGCAACAACGATTGTGCCAACCCTACGGCGACGACCAGAAAAAGGGCTTGTGGCTTTATCACATCCTCGAGCCTCAAACGTGGTTCAAGCTCGTCGCCAGGGTCAACGGAGCCAACAGCGGAAGCCTCTACATCGGAGAACAAGGAAACATGACCGGGTACAACAAGATCACGAAACCGGAAGGACACACTTGGCAGTCGTTCTGCAATCTGCTGTTGCAGACGATGCCGCCGGCCACCCGCGACCACTACACAATCCGTTTCAAGAAATTCATTTACGGGTGGAACCAACGCGGTTACAACGTCATTCCCGAAGAAGCACCGCTAGTGCTAGAGGCAAAACAGTGGGCTCCATCGTGGAGACGAATGTGCAAGGTGTTGCTCCGCAACGACTACTGGTGTAAGGGGCTCGGGCAAACGCAACCTAAGTCTGAGGCGTGGCTGAAATACAAGGCGATCCAGGCGTCCAACCGATCGCGCAACCTCGACGAGCCTGTAGAGGAAACGTTGCAGCTCTCGATTGAGGTAGCAGCATGACCGAAGACCTTGTTGGCTACGGCAAACCCATGTACGGAGAACGGCTGTTCGACCCCGCCACCGTGGAACCGAAGCAATGCTCAACGTGCGGCACCACCCGCAAAAACCTGTGCAAATGGGCTGCCGACCGCCACCACTACGGCATCGACGACAAACAACCACGCACCTGCCTGCTCCGCGAGGCTGCATGACCGTGACCGACACCTCCCGCGACGAGCTCCTCGAGACGTATGGCCGCTGGTTCGGGGAAGAACGGTTCGCAATCGCGTTCACATCCTCAACCGAAGGAGAAGACGCGAAACGAGTAACCACCCAGGGATGGGACAAGACGGCGCCGCTCGCGTCCGCCGACTTCGGAGCCTCCTATGTGCGCGAACGCGGAAAAACGAAGAACCCTGTCATCGTGCTGCGCCCCTCGAACCTCATCGTGCTCGAGTGCGACACCGAAGACGACCTCCTGCGCATCGAAGACCTAGAGCTCCCGCTCACCATCACCGTCCGCTCGAGCAAACCGTACAAGCGCCACTACTACTTCCGGCCCCCAGCAGAACTCGACCAGCTCCCCTATGTCGCATTCCGCTTCGAATCAGGGAAACTGAACGCCGACTCGGGACGCTACTTCCTCGCACCCCCATCGATCCATCCGTCAGGCGCCATCTACGCGTTCCTCCCAGACCGAGGACCAGACGAAGCCGACATAGCGGAGCTCCCCCCAGACACCTACCTCGAGCTCGCCAGACACGCAAAGCGTGAGATAGACGAGATGACAGCTCGTATCCACGTTGACCCGGGCGCGAAAGTCCAAGCCGGACAACGCGCCGACCGGATCTTCCGATACGCCTCCATGCTCCGACGCTGGGGACTCACCCGCCAGCAGATCCTCGAGCAAGCCCTGCAGTGGAACGAGGATCGGTGCGACCCGCCCATAGAACGCCGGCGCGTCGAAATGCAAGTAGACGGCGCCATGAAAATGGACGGCGACCAGGAGATCGCGCACGCCCTCGAGCACCCGCTCCCCGACGACGACCACAACCCCCTCCTCGACATCGACGTCACCTCAGACGAGAACGTCGACTCGTGGGCTCCCATCAACCTCGCCCAGCTCGAAACACGACCGCCGATCCGACCCACCCTCGGGCAAGCAGGCATCGCGTACCCCGGGAAACGGCACGTCTTCAGCGGCCCGCAAGAATCAGCGAAAACACTCGCCGCCTACGCCGTCGGTCTCGAAGTCATCCGCGGCGGCCAACCCATCGTCGTCATCGACTTCGAGATGGGAAAGTGGGACGCCCGCGACAGGTTGCGCGAACTCGGCGCCACCAACGACGACCTGGCGCTCCTCCACTACGTCGAGCCCGAAGAGCAGGCAACCCTCAGCCACATCGCACGCCTGATCGCACTACGAGCAGCGCTCGTCATCATCGACGCAGCAGCCGGCGCCTACGACATCCAAGGCCTCGACGACAACAAACGCCAAGACGTCGAACGGTTCACCCGCATCTACGTCCGCGACTTCTGGCGCAACGGCATAGCAACCATCGTCCTCGACCACGTCGTCAAGAACACCGAGACCCGAGGCAAATACGCAATCGGCAGCGAACGCAAAGTCGGAGGCGCAGACGTCCACCTCGGCTTCGAAGTCATCACCCCCATCAAACGCGGCACCAGCGGCATCTACAAGATCACCACCCACAAAGACCGCGGCGGCTTCCTCGAACGCGGACGCCTCGCAGACCTCCACCTCCACAGCGCACCCGACACCCACCAGATCACCTGGGAGTTCAAAGCCGCCGAGCACCTCCCCGAAGGCGAAACGTTCCGGCCGACCGCGCTCATGGAGAAGGTCAGCCGATACCTCGAAACCCACACCGAACCAGTCAGTCGAAACAACGTCGAGACGACCATTAAGGGGAAGCGTGCCGAGTTCATCCGAAAGGCCCTCGACGCACTCGTAAACGAACGATTCGTCACCCAATCAACGGGCGCTCACAACTCGAAACTCGTCTCGTCAGAGCGACCATACAGGCAGGCAGAAGACCCCAAATCAGACAGTTCGTCCAGTTCGTCCCACCTCGTCCCCAGTTCGTCCGACGAGGAGTCCACTACCTCGTCCAGTTCGTCCCCCTCTACAGAGGGGAACGGACGAGGTGGCTGGGACGGGACGAACCCAGCTCGTCCGAAACTCGACGCTCAAGACCAGGCGTTCATCGACCAGCTCGAGATCGACCGCCTCGAGCAAGTGGCCCGAGACCTCGGCCTCGACGGAGACGACGGATGAAGTGGACGATCGTGCTGACCGGAATCGAATGCGATGTGGCGACGATCATGACGCTCCGCTCCAAACTGATGTCGGTAGCCACAATCCCGAACGACGGCACGATGACGATGCAAAGCTGGCTGTTCGACGACTACTGGCGGGTGCCGGCACCGTTCTCGCCCCGCTCATACACGGGCGACTCACGGCTGATCGAGACGGTAACCACATGAGCTCGGTGCTGGTGACGGGAGGCACAGGATCGTTCGGGCAGTCGTTCGTTCGCCACCTCCTCCACGGCGACACCGACCGGATCGTCGTCTTCAGCCGCGACGAACTGAAACAACACCAGATGCGAGCCGACGGGCTCGTCAACGACAGACTCCGCTACTTCGTCGGCGATGTCCGCGACCGCGACCGTTTGCGGCGCGCCATGCACGGCGTCACGACCGTCGTTCACGCGGCAGCGTTGAAACAGGTCGACACATGCGAGTACAACCCGCTCGAGGCCGTGCACACGAACATTGATGGCACCGCGAACGTGATCGACGCAGCACTCGACGCGCAAGTCACACGGGTGCTGATGCTCGGCACCGACAAAGCATGCGACCCGACGAACCTGTACGGCGCCACCAAGCTGGTCGCTGAGAAGCTGATCGTGGACGCGAACGCCTACTCGGGCGACTCGGGCACGATGTTTGCGTCAACCCGGTACGGAAACGTGATCTCATCCCGGGGTTCGGTGCTACCCGTGTTCCAGGCGCAGCACGCGAACGGCGGCGTTCTCACGATCACGGATCCAGACATGACCCGGTTCGTCCTGACGCTCGAGCAGGGCGTCGAGTTCGTCTCCGACTGTTTGAAAATCATGGTGGGCGGCGAAGTGTTCATCCCGAAGCTGCCCGCTGTCACGGTCTCGACGATCGCCGAGTCGGTCTGCTGGCCTCATCCCGCGATGATGAAAGTGGTCGGCAGCCGACCCGGCGAGAAACACCACGAACTGCTGATCTCACAGCATGAATCCGTACGCACGCTGGACAGGGGATGGCATTATTTGGTGCAGCCGCTGGCGTTCCCGCGTGACACATCATGGGACGGGGTTCCGTTGCTGCCCGGTGTCGCATACGGGTCGGACACGGCCGACCGGCTCGACATTGATGGCTTTCGCCGGCTGGCTGGACTTGACGTGGATGTTGCCGCATGAGCGACCACGCCCGCCGCGCCTACAAGGTTGTCGACGCTTTCGAGCAGGAGCTGTGTGACTTCACCGGAGCCCAGTATTGCGTGGCGGTCGACTCGTGCACGAACGCGCTGTTCCTGTCGCTGGTGCTCGAGCTCGTTCCCGGGCAACTGTTGACGCTGCCGCGTCACACCTACGTCGGTGTGTTGCAGGCCGCCCGTAACGCCGGCTACCGAATCCGTTGGACGGACGAGCAGTGGACGGACTCGTACCGGCTGAAACCCACCCGTGTTGTTGACTCGGCCCGCAGGATCGCTTCCGGAATGTACGAACCCGGCACGCTCACCTGCCTGTCATTCCACGCGGCGAAGCAGCTCGCGTTGGGCCGTGGAGGCGCGATCCTAACCGACGACGATGCTGCATACGCATGGTTGTGCAGGGCTCGGGCGGACGGCCGCGCACCAGGCGACACAGGCACCTACGCGACGTTCCCGGGTTTCCACATGTATATGCCACCACCGACCGCGGCGCTGGGATTGTGGATCCTGAGCCGCTGGACATTCGATCCCGCACCGCTACCGGATGATCCCTATCCAGATTTGAGCCTTCTGTGAACCCGCACGAGCAGTTCCCGATCGCGACCGGACCCGTCACCGTCTGCCAGTTGCAGCCGGAGCTCGACCTGGCGCTCGACATGTACCGCCAGCACAATCCAAAACGGGTGTTGGAGATCGGGACGGCGTCGGGCGGCAGCCTCTACCACTGGCTGCAGAACTCGACGCCCGGCACCCGTATCGTCACCGTCGATTTGCCGATCCCCGATTACGAGTCGTCCGAGCATCTGTATCCGGACTGGACACCCGAAGGCGTGACGGTCACGCAGATTCGCGGCAACAGCCACCATGCCGACACGATCGACGCCTGCCGACTGTTCGGGCCGTACGATCTCGTGTTTATTGACGGAGCTCATCCGTATCCGGATGCGCGTCAGGACTACGACAACTACGCGCCGATGTGTGTTCCCGGCGGTCTGGTGATGCTGCACGACATCGCGCTGCGCCGCGACTACGGCGACGGTGTCACTGCCGGCGTCTGGCAGTTATGGCGGGAGCTGCAAGCCGAGGGGTTGTGGACGCGCGAGTTGCGGGCCGACCCGCGCCTGACGGAGTACGGCATCGGAATTGTGAGACCCGGCTGTGTCTGATTGGGAGACGCTGTATCGGGAGCAGCGCCACCAGCTGCGCTGGCCGTCGGAACATGTGATCCGCTTCCTCGCTTCCTCACCGCATGCTGGGAAGGCGTTGGACATCGGTTGCGGCACCGGCCGACACGTCAAGCTGCTGCTCGATTACAGCCATGAGGTTTCGTGTTGCGACACATCGGAGTCGGCTCTCACGCACTGCCGACAGCTGGCCGGGGTTCAGGGTGAGCTGGCATCGATGACCGCTTTGCCGTATCCCGACGAAACGTTCGACACCGCGATCTCATATGGGGTGTTCTACTACGGCGGCATGCTCGACCACGAGAAGGCCGCCGAGGAGCTTTGGCGCGTTTTGAAGCCGGGCGGCCGCGCGTTCGTCAACGCACGCACCAACAGCGACTGGCGCACCCGACACATGCATGCGGGCCGCTTCATGTGCGAGGGAGAACCGGAGCACGAGATGCTGCTGACGTTCCTACGGGAAGCGCAGATCCCGGCCATGTATCGCAAGTTCCGGTTCGTCGATTGGGAGCGGAACATAACGACGAGCCACAGAACACGACGGGGAAACAGCGACTGGCTTATCACGGTGACGAAATGAACATCGGCCAGCATCGGATCGGTGTGGATCCGCCGTATGTGATCGCGGAGATCGGCTCCAACCACGACGGCGACCTCGAAACAGCCCGCCGGCTGATCCGCTTCGCCGCCCAGGCCGGAGCCGACGCCGCCAAATTCCAGTTCTACCGCGGCGACAAGCTCTACCCCGGCCTCGTCACCCCGGGCGCGATCCCCGACAAATGGCTGCCCGCACTCAAAGCCTCCTGCGCGCTCGAGGCCGTCGACTTCATCTGCAGCGTCTTCTGCCAAGAGACGCTCGAAACCTATTTGGCCCACGACCCCGTCGCCGTCAAGATCGCCGCGCCCGAGGCCACTAACGACGAGCTCGTCGCAGCAGCCTGCGCCGCCGGCGTTCCAGTCCTGATCTCAACCGGCGCGATGGACTGGGACAACATCGACGCGCTGCCGATGCTCCACGACGACGTCTGCCTGCTCCATTGCGTCAGCGCCTACCCTGCACCAGCAGAGGAGATGAACCTGTCGGTGATCCCCGTGATCGCGATGCGCTACAACCTCAACGTCGGCCTGTCCGACCACACCCTCCACCCGACCGCCGCTCCCGTCGCCGCAACCGCGCTCGGCGCCACCGTGATCGAGAAACACTTCACGAAAGACCGGTCGCTGCCAGGGCCGGATCATTCGTTCGCGCTCGAACCGATCGAGTTCGCGACGATGGTCGACGCCGTCCGGCAGACGTGGCTGATGCTCGGCGACAGCATCAAGCGCGTCACCGCGTCCGAGGACCCAACGGACAGACGATGATAGCGCTCGTCGCACCCTGCATCACCAACCACGACCGCCACTACATGGCGCAACGCATCCACAACGGCCTCCTCGAAACCGACACCGAAGTCCGCAAGTACGAGGAAGCGTTCGCTGCCGCAGTCGGATGCGCTGGCGCGGTCGCCGTCTGCTCCGGCACCACCGCCATCCAACTCGCCCTCGAACTAATCGAACACCCGACGCCGCTCAACATCCCCACCTACGCCTGCATCGCTATCCGCAACGCCGCACCAGACAACGTCACCTACCTCGACTCGAGCTTCGACGTCCCAACAGCCCAAATGGCGTTACCGCTGTTCGACGGCGACGCAATCGTCCCCGCGATGTTCGGACAACCAACACAAATACCCGTAGAAAACGACAGGGGCGATTCTGACGCGAACATAGTCGAAGACTGGACACTTTCACTAGGAGGCATTCCGAAACTCTCAGAAGGACGCACAGGCGTTTCCTCCACTCACTGGTCGAAGATGATTTCGACCGGTCGCGGCGGCATCCTCTTCAGCAACAACCAAAACACCCTCGCCCAGGCACGCCACCTCGCCTACTACGACACCCACACCGACCACGCACTCAGCGTCGCCATGAGCTCCACCCAAGCCGCGCTCGGAAACAGCCAACTCGACCAACTGCAAGCATTCATCGACCGCCGCCAACAAATCGCCAGCCACTACAGCCAGAGGTTCGCCGCAGCAGGCATCGAATGCCCCAACCCAGACTGCGGCAGCGTGTTCTTCCGCTACCTCATCGGCACAACCAACCCAGCAGACAAAGTCCTCGATCTCGCCGAACAAGGTATCGAAGCAGGACGCGGAGTCAATCCGCTCCTCCACCAACTCGCCGGCCTACCCGACGACGACTACCACGGCGCCATGACCGCCTGGAACACCCTGCTCAGCATCCCCTGCCACCCATCGCTCACCGACCGCCAAGTCACCCTCATCAGCGAACAAGTCCTCCAGACATGCGCACCCTGACCATCGTGCAAGCCAGGATGAACAGCACCCGCCTCCCCGGCAAAGCACTCGTCGACATCAACGGGAAACCCGCGCTCCAACGAGTCATCGAACGCCTCAACAACTGCACCCAAACCGGCCATGTGATCGTCGCAACAAGCATCGACCAAAAAGACGATCCGATTTATGAATGGTGTGGCCAATACGGCGCCGACGTGTTCCGCGGCAGCCTCGACGACGTCCTCGACCGCTACCACAAATGCGCCACCCGGTACGCAGCCGAAACGATCGTCCGCGTCACAGCCGACTGCCCACTCCTCAACCCCGAACTCCTCGACGACACCATCCGCCTACTCCACGCAGAACACGCAGACTACGCCGCCACCAACGGCTACCCCGCCGGCATCGGCCAAGAAGCCTTCACCAACACAGCACTCAAAACAACCTGGCAACACGCCACCAGCCCCTACGACCGAGAACACGTCGTCACCTGGATGCTCGACCACCTCAACACCACCTTCATCGACAACCCCTCAGACCAATGGGAACCAAACGTCACACTCGACACCCAAGAAGACCTCGACCAAATCCGCTGCCTCCTCACATGAGCTTCCGCCAAGCACGCCGCTCCGACACCCGGCAACTCTACGAATGGCGCCTCCAAGACGAAGCCCAACGCTGGTACGAAGGCCGATCCATCACCTACGAAACACACGCCAGATGGGTCGAACAACGCCTCCGCAACCCCCTCGTCCGCATCCTCATCTGGGAAGACGACAACACCCCCACCGGCATGGTTCGGATCGACTCGAACGGCGAGCTCACCTTCCACGCCCGAGACGACGCAACAGCCATCAGGATGCTCAAAGCAACCCGCGTCTACGCCAACGAAAACGGAGGCAGGCTCAAAGCAACCCTCGACACCAGCAACATCCACGCTCGCAAACTCCTGGCTAGAGCAGGCTTCCAGGAATACCAAACAACCTTCCTCGCCTACAAACCATGACCACCATCGCACTCATGCAACCCACCTATTTGCCCTGGTGCGGATACCTCAACATCATCGACCAAGCCGACCAATTCGTCCTCTACGACACCGCCCAATTCAGCCACCAAACATGGCAGCAACGCAACCAAATCCGCGGCCAAGACGGCAACCTCATCTGGCTCACCATCCCCACCAAATCACCATCGTTCCAACCCCTCAACGAAACGCTAATCGCAGGCGACAACTGGCGCCCCAAACACTGGCGCACAATCCGCAACGCCTACTCACACGCACCCTATTGGCCCAACCTCGAACACCTGCTCGAGCCCATCTACAGCCAAACGTGGCAGCACCTCGCTGACCTAAACACAACCCTAATCAGACTGCTCGCCCGCCACCTCGGGATCAGCACCCAGATCACACTCGCGTCCACGATGCCACCCACACGAACAGGCAGAATCGAACAACTAGAAGACATCATCACACACACCCAAGCAACCCACTTCCTCGAGCCAACGGGCGGCACCTACCTGCAACCACGCACCCACATCGGGCAGGCCGAGATCATCTGGCACAACTACACACCAGTCGAATACACGCAAGGCAACCAACCCTGGCTGCCCTACCTCAGCATCATCGACCTGATCGCATGGCACGGCAACGACGCACTCAACGTCATACGACAAGGCTATCGTTCACATAAATGACAGCACGAACAATCTGCTCCCAATGCGGCAACCCACGCCAACGCAACCAACAATGCGAACGCTGCGGACACACACCACGACGCACCCTCAACACCAGCCAACGCGGCTACGGCACACAACACCAACGCACACGCAAACAACTGATCCCATTAGCAATCGGATATGTATGCCCGATCTGCCTAAAGATTATGCGAGCAGACGAACAACTCGACCTCGACCACACCACCCCACTCATCTTCGACGCCTACTCGACAGGCGACCGGATCGTTCATGCCTCATGCAACAGAGGCAGGGGGGGCGGGCTCGCGACGGGTCCGCGACTAGCGCACGCTGAC
>Ga0315273_10009052_pt1 | contig 12596 bp, 10 predicted proteins | sample YL17G02_0_MG_FD_205753 | JGI IMG/M metagenome (GOLD analysis project Ga0315273, IMG submission 205753) | Sediment microbial communities from Yellowstone Lake, YNP, Wyoming, USA - YL17G02_0 | ecosystem: Environmental > Aquatic > Freshwater > Lake > Sediment | place: USA: Wyoming | collected... | reverse complement strand
GCCTCGGCTCAAAGCTTCGCTGGGGGAAATCCATTCTGCCTATCTATCGAACTTGCGTCGATTTTTCTTAACCAAAAAGCATATTCGGTAGAATGCTGAATAGCAAGAGAGACCACATCCTCAAGGAGTTCTCGAAGGCCGATCTCCCTCAGACGTTTTGAATCCCGGGGCTCGCTGGAATGCGGGATTTGCAGATCGGGATGAGACGCACCATCGCGTAGCCTACAGAAGAGCCTCGAGACCGATCCCCTGCAGCGGCGGGTTCCGTTGCGGATCCCCCCGGTTGCGATCAGGGGGATGCCAATCGCCCGGGCCTCTACGATTGAGGCGGCCGTCCCGTTCGTTGACAGGGGGCGAAGAATTTCTGTAACGTTAGTTGGATTTTATGGCGATCAGAAGGTTAGCTCAAGTGGGCAGACTCTACGGGTCCGAAGATCCAGATTGCGCTTAGAACATATCAACTCTTCGACGGGTAACACCGGGATTTGTAACGGAGGCGCGGTATGATGAAAGACGCTTCAAGTCTTTCCGGTTTTCGTAATTTGACGGTCGAGGAGCGTCTCGATCTCCTTGTCCGCAGGGGTGAGTTCAGCGAGCAGGACATTGCGCTGATGACGGCAGCTCAGGAGGCGGTTCGGGTCGCCTCCGCTACGGTAGAAAATGTGATCGGTGTCACGTACATTCCCCTTGGAATCGCCACGAATTTCGTTGTCGACGGGAAGGCCACCCTCGTCCCCATGGCCATTGAGGAACCCTCTGTAATCGCCGCGGCCTCCTTTGGGGCCAAGCTCGCCAGCGATGGCGGCGGGATTTTCACCGAATGTGACGAGTCTGCCATGATCGGTCAGGTCGAGTTGCGGGGTGTCAAGAACATCGAGGAAGCTCGCAACAGGGTGGAGTCGGAAAAGCCCAAGCTTCTCCAGATGATTGATCAAATCCATCCGCGCCTAAAGGCTCGTGGAGGTGGCGCAAGAGACCTGGATTTCCGTCTGTTGGATGCTGAGAGCGGCCATGTGGTTATCCATCTCATTCTGGACTGCCGTGATGCCATGGGAGCGAATCTCATCAACACCGCCTGTGAGGCCATGGCAGGGCCATTGGCCGAGTTGACTGGGGGGACTCCCGGGTTGAAGATCCTTTCCAACCTAGCTGACCGCCGATGCGTGAGCACTCGTGTGCGGATTCCGATCAGCGCCTTCGTCACAAAGAACTTCAGTGCTGAACAGGTTGCGGAAGGGATCGTTGCCGCATCTTTGTTCGCAGAGAGAGACCCCTATCGGGCCACGACGCACAACAAGGGAATCATGAATGGGATCGACGCGGTGATCCTTGCATGTGGAAACGATTGGAGGAGCGTTGAGGCGGGTGCGCATGCCTATGCTGGTCGCGATGGAACCTACAAACCGCTGGCAACGTGGAAAATAGAAGAAGCCAAAGACGGTCGCTTCGTCGTCGGACAGATGAGACTCCCCATGGCCGTCGGAATTGTGGGCGGAGGGGTCACCGTTAACCGGATTGCTCAAGCATGTTTGAAACTGATGAAGGTCGAGAAAGCGACGGACCTGGCTCGGATCGCAGCCGCCGTTGGTTTAGCGCAGAACCTGGCCGCGGTTCGTGCGTTGGCCTCCGAGGGTATCCAAAAGGGGCACATGTCTCTCCACGCCAGGAGCATCGGGCTCACACTGGGTGCCAGGGGAGACGAACTGGGTCACGTGGTCCGTGAGGTTGTGCAGAAGGGTGAGATCACCACTGCGGCTGTGCAAAGTGCGTTGAACGCCCTGCGGGGACCGGATGGAGGTTTGACACGCGCGATTAACAAGGCAGTCGGCTTCACTGTCGATACGCAAGACGCAAGTGGGAAATGGTCGGGATCCTCGAGCCCTCGGATCTTCGAAACTGCGATTGTTGCCGTCGCCTTGGATAGGGGTGGGGATTATGAACGGACCGTCCAGAGGGCGAGACTGTGGCTTCGAAGCCAGTCGGTCCAGAATCATCATCGGGTCGCGGAGGTTTACGAGGAGATGGCATACTCGCTCGCCATGGAGCGGTTTGGTGCGATCGATTTGTCGGATCCTCTGCTCTTCGACCCCATCTACCTTCGAAAGACCGAGATCTTGGCCGCCCTGGCGACATCCAAGGGGCGAAGTCTGAGCTGTCACGTTCCCAAGGACATCCTCCTGAAACAGATCGTTGCCCTGACGGACACGGAGGAGAAAAGGCACGCCCTGAAGCCATGGGCGCTTTCCGATCTTTTGTCAGTGCGTGTTCTGCTCGGAGACCAGCACGCTGTGGAGCTGCTTCCTGCGCTGCAGTGGGAAGACGGATCCATCTGGAACAACCCAGTCTCCACAGCGGTCGCTTACCTGGCCTGCGTGGAATCGAATTATCTGTTAGAGGCAAAACTGGCCGCCTCGTACTTGGCGAAGACTCAGAATCCTGAAGGGTATTGGTCATACGTGAGCTCCGACATCTGGGCCACTACGGCCAACATCCGGGCATTCATTGGCGATATTGAATTCCAGAATCAGTCCATGCCGCAGGCCCTTGGCTATCTTCTCCGCGAGCAAAACGAGGACAGCGGATGGGGTTACACGTCGGGCATCGTATCTGACAACGAATCTACCGCCCATGCACTTCTGGCCTTGAACGACTCCATACGGACGGGTATCGATCAGGGAACCCATGAGCAAATCCGGGGCGCAATGAGCAGAGGGCTAGGTTTTCTGGGGCGGAGTCAGGACGCCCTCGGCCTCTGGACAACCTGGCTATCCGCTGGCGATGCCGTCGTTCCGGAGGTTCTGGGACACATCTTGGAGGCGATATCCTCACTGGGCGCGACTGGGGAGACGAGTGTCAGCCGGGCGATACACTGGATCCAAGAACGTCAGGATATGGACGGAGGCTGGAACGGCGGTCTATGCCGCAATTTCCCATATGTGCAATCCGCCGTGTTGCGAGGCCTGCCGCCTCAGAGCGGGGTGGCCATCAAAGGGAGGGCTGCACTACTTTCGGCTGCGAACAGTGACGGGGCTTGGGGGATCACGTCTGGCACAAGTTCCTGCCCCAGTGCTACGGGACTGGGTATCTTCGAACTCTGCCGTACCGATCCTGAGCGCTACCGCGGTGTGATTCGGCAGGCGGTGTCTTTTCTTCTCGACCGTCAACGGGCCGACGGGAGCTGGGAATGCAAGCCCGAGATGTACGGGCCGAGACCCTTGCTGTTCTATGTGCAGTCCATTTCCCACGCGTTTACAGCGAGCGGGCTCATCATGGCCCGTTCCGTAGGAATCCACCCCTAGCGGATTTTCCTGCTCATCCTCTGAGAGGCGCTCTCGGGCCATGCTGGATCAGCTGGAAAGGGATTCGGAGGGGCAAAGGTCGGGGAAGCCGCACAAGGCGAGTGCCCACGAACGGGATGCATGATCAGTCTCTTGCACATTGCAGACATCCTCGTGCTTTTCCATTCCATTCGGGTTTATGGAAGACGTTGGACGGTCTGCTTTTTCCTTGTAGCATTCTCGGCAGGCCTCACCTCGGAATACGTGGGTGTGCACTACGGCTGGATCTTTTCAAAATTCCACTACCCTTCGAATCGACTGAACCTCTTCGGAACTCTTCCCGTGCTCACTCCCATTGGATGGTGGCTCGTTCTTTACTGCGCTTACAACGTGACCAATCTCATCCTCGGGGACATGAGAAAAACCGCTGAAAACCGATTCCGATACGTGACGGGTGCTTTGATGCCCGCAGCGCTTGACGGGTTGGTTGCCATGAATCTTGACATGCTCCTTGACCCCATCATGGTCTGTCCGGAACGCAGGCGATGGGTCTGGGATACCGTGGGCTCTTACTTTGGCATCCCGTTGCAGAACTTCTTCGGTTGGTTCCTGGTAGCCTTCATGGCGAGTCTGCTCGTGCGGAGCCGCGAGGTTGGAAGAGGCCGCATCCTTTTACTCGGCGATCGGCTTCTTCATTATTTCCCGCTTGGCGTCTATGCGAGTATTTTTCTCTTCCTTGCGACGTTGAGCTATGTCGGAGGCTACCTGGAGTATGTGCTCATTGGGATGGCCTGCATGATGCCGTTCATCCTTTTGGGGCTGCTCAGGGGCCTTGTCGCGTTTCAAGTAAGGCGTGGTTAGACCCGACTCGGTGCCCTTGCACTGAAGGATTCGGGTACAGATCTCTCTGGAGTTGACCGCAAGAGGAGTCGGACCCAATGGAACACGCGAATCAAGCGAGACTGAATACGCTTGAGCAAGGCTTCCTTCAGGTTTGCTTCAAACTTCTACGGGATACCATCGTGGACCGTCTGAAACGAATGGAAGCCAATTCGCTGATCACGAATTTTCTACTTCTGGTTGCCTTTCGATTCGGCTTTGCCCACCTCCTAGCCAGGATGCTGGTAACGTTTGTGCTGAATGTGCTCGTGTATTTCATCAATGACTACATCGACGTGGACATTGACCTCGCGTCGGACAAGAAGGACCGCGCCAAAGCCCTTTACATCAAGAATCACCAGCGAACCGCTTTTGCTCTGATCGTGTGCGTCAGCGCCGGTCTTCTCCTGGCCACCCTGCTATACAGCAAGAGTGTATGCTTCGGGGTTATTGTGGCGCTCTTGATCATCTTCTTGTATACGGACTATTTCAAGAATATGGCCTATTTCGATGTGATCGGGTGTTTCATCTGGGGCGTCGCCATGGCCTGGCCAGCCATCCCGGACTTTTCCTGGCAGGGAATCCAACGGGTCTTGCTCATTGGGATCCTAACGGCATCCTTTGAGGTGATCCAGTGTGTGAAAGACTATGACTTCGACAAGAAATACAATCTGAAGACAACGCCCATCGTCATTGGCATTTCCAACGCTTTCATCCTGGTTCGGACACTGTTCCTCCTGGCCGCGCTCTACACCATGTTTGTTTTGCACGAGGTCGCAGGTGTTTTGCTGCTTGCACCGATCTTGTTCAGCACAGAGCAAAGGATGGAAACGTACTGGATGAAACTCCGAATCCTTTTCGGTATCGTATGGCTCGTTCTCATGGCGCGACTATTTTTGTCCGGTTAAGGCGGTTGAACAAGATTCGAAAGAAGACGAGCACGCCGCTCCGAGGGGGTCGCCTGCCTGAACTGGGACTGTGCGGCCTGGAAGGTGGACTGTCGGGATCGTTTCATCGGATGGAGCCCGGCGGTACGGAAGCGGATCTTCTGGCGCATCATGACCGGCTGGTGAGATTTCTGACCCTGGGGTTTATCTCTTGGGGGATTGCATGTTCCTAATGCTAGGATGCCTCCTGCTCCTTCAGTCCACATTGCTTTACGGGTGGAAATGGACGCTCCGCTTCTTTTCGTTGGGTATGCTTCTCGGTTTCATGTCCGAGTACGCGGGGACGCATTGGGGGTTCGTATTCGGGCATTTCATCGATTCGGGCTGGGAGCAGTTTCTGATATTGGGCGCAGTGCCTCTCGCGACCCCCATTTTATGGGCAATCCTGATCTACACAAGCTATAACATGACGAATCTGGCCTATTTCGGATTTGGCGGATCCAGCAGTCCGAGTGGAAATTGGTTCTTCCGGGTGCTCCTGGTCCTTTGTCTATGTGCAGTGGACGGTTTGATCTGCATGAATTCGGACATGATTTTCGATCCCGTCATGGTTTCTCCACAGAAGCGACTCTGGGTTTGGACACGTGGAGGGCCCTATTTTGATATCCCTATCAGCAACTTCGTGGGATCGTTCCTTGTAGGCTTCATCGCCACATTCTTGGTCCGCATCTGCGAAATCAGAACGGAAGGATTCCGTCTCATTGGGAATCGTGCGGTGCATTATCTCCCCGTGTTGGTGTATCTAATCATCTGCGTGACTCTGTCTGGATCTGCTATCCGGCTGGGGTATCCTCACTACGCCCTCATTGGGGTTGCTTGCATGGCGCCTTTTGTTGCAGTCCTGGCCGTGGCATTCTGGGTGCGCATCTGTCGAACGTAGTTCTGAAGGGAGGCCTGGCCCAGGATATCGAGCTGCCCGCAACTAGGGAGAACACATGAAACTTCCAGATGGGACAAAACCATGGCAATAGAAAACGTGCTGGTTCTTGGGGGGGCCGGATACATCGGCAGTGTTGCTGTCGCCATGCTTCTGGACGAGGGGCACCGAGTTGCGGTCTTCGACTCGCTGGAACGGGGGCATGAACAGGCGATAGACCTGCGTTCTATCTTCTACCGGGGAAATCTGGGAGACCGGGATCGCATCCGAAGCGTATGTAAGGCCTTCGAGCCCACGGTGGCCATGCATTTCTCCGCGTACGCCCTGGTTGGAGAGTCGATGGAAAGGCCGTCCGCATACTTCCAAAACAACTTTTGTTTCGGAATCAACCTGTTGGACGCCCTGGTCGAGGTGAGAACCAGGATGATCGTTTTTTCCTCGACCTGCGCGACTTTCGGGATTCCCAAGAAGCTCCCCATCACCGAAGACAACCTCCAGGCACCGACAAACCCATACGGCGAAAGCAAGCTGATGTTCGAAAGGGCGCTGCTTTGGTATGATCGCCTCAAAGGGTTGAAGCACGTCAGCCTCAGGTACTTCAACGCATCGGGTGCCACGGAGAGCCTGGGCGAGGATCACGACCCTGAAACGCACCTCATCCCCAACGTGCTGAAAGCGGCGCTTGGTCAGAAGCCTTACGTTTCCATCTACGGCACCGACTATCCGACCCCGGACGGAACGTGTATACGCGATTACATTCACATTCGGGATCTCTGTAAGGCACATCTCATGGTCATGCGGCTTTCCGAGAGCAGGCAGTACAACCTGGGAAACGGCTCGGGATACTCGGTTCGGGACGTGGTCGAGACGGCGCGGGTCGTTACAGAACACCCGATTCCAGTTCGGGAGGAGCCAAGGAGGCCTGGGGATCCCCCTGTCCTGGTAGGGTCCTCCGGCCGCATCCAAGCTGAACTGGGCTGGAGGCCGGAATTCCCGCAGCTTGGCGATATCATCCAAAGCGCCTGGGACTGGCACAGAAGGAATCCAAACGGATACAAAGATCCTGCCAGAGCCCGGACTCGGGAATGACAGGATTCAGCGCCTGCGATGGAACGTACCCGGTCGATCAGCACCCAACTCTCCACCCGAGAGTCGGCAACTCCAGTTTGATCGTCGATGGACGCCTCGCATGGATTCATTTCCATGGCCCCGAAGGATTGAATCTCCAACTTCAGGTGCTGGCAAGAGACTCTATTGACGCAAACGACGCAAAATGTTTATATTAGCTTAAACAGAGATTGTACCCTTGGCTGAAACCGACCCTAGTCCGACTCCCCCTCACCAGGGCTCGCTTCATACGGCGATGGGAACGAGAACTTCGACGGTGGCCGGTCCCTACTCGGCTCAGAACGCTCCTGCCGAGGTGCTTCGAGAGAGTTTTTCCAGAAGGAATTATTACCACATCGTTTCGACGGCCGAAATCCTCATTGACTTCGTAACGGTTTTTTCCTCCTTTCTTTTTGCAAGACCCGCCTTCGAAATCCTAGGGCGGGGTCTGTCGGAAGCATTGAACCCTCAACGGTTGAATCAGGTGATCCTTCTTCAGGTGGCAGCTGTCAGCGGCCTGACGGTCTTGGTCTTCTGGATCATGGGCCTCTATACGAAGGACAGTAGCCTCCTGAACATCGACGAGATGCGAAAGCTGTTCCGTTCGGTGATCCTCATCGCCGTCTTGTTTTTCACCGCCTCCTTTTACTTCCGTATTCCTTTTTCACGGTCGCTGATTACCCTGTGGCTGGGATTCATTCTGTTCTTCATGATTATCGAGAAGATGGTCTTCTACAAAATCCATCAGTATCTTCATATCAAGGGATTGAACGTCAAGAATGTTCTAGTCTATGGAGCCGGCGAGATTGGCAGGAAGTTGCATAAGCGGCTCATTACGTTCCCAAAGCTGGGCTATCATCCCGTCGGCTTTGTGGATGATGATTTCGAGTTTTTCTCCAACGAGTTGAAACGAGTAGGCAGAAATGGAAAAGAAGCTTTGCCGTTCCTGGGAACCTTGAAGGAACTGGAACGGCTGGTTGAAGAGTTCAAGGTGGTTGAACTCTTCATCGCGCGGAAGGGTCTGTCTCCAGAAAAGGTTCTTGAGATGACCAACCGGTGCCGGGAGATGCACATTCAGTTCAAGATCATACCCCAGTTATTCGGGTACTTCATCGAGAATCTCACTCTGCAGGACATCGCAGGCATTCCCCTGATCGGGGAGAAGGTTCCTTTGATCCGGAGATTCGATCTCCTCGTAAAACGCACCATGGATATCGTCTTGTCTCTAGCCATCTGCGCCTTTTGCCTGCCGATCTTCGTTCTCATCGCCATCACCATCAAATTCGACTCTTCGGGCCCGGTGATCTTCAGGCAAACCCGTGTCGGGAAAAACGGCAGGGAGTTTATGATCTACAAGTTTCGAACGATGCTCGCCAGTGCGCCCAAGTATGATCACTGTCCACAGGATTCCTCTGATGCGAGGATTACACGAGTCGGGAAGTATCTGAGGAAAACCAGTCTGGACGAATTGCCCCAATTCTTCAATGTGCTCCGCGGGAACATGAGCATTGTCGGACCCAGGCCCGAGATGTCCTTTATTGTTGCGGGATACAATCCTCTGCATAGGAAGCGACTGTGGATGAAACCCGGGATCACCGGACTTTGGCAGATCAGCTCGGATCGAACAGCGGAGATCCTTGAAAACATGGATTATGACTTGTACTATGTGGACAATTTTTCGATCCTCCTCGATGTGGCCATCCTGGTTCGCACCTTGCTGTATGGGCTGATCACCATGAAGACGGCCTGACACGAGCATTCGAGGAACTCATCTCGCACCGTAATTGATCAGTTTCAGAATAGGTGTCCACCTCTCGTTTGTGTGCTTGAAAAGGGTGCACCACCGACAGATGGGGTGTGCGATCGGCTTGCACTTTCTTCTGAACTCTTGATAGGAAGGCCCGTCCCATATCGCAGAAACGTTGTTTTCCCGAACATTCCCGACGACGTAGTCGCTTGGGGAGTAACAGCATGGAAGCACATCGCCGTTCGGTTGAATCACCGTTCGGAACCAGGGTGCAACGCAATACTGGTCAGTCTCCGTATAGCAGTTCTGAACGTTTCTCTCGATCTCCTCCCTTGTCTCGCCGAAGGGCGAGGCATAGAGAAGGCCGGCTTTCTGAAATCTGCGCAGATTCTCGCCCGATAGCACGTCCTTGATGTAGTAGATATCTTCAACGTCCAGCTTGAATTCCTCCGTATTCTTGTAAACCGATCCTTCATTTTCAGAGATGTTCACGGGAACCAGTGAGAACGAGTCAACACCCCATTCCGTTTTCTTTCCAATCAGATCGGGTATGTGCCGACAGTTCTTCTTGTTCAAAACCGCGTTGACATTGATCCAGACATACCGTTTGTGCTTCTTCGACGCTTCGCGTAAGGCCTGAAGCCCCCGGATCGCCCGCTCGAACACACCCTTGCCGCGGAAACTGTCATGAAGCTCTGCATTGTGTCCGTCGATGGAGAAATTGGCCACGCTCAATCCGGATGTGACGAGCTCTTCGGCATTATGTTCCGTGATCGCGATCCCGTTCGTGTTGATGAGCGTCGCCATTCCCTTGCCGTGAGCATATCCAACCAACTCGCAGAGGTCCCGACGAAGCGTAGGTTCGCCTCCGGAGTATGTGATGTTCTGCGTGCCCATCTTCTTGAGATCGTCCAGGACGCGCTTGATCTCCTCCGTGGACATCTCGTCCGTTGAGACGTTTAACCCTACTCCGTGATCCTTTCGATAGGCCTCTGGGTCCCTGTAGACCTTCCAGATGTCACAAAAGATGCACTGAGAATTGCACCTCCAGGTTAGCCTGAAATCACAAGAATGCAGATAGAAACCCAAGTTCCTTCGAATCTTACCTGGAAAAGAGGGAACACGGATCATCTGGCCGTAACGCTTGGCTGCAATACGAGAAAGCATGAAAGCATGTCTTTGCGCTATCACCCGAGATACTCCTCGCTTCGTTGGTTTCAGCAATCGGTATGTTCTTACGCCCGGAGCTCCTGCCTCTCCCTGTTCAGCATGGCCGATCTCACCCGCTATCCCAACCCCTTTTCCTGGATCAAAATCTAGCATATCCATTCGGCAGGTTCAAACGAATACAAACGCAAGTCAGAACGTAACATCTCTGGGAAATCCCATCGCCCTAACCCCGTTTTCAGCGCGGAGAGGGTATTGCTGAGAAAGGAGGGCGAGGTTCGCAGTTCTAAAAGATGAAGGAAAATCCGGGCCTGATGGATCACGAAGGCAGTGGCCTGGCTGAGTAAGGGGAGGTCACTCCTGCGTGTGATGTGTCTTGGATAGCCTCAAGTTCCACTCGATGATCTCACCGATTCTCTCGGTGAGACTCCGCCTGGGAGAGAAGCCGAGGAGCCGCCGGATCTTGGTGATATCTGCAATGGAGTTCCTCAGTTCGCCTGTGTGCCGGATCTGATGGACGGGCTCCATGTCCGGGTGCAGGATTTGAATGAGCAGACGAGCGATCTGCTCGACCGTCGTTCCCTTTCCCGTTCCCACATTCAGGATTTCCCCTCCCAGGTCCGATTGCAGCGCGAGGACGTTTGCTTCCGTAACATCCTCCACGTGGATGAAGTCGCGGCACTGCTTGCCATCTCCGAAGATCATCGGAGGTTCGCCTCGCTGGAGGCCTCGGATGAAGATGGTGATCACGCCTACGTATGGGGTATAGCTCTGGCGGGGTCCGTAGACATTGAAATAGCGGAGGCAAATGCCCTGCATCCCGAAGAGGCTCGACAGCAAAAGGGTGTACTTTTCCGCCGCCAGTTTTGCGATTCCATACGGAGATAATGGCTCGGTGATGTGGGTCTCCGGGATGGGTTCAGGTCGGTCCTTATCGGCGTAGACAGCCATGGAGGAGGCAAAGATGAATTTCTTGATGCCCTTGATGCCGGACCGGTTCAACAACTGAAGGGTGCCCATCAAATTGGTACGGGCATCTTCGAAAAAATGGTTGCTGGAGTCCCGAATGGCCACACGTGCTGCAAGGTGGAAGACGGACTCCACCCCCTCAAGCGCCTTATCGAGAAGCGAGACATCGAGAATATCCCCCTCGAACAACTTGGCTTTCGGGTGCACGTTTTCCCGCTTCCCCACCGACAGGTTGTCGAGCACATGCACCGGGTGTCCTCTACCGACCAGAGCATCCACGAGGTGTGAGCCGATGAACCCGGCTCCCCCCGTCACCAGGACACCACCCACGCTCATGCCGTATCCTCCTCTAGAAGAAGCACCCGCAATCGATCAAGGTTCCTGCGAGAGCGCTGGCTGAGAAAAGTCATTCGTGCCCCATGACCGGCCGCAAGAAGCACGTCAGCAAAACGAAGTCTTTCCTGCAAAAGCACCTTGATCAAAGCCTTCTTCTATCCCCATGACCGGCGTCGGCTTGGTCAGACGATGCCGCTGAAGTAAGCCCTGGCTTTTGAGCGATACAGCAAATGGTCAGGCCGAAGGGAAGATTCGTTTGCCTCAATAGGAGCGACTCGGCACGAAAGATCTTCAACAGAATGGGGTTCATCAGGGGCAGTCCTGTAGACCGGAAATCGGATCGGGGCCTTACGGATATTCCCATCCTGCGAAGTGCGTAAACGAGCACATTCTTGCTATGGCGAAACACCACGCTTAGCGGGAAAAGAAAAGAGTTCAGGTAGGTCATCCGTCGAATATGGAAACCGGCTCGTTCGACGATCTTACGTATTTCCTCGCTCGAATAACGACGATAGTGGTGAGCGGCAACGTCGTGATCGCCCCACATGAAATGGTAAGCGGGCACAGAGAACATGGCCAATCCTCCCGGCGCACAGACCCGGTAAGCTTCCCGAAGCATCGCCTGATCATCTTCTCCATGCTCGAGGACGTCGAAAGCTGTCAGGAGATCGATCCGGCCGGAACGGAACGGCAGGTGATCCATCGGAGCCTGGCAGAGGACATAGGGCTTCCGCTCCCGACAAAAGGAGAGGGCTGTCCGTGAAACATCTACGCCGATGACCTCACCGAACCGGGAAAGGCTGTCCAGCATCACACCTGTCCCGCACCCCATGTCGACCATCCGAAGTCCCGTTTTCAGCTCGGAAGCACCCATGACCAGGGCTTGCTCAAGCAGACGGATGAACAGGATTCTCCGTCCAACGAACCACCAGTGGTACGTCTCCAACTCGAACCATTCCTCATAGACAGCCCTGTCCAAGGTTGCCCTCTTAGACTGCTCCACGAAGTGTGGGCGAAGGTCAATCAGACAGTGTAGATCACTTTACTCTTATGAAGCGCGAGCTTGAAACGAACGTACAACAGGAAGATGAACATGATGCGAACGGTCTGAAAAAAGCTGACCTTGGATTTGCCTCCTTTACGGAACCGGTGGGTGACCGGAACTTCCGCAATGCTGCCACCGCAATAGTGAAGCTTAACCAGTGCCTCGGTTGGAAACGGGAAGCCACGGGCCTCCAGGGTCAAAGAGCGGAGGATTTCTCCACGGTAGATCTTCAGGGCACATTGAG
>Ga0315273_10009050_pt1 | contig 12601 bp, 7 predicted proteins | sample YL17G02_0_MG_FD_205753 | JGI IMG/M metagenome (GOLD analysis project Ga0315273, IMG submission 205753) | Sediment microbial communities from Yellowstone Lake, YNP, Wyoming, USA - YL17G02_0 | ecosystem: Environmental > Aquatic > Freshwater > Lake > Sediment | place: USA: Wyoming | collected... | reverse complement strand
CACCGGCTACGTCAAGATCATCGACGCGATCCGATTGGCGGCTGGCGCCCGGCGCGGTGAGCCGATGCCTCAGATCGACCGTAGCGGCCGCGTCGGCTCTCGGACGGCCAGGTACCAAGGGCACGACCTCGCGCTCGGCGACAAGCCCTACATCAACGACATGAAGGCGCCCGGCATGCTGCATGGAGCCGTTCGTTGGTCCGATCATCCCCGCGCGAGCGTCACGAAGATCGACACGTCGAGGGCAGCGGCATATCCCGGGGTTGTGGCCATCGCCACATGGAAGGACGTGCCGGGCGAGCGCAGGCAGGGGCTTATCGCCAAGGATTGGCGGCAGTTCGTGGCTGAGGGCGAGACCACGAACTACGTGGGCGACGTCATGGCCGTTGTGGCGGCGGAAAGCCGCGCGGCCGCGCGAGAGGCCGCCACTCTCATCGATGTTCAGTACGAGATCCTCGAGCCATTGACCGATCCCTTCGAAGCCCTCGCCGACGGTGCTCCGGAGATCCACGAGAACGGCAACCTGTTCTCGATCTCCGAGGTCAAGCGGGGAGACGTGCATGCGGCGCTAGCGACCGCCGCTCACGTCGCCACCGAGACCTTCCGGACGCAGTTCATCGAGCATGCGTTCCTTGAGCCCGAGTCGGCGTTCGCGATCCCGACCGACGAGGGCGTGCACTGCTTCTCCCAGGGGCAGGGCGTCTGGGAAGACCGAGACCAGATCGCGTCCTTCCTAGGTCTGCCCGACGATCACGTGCGCGTCACCCAAGTCTCCAACGGCGGTGCCTTCGGCGCTAAGGAGGACCTGAACGTCCAGACGCACACATGCCTCTTGGCCCTCATGACGAACCGCCCGGTGCTGCTCACCCTCTCGAGGGCCGAGAGCATCAACTTCCACCCCAAGCGGCATCCGATCACGATGGAGTACACGGTCGGCTGCGACGAAGAGGGCCATCTGGTGGCCGTCAGGAGCCGCATGGTGGGGGACACCGGTGCGTACGCGAGCGTCGGTGACAAGGTTCTCGAACGAGCTGCGGGACACGCGTGCAGCGCTTACCGGGTACCGAACGTGGACATCGAGGCCCGCGCCGTATTCACGAACAACCCCCCGTGCGGGGCGATGCGCGGATTCGGCGCCAACCAATCGAACTTCGGCATCGAGGGCATGATGGACATCCTGGCCGAGAAGGTAGGGATCGACGGATGGGAGATCCGCTGGCGCAACGCGCTGGAGGCCGGTGACACGTTCTCGACCGGCCAGCTCCTAGGCCCCGGCGTGGGTCTCAAGAAGACGCTGCTCGCCGTGAAGGATGCCTATCGAGCCGCGAAGCACGCCGGCGTCGCCTGCGGCGTGAAGAACACGGGCATCGGCAACGGCCTCCCCGAGTACGGGAAGGCGATCCTGCGACCGGGACCCGACGGCGGGGTGACGCTGTTCCACTCATGGACCGAGATGGGCCAGGGCTCGAACACGGCGCTGTTGCAGATCACGTGTGAGGAGCTCGGCCTCACGGCGGACCAGGTGGTTGTGATCGTCGACACGATGCGTGAGCTGGGCACCGGGCAGACGACCGCCTCCCGCGCTACGGTGCTGGGCGGGCGAGCCGTCATCGAGGCAGCGGCGAAGCTCAAGGCCGCGATGAACGGTGGACGCCTGGAAGATCTTGCGGGACAAGAGTTCTATGGCGAGGTGCTTATCGACTGGACACACAAGCCAGGCGAAGGACCCGAGGGTGCGGCCACGCACTTCGCCTACGGCTGGGCGACCCAGGTGGTGATCCTGGACGACGACGGCGCGATCGAGAAGATCGTCGCCGCGCACGACGTCGGCAAGGTCATCAACCCAACCCTCCTGGAAGGACAGGTGGAGGGCGGACTCCACATGGGTCTCGGGCACTCGTTGTCGGAAGAGCTCGTGGTGGAAGGCGGCATCCCGGTGACCCAGACCCTGAAGTCGCTCAACATCATCCCGGCGGCGGGGATGCCGCCGCTCGAGTGCATCTTCGTGGAGGAGCACCAACCAGAGGGGCCGTACGGCGCGAAGGGCGTGGGCGAGATCGCCCTGGTTCCGACTGCCGGCGCCGTCGCCGGAGCGCTTCATGCGTTCGACGGGGTTCGCAGGACACGGCTGCCCATGGCCGACTCCCCCGCAGCCCGCGCGGCCGTGCCGAGACTGGCTTCGGGTCGCGGTGGCGGCGGCGCGAGGGCGTAGGCGGCGGAGCCGGGAGGGGATGATGACCCTCGTGCTCTCCGGAGGGACGGTGGTGTCCTCGCTCGAGCCGCCCGTGATCGAGCGGGCCGACGTCGTCGTCGAGGGGGGCCGCGTTTCGGTGCTGGGGACCGCGACCGATGGCGGGACCAAGCTCGATTGCTCCGGGTGCCTGATCGTGCCGGGCAACGTGTGCGCGCACACCCACCTGTATTCCGCTCTCGCTCGGGGCATGCCGTACTCGCTCGCCCCACCCGAGAACTTCGTTCAGGTCCTCCAGCGCATCTGGTGGCGGTTGGACCGGGCGTTGGACGAGGAGTCGATACGGGCCTCCGCGCTCGTCGGCGGCCTGGAGGCACTGCTCTGCGGAACCACCACGGTGATCGATCACCACGCATCCCCGAACGCCGTCGACGGCTCGCTCGACATCGTCGCGACAGCGCTCGAGGAGCTGGGCATGCGGTCGGTGCTCTGCTACGAGACGAGCGACCGGGACGGCGACGAGATCGCGGCGGCAGGAGTTCGGGAGAACGAGCGGTTCCTCGCGCGGCACCTTCCCCTGGCTCGAGGCATGGTGGGTGCCCACGCGTCCTTCACGCTCTCGCCCGAGACGCTCGACGCGTGCGTGGATGTCTCCGAGCGGACCGGCGCGGGCCTTCACATACATGTCGCCGAGGACGCGAGCGATCAGCAGGACGCGGTCGAGCGCTTCGGCATCAGGGTCGTGCCGAGGCTCGAGAAGGCGGGCGTGCTCCACGACGGCGCCCTGCTCGCCCACTGCGTTCACCTGAACGAAGCGGAGACCGCGTCTGTGCGCGAGTCGGGTGCATCGATCGCGCACAATCCCACGTCCAACATGAACAACTCGGTCGGTCATGCAGCGGTGGCGGCACTGGGCGACCGGGTTGCACTCGGCACCGACGGCATCGGCGCCGACATGTTCGCTGAGGCCAAGGCGGCGTACTTCCGGGCCAGGGACGACGACGTTTCGTTCCCGATCGGCTGGCCGACGTCACGCCTGGCCGAGGGCGCCCGTCTCGTCGGTCGACTCTTCGAGGAGACGACGTTCGGGCGGATCGAGCCAGGGGCCCCCGCGGACCTCGTGGTGCTCGACTCACCGGTGCCTACGCCGATGACGGCCGAGAACCTCTCCGGTCACTGGATATTCGGGCTCGCCTCCCGCGCCGTCCGAGACGTCGTCGTCGCCGGCGAGCTCGTCGTGCGGGAACGACGGCTCGTGAAGGTCGACCAGGACGAGCTCGCCGCGCGAGCGGCTGAGGTCGCCCGACGTCTATGGGATCGATCCGCGACGATCGCCCCCCACGGGTTCGACCCTAAGGGAGGGGGCGCTTCATGAGCGTGACGAGGGACGGAAGGGTGGCGCTGTACCTTCAGGACAAGCACCCGATCCGCGAGGGGATGGAGTATGCGCGCTACGCCGAGGAGCGGGGGTTCGAGGCCGTGTGGCAAGCCGAAAGCCGGCTGGTCCGAGAAGCCACCGTGCCGATGGCCGCGTTCGCCTCGGTGACCGATCGGATCAAGGTCGGCTCGGGTGTGGTCAATAACTGGACGCGCAACGTCGGCCTGCTTGCGGCCACATTCTCGACACTTGACGACCTCGCTCCGGGCAGGATCGTGTTGGGGATCGGCGCCTGGTGGGATCCGCTCGCCGCGAAGGTCGGGATCCAGCGCCGCAAGCCCTTGCTGGCGATGCGCGAGACCGTCGAGGTCGTGCGAAGGCTTCTGGCGATGGAACGCGTGACGTTCCATGGGGAGTTCGTCGACGTCGACGATATCGAGATCGACATCGTTCACGGCGATCGCTCGCCCAAGGATGTGCCTATCTACGTCGGTGCCACCGGCATGAAGATGATGGAGCTCGCCGGCGAGATCGCGGACGGAGTGCTGCTCAACTACATGGTTGGACCTCGATACAACCAGGAGGCCATGCGCGCGCTGGCCGCCGGCGCGACTCGCGCCGGCAGGGACGTGCAGGACATCGACCGTCCCCAACTCGTCGTGTGCTCACTCGACGAGGATCGTGACCTCGCGCTCGATCGAGCGCGCGAGCTACTCACGCAGTACCTGGGCCAGCAGCCGCACATCATGAAGGCGAGCGGGATCGACCCCGCGTTGATCGAAGAGATCGGCAAGGTCCTCACGTGGCCGGCGGGACCGGAGGAGATCCACCGCGCCATGGAACTGGTGCCGGACGAGGCCGTGCAGCTGATCTCTGCCGCTGGGACGCCAGAAGAGTGCAGAGCGAAGGTCCGCGAGTACGTGGAGGCCGGCTGTACCTGCCCGGTCCTGTACCCGGTCGGAGACGATGTGCGCGCGATGATCGACGCCTTCGCCGACGGGAACTTCTGAAAGGGATACCCGATGGATGTGTTGCTCGCCCAGACGCTCGACGAGGCCTTGGAGATGAAGGCCGCCAACCCGGAGGCGCTCCCGATAGCCGGAGGCACCGACGTGATGGTTGAGCTGAACTTCGACCTGCGCCGGCCGGAAGTCATGATCGATATCTGCCGCCTGCCCGAGCTGCGCGCGTGGGGGCGAGAAGACGGCGCGTTCTTCCTCGGGGCGGGCATGACCTACGCGCGGATCATGCGAGAGCTCGCGGACCTCACGCCGCTGGCGCAGGCGTCCCGCACGGTGGGTTCCCCGCAGATCCGGAACCGTGGGACCGTCGGAGGCAATCTCGGCACCGGCTCGCCCGCCGGCGACGCGCTCCCCGTGCTCGCCGCCTACGACGCCGAGATCGTCCTCGCGAGCGCGAGCCGTACGCGAACCCTGCGCTGGGACGAGTTCCACGTCGGCCCGAAGAAGACCGCGCTGGAACCGGAGGAGCTGATCCTCGGCGCCAGGTGGCGATCGGTTCGCGGGCCCGGCTCGTTCTCGAAGATCGGAACGCGGAACGCCATGGTGATCTCGGTCGTCGGGCTTTGTCTGGTGATGGACGAGGACGCGCGCGCGGTTCGCGTCGCTCTCGGATCCGTCGGGCCGACGGTCCTGCGTGCCTCCGACGCTGAGGCGTTCGTGGCCGAGGCGCTCGAACGGTCCGGTACCTGGGACGAGCCGGCGGCAGATCTCGCGGCAGACGCGATGGAGGGCTTCGCCGAACGGGTCGCTGCGGCGGCAAGACCCATCGACGACGTGCGGGGGTCGGCCGCTTATCGCCGGCACGGGTGCTCCGTGCTGGCGCGCCGTGCGCTGGGATGGGCGCTGGCGTCGCGTCGGGAAGGGATCCGAACGTGACCGGGGTGCGGCTGTGCTGATCCGAGCGAAGGTCAACGGCGAGTGGCGGGAGGCCGACGTATGGCCCGGCTCCAACCTCCTGTATGTGTTACGGGAGGAGATGGAGCTCCCCGGTTCGAAGAACGCATGCGAGCAGGGCGAGTGCGGTTCGTGCTCCGTGTGGCTGGATGGCGAGCTGGTGTGCTCGTGCCTCGTCCTGGCGGCGCAGGCGCAGGGAAGGGAGGTTCGAACGGTCGAGGGGCTGGCGGGGACAGACCAGCTCCATCCCGTTCAGCGGGCGTTCGTGGAGGCAGGCGCCGTGCAATGCGGGTTCTGCACGCCGGGCCTGATCGTTGCCGTGACCGACCTGCTCGAACGAGACCCGGCACCGTCTGAGCCCGTCGTCCGGGAGGCGTTGTCGGGCAACCTCTGTCGTTGCACGGGGTACGTGAAGATCCTGGACGCGGTGTGGCTGGCCGCAGAACGGATGCGCGAGGGGGCGAGCTAGGTGGCGAAGATCCTGATCGAGTCATGCGAGGTCGTGGTCACGATGGACGATCCCGGCACCGAGATCGCCGGAGGCTCGATCCTGATCGACGACGGAGTGATCGGATGGGTGGGTCCGGGGGCGCCCCCCGACGCAGAGGGAGCCGAACGCGTGGACGGCCGCGGAACCGTGGCCATCCCTGGCCTGGTCAACACGCACCATCACCTCTATCAGGCGATGACCCGGGCGCGTGCGCTGGACCAAGGGTTGTTCGGCTGGCTCACCGAGCTCTACCCGGTGTGGGCCGGGGTTGACCGGGAGTGGGAACGAGCGGCGTCGCGCGTGGGCCTGGCCGAGCTCGCGCTCTCAGGATGTTCGACGACCACGGACCACCACTACGTCTTCCCCGACGGGGTCGAAGGCCTCCTGGAGGCCGAGATCGATGCGGCGGCCGAGATCGGCGTGCGGTTCCACCCGTGCCGGGGCTCCATGGATCTCGGCCGATCCGCGGGAGGGTTGCCGCCCGACTCGGTCGTACAGGAGACCGACACGATCCTCGCCCAGACCGAGGAGACGGTCCGACGGTTCCACGACCCCACACCGGGCGCCATGCTGCGGATCGCCGTCGCTCCGTGTTCGCCCTTCTCGGCCACCGATCGGTTGATGCGCGAGTCGGCCGAGCTGGCGCGCCGGCTCGGCGTTCGGCTCCATACCCACATCGCCGAGACGACGGACGAGGAGGCCTATTGCCTGGAGACCTTCGGGAAGCGGCCGATCGAGCTGCTCGACGACCAAGGCTGGCTGGGGCCCGATGTCTGGCTGGCCCACTGTGTGCACCTGGACGACCGGGATGTCCGCCGCATCGCGGAGACCGGCTCCGGCGTCGCTTGGTGTCCCACGTCGAACATGCGGATCGGCTCGGGGATCGCTCCCGCCCGGGCGCTCCTTGACGCCGGCGTCGTCGTGGGCCTCGGCGTCGACGGCTCGGCATCGAACGATGTCGGGGACATGCTCGCCGAGGCGCGCCAAGCGTTGTTCTCTGCGCGAGCGGTCGGGGGCGCGGGGGCCATGACCATCCGGGAGGTCCTCCGCGTCGCCACGCGCGGCGGCGCGGCGTGCCTCGGACGAGACGACATCGGATCGCTCGAGCCGGGGAAGCGAGCCGACATCGCCCTCGTAGGGCTGGACGGGCTCGGCTTCGCCGGAGCCGAGGCCGACCCGGTCGCCGCGGTGCTCCTGTGCGCTCCTCGGCGGGCACGCCATCTCCTGGTGGAAGGCAGGCATGTCGTTCGCGACGGCCGCCTGGTCAACGTCGACGAGGACGAGGTCGCGGCCGAGGCTCACGGGTTCGGCCGGCGTCTCGCGGGGAAGAGCTGATGGGATCGACCGTGAGCGACTCGATGGTTCGGGAGCACACTCGGGCTGGTGTTGGGGACGACGTTCCCCGGGTCGACGGAGTCCCGAAGACGAAGGGGACGTTCGCATACGGAAGCGACCTGTGGGCGGACGGGATGCTGTGGGGCCATACGATCCGGAGCCCGCATCCGAACGCCCGGATCCGGTCGATCGACGTGTCGGCCGCGGTGGCGAGCCCTGGGGTCCATGCGGTGCTCACCGCCGACGACGTCCCGGGCAAGAAGACGTACGGCCTCGATTTCGCCGACCAGCCGGTGCTGGCCTGGGATCGGGTGCGGTACGCGGGGGAGCCGGTCGCGATCGTGGCGGCCGAGCATCCCGAGCTCGCTCGGCGAGCGGCGGCCAAACTCGCGGTGGACTACGAGATCCTTCCGGCGGTCACCGACATGGAGGAGGCGCTGAAGTCCGACGCTCCGAAGGTCATGGAGTTCGGCAACGTCTTGCGGCACGTCCGTATCGTCCACGGCGATCCCGACGCGGAGGCCGACGTCTGGGTGGAGGGCTACTACGAGACGGGGATGCAAGATCAGGCGCCCCTGGGGCCGGAGGCCGGCCTGGCGGTGCCCGCGGAGGACGGGGGGATCGACGTCTATGTGGCCACGCAGTGGCTTCACGTCGATCGCCAGCAGATGGCTCCCTGCCTCGGCCTGCCCGTGGAGAAGGTCCGCGTATACCTCGCCGGGGTCGGTGGGGCCTTCGGCTCCCGCGAGGACCTCAGCATGCAGATCCACGCCAGCATGCTCGCCCTGTACACCGGCAGGCCGGTGAAGATGTCGTACGGGCGGACCGAATCGTTCCTCGGCCACGTCCATCGCCATCCCTCGCGCATCTGGATGCGCCACGGAGCCCGAAGAGACGGGACGCTTGTCAACGTCCGGGCTCGGCTGCTGATAGACGGAGGAGCCTACGCCTCGTCGTCCACGGCCGTGATCGGCAACGCCTCGACGTTCGCGTGCGGGCCCTACGAGGTGCCGAACGCGCTCGTCGAGGGGACGGCTGTCTACACGAACAATCCCCCCTGCGGGGCCATGCGGGGGTTCGGCGGCGTCCAGGTCTGCTTCGCCTACGAAGCACAGATGGACAAGCTTGCCGACGCTCTCGCGATGGACCCGGTCGAGCTCCGCCTGAAGAACGCGCTGTCCCCCGGCTCGGTTCTTCCGACCGGTCAGGTCATCGACGGAGTCGCCCCGGTGCGGGAGCTCATCGAGCGGTGCGCGGCCCTCCCGATGCCGCCCGAGCAACCGGCCGTCCCCGCGAAAAGGGATCCCTTCACCGTCCCGGGTGGAGCCCAAAACGTCGGGCATGGTGAAGGCCTGAGGCGCGGCGTCGGCTTCGCGGTGGGGTACAAGAACACTGCCTACAGCGAGGGGTTCGACGACTCGTCGGAGGCCTGGGTCCGGCTCTCGGCCGGGCCAAGCGGAGCGGTCGCCGAGGTCCACAGCGCGGCGGCGGAGGTCGGCCAGGGAGTGCATACCATCCTGACGCAGATCGCCCGTAGCGAGCTCGGCGTGGACGACGTCCTCCTCAACCCCTCCGACACCAGCATCGGCTCGGCGGGGTCAAGCTCGGCCTCCCGGCAGACCATGATGTCGGGAGGCGCGGTACAACTCGCATGCGTCGCGGTACGCGACGCGCTCTTCGAGCGGGTGCGGGCTGAAACGCCGTCTACCGACCCGGCCACAGAGCTCAACCTCGATGCCGGGCATGTGTTCGCCGGTGAGTCTTCGCTAGGTCCGATCGAGGACTACCTGGGCGAGCCGATCGAGGCGACCCGAGTCTTCCATCACCGCCCGACCCAGCCGATGGACGATCGGGGACAGGGGGAGGTCCACGTGTCGTTCGCCTTCGCGGCCGAACGCGCCGTGGTGGAGGTGGACGAGGATCTCGGGCTCGTCCGCGTGATCCAGATCGCAGCGGCTCAGGACGTGGGCAACGCGCTCAACCCGAAGAGCGTGGAAGGGCAGATCGAGGGAGGGACGGCGCAAGGCCTGGGACTCGCGCTCATGGAGGAGCTGCAGGTGGCCGATGGGTTTATCCGCAACGCGTCGTTCACCGATTACCTGATCCCGACGATCCTCGATATGCCCCCGGTGGTCACGGTGCTGGTGCAGGAACCGGAGCCCGGCGTGCCCTACGGCGCGAAGGGCGTCGGTGAGGCGTCGACCATCGTCGCCGCCGCGGCCGTCGCCGCGGCGCTGCGGAACGCGACGGGACGTGAGCTGAACCGGATCCCGGTGAAGCCCGATGACCTGGTAGGGCTTGCGGGACCGCCGACCTCGTCGGGTTCGCCGCCCGCGCCCGACGTCCCCGGACCCAGACCCGTCATCGAGTACTTGGAGCGTGGCTCAGAGCCCGACCCGACATGACAGCTCAGCTACGAGAGGGCGACCGGCGACGAGTACACGATGACGCCTACCCGGTGAGCCTGCTCCTGGGCAGGAACCGGCCCTGCCCAGGCTTCCCGTGGAACTCGCCGTCGCTCACCAGGACCTCGCCGCGCTGCATGACCACCTCGGGCAACCCACGGACGATCCGGCCTTCGTAGGCCGAGTAGTCGACGCGCATGTGGTGGGTGGACGACGAGATCGTTCTCTGCACGCGTGGGTCGAACACCACGATGTCGGCGTCGGACCCCGGCGCGATCGTTCCCTTGCGCGGGTAGAGGCCGAACATCTTGGCCGGTGCCGTGGCGACCAACTCGACGAAGCGATTGAGGTCGATGTGACCAGCCTCGACGCCGCCGTACAGCAACGTGAACCGGTCCTCGACCGAGGGCAGTCCGTTCGGGATCTTGGAGAAGTCGCCCTTGCCAAGATCCTTCTGCCCTTCGTAGTTGAACGGGGCGTGGTCGGTCGACACGACGGATAGGTCGCCCGTGCGCAGGCCCATCCAGAGCTCCTCCTGGTGATCGGCGGTACGGAGCGGCGGTGAGCAGACGTACTTCGCGCCCTCGAACCCAGGCTTCGCCATATCGTCCTGGCTCAGATACAGATACTGGGGACACGTCTCCGCGAACGCGGCCTGACCCCGATCGCGCGCCTCGCGGAGAGAGTTCAGCGCGTCGCGGCTCGACAGGTGGACGATGTAGGCGGGCGTGCCCGCGAGCTCCGCCAGTCTGAACGCGCGGTGCACGGCCTCTCCCTCCATCGCGGCCGGCCGAGTGAGTCCGTGATTGATCGGATCGGTCTTGCCCTCGTCCAGGAACTGACGGACCAGCACGTCGATCGGGCCGCCGTTCTCGGCGTGCATCATGATCAGCGCGCCCGAGTTTGCCGCCTGGCGCATAGCGCGGAAGATCGATGCGTCGTCCAGCATGAACACGCCCGGGTAGGCCATGAATAGTTTGAAGGACGTGACGCCTTCGCCGACCAGCTCGTCCATCTCCTTGAGTACCTGGTCGTTCACCTCGCGGACGATCACGTGGAAGCCGTAGTCGGTGCAGGCGTTCTGGGCCTTGGCGAACCAGCGGTCCAGGCCTTGGCGCAACCCCTCGCCGTAGTCCTGCAGCGCGAAGTCGACGATGGTCGTCGTGCCACCGAAGGCGGCGGCGCGGGTGCCAGTCTCGAAGTCGTCGGAGCAGAAGCTGCCGCCGAACGGCAGCTCCATGTGCGTGTGCACGTCGACCCCACCGGGCATCACGTATCGATCGGTCGCGTCGATCGTGACATCTGGCTCTACGCTCATGCCGCGGCCGATCGCGGCGACCTTCTCGTCCTCGATCACGACGTCGGCCTGGGTGGTCTCGGTGGCCGTGACGACGGTGCCGCCGGTGATGAGAGTCCTCATAGCTCGGGCTCCTTCCGCGAAGGAAGCCTCAGTGTGCCCTATGGGGCCGGCGGCCGTCACACGCTGGAGCGCGAGCAGACGCCGAACAGCCGCGCAGCTTACGATACGGCCTCATCTACGAGGGAGTTGCTGTGGCGTCAACCGAGGTCGAGCCCGCGCCGGCCGCGTTCCTGCGGCCGGACGGCAAGGAGAAGGTCACCGGTTCCGGTCGCTACACCGCCGACCTCACGCTCACGGGCCAGACCTGGGCGCGCTTCCGGTACACGGATCACCCCCACGCGCGCATCGTCCGCGTCGACACCTCCAAGGCTCGAGCGCTGCCCGGCGTGATCGCGGTGCTCACCCACGAGGACGTGCCGGACGTGAAGTACGGCCAGATGGCGCAGGACCGACACCTCTTCGCGAAGGACGTCGTGCGGTTCGAGGCGGACATCATCGCGGGAGTGGCGGCCACGACGGAGGAGATCGCGAAGCAGGCCGTGGAGCTGATCGATGTCGAGTACGAGCCGCTCCCGCCGATCGTGGACTTCGAAGGAGCGATGGCCGACGGCGCTCCTCTCGTCCACGAAGACTGGTCCTCCCACGATCGGGACGAGAACCTCGTCGGCACCGGGAACACGCTCGGGTACTCCACGATCGTGAAGGGCGATGCTGCCGCGGCGATGGCTACCGCCGATGTCGTCGTGAAGAGCCGCTACACCTCCGATCCATCCCACGGCGTGCCGATCGAGCCGCACGCCGTGATCGCGCAATGGCAGGGCGACAAGGTCACGATCTGGTCGTCGACCCAGGTGCCCTACATCGCGCGCTCCGGTGTCGCGCACACGCTGCAGATCCCCGAGGCCAACGTTCGGGTGATCGTGCCGCTCCTCGGCGGCGGGTTCGGCGCCAAGTGCGACTTCCACTTCGAGGCCCATGTCGCGGCGCTCGCGCGCGCGGCCGGTCGGCCGGTGAAGCTCGTCTTCTCACGCAAAGAGGAGTTCATCGCGATCGATCACCGTCGCGAGGGCATGGTGCTGGAGTTCGAGACCGGTGCGAGGCACGACGGCACGATCGTCGCACGGCGCGCGAAGCTTGTGCTCGACAAGGGGGCTTACTGCGGCGAGGGGGGGTTCCTGGCGCAGATGTCGGCCATGCACGCCTGCGGGCCCTACGTGATGGAGAATGTCTCCGTCGAGTCCTTCCTCAACTACTCCACGACCCAGCCTTCAGCCTCGGTGCGCGCACCGGCCGCGCCGCAGGTCTGCTGGGCGCTCGAGCAGCACATGGACGAGCTCGCCACAGCGCTCGACCTCGACCCCGTCGAGCTCCGCCGCCGGACGCTGATCGCCGAGGGCGACGAGGGACCAACCAAACAGATCTTCGACCACATCGCGATCCGGGAGACGCTCGAACGCGCGGTCGAGATGATCGGCTACGGGCAGGACCTGCCCGACGACGAGGCGATCGGCTTCTCCTGTGGATGG
>Ga0315273_10009049_pt1 | contig 12602 bp, 10 predicted proteins | sample YL17G02_0_MG_FD_205753 | JGI IMG/M metagenome (GOLD analysis project Ga0315273, IMG submission 205753) | Sediment microbial communities from Yellowstone Lake, YNP, Wyoming, USA - YL17G02_0 | ecosystem: Environmental > Aquatic > Freshwater > Lake > Sediment | place: USA: Wyoming | collected... | reverse complement strand
ATACTACTCACTGCGGCAGTTTTATGCACTCATGTGGTACGACACCACCAAGGCTGAAAAGCTAAGCGGGGCGCAGGCTAGCGGCCTGCCGCTGTACTGATGCGGACCTATATCTTTAAGCGGCTGCTGCTGTTTCTGCCGACTCTTCTTGGCGTCATCGTCATTAATTTTGCCATCATTCAGCTGGTCCCGGGTGGTCCGGTCGAGCAGATGATTACTAAGTCGCGTGGCGAGGTCATGGGCGGGGAGGGTGGTGGCGGTGGTGAGATGAGCAATGCCATGCGTAAGGGCTTGGATACTGACCAAATTGCCGCCCTGAGCAAGCTGTACGAGTTTGATAAACCTTGGTACCAGCGTCTTTGGTCGTGGATCATCCGGCTCATGACCTTGCAATTCGGCGACTCCTATTTCCACCATCAAAAGGTTAGCCAGCTAGTCGCCGAGAAGTTACCGGTGTCGCTGTGGCTCGGCATAACCTCGTTTTTTTTGACCTACACACTGTGCATCCCGCTGGGTATCGCCAAAGCGGTTCGCGAGGGTTCGGCTTTCGATTTGGCTACCAGCTTTGTGGTGCTGATCGGCTATAGCATTCCGGGCTTTGCGCTAGGCGTTTTGCTCCTGTGGCTGTTAGGCGGCGGCAGTGTTTGGGATGTCTTTCCCATCAGCGGCCTGCACTCGGATCATTTTGAGAGTTTGACCTTTTGGGCGGGACTCAAAGATACCGCCTACCATTTAGTGCTGCCGCTGATTTGCCTAAATGTCGGCAGCTTCGCGGTGATGACCTCTTTGACCAAAAACTCGGTCCTCCAGAACATGCAGCAGCAATACGTGCTGACGGCGCGCGCCAAGGGCGTCAAGGCGCGCTGGGTAGTATGGAAGCACGTCTTGCGCAACTCCATGATCCCGCTAGTGACGGGCTTCGCCGGCAGCTTTTTGACGATGTTTTTTAGCGGCAGCCTGCTGATAGAAACATTGTTTAGTCTTGATGGCATCGGCCTGTTGTCCTATCGCTCGGTCATGACCCGTGATTATCCCGTAGTGATGGCCAGTCAGTTCTTTTTTTCGCTGCTATTCGTCGTAGGTAACCTGCTTAGCGACGTGATGTACGTCATCGTCGACCCGCGCATTAACTTTGATAAGATGGCGGACTAGCTATGGGCAAAACCGATTCGCTCCTGCTGCGGCGCTGGCGGGTGTTCAAAGCCCACCGCCGCGGGTTTGCCTCCGGCATCGTTTTGAGCGGACTTTTTCTGGCCGTGCTTCCGGCGGAATTTATTTGTAATAATAGACCTTTATATGTAAATTATGGCGGCCAATCCTACTTTCCGATGGTCCACGTCTATGCCGAGACCACCTTTGGTGGCAGCTTTGACACCGAAGCTGATTACCGTGATCCGGCGGTGCTCGCTGCTATTACAGGGGCTGGTGGTTATGTCGTGTTTCCACCCGTGCCCTTCGACTATGCCTATATCGATACCTCGCTGAGCCAGCCGGCGCCGGCGCCGCCAGATGCTCAGCATTTGCTTGGTACCGACGATCGTGGTCGCGATGTATTGGCGCGTTTGATCTATGGCCTGCGCTTGTCGCTGTGTTTTGGTTTGCTCCTGGCTTGTTTTGGTTCAGCTATGGGAGTGATCATTGGTGCTATCCAAGGCTACTTTGGTGGCAGAGTCGACTTAGTGCTGCAGCGCCTATGCGAAGTCTGGTCATCGCAAAATGAATTGTTTCTTCTGATTATCCTCAGTTCGATCTTTGAGCCATCGCTTGGCTTGATCTTCGTCCTGCTGTCGCTGTTCGGCTGGATGGGATTAGCGGCCTATGTGCGTGCGGAATTCCTTCGCATGCGCCAGGTCGAATATGTGCAGGCCGCGGTGGCTATGGGCAGTACGCGGTGGCGCGTCATCGGCAAGCATATTTTGCCTAACGCAATGATGCCCGTGATCACCTTTTTTCCCTTTCGCCTCGCTGATGGCATCATGGGATTGACCGCGCTCGATTTTCTTTCGCTCGGCGTACCGGCACCGACACCTAGCCTTGGGGAACTTCTCAACCAAGGTAAGTCCAACCTGACGAGCTGGTGGATCATCGCCTCCGTGTTCCTGGTGATCATTACTCTTATATCCCTACTAAATTTCATTGGTGAAGCGGTGCAAAAGGCTTTTGATCCGCGGGCCGTAGTATGAAGCCGGCATAACCAACGGTCGTCGGATTTGGTTAAGGCGACGCATCGACGTTTATTTTTTATTTTAATACTTTGATATTGTTAGATATTTTTCAATTTGCCAGCCACTATAGGTGTCTGACGGCGGTGAGATTTTACCTGCATGCGGCAGTTCTACTGCGGGCAAAGTTGCCTTTTGTCCGTAGGTTCGCTATACACCACCGTTCTGCGCGTTGGGGGTAACATGATCGACGTTCAATCTGGTCGGGCGACTTCAGGCTTTGCGATCGAGTCGGTCGGGGTCACCGGATTGCGCTATCCATTGGTAGCGCGCGACAGCGCCACCGGCGAAGAGCAGGCCACTCTGGCCAACTGGCGTATGGCGGTGGCTCTACCAGCCGAGAAGCGCGGCACTCATATGTCACGCTTCGTCGCCGCCCTCGAGGCGCGAGGTCGCAGTCCTTTAGGTCTAGACGAGCACTGCTTATTCGCCTCGCATCTGACGCAGCTGCTCGGCGCCGAAAGCGCTGATATCGAGGTTGAGTTTACTTGGTTTCGCCTGGTCAAGGCGCCGGTTACTGGTCAGGCGGCGCAGCTCGAGTGCAAGGTAGCGTTCCTAGCTGTCACTGGGCCACAGGCGATGAAGACCTTGCGCGTACAGGTAGCTGCAAAGGCACTGTGCCCTTGCTCCAAAGCGGTTGCCGATCGTGGCGCCCACAACCAGCGTTCAGATATCGAAGTCCAGGTCCATTTCGCGCCTGGCGCCTTAGTGCCCGCGATCGGAACGATACTCTCTTTGCTCGAAGGCAGTGCTAGCTCGCCGATCTACCCGCTACTCAAAAGGGACGACGAAAAGTACGTCACTGAGTATGCTTACGACCACCCGGTGTTCGTTGAGGATATCGTCCGCAATGCAGCCACCAAACTGGTGCTTCTGCCCGCAATTAGCGCCTTCCAGGTTCAGGCAATCAACCGGGAATCGATCCATGCTCATGACTGCTATGCCCGGATCGTCTGGAGCAGGGTCTAGAGCTTCGCGCCCTGCTGGAAGCAAGGTGTCCAGGCGTGAAAAAGCCGTCTGCCACGAGCTCCCTGGCAGACGGCTCAATTTTGATTACAGCACCAAGAATTAGGAAATCAGCGTAAGATTACGCTTTTTTCGCCTTCTTTTTGCGCTTAGCGCCAGTCTTCTTCTTGCGCTTAGCGCCGGTCTTCTTCTTCTTCTTCTTCACTGCTTTAACACCGGTCTTCTTCTTACGACGAGCTTTCTTCTTGACGACTGCGCCAGCGGTGCCCGAGGCTACTGCGGCGGTCTTCTTTTTGCGGCCCGCTTTTTTCTTAGCGGTGCCGACTTTTTTGCGTTTCGCTGCCGTCTTCTTCTTCGCTTTCTTTTTTCTTTTTACCAAAGCCAATCTCCTCCTTAAACATTAAAATACCCGAAACCCTCGGGCACCCTATCCACACTCTCAGTCACGACGCCGTCGATATCGCCGTCGTTAAATCCATCGTACCACGACATGCTGAATTGTTAATAATTTTTTACCGAATGTATCTTGCGTTTTCAAACTAATTCGCATGACGATCTCCAGAACCAGGTCGCTTTATACTTCGCTTGAACATTACTTCGCACCATGTGCGTGCTCTTTTAAGCTGCACAACATGACTGATCGGCAGGTCGGTAGAAATATTTAGGCCTAATTTGCCACGCCACAAAAAAATGTAGCGGCAGCAGTCGGCAGGAGGGCAAGAAGCATGCGGGCGCCTACCAATCTCGGTCTGCTAACGCACCGCTTCGCACTTGCCTACCCCCTCAGCTGCGGCAGCGGCGAGCCCAATGCGGGGCATTCAAATCACAAAATACGGCCGCTCTTGTCGCTGCTCTCAGCAACTTAGGGAAGTCGCCGTATCACACTGCTTAAATGCTACAGCCTTGCCGCGCTACCTGAGGCAGCCGCTGGATTCAAAAAGTGCTTCCAGGTTGCAGCTGCCTTCGCTCGTCACAATACCGTAGCGTGTCGCGTCTTGCTTGCCAAAGTCGGCACGGATCCATGTGATTTTTAGCCGCAAGGTCTGCTCGGGCAGGACAAGAAGTAGCTCGGTGCCGATCGCAATCTTCTTATTGTCACCGATCACAACCACACCCATGCCGTGCGCCGAGACGTCAGTAGGGCGGCAGACGAGGTCAAGATTGTTACTCGCCAGCAACAGTCGGCCAGGCAATAGCCCGGTCAATCGTTTGCGATCGCCGCCGCGTCTATCTTTAAATAGAGCCAAACCCATAGGAGTCTCCCTACATGTCCAGTAAGTGCCTGCTGAAATTTGCCAGGATTGTTGCTTCATAGTGGTCATCGGGATATTTGAGAAAAAACCTTAGCGTATTGTATTAATTCAATCAAAACAGCGGAATAGTCTAGGTGATGGAGCGCCCGGAGTAGGCGCAGATCGGCGCTGTCGCCGCGCATCTTGGTCAAGCGCACGCGGTGTAGAAGCACTTCCGACAAAAAGGTCGTATAATGGGACGATTCCCCATATGCGACCTTCCATCAGCCGGTCCGAAGATTGCCCTTAGCTGCTGCTTGCGCTTCGTCCGACTAGCTTGGCTCCACTCTTTCCAATGAGGATCAACCTATGATCGCTATCTTCCCGGAAATCGCCGCAAGCGCCGCTACAGGTGATGTCGAAAGCTTAGCCATTTTAGTACGCCGGTATTTTGGTGGCGCTGACACCTTCGTTCCGAACCCGCAGATCGACGCTCTGATCAAACGCTTTGGTCTGCTGCTCAGGCGCACCGCGTTGCCAATGCATGGAGCCTTGCTGGCGAAAGACGAACGTGGTGCCTTCACCATTGTGGTGGTCGTTCAAGAGAAGCGGGAGGCGCTCGCTGAACGATTTCTATTGGCGCATTTGCTCGGACATTTTCTTTTGGACGTCCAGCCGTTGATCGCGCGAGGTGACTGGCAGGTATCCGGGTTTCAGGAAATCATCCATCCCCTCGAGCGCTATACCACCCTAAGCTCCTCACCACATACCGACCCACGTGGCGCTAAAATCGAGGCGCGTGCCGATCGTTTTGCAGCAGCCTTGCTGCTGCCGCGTGGCATGGTGCGCAAAGCCCTTGAAACGCTGCGTGACCCGGCCAAGGTGGCGACATTTTTTGGCGTCACTCCGGCTTGTCTGACGCGCCGGCTGCAAGAGCTCGGTGGGGCGCACGATGGCCCGGTGGACTTCTTCGACGCCGAGGGCCAAATCAATCCGCAGCCTTTAGCATCAACCTCGAACGACGGCGCTGAAGCTGTGGTGCGCGCTGGGCTTAGTGTCCCGGCTGAGGGTGCTATGCCACGTTCCTATGCGGCAGCGACCTACGGTGCTACCGAGAAGGCGACGCGTCGAGCCCCACCGGCCAAAACTACCCAGGCACCATCCGCAGTTCCGGTTGCACCTACAGCAGTACCCGTCGCCGGCCGAGCGCCGACCCTCGGCGGGATGGAGCGCGTGCGCGAGTTGGCGCGGCGCCTCGACAAGGGTCCGAAGCCCAAGGTGTAAAAAACTCAGAAAAAACTGTTTCGGATCTGGGGATTTCCGCTTATTTACATAGATCATGACGGCCTACGGCGACATTCTTTGGTATCCCGGAGCAAGCGAGCTTAACCATAGTCATATGGCGCAGTTTGCGCGCATCGTCAGTGCGCGCTCGGGACTGGATTTGCATGCGTACGCCGATTTGCAGCGCTGGTCGATTGCCGAGCCCGCAGCATTTTGGCGGGCATTGGCCGACTTCGCAGCGGTCGACTGTACGACATCGGGGCAGGTAGTATTTACCCCGCCTCCACCCGGCAAGATGCTGGGTGGGACCTGGTTCCCTGGCGCGCGTTTAAATTATGCTGAGCATCTGCTTGCCGGCGCCGACCGGCCCGCAGCAGTGGTGGCATTGGCTGAAGGGGCGCCGCGACGTAGCATCAGTCTGGCGCGGCTGCGTCAGGAAGTGGCACGCTGCGCCGCCGCACTGCACGCCTGGGGCGTTGGCCCTGGCGACCGCGTGGCAGGGGTCATGGCCAACATTCCCGAAACGGTGATTGCGATGCTGGCGACGACTTCGCTCGGAGCCGTGTGGTCATCCTGCTCTCCAGATTTCGGGGCCCCGGCTGTGCGTGATCGATTCGCGCAGGTCGAACCGAAAGTCATTTTTTGTACCACAGCCTACGTCTATGGCGGTAAGCTGCATGACTGCCTGGCCAGCATTGAGTCGATGCTGCAAGGCTTGCCGAGCGTCGAAAAGACGGTATTGGTAACCCACCTTGAGGTTGCGCCCGCGGCGCTGCCACCAGCCTTTGCCGCGCTCGCGGCCTCGGTTAGCTGGTGGGACGATGCGCTTGATCAGGCGCCTTTGAGAGTCCTCAGTTTTGTCGCTCGGGATTTTAACGATCCCTTGTTTATCATGTTCTCGTCGGGCACGACCGGGGTACCTAAGGCCATCGTGCATGGCATCGGCGGCACGCTGCTCCAGCACAAAAAGGAGCTGATGCTGCATTCCGACATCGGCCCGGAATCACGCTTGCTGTTTTATACCACTTGCGGCTGGATGATGTGGAATTGGAGCGTGTCGGCACTGGCCACCGGTGCCTCCTTAGTGCTTTTTGAAGGCTCGGTTGCCGCCCCTGACCTAGGTGTTTTGTGGCGCGCCGTGCGTGATCTTCGTGTCACCGCTCTAGGGACTAGTCCCAAATTTATTGCCACCTGCATCAGCCAGGCCTTGGACGTCCGCCAAATCCTCAGTGCGCATGCGCCTAAGACTATTTTGACCACTGGATCGCCGTTGCTGCCGGAGCATTTTGCTTGGCTTTATGCCCATGTTCCTCCGAGCGGTGCCTCACTGCATGTCGCCTCGATCAGTGGTGGCACGGATATTATCTCCTGCTTCATGCTGGGCTCGCCAACGCTGCCAGTTCGCGCTGGTGAAATTCAGTGTGTCGGTCTCGGCATGGCAGTTGAGGCCTGGGATGAGCAGGCGCAGCCGGTGTGCAGCATCAAGGCCGAGTTGGTGTGCACCCAACCGTTTCCAGCCATGCCGCTGGGTTTTTGGCATGATAGTGGCGGTGAGCGCTATTACCAGGCATATTTTGCTCATTTTCAAGCGCAGGGTCGCGAGGTTTGGCGGCATGGAGATTTCGTTGAAATCACCGCAAATGGCGGCGTGATCGTCTACGGCCGCTCCGATGCCACGCTTAACCCAGGTGGCGTGCGCATCGGCACCGCCGAGCTATATCGTCAAGTCGAGAGTTTGGGTGAGGTCGTCGACTCGGTCGCGGTCGCGCACCGTGCGTATGGCGATGAGGCCATCATCTTGTTTGTTAAACTAGCTCCGGGTCTAACCTTGGACGGGGCATTGACCATCCAGATCAAAGCTAGTATTAAACAGGCTCTTACCCCCCGGCACGTGCCCAAAGAAGTGGTGCAAGTGCGAGATATCCCCTACACCCGAAGCGGCAAAAAGGTTGAACTTGCAGTGACGCAGGTGCTGCATGGCGAAACGGTTTTAAACTTGGCCGCGATTGGCAACCCCGAGGCACTGGACGATTTTATCGATTGGGCCCAGAAATCTCAGCACCTTCCCTCTAGCTCGGCTTAAGGGAAGGACCCCATGACTTCCACCTCAGGCAAATTTTTCCGTAACTCGCTGCGGGCCCGTTGGCCGTTCTACATTTCTGGGACGATTGCGCTATTCGCCTGCAGTGTCGCCGAGGTGCTGATTCCGCGCTTTGTCGAATGGTCGTTAGATATCATCGGCCACGATGTCGCGTTGATTCCGAGGTGGTTTGTCCGCGCCACGCCGCTGCTCGGCCTAAGGGCGCTGGTCTATGGCCTCTTTGTTGTCTTGCTCATTGGTCTAATCGGCCGGATCGGCTGGCGCCAGCTTTTGGCTCGCCAAACTCATGTGGCCGGGCGCGATATAAAGGTGCGCCTCTGGCGGGTGCTGCGTTTGCTGCCGCTACGGACCTTTCATGCCTATCCGCTTGGCGACCTCATGAACCGCGCTACCGGTGATTGGAATGCGAGCCGTGCCATCCATGGGTTCACTGTGGTGGCGACGCTAGACATGATTTTTTTCTCGGTATTAAGCATCGTCTCGATGCTGTCAATCGACCTCACCCTAACACTATATTGTTTATTTATTTTCCCTTTTTTACCCTACTGGATCCTCAAGCTAGCGCGCCGTGAGCACGACCTCCATATCATCGCCCAAGAGAAGCTCAGCGACCTTTCAGGTACCGTAGCCCAGGCGCTAGCAACCATTCGGCTGCAACGGGCGACCGACACTGATGAACTGTGGCAGGCCCGCCTCAGGGTTGAGGCGCGCGACTATGCCGAGAAGCGCTTCGCCGTGGTCAAGACCGGCTGGCGCATCTTTCCGCTTGGTGCGCTGCCGACGCTTGTGGCATATGGCGTCCTGCTGGTCTTTGGTGTGCGAAAAATTGGTGTAGGTGAGCTGAGCGTTGGACAATTCGTTGCACTGCTGTCTTATGTATTGATGCTGCAGGGACCGCTTTTTGACATGGGTGATAATATCGCCGAATGGCAACGTGGCTTTGCTAGTTTGGAGCGTATAGTCGAGATTTTCAATCTTCAGCGTCTGGGTGACCTACTGAGCGCCAAAGTGCTGGTGCCCGAGCTGGGGCGGCACGGCGCCTCGATTGCCGTGCGTGGTTTGGATTTTCGTTTCGAGCCTGAAGCACGGTTGATCCTGAGTAACTTAGAGCTGGATATCAAGGGCGGCGAGCGCATTGGCATCGCCGGCCCCATTGGCGCCGGCAAGACGACATTGCTGTCGCTGCTTGCGGGTTTGATCCAGGGGCCCGAACACCGGATTTTTCTAGCCGGAGCCGACATTCACCAGGTAGCCCGCAGCTGGTTGGCCGAACACGTTGCGATGGTGCCGCAGCGGGCCTTTTTGTTCGCTGGGACCCTGCGCTACAATCTGCAGCTCGCCGATGCTTTCACCGACGAGCAACTGTGGGAAGTGCTTGAGACAGTGCAGCTTGCCGCCGATGTGCGGGCCTTTGTCGGCGGTTTGGAAACTTGGGTTGGCGAATGGGGGATCAACCTTTCTGGCGGACAAAAGCAGCGCCTGGCTTTGGCGCGGGCCTTGCTACGGGTGCGCTCATTTCTGCTGCTCGATGACTGCCTGAGTGCTGTAGATGCGGTGACCGAAGAGGCAATTTTGCGCCGATTAGACCGGACTTTGCGCGGCACGACGGTACTCTGGGTGGCGCACCGCCTATCGACTTTAAAGCTTTGTGACCGGGTGTATCGCATGGAGGGCGGGGTCATCACGCCCTTAGCGCGTCCCGCCTTCGCCTTGACGGAGCCTGGACATGACTAAGTCGCAAGGACCAAATGCCAGTGGCCAGGTGCGCAGTGGCGCACCTAGGTCTGACGCCACGTCCCATATATCTTCAGGTGTACTTGATGCACAAGATGAGGGCGACAAGATCGCCGCTGTTGGCAGCGACGTGGTTGGCATTCTGCAGATCGTGCAAATGGGCAGTGGGCTGTACCTACGTTTGTGTGGTGCCTTGGTTTGGATTCTCAGTGCATCAGCGGCAGTGATGGGTTCGGCGCGTTGCCTCGGCCTATTGGTCGAATCCTTGGTGGATCCCCTGGACGCAGTTGCTTTGCGCTGGCGCTATAGTCTGACCTTTCTCGCCTTGGAATCGGTGGCGGTGGCGGCCCAGTACTTTGGCCGCGTCAGTCTAGCCAAAGCCACAATTGAGATCACCTACCGGATCCGTACCGAATTATTCGAAAAAATGCGGCGCCTGCCGATCGCCTACTATGACGTCCAGCCGCTAGGCCGAACCATCACCCGTTTGACCTCCGACGTCGAGGGCATTGAGACCTTCTTTAATGGCACACTTGCCCGTGTGCTGATCGCAAGCATCAATATCGCTTCGGTGCTGGTCGCCATGCTGCTTACCGACCTGCGCTTTGGCAGTGTCATCGTTGCCGTATGTATTCCCGCGCTGCTGTTCACGGTCGCAATGCGTCGTCCCGTGGTGCGCTGGCTGCGCACCTATAAGCGCCGCTCGGCGCACCTCAACGCCAAGCTCGCTGAATATCTAAACGGAATGCCTGTTATAAAGTTATTTGGTTTGGAATCATGGACGCAGCGGCAGTTTAACGCAGCCGCCGACGATCTGCTCAGCGCCGGCATTCATACTTTGAATTGGAACAGCTTTATCCGCCCAACCGCGGTATTCCTCTGCTCTCTGCCGACCCTTTTAGTACTTGCCCTGGGCGGTCCTCAGGTTATAGAGGGGGCGATGCAGCTGGGCATGCTCGTGGCTTTTGTGCGCTTTAGCGAGCGCTTTGTCTCGCCAATTCGGGTCATTTCGCAGGAGGTCCAGAACATTCAGGAGGCCGTGGTTTCGAGCGAACGAGTGCGACGGATGCTGCTTGAGCCCGAGGAGTCCACTAGCTTGGGTCCAGACGGTGAGAAGACGCCGCAGATTCATGGCAAGGTTGAGTACCGCGATGTATGGATGAGCTATGGTGACGCTACACCAGTTCTTAAGGGGATTAGCTTTACGGTTGAGCCAGGCATGAAGGTTGGACTTGTTGGAGCTACGGGATCAGGCAAGACGACCACGGTCAACCTCTTGCCGCGGCTCTACCCTTTGCTTAGTGGCGAGATTCTACTCGATGGGCAGCCACTCCTGCAGCTAAGACGCAGTCATTTGCGCCGGCAGCTTGGTTATGTCAGCCAGGACCTTGTGGTCTTTGCCGGTACCCTGCGCGAGAATCTCAACGCCGCCGTGGCAACGCCTTTGGCCGATAGCGTGCTGCTAGCCGCAGCTGCTGAAACAGGACTTAGCCAAGTCCTGCAGCGCGCCCAAGGCGGCCTCGACTACCAAATTGTCGAGAGTGGTGACAACCTCAGTGTCGGCGAGCGTCAGTTAGTGGCCTTCACGCGGATGCTGCTGCGTGATCCGCGGCTATTGATCCTTGATGAGGCCACCGCCAATATCGATGAAGTCTGTGAGGCATTAATCCAATCGGCCACGTTGAAGTTAATGCAGGGGCGCACCAGCTTTATCATCGCCCACCGCTTAAGCACGATTATTCAATGCGACATGATCCTGGTGTTCGCCAAAGGTCAGATTATCGAGCGCGGCACGCATTCCCAACTGATGGCGTGCGGCGGCTATTATGCCCAGTTGGCTGGTCGGCAATTGCTGGTTTAGGGCAGCGCGGGCAGGTAAAATCCCTGCGCAATGACGGCTTGGTCTAGGCGGGTGTGGGCCTCAGGGTGCCACCAATCGCCGGCTATCTCCGCAGCAGGTACTAGCGCAAAATCTCGCTGCAATAGGTGCGGGTGCGGGACTCGCAAGGTGGCTGAGTCGCACGCGGCGCTGTGCCATGCATGGTCTGCCCAGCGTTGCCACAACAGGATATCTAGGTCGATGATGCGGTTGCCCCAGCGTTCGCGGCGGACGCGGCCGAGGCGTGTTTCAATACCCATCAAGGATTGGAGCATGGCTTCAGGTGGTAGCTGCGTCAAGACAACCAGTGCAGAATTGATAAACGGCTGGTCAGCTGCGCCAAGTGGCTGGGTGGCATAGTACCCTGCATGAGCCGTCACCTGTCCGATGTCAGCTTTGATAGCGGCCGCTGCCTGTTGCAGAAAGGCCAAGCGCTCGCCTAAATTGCTGCCAAGGGCGACGAGGTAGCGGTGTGCAGGTGTAGACAACGGCGGCCTTTGCTAAAGTAGGTTTCAGGAGGGTGCCAGTAGCTGACCTTCTTTTAAACGGATTTTGCAGGGAATAACAAGCGTGAAGCAACAACTCCTCGGCGGTCTTAGCAGCAGCGACTTTTTAGCTAAGTACTGGCAAAAACGACCGCTTTTGATTCGGGGCGCCTGGCCTGGATTTAAAGATCCGCTCAGTGCCGACGAACTGGCTGGCCTGGCCATGGAGGAGGGCGTGCGGGCCCGCCTGGTTCAAGAAAAAGGCGGCAAGCGACCCTGGCAGCTGAGCCACGGGCCATTTCAAGAAAAAACCCTGAGTACGCTCCCAGCCAGCCACTGGACGCTGCTGGTGTCGCAGGTGGAGCTGTGGTCGGAAGCCTGCGCCACGCTACTAGACAGCTTTAATTTCATCCCCAATTGGCGCGGCGATGACCTGATGATCAGCTTTGCACCGCCGCATGGTTCGGTCGGGCCGCATGTCGATAGCTATGACGTCTTTTTGCTGCAGGGGCAGGGACAGCGCCATTGGCAGATCCAAACCAAGCCCGATTTGACCTGGCGCCCGGGCCTGGACCTGCGCCTTCTGCAAACTTTTAAGGCCGAGGATTCTTGGCTCTTAAATCCGGGTGATATGCTTTATTTGCCGCCCGGCGTGGCGCACTACGGTGTCGCCACCGAGGCCTGTATGACTTACTCTGT
>Ga0315273_10009048_pt1 | contig 12602 bp, 10 predicted proteins | sample YL17G02_0_MG_FD_205753 | JGI IMG/M metagenome (GOLD analysis project Ga0315273, IMG submission 205753) | Sediment microbial communities from Yellowstone Lake, YNP, Wyoming, USA - YL17G02_0 | ecosystem: Environmental > Aquatic > Freshwater > Lake > Sediment | place: USA: Wyoming | collected... | reverse complement strand
CAGATTCCACAGATTATCTCTTCGATAAATAATCTGTGAAATCTGAATTTAATCAGTGAAATCATAATTCTAACAAACTACTGTTTATAACTGCGGTTATTTTAGAACAATATCTATTTTATTTTATATACGCGCTTATCCAATCAATTCTCTCCTGGGCATATTTTGCTTCTTCAATCCGCATAGAAGCAATTCTTTTATAAACATTCACTGCCTCTTTAAAATTTTCCTTATCTTCATAAATTGTCGCTATCCGTAAAAGCGACTTGGCAACTAAATCTTTGTTTTCCGGATATAGATTGGCGACCTTCAAATACTCTGTAATTGCCTCGAGGATTTTGCCTTGAGCCTGGAGAGCCTCGGCAATTTGAAATTGGATATAACTCTTCTTGCTGGCTGGCACTGCTTCCAAGCTCTTACGGTAGAAATTTATCGCCTCGTCATAATTATTTATTTTACGATAAAGGTCAGCGACCTTGGGATAAACCAAATTGGCTAATTGAATATTCTTTTGAATGACCTCTCTGTAAGTTGCCAAGGCCAAATCGATCCTCTCTTGTTTTGCGTATATATCTGCTATAGCCAAGGCTGCTTGAGCACCTAAATCAGACTTATTCAATTCCGCTGTCCGCTTAAGATTATCTATAGCTTCTTGATATTTAGATTCCTCTTCATAAGTTAAGCCTAAGATATAATAAGCCAAGGCGACTAAATCGCTCTGGGGAAAATCCTGTATCAACGAAGAAAGATACCTGCGGGCCAGGGTTAACTCATTGTGCCGATAATAATACTGACCTAACCACCAGATAATCTCAGGCGTAAATTTAGAATCCGGGTATTTAGAACGCAGCGCCCTGAATCTCGACATGGCCTCAGATTCGTCCCCTATCTGATAATAAGCATCGGCTATTTCGTATTCTGCCTTCTGAACGAGTTCTCTATCCTGGCTATAGGTCCTGACAATATTCTTGAACACCTCGATTGCCTCGTTGAATTTTCCTAGATTGTATAGGCTAGCCCCTTGAAAATAAACTGCTTGAGGCATAAGATTACTATCTTTGAATTCTTGTTGAAATTTCTTAAAAAATTCTTGGCTTAAACTATAATCTCCTTTCTGAAAATAAGTCGTGGCCAAAGAATAGGATACGTCATCTAAAAGTTGGGAGTTAGGAAAAGTGCCTTTTAGTCGCCTAAAAACCAAAACCGCACTATCATACTGAGAAGCTTTGAGCAGAGAAAGACCTAACTGATACTGGACGTAATCAGCGTAGGGATTGGTAGGATAATCTTTTAATATATTATTGTAAACTAAAACTGCCTTATTATAATCACCCGATTCTTGATAAGCATCTCCGATCTGACAAAGGCAAGCTGCCTTTATGGTATTATCTTCGGAATATTTGACAATCTTCTGAAATTCATCGATGGCCTTTTTAAATTCACCTTGTTTTAAAAAACTCCAGGCTAAACCATAATGTAATTTATCAATAATTTCTTGAGGAACAGCCTCTCTAATCTTAACCAATGCCTCTTGATATGCTTTTATGGCTTCATTATATTCACTAAGATTGTAAAGTGCGTCTGCCTTACCAAGATAGCCTTGAGCTAACACAGTAGCATCAGAAGCGGCTTTGATTAATTCCTGATAGATATTTTTTGCCTCGCTAAAATTTCTGCCTTCAAACAGCAAAACCGCCTTACCTAAAGATAAAACATCATTGCTCTTCTTCTCTAAATCTTCGGATTTTATCCCCAAGAACAGATCCCCGGCCTTATCGTATTCTTTTAGTTTAAGATAAGACCAACCCGCACCCAATTTTGATAATGCCTGAATCTTGGCATCCGGCGTATTTAAAAGAACCTTATCGTATTCGTCAATTGCCTCTTGAAAATTTTCCCTATAGTAATCCGACTCTGCCTGATAAAAATATAGGTAAGCCAAGCGCGATTTATCCTGAGCATATATTTTAAGATAAGAATTGAGTTTATCTTTAAGACCGGCGTAATCTTTTAAATTGAACATGCATTCAATTATCTTAAACGAAACGTCCCTTGCCTGGGGTTCACGCGGAAATTGTTCTTCTACAATTTGAAAATATTTTAAAGCCTCGCTAAACTTATTTTCTTGAAATAAACACCAGCCCAAGGAATAATAGGCAGCTACAAGATAAGAAGATTTAGGAAATTCATCGATGATTCTTTCGTAATAGCTTGTGGCCTGTTTGAAATTATTTCCTCTAAAATGCACTTCGGCAATCCAGTAAAGGCAAGCGTCTTGAACGCTTTTAGCCAAAGGATTATTGAGGATTGCCTCAAAATTTTTCATAGCTTCCAGAAATCTATTTTGCTGGAAATAGCATTGCCCGATTAACAAATTTACCTCGTGCGTTTTAGACGAGTTAGGATAGTTTTTTAAAAAACGTTCCAGAAGCCCCAGGCTTACTTCATAAAAACCATCCTCAAACGCCTTTTGGGCCACAAAGAGAGTCTCTTCTTCCTTGGATGATTCTTGTGAAAAACTAGAAGAAGTTAAAAAAGTCAAGGGAGCTGAAAAGGTTAAGAATGTTACAAGAAAAATAAATGGTAACTTTCTTAACATCCTTAAGCCTGCGTAACTTTTTAACTTATAAAAGGCTAAGACTCTAATCATCTTTTTACTATATCACTACTCTATTCGCTCTTCAATACTTTCTTTAAAAATTGGGCGGTATGAGAGTTTTTATTATAGAGTAACTCTTCCGGGCTTCCATTAGCTACCAGCTCTCCTCCGCGGTCTCCGCCTTCTGGCCCCAGGTCGATGATATAATCCGCGCATTTTACCACTTCTAAATTATGCTCTACCACACAAACCGTATTGCCCTTATCTACTAGCCGCTGCAGGACAGAAATGAGTTTCTCCACATCGGCAAAATGCAGGCCAGTGGTGGGCTCATCCAAGATATACAGGGTATTGCCGGTGGGGCGCTTGCTGAGCTCAGAGGAGAGCTTGACCCGCTGGGCTTCGCCTCCTGATAATGTGGTTGCAGACTGCCCAAGCTGAATATAACCTAAACCCACGTCATAGAGATAACTGAGTATATTCTTAATCTTGGGGATATTATTAAATAAATCTAAGGCCTCTTCTACGGTCATCTCTAAACAATCGGAGATGGATTTACCTTTGTATTTTACTTCCAAGGTCGCATCGTTAAAACGCTTTCCCTTGCATACATCGCATTTCACATATACATCGGGCAAAAAATGCATTTCAATCTTCTTAATACCGTCACCGCTACATGCCTCGCACCTGCCGCCGGAAACATTAAAAGAGAATCGGCCGGGCTTATAGCCTCGCTGCCTAGCCTCAGGGATTTTGCTGAATATTTCCCTGATGTAGCTGAATACTCCGGTATAAGTGGCAGGGTTTGACCGCGGAGTCCTGCCTATGGGAGACTGATCAACTACGATTACCTTATCAATGAATTCTTCGCCTTTTATTTTATCGCATAGGCCGGGCTTTTCGCGGGATTTATATAATCTCTGCGCGAGACTGCGATACAATGTTTCATCGATAAGCGTCGATTTTCCTGAACCAGATACGCCGGTTATACAGATAAAAACCCCTAAGGGAAATTTGACATTTATATTTTTTAAGTTGTGCTCTTTAGCGCCGATTATCTCTAAGTATTTTTTATCTTTCCAACTTCTTCTCTCTCGAGGAAAATTAATCTTTAATTCACCCCTTAAGTATTGGGCGGTCAAAGAAGTGGGATGCTTTAATAAATCTTCTTTAGGCCCGGAAAAAATCACCCTTCCTCCGTGCCGGCCTGCGCCCGGACCTAAATCCACCACATAATCTGCTTGGCGAATAGTGGATTCATCGTGCTCTACGACAATAAGGGTATTGCCTAAATCTCTTAAGGCTTTCAAAGTCGCAATCAATTTTGCGTTATCCCGCTGGTGCAAGCCAATGCTTGGCTCATCAAGAATGTAGAGTACGCCAACCAAGCCCGAACCTACCTGCGTGGCTAAACGAATCCTTTGCGCTTCCCCGCCTGACAGCGTAGAACTTCTTCGGTCTAAAGTAAGATATTCTAATCCCACATCAATACAGAATTTTAACTTCTGGATTATTTCTTTCAGGACTTGATGCGCAATTAACCTTTGCCTTTGGCTCAATTCTAATCCAGAAAAGAAACTGTATGCCTGATTTATGGACATTTGGGTAACTTCCCAGATATTTTTCCCATTAATTTTAACCGCCAGGCTCTCTTTTTTCAGCCTCGCTCCCTGACAAGCAGGGCAGGCCAGGCTTGACATAAATCTAGAAATTTCTTCTTTTAAATAATCGCTTTTGGTTTGGTGAAATAACCTTTCCAAGTGCGGAATTACGCCTTCAAAGGGCTTACCCCAAACATATTCAGCTGTTCCATAAAGTATGGCCTTTTGCGCTTCTTTGCTTAATTTCTTAAATGGCATATCCAAATCAAAATCCAATTGATTTGCCAATTCTCGGATAAGCGAACGGTAGTAAAGAATATAACCCCTGCCACCCCTTTTCCAAACTTCAATAGCTCCTTCATTGATGGATTTATTCCTATCCGGAATAACTAAATCGGGGTCAAATTCTAACTTGGTGCCCAAACCATTACATTCGGGACAGGCGCCGTATGGAGAATTAAAAGAAAAAATGCGCGGTTCAATTTCGGAATAACTTATGCCGCATTTTGCACAGGCGAATTGTTCACTAAAAACTAAATCTCTTTTTTGGCCTTGGGAGATAACAACAATGCCTTTGCCGACTTTGAGTGCAGTTTCCACTGAATCCGTGAGCCTGTTTTTAACTTCAGGTTTGACTACTAATCTATCGACCACAACTTCAATATTGTGCACCTGGTATTTCTGGAGCTTAATCTTAACAGGCAATTCGTAGATTTTCCCGTCAACGCGCACGCGCACAAACCCTGATTTCTGAACCTGGCTAAATATATCTTTATATTCTCCTTTTCTCCCCCTTACGAGAGGAGCTAAAATCTGAATATCATCCCCTTTAGGAAATTGCATAATCTTGCCGATTATCTCCTGAGAACTTTGCCTCTCGATAGGATCACCGCAATTATAGCAATATATCTTGCTTATACGCGCAAAGAGAAGCCTTAAATAGTCATAAATTTCCGTTTGGGTTCCCACGGTAGAACGCGGATTACCGCCTGCTGTTCTCTGTTCAATAGCGATAGCGGGGGATAAACCCTCGATGTATTCTACATCCGGTTTTTGTAATTGCTCTAAGAACTGGCGGGCGTAACTAGATAGGCTTTCAACATAACGACGCTGACCTTCAGCATAGATTGTATCGAAGGCAAGGCTGGATTTACCTGAACCGGATAAACCCGTAACCACAATGAGTTTATTGCGCGGTAATTCTAGGTTTATATTTTTTAGGTTGTGCTCTTTAGCTCCCCGGATAATAATTGTATCTTCCATAAATTAAAAATTATACCAAAAAAGAAAGCCCCTGTAAATGTAGTTTACAGTTTACTGTTTACAGTGTACAGCGCTGCGCTGTAAACTGTTCACTGTACACTGTACACTTTTTACAGGGGCTTCTTTTCTATAAAATTGCTTATCTCTTTTTCTTCTTCCCGCCTCTTTTCATCTTAGCGCAGGAGACATCACCCTTTTTGTCGATGAAATAAAGGTAACCTTCTTTCCTCTTGATGCCGCATTTTGCGACCTTCTTGGGGCTACCTCCTTTTTTCTTACCTCTGGCCATCTTCGCACAAGACACATCACCCTTCTTATCGATGTAATAAAGGTAACCCTTTTGTCTCTTTATCCCTAACTTTATTAATTTCTGTGCCATATTCTAATTCACCTCCCTTCTTTAGTTTTATTTTATCAAGTGCCGACCTTTATCGGCTCTAAAATCTGTTTTAAAGTTGCTATTGCCGATAACACTGCCAAATAACTAGTTTTGGGGTTATCAGGATGAATAACATTTTCGGTCCGGGTAATAATCCGACCCGCATCTGATTCTATTTCTATCTCATGTATATTTTTGTCTATATCAGGAGAGGCGACAATACGAACGAGAGTATTTTCTGGACCGATGCCTGCTATACTTAGGGTTGCCGCCACATTCACGTTTTGGGGAAAATTTCTTATCGCCGAAAGCGCATCGCCTTCAAAAATAACTGTATCTTCACTAAGGTTATCTAAGCGTATTTTTTTCTTTAATACATAAGGCACACCTACAAAGGCCTTGGGAGATTTTTTAGTCGTCAAGATAACTTTATTTATTTTACCTATGGCGGATGCCTTTAAACCGTCTATACCGCATATAGCACCGGAGGGTATAAATATTCTCGCTGCCTTTTCCTGGGCTAAAACGATTAACTCTTTATAATGTTTAATCACGCCCCCCACGCTCATAATCATTATGTCTTTGGATAGAAAAACAGTTTTTTGGGCAACTTCTAAAGCTGATTCAACCTTAGTCGCCTCAATAACCAAATCCACCTTATTAATTAAATCATCGAGATTTAAAGCGACTAATTTCTGGTCGCCAAACTTACTGGCTAATTTATAGGCTTTTTCTATTTCAATATCGTAAAGGCTAACCAGCTCTGCCTTATCCGCAAAATCCGAAACAATAGTATTAGCCAAAGATGAGCCTATCGCACCGCAACCCACAACTCCAATCTTTAAAAGTTTAGGCATAATTAAAAGGTTAAGGTTAAGGTTAAGGTCGTCTAAACCTAAACCTTAAGCCTTAAGCCTATTTTTTGACAATAATATTATCAATTAGCCTCGTCTTACCTATCCATGCTGCCAAGGCAACCAACGCTTTATCCTTTATTTTATGAATCGGCTTTAAATCTTCTAAATCTACAATGGAGATATACTGCACCTTGGCACTTTTTTTCTTGCTAATTAATCGGCGCATCCTTTGAATAATATTAGCTGAATTGACATCACCTTTTCTTATCAAATCCTTAGCCAAATTCAATGCCCGGTAAAGAATTAAAGCATCTTTTCTCTCACCCGGGTTCAAATACATATTCCTCGAACTCATCGCTAAACCATCTCTTTCTCTTACCGTAGGCAAAACTTCTATTTTAAGCGGAATATTTAAATCACTAACCAATTTTTTTATAATTATCGCTTGTTGTACATCCTTCTGGCCAAAATAGGCGACATCCGGTTGAACGATATTAAAGAGCTTGGCCACCACCGTGGCTACGCCTTTAAAATGTCCAGACCTAAACTCGCCGCACAAACAATCGCTAAGCTCCGAGACAAAAACATAAGTTTTGTAGTTATCCGGATATATCTCTTTTGCATCCGGATAAAATATAATGTCTACGCCTACTTTTCGGCAAAGTCGAGCATCCTGTTTTAAATTCCGGGGATATTTCTTAAAGTCTTCCTTTGGGCCAAACTGAGTGGGATTAACAAAAATACTCACTACCACAATATCATTATCTTTAACTGCTTGACGCATAAGACTAAGATGCCCATGGTGTAATGCACCCATAGTAGGAACAAAACCGATAGTCTTATCCTTTAGCTTTATCCTATTTATTTCATTTCTCAATTTTTTAATTGTCCTGACTATCTTCATCGAATAATTTCTTCACTATGCCTGGGGCAATCTCTCTTAAAGGGGTCAAAACAAATTCTCTTTCCTTAATCCTGGGGTGCGGCACAATCAAATCCTTTTCCCGGATTTGCAAATCTTCGCAAAACAAAATATCTAAATCAATGGTGCGTGGCCCATTTTTAACCGTGCGCAGGCGACCCAATTCAGACTCTATCGTTTGCAAATTTTTAAGTAGCTCTCGGCAAGATATATTAGTTTGAATTTCTATGGCAGCGTTCAAAAATTTTCCTTGCGCTGGTCCGCCAACAGGTAAAGTTTCAATAATTGAAGATATCTTGGTTATCTTGGTGTTTTGAATTTGTTTAATCTTCTCTATTGCTAACTGGATATTGAGTGCGCGGTCTCCTAAGTTTGAACCTAGTCCTATATAGCAAAACATGGATTTAAAGTCGGATAGTATTTTTTATGCGCTGGACTGCTTCGTCTATTCTCTCTTTGGGAACGGTTAAGGCCATACGGATGTAACCTTCTGCGTACTTACCAAATCCTACACCAGGAGTTACCACAATATCTGCTTTTTCCAATAAAAGTTGAGCAAATTTTAAAGAATCGATGGTTCGACTACGCTCACCATCGACACTGAGCGAAGTCGAAGTGTCGATTTTCTGGGGGATTTTTATCCAAACATAAAAAGTAGCCCGGGGTGACCTTATCTGCCAGCCTAGAGATCTCAAACCGCTGATTAAAGTATCACGTCTTTCTTGATAAAGTTTGCACGTGTTTCTGATATGCTCTTGCGGTCCTTCTAAGGCAGTAATACCGGCTAATTGAATTGCCGAGAATATCCCTGAGTCAATATTGGATTTAACTTTGGCTAAGGCAGATATTAATTTTGCATTACCACAAGCCCAGCCTATGCGCCAGCCAGTCATATTATAAGTTTTAGATAGAGAGTGAAACTCTATACCCGCTTCTCTTGCTCCTTCAACTTCTAAAAAACTCGCCGGCCTGTATCCATCATAGGCCATCTCCGAATAGGCTAAGTCTGAAACCACGATAATTTTATTTTTTCGGCAAAACTCAACTATCTTCTTGTAAAAATCCTTCTCTGCGGTTGCCGAGGTGGGATTATTAGGATAATTGATAAACATTAATTTTGCTTTCTTGCGGATATTGGTGGGTATATTTTTCAGGTCTGGCAAGAATACATTTGATTCTCTTAAGGGTATAAGATAAGGTTTGCCGCCGGCAAGGATAGTGCCGCCTTTATAAGGCGGATAGCATGGGTCAGGGATTAAGGCATAATCCCCCCCATTTAAAAAGGCTAAGGGAAAATGGGCAATCCCTTCTTTTGAGCCGATTAAAGGCAAAATCTCAGTATCGGGGTTAAGATTGACATTAAAACGCCTTTTATACCAACCTTCAATTGCCCGGCGCAAAGCCGGCATCCCTTGGTCTAGAGCATAACGGTGATTAGCAGGATCTTGGGCTGCTTGATACAAGGCCTCAATAATATGCCTTGGCGTAGGCTGATCCGGATCTCCTATTCCCAAATCAATGATATCGCGACCTTCAGCACGGGCTTTTCTTTTTGCTTTATCAATCTCCACAAATAAATAAGGTGGCAAGCTCTGTAATTTTTTAGATAGTTTAAACATTTTTTCCCTACTTCAAGACGTCCTGCATTGAATATAAGCCTGCAGGCTTACCCATAACCCACTTTGCGGCCTTTAAGGCGCCCAAGGCAAATAAATCCCTTGAATGCGCCTGATGTTTTATTTCGATACGCTCAGAATTACCGCAGAAAATAATCGTGTGGTCACCCACGATATCGCCTAATCTTATAGCATGGGTAGGTATCTCTTTTTTAGTTAGCTCCGCTAAAATCTGACCAAATTTCTTAGCTGTTCCCGATGGCGCATCCAATTTTCTCTTATGATGCGCCTCTACAATCTCAATATTGTAATCCGGACCTAGTCTTTTCGCTATTTCTGGCAACATCGTAAATAAAACATTCACTCCTATTGCCATATTCGGAGAAAATGCTATAGGAACAACTTTGGAAATTTCCTCAACCTTTTTTACTTGGGCATCATTGAGACCGGTTGTACCTAATACTAAAGCCTTCTTATATTTGGCGACATAATCTAAGTTGTCTTGAGTTGCTTCAGGGGTAGTAAAATCCACAAATACATCTACAAGAAACAATCCATCAGGACTAGAAGATACCTTGAGTTTTCCTAATTCCCTTCCGATCATGGGCGTACCTTTCTTTTCTAAGGCCAAGTTGACCTCAAAATCTTTATCATTAGAGGCCAATTCAAAGATACGCCTGCCCATTCTGCCGCAGACGCCGGCAATTCCGAGTTTAATCATAAAACGCTCCTTCTTATTTTAAAAGACCGTAATCTCTCAATGCCTGTTTTAACTTTTCTAAATTCTCAGGCAACATCGGACACATGGGAAGACGAAGATCCGGCTCGCACATTCCCAATAATCCCATCGCAGTTTTAACCGGTATGGGATTGGTCTCAATAAATATAGCTTTAATTAAAGGTAATAACTTATAGTGAATTGCCAAAGCTTTAGCAATATTACCTTTCTCAAACTCGCTTACCAAACTGGCAACATCTTTAGGAACAATATTTGCGACTACGGAAATTATGCCGGTTCCGCCAATGCTTAATATAGGCAAGGTGAGACTATCATCGCCGGAAATTAAATCAAATTTTTGCCCGCATAATTGTTTGATGCGTGACATCTGGTCCAGATTCCCCGATGCCTCTTTTACGCCGACTATTGTTTTGCAATCGCGGGCTAATTTAGCTATCGTTTCCGGCTCAATATTCACACCTGTGCGGGAAGCAATATTATAAAGAATAATGGGAATATCCACGGATTCGGAAATTGCCTTAAAATGCTCATATAAACCTTTTTGCGTAGGACGGTTGTAATATGGAGAAACCTGCAAAGATGCGTCTGCGCCTGCCTTGGCAGCGTGTTTCGTCAACATTATTGCCTCGGAAGTTGCATTTGAACCTGTGCCGGCAATAACCGGTATTCTTTTCTTAACCTGCTCAATAGTAATTTCAATTACCCGGTCATGCTCCTGGAAAGATAGTGTTGCCGACTCTCCCGTAGTCCCACAAGGCACAATTCCAGAAGTTCCATTCTTGATCTGAAATTCGATTAAATCCCTTAATTTCTTTTCGTCAACTTTACCATTTTTAAATGGCGTGACTATGGCTACGATAGAACCTTTAAACATCACTTTCTCCTTTTAGTCGAAAGAGTTTACAGTTTACTGTCTACAGTGTACAGCATCGTGCTGTAAACTGTACACTGTTCACTGTAAACTAATCATAATAAAAATAGTCCTTTGTGCACTATTCTCACTTTACCCTCTAGCCAAACATCCGATATCTTTGTGTTATCCTTACAAAAATATACTTTCAGTATTTCGCCGCCCTGGGTATGCACATTAACTTTATTGCCTGTATCTGCTTTTAAAGCAAAGATAAACGAAGATGCTGCTGCGCCTGTACCACAGGCAAGGGTCTCATCCTCAACCCCTCTTTCATAAGTCCTGATTTTTAAAGAATTATTGTTTCTCTGCTCGACAAAATCCACATTTGTACCAGCTGGCGCAAAGCGCTGATGATAGCGGATTTGCCGGCCAAGCCCAACTACATCAATCTTGTTTAAACCTTCAACAAAAATAACCGTATGCGGGACACCGGTGTTAATAAAGTTAACTTTCAACCGACGATTATTTACCTGAATTGGCATATCTAATCTTATATTTTTCGGGTCAGTGAGTTTTATTTTGACACTATCGTCATTTACTTCAGATACAATGATACCTGCCTTCGTCTCTATTTTAACTTTTCCTTTACCCATATATAAAGCAACACAACGCGCTCCATTTCCGCACATCTGGGCCTCGGAGCCATCCGCATTAAATATGCGCATTTTTACATCAGCAATCTTAGATTCTTCTAAAATAAGTAGGCCATCGGCTCCTATTCCAAATTTTCTATCACAGATATTTTTTGCCAAAGACGGATAACCGGATAACCGGATAACCGGATAACCGGGCTTTATCAACACGAAGTCATTCCCCGAAGCTACCATCTTGGTAAAATTAATTTTATGCATATTAAAACCCTAAGGGTATTATTTCATTCTGGACTAAATCTTCGTAAGATTCTCTTTTTCTGATTATATACACCTTATTCTTAACTACCAAAACTTCTTCTGCCCTTCGTCTTGAATTGTAATTGCTCGCCATACTGAATCCATAGGCACCTGCGCCCATTATTGCCAGATAATCCCCTTCTTTTACCACAGGCAATTTTCTATCTTTAGCGAAAAAATCCGCACTTTCGCAAATCGGACCAACAATATCTACTTTTTCCGTTGCCTGTTGCCTGTTACCTGCTGCCTGTAACGGAAGAATCTGGTGGTACGCATCATATAAGGCGGGACGGATTAAATCATTCATCCCCGCATCCACAATGACAAATTTCCTCTTAGGGCTAGATTTAATATATAAAACTTTAGTCACTAAAATTCCCGCATTACCCACGATAAACCTGCCCGGCTCTAGAATTATTTTCAAGTTTGTCCTTTTTAATAAAGGCAGTACTTTGGCCGCGAATTTTTGGGCTGTCTGGGGCGTTTCTTTATCATATACAATACCTAAACCGCCTCCGATATTTAAATATTCTAAATTAATCCCCATTCTTTTTATCTGCGCAATAAAATTTACCATCTTGCTAATTGCGGCTACAAATGGCTCGGAGGTAGTTATCTGGGAGCCGATATGAATGTGCAGCCCTGAAATCCTTACATTTGTAAAATTCTGCCGTAACAATAATATTCTAAAGGCGCTCTGAAAATCTATACCGAATTTATTGGTAATCTTTCCGGTAGTAATAAATTTGTGCGTCTTTGGCTCGACATCGGGGTTGATGCGTATTGCCACATTAGTAACCATATTAAGTTTCTGGGCAATACG
>Ga0315273_10009047_pt1 | contig 12603 bp, 8 predicted proteins | sample YL17G02_0_MG_FD_205753 | JGI IMG/M metagenome (GOLD analysis project Ga0315273, IMG submission 205753) | Sediment microbial communities from Yellowstone Lake, YNP, Wyoming, USA - YL17G02_0 | ecosystem: Environmental > Aquatic > Freshwater > Lake > Sediment | place: USA: Wyoming | collected... | reverse complement strand
ATCCCCACCTTGGTCAGGCCGGTGCGGATCGGGTTCTGGCCGGTGATGAAAGCCGCGCGTCCGGCGGTGCAGCTCTGCTGACCGTAGTAGTCGGTGAACGCGATGCCTTCATTGGCGATGCGGTCGATGTTCGGCGTCCGGTAGCCCATCTGGCCCCGGCTGTTGTAGCTGATGTTCCACCAGCCGATGTCATCGCCCCACAGAACGAGGATGTTGGGTTGCTTCTCAGCCATGGGCCTTCCTCCTGTTTCTACCGTCGCCCGCGCGATCGTGCGGCGGTGTGCGGCTTTGTGCTTCGGGTGCGCTTACCCGTTCGCAGGGTGCGCTAATCGTCTTGGGACGGGTGCCCCGGCGAGCAGCCGACGTTCACGCCGTGGCGGCAGCCCAGTGTTTGAGGGTGCGGTATATGGACTCCGCGCCGACCAGTTCCTGCTCGACCAGGTCGAACTCGGCCGGGTACATGAGGAAGGGCCGGCTCTGTTCCCCGCCGAGGCCGCCGTGGTTGCCCACCAGTTCCTCGAACGCCGCGTCCTGGTCCTCTTCGGGCCAGTAGGTGCTTATGACCAAGATGTCCGGGCAGGTAGCGAAGCCGTTGGTGCGGAGAAGATGACGGCCGGGGTTGGGCCCGTAGACTGCCAAGGGGTCCTCGCCTTCCACGCGCCCGTCGCTCAGGTAGTGGCGCCCGCCCCCTCCTATCGTCACCGGGCCGGCATCTTCGGTGGCCACCATCACGAAGCCGATGCCGGGATGACCGACCAGGCCGTCGATCAGCCCGGGGTGGTCACGCTCCATCTCCTCGAAGGTCACGCGATGCGGAGCTTTGGTGAATGAGATCAACCCGGTGTTGCCCGAGGCCAGGACCACCAGGTCGGTGGTATCGGTCGGGGGGGCGGCGTCGGCTGCGAGTCGCCGTCTGACGGCCTTGCCGATCCGCCCGCGGGCGAACCCGGACTCCTCCAGGGCGGAGTCGACGGTCGACACGTGCTCCCAGTCGCTCTGACCTTCGGAGACCCCGGCCCCCGATCCTTCCGTCGCGTACGTGCTGGGGCCGCCCACCGTCGCTCCTTCGCCCACAAGTGCGCGCACCTGGGACTCGAGCGTGAGCCCGTATCGCTGAAGGAACGTCGCTCCCTGGGTCTGCCCGTGGTCGGACAGGACCACGAACCGATAGTCGCGGACGGCCATCGCCGCAGCGGCCTCGAGCTTCTTGAACCGGGAATCGAGCTTCTTGAGCACGCTGAGGGTGTCGTGGCGGTCGAGCCCGGAGTGGTGGGCCACTTCGTCGTATCCGGCCAGGGTGGCGTAGCAGTAGGGCACTCCCGAGAGCATGTCGCCTTCGATGGTGTAGAGGCTGAAGTCGCGCAGAGCCACGGTCATCGCCGCCCGCACGAGTGCGTACTGCAGGTGCCGGTCTATGCGGGGCTCTTCGTTGCGCCGGCGCTGCCGCCTCTTGGCCCCGATCTCCAGAAGGATCTCCCACGCCACCAGGCTCAGGGTCCGGGTGAAGTTCGTCGGCGAGAAGAAGAAGGAGCGATAGCTTTCGACACTCTCCTCGCGGATCCGGCTCGCCACGAGCATCACCTGGTCGGCATCGCCGGAGAGCATGCTGGCCCGGGCCGTGCCACCGTGAGCCAGGAGACCGTCGCCGTTCGAGAGCGAGCCCTCAAGACCGGCGACGTCCCGGGGCTTGCTGGATACCACGACCCGTCCCTGCGCCTTGTCGAACCAGCGAAAGGCGGGGATGCCGGCGTTGTTGCCGTGCAGTATCCCTGCTTGGGAAGCACTTGTCTGGGAGGAGAGGTCACACTCCCAGCCGACGAGGCTGTGCGAGCCGGAGTCGAGCCAGCGCTTCAGAGTCGGCGCCTTGCCCGCGGCCATGGCCCGCAGCAGGGCGTCATGCGACAGTCCGTCGATCTCGAGGAAGATGACCCCCGGTTTGCCCGCAAGGGAGGAGTCGAGCGTCCGACCTCGCATGCGCCGCTGGAGCCGTCGCCAGAGCTGGACGTCACCAAAGGGGACCAGACCCAGCAGCACGGTCCCGAGGACGCTCACGACCAGCGAGTACAGGATGGCCCAGCCCAGGTTGTCCACCTGCAGGCTCGGCGAGATCCAGGCGGCGATCAGGATGATGACGCCGTTGACGACCAGCGCCGCGAGGCCCGCGGTCCACACGGCCACCCGCAGGAAGTAGCGGATGAAGAGCGGCCAGATGACAAGGGTCACCACGAGCACGGTGAGGGCGAGGCTGCCGGGCGTGCCGACCCCGGTTGCGTCGACGCCAGGGACTAGTTCGGCGGCGACCCGCAGAACCAGCGAGAACAGGAGCAGAATGGCAAGCAACCGGAGAACGGCCAGCCCTATCTGCAACCAAAGGGGGCGAGTATGTGACCCGCCCTCGCGCTGCTTCGAGGCCCCCGCGGCGTTCGGGGGCCCGGTCTGTGAGGGTGACGGCTTCGAATCCATGGGCTCCATCGTATCAAACCGCCGCGAGGAACGTGCCGGCCGGAGGCACCTCGACCGGTCGCGGCGCGTGTTTCTGATAGTACGCGAACTCAGCGGCCCGCATCAACCAGTGAAGAACCACCATACACCGGCGACAACCCACAGGGCGGTGCTCACGGTCAGCACGACGGTGAACATGGGGTGCTGGGTCTTGTGGCGGAATGCGGCTCGGCCGGCCCACCCACCCGGGAAGCCGCCGATGAGCGCCAGGCCGTGCAGCACGAGCTCGGGCGTGCGCAGGCTGCCGGCCCGGGCTGCCCGCTTGTCGAGGCCGTACAAGGCGAAGGTCGTCAGACTCCAGGCGATGAGCCAGGAGACCAGCCAGTCGAGCCCCGCGAACAGTCTCAACACGAGCGTGAGCGGCACGCCCAAAGCTACCGCAAGCACCACAGCTCTGCGGTAGGGCCTACTCATTCGCGACATCACCCAGGTGGCGCGCCAGCGACAGCGAGGCGCCGGGCTCGACTATGTGCACCTCCACCTGAGGGGCCAGCTGAGCCGCGTGACGGGCGAACTCCTCAGGGGGTCCCGTCAGGAGCTCAGGCTTGAGGAGATGGATACCCTGGGGGAGGAGTGAGCCCCAATGGATGGGGACTGCAGCCCGTGGGCGCAGCAGCGTGAGTGCGCGCGCTGCGTCTCGAGGGCTCAGGTGGTCCTCCGTCATGCGTCCCCAGCCCCACACGGGCAGCAGAGCCACGTCGATGTGGTCCGAGATCGTCTGCATCCCCTGGAACAGAGAGGTGTCGCCGGCGAAGTACACCTGCCGGCTCCCCGTGACGAGGAAGCCGACTGCGCCGGTAGGCGGGCTCCAGGGGTACCGTCGCCCATCGTGTTCGGCGTGGGTGGCACTGACTGTCAACGCGCCGACCGTGACCGATTGCCCCGGAGTCATCTCTACCACGTGACGGAAGTGGTAGCGGCGGAGCACGTTTCGGCCACCTTCAGGCACGAGCAGGGGGGTCTCCGGCGGTATGAGCCACAATGAGGCCGGGTTGAGATGGTCGAGGTGGAAGTGCGACACCACCACTGCGTCGAGGAGTGGCAGCACCCCCAGGTCGAGGTCGGGCGCGTGTCGGCGCAGTGCCCGGAACTGGAAGCGCAGGACCGGATCGGTGAGGATCCTCGTGCCGTCCATGTCGATGAGCACAGTCGCGTGGCCTACGTAGGTGAGGACGAGTTGACCGTGTTCGGAACCGGCTGACCGCCGCATCCGCAGGTGGTCGGGCCTCAGAGGTTGGTCGTCGGCACGGAGGTTGGCCGCCCGGCGGTAGTAGCGGCGGGCGTACCCGGCCGACCACTGCGACGGAGTCGTGGTGAGTCGCGTCCTCAGGGTTCTGCGGTCGTCTACTATCGCTCCACTCCTTCGAACGGGCGTTCGAGGTCATATTCTAGCAAGGCTTCCGTTCGCGTCGCGGCGCGGTCTACCCTCTTGTCGGCACCACCCGCCGGCGCAGCTTCAGGGTCTCGAACCAGGCCACGCTGAACAATCCGGCGCCCAGGGCGATGAGCACGTCCAGGTACCCGAGAGGCGAGAATCCGAAGAGCGAGCGGGCGGGAGGCACAGTCAGCAGCGCGGTCAGGAAGACTCCCGCCGCCCCGATCACCCACCAGAGGGCCTTGTTCCCACTGCGCAGCACGGAGATCATCGACCGGGACCAGGACAGATTCGTGAGGATGAGACCCACGTTCGCTACCACGAGCGTGGCGAACGTCAGTGCCCTGGTCTCGCCTTCCGTGGCTCCGCGGGCAAGAGAGAGGGCGTAGACGGCTGCGACCACGGCGAGGACTACAAGCCCCTGAGTCAGGCTGGCGGCCAACGTGCGGCGGCTGAAGAGCCGCTCGCCCAAGGGACGAGGCCTGCGACTCATGGTTCCGGGCTCCTCCTTCTCCGCTTCGAACACCACCGAGCAGGCCGGGTCGATGATCAGCTCAAGGAAGGCGATATGCACCGGCATCAGCACCAACGGCGTCCCGAAGAGAACGGGCACCAGCGTCATGCCGGCTATGGGCACGTGCACGGCCAGGATGTAGGCCATGGCCTTCTTTAAGTTGTCGTAGATGCGTCGGCCAAGCCTCACCCCGGTGACGATGGAGGTGAAGTCGTCGTCTGTAAGGACGATGTCGGAGGCTTCCCGTGCTACGTCGGTGCCCCGTCCGCCCATGGCGATGCCGATGCCCGCCGCCTTCAATGCCGGCGCGTCGTTCACGCCGTCGCCCGTCATGCCTACCACTTCACCGTTGGCCTTCAACGCCTGGACCAGGCGGAGCTTCTGCTCGGGCACCGTGCGGGCGAAGATGGTCGTGGTGCGGATGCGGCGGCTGAGCTCTTCGTCACCCATCGCGTCCAGTGCCGTGCCTGTGACGATGCCGCCGCCTTCATCCAGTCCCACCTGCCGGGCGATCGCGCGGGCCGTTCCTGGATAGTCTCCGGTGATCATGACCACTCGGATACCCGCGCTCCGGCAATCGGCCACCGACCGGCGCACGCCCTCCCGCACCGGATCGGCCAGGCCGACCAGACCCAGGAACTCGAAGTCGAAGTCGTGCTGTGAGGTGGGGAGGGGCGCATCGCTCGCGACGAGCCCACGGGCCACCCCGAGCACTCGCAAGCCGTCGTCGGTCATTGCAGCCAGCCTCTCGTGCAGCCGTGCGACGCGAGGTGGGTCGAAATGACAGAGGTCGGCGACCGCTTCCGGAGCGCCCTTGACGGCGATCAGTCGCTGCCCGGTGGACGGCAGCTGCCACACTCGGGACAGGGAGAGCAGATCGTCCGTGAGTGGGTACTCGGCCACCAACTCCCAGTCCTCGTGCAGGTGTTCCGTTCCTGTGAGGGTCGTGGCGCCGAACTCCCGGAAGGCGATCTCCATGGGATCGAACGGCTTCCTCTTGCTCGCCAGCATGGCGAACTCCATCAACTCGTGCAGTTCGTCGGGGACAGTGGTCGCGCCCGCGGCGGAGAAGCTCGTCGCGCCGTCATCCAGGCGGGCTACCGACATCCGGTTCTGCGTGAGTGTGCCCGTTTTGTCTACGCACAAGGCCGTGACCGAGCCCAGAGTCTCCACTGCGGGCATGCGCCGGGTGAGCACTCGGTTCTGTGAAAGCCGCCACGCGCCGAGGGCGAGGAAGACGGTGAGCACCACGGGGAACTCTTCAGGCAGTACGGCCATCGCCAGGGTGATGCCTGCCAGGAAGCCGCCCAGCCAATCGGTGCGGGTGAACCCGTACACCACCACCACCATCGCGCACAAGCCCCCGCCGACCAGCGCCAGGGTCCACACCAACCGGTCGATCTCACGCTGAAGTCGCGTCCGCTCCGGCTCGAGGGTCACCAGCGCCTTGCCGATGGCGCCGATCTCTGTGGCGGCTCCCGTGGCGCGTACCAGGGCGGTCGCCTGACCGCCCACCACGAGCGTGCCGGAGTATACGAAGCAGGTGCCGTCGCCACCGGGCCGTGCCTGTTCCTCGTCCTCTGGATTGAGGGAGCGCTGCTTTCTTACCGCGACCGACTCCCCGGTGAGCAGCGATTCGTCCACCCGCAGGTTCGACCCGGCGAGCAGGACGGCGTCGGCCGGCACACGGTCGCCTTCCGCCAAGATCACCAGGTCGCCCGGAACGACCTCTCGCCCGGGAATGCGGAACTCGCGGCCGCTCCGGATGACCAGCGCGCGGGGGCTCGACAGGTCGCGGAGGGCGTCGAGAGCCCGCTCGGTCTTGTGTTCCTGGTAAAGAGTGATGCCGATGACCACGAAGACGAACGTCAACAGCAGGAGCGCCTCTTGGACGTCGCCGAGCAGGAGGTAGATCGCCCCGCACGCCACCAGCAAGAGAAGCATCGGTTCACGCAGAACTCCGGCGATCAGCCCAAAGATACCGGAGCGTTGTGCCGCCGGTAGCTCGTTCGCGCCTCCGGTAAGCAGGCGGTGTGCCGCCTCTTCGACGCTGAGGCCCAAGGGTGGCTGCGTGGTCGTGGCCATGAGCGAGGGGACCCTCTCCTCCTTGGTGGTAGATCATTGTGTACGCAACGGCACGCTTGTAGGTCGAATAGTAAGGCTATTGTCGCGAAGCATATCACGCATCTTCCTATTCTTGATTATTAGATATACCTCTCGAACAGTTGTTATATATATCTAACATATGTGTGTTGGTATATGAAAGAAACGTATCCGAAGGAGATACGAGATAGGTGATCGCAACAACAAAGGCGCCGGAGGCGGCGGCGCGGCGTGTGCGTCAGAGCCTAGGTCACACCTCGCCCATCGCCTCGGGGGGCTGCGCGCGCAGGTTGAGGATCAGGAAATACACACTGACCGCCAGCACCCATCCGGGGAAGATGAAGGTCACCAACCGGAAGTAGCCGATGCTCAGCAGCAGAATCAGGGCCAGCGCGTAGGTGGCGAAAGCCCAGGCGCGATGCATCAGGCCGGTGCGAATCCAGATGGTGCCCAGGGACATCATGAACACACCCGCCATGCGGATGGCATAGATGTTGATCACGTCATACATCACCGCTCGGCTGTACGTGTACAGGTTGCTATCCGCTATGATGCTCGGTTGACTCGCGTAGGTCTTGACCAGCCCGCCCGCGAGGGCCGCGCCTGCGAAGGTCATGGCCAGAAACAGCAGGCCGCTACCCAGGAACACGGTCGCAAAGAAGCGGTCTTCCAGGTCGCCCAGGCGGTCGCGGATCACGCCGATGAACCATAGGAAAGCGATGCCGGCGAAAGGCACCAGGTTCAGAGCTAGGGAGACGTTTTTCGAATTGGTCTCGAGCCAGGCACTGTCAGCCGCCAGGTCGGCGGGGATCGAGATGCGGATGAGCACCAGGGCGGTGCCGTACAGAATGGCGAAGACGATGCCGGCGACGGCCGCGGAACGCGGCGTGCTGAGCGACCTGCGGGTCGAGGCGACACGTCCGCCGATCATGGCGTTGAGTCGGAATCGGGCATTCGTGCACACGCTCCTTCCATGGGCAAAGACACGGCCTCCCAAGAGAGGGGGCTCTCTCCGACCTTCGGTACCCACTGCCCTTCGCATATAGTCGCGCGGCGAGCCTCAACTGCCGGGGCGCTCGCTCTCGGCAAAGCCGCGGGTGACGTGGTAGATCGCTCGGTCGAAGAACGAGTTCACCAGGAAGCTGAGCTCAAGGAGCTGGTACGCATCCACCGGGGTCTCGAAGGCGGCTAAGGTACGGCTGAAGCGCCACACGTGCAGCTTGAGCAGAGTTATGGAGCTGAGTACCTCGTCCAGCCGGCATCCTTGGGCGGACCGCCGGGCTCCCAGTGCGCGATAGAAGGCGCTCACTTCCTCCGCGGCTGCGTCTCCACGCATCCAGGCGTCGAGACGGGAGAGGGCCGTGCGCGCGGTGTCCCGCATCTCCTCCGGATCGAGGCGCCTGTAGCACAGGGTCGTGGGGCTGGTGAGCATCTCGCCGAACCAGGCCTGGGCGATGCTTGCGGAGTGCTCCTCGATCACCCGGATGGCCGGACTTGACAGCAGGGGGACGTCGTGCCCGTGCTGGACCGCATGGAAGGAGTCCTGGATGCGCCACTCGTCGCGGTGTAGCCCGACGCACGCGTCGATGGCCTGCTGGTTCGAGCGGAAGGCCAAGGGTGGGAGGTCGTCGAGGGGGAAGTAGCCCACGTCCTCGGCGTCGTCACCCGCGCGTTCGACGCCCCCGGTCTTGACCACTTCGAAGCTGACGATCAGGAGATCGCCGTAGAAGGCGCTATGGTAGGAGTCGGCGTGCAGGAGCGTCACCACTTCGCCTGTGATGCCCGCCTCCTCTTCCAGCTCGCGGGCGGCCGCCTCGCCGATGGACTCGTTGACTTCGGCGAAGCCCATCGGCAGGCACCACATGCCCTGTTGGGGGTCCCGGGCTCTTTTCACCAACAGGACCTCGCGCTCGGCGTTCAGCACAACATTCGCGGCCACCGGAAGGGGGTTGTGGTAGTACACGTAGCCGCACGAGGCACAGGTCTCGCGGTCGCGCCCTTCTTCATGGCGCATCTCGACAGGCCCGCCGCAGTCTGCGCAGAATCGAGCAGTCACCGCTGTGCCTCCATGTTCGTCATCCTGCCCGGAAGCCTCCGCCGCCTCCACCGCCCGAGGAGGATCCGCTGCCACCCCCGGAGGAGCTTCGGCTGCCCGAGAAGCTGCTGCGCGAGCTACCACCAGAACTGCCGCGGCGGCTCCCTCCACCGGTGACGTGCGAGCTGCCGAAAGCCCCATGACCGCTGCCGGTGCTCGAGGGAGCCGACATCAGAGCGTTGGAGAGCTTGTCGAAGCCGGCGAAGAGGCCGTCGGACACCGAGGAGAGGCTGACCCTGGAGAGACTCGAGGCTAGGTCGCCGAGTCCAGCTCCGCCACCGGGCACGCCGCCGGTCGACTGGGTGGCCTCCGTCTGGGCGCCAGGGGCCGGGGAGGTAGTCCCGCCCCTCGCCTCAGCGAGGTCTGGAGTCTGGTACGCTTTCGGACCGACCACCGGCCCGAGCCAAGAAGGTACCGACACCAGGAGCTCCTGGAATCGCAACACCCAGCGTTTCTCCACCCCGAAGGCGATGGCGTAGGGCAGGTAACTCTCGAAGGTCTGCTGTGCGACAGCGAGGTCTTGGAAGCCGGCGAGGTCGTCGAGGTAGTTGCGGAAAGCCTCCCAGCGTCGCTGCTCCTGGGCGCCTGCACGCGTGCGTTGAGGCATCACCCGGGCGAAGCCGAACACCACGGCCACGCTCAGAACCGACCCTAGCGCCACGTATGCCCATCCACCGACCCCGGCGATGGCCAGCATGACCGTGAGAACGAACAGCACGAACCCGAGGGTGGCCGCACGCCCCTTCCAGTAGCGGCGGGCGGTCTGGGGATCGGCCACGAAGAAACCACGTTGGAGAACATCGCCGAAGACCGCGTCGTCGAACTCCGCATTGATCTCGGCCAGGCGATTCTGCAGCATCGGGGACTTGACCCGGTCGTCACCACCGGCGAAGAGTCTGCCCGCGACGAACGCGTCGAGCCCCTTGAGGTTCTCGATGGGCCGGAGCTTGCGGACCTGCCAGGTGGAGCGGTCGGTCCGGCTCTGCGGCAGCTCCACGTAGCCGCGGCGGGCGAGATCGGCCAGTGTGGCGAAGAATTCGCGGCTGTCGACCCGCTCGTCGAGCAGGGCTCCCGCGGCCGCCGGGGAGAGGTCCGAGGGCGGCTCGGTCGCGTACTTCGCGTATACGGCGGCCGGGTCGTCCCGGCCCCGTCTGAACCACACCAACAGCATCCAGAGGAACGCTCCAATGGGGAGGAGGAAGCCCGCTTTGGGTACGACCGCGGCCGCCAGCCGGCGGGCGGTCCAGGTGAATTGCACCACGCCTTTGGGGAAGCCCACCGCGATCCAATACTTGGTGTAGGGGAAGATGTCTTTGGCTTCGAATATCACCGAGGAGGGAGCGGGGCCGGACACGGTGCTCTGCACGTTCAGGCCGGTGTCGACCGCCCAGTCGATGTCCTTCGTCGGAACGGTGCCCGGCAGGCGCACCGAGACGCGCACCTGGTCGATGGGAACCGGGGTGTCGGCGTCGAAGACGTGCCACACGAGCTCGTCCGCCTCATCGTAGTAGGCCACCGCCGCCTTGGCGAGGTAGCGGATGGTCCAGGTCTTGCTGGTGTCGGCGAGGTTGAAGGCCAGTTGCACCACGAGGTCGTCGCCCTCAGTGAAGACGTCGTAGCTGCCCGGCTCAGTGCCGCGCGGCAGGGGCTTCTCATCCTGCAGCACTTGGACGTCCTCGATACCTTCCAGGGCATCGGTGGGGATCACCCGGGCCACGTAGCTGAAGGAGCCCTCGAAGGTGAAGGTCACGTCCTCCGAGACCCGCACGTCGCCGGAGTCCTGTACGTCGAGGGTGACGTCCATGGCGTCGATGCGCCAGGATTTGGCGTCCGCCGGGGGAGCCGAGGCCAGGAGGACGACGGTTACCACGAGGAGCATCAGGGCGAGGGCGGCAGCCCCCCGGCCGTGCATCGTGAAGGCTTGGCGCGGGGCAGTCAAGGGGCGCGACCGCTCGTCCAGCTGGCTCCCCCTGCCGCGACGGCCACGGCGACGATAGCCACGATCTCGGCCGAGTTCAGTCGTTGCGAGAGCAGGAGGTATCCCACCATGGCAGCAAGTGCGGGTTCGATGCTGAGGAGCACCCCGTAGGTGGAGGCCGACACCCGTTGGAGCGCCAACAGCTCGAGGTGATACGGGAGCGCGGACGAGAGCAGCGCCACGAGGACACCCAGGGCGAGGTACCTGCCGTGGCCCTCGATCACCACCCCGGTGGCGAAGAGGACCGGGGTCAAGAGGATCGCGGATCCCGCCAGCATCATGATGGTCACACTCAGCGGGTCCAGGTGGGTCACCGCTCGTTTGGCAAGGAGCAGGAACGCCCCCCAGCACACGGCGGCCCCGAAGGCGAAGGCAAGGCCGAGAGGGTCCGCGGTTCCGGAGGGGCCCACGAGCACCACCACCCCGCAACCGGCGAGGACGATCCACACCCAATCGAGGAGCCTCCGCGACCCGAGGACCGCCACCGCCAGCGGTCCGAGGAATTCGATCGTCACCACGACGCCGAGCGGGGCCCGGCTGATCGCTTCGTAGAAGAAGAGGTTCATCCCGAAGAGCGAGAACGTGAGGGCGAGAAGGCCGGTGCGCTGCCCGCGGGCGGGGAGGCGGAGCGACCGCGGCCGCACGGCGATGAGCATGAGCGCCGCCAACGCCGTCCGGAGCCACAGGGCTTCGACCACCCCGACGGATTCGATGACCCGCACTCCGAGGGCGGACCCGACCTGGAAGAGCAGCCCGACGGCGATCACGATCATCACGGCGGTGCCCGCGCCTCGGCGGGGCGCGGAGACACGCGTGACTATGACGGTGTCTATGCCGGTCTGCGCCGGGGGGTTGATGCTGATATCCGGCCTGCTGTCGGTAATCACCCCAGATCGAACCCCAGGAAGCGGTCGAACAGCGGCGAGCGCCGCACCTGGTAGTACTGGTGGTAGATGCTGCCGTCGGCGGGCGGGTTCGGATCGAGCCGGTGCTCCAGCAGACCGAACGCGACCAAAGGGCCCACGACGCGGTTCTCGAAGCGCCAAAACGATTTATCCATGTACTCCGCCTCCGCTTCAAAGTCGCGCGCCTCCTCCATGAGCACGGCCTCGCGAAACTGCTCGGGCGTCAGCCAGTCGCGTGCCTCGCGGCCTATCATATAAAGGGTGTAAGGCAGTGTGGTCTGCAGGACCGGATCTTCGTCCATCCGATCGAGAAACGAGAGGTCGAACGGTCCGAAGAAGGTGTTGAAGAGATGTGCCTGCAGCATGCCCGCCCTCTCGGAGGCGAACAGGCGGAACCCCAGGTCGGTGACGGCGAACGAGCGCGGCTTCCGTTCCAGGAGCCCGGCCATAGTCAGCACCGCCCGGAGGGCCGCGAGCGAGGTGAAGTCGTCTTCCCGCTTGGGCTTGTGGCGGCCGAACCAGCGCTCTTCGTCGGGCGACAGGCGCATGCCGTCGACCATCAGGCGGACGAAGGCCTCGTTGAGATTGCCTTTGGCCGTGGCCCGGACGTCGGCGGGCGCCGCCCGCTCGAGGAACAGGCGCGCGTTGAACAGGAACGCCGAAGATTCCAGTTCGGTGGGCGAAAGATCCTCCCGCACGACGACCGCGCATCCGGGCATCCCGAGCGGAGCCGCGAGCAGACGCGTCAAGGCTTCGTCGTCGAGCCCCGAGGGATCTTCGCCGGGCGGGTCGTCTTCCGCCGCCGCCGCGCCCTCCTGCCGTACGGTCCGCGGGCGTTCGTCTTGGCGCGGGCCGGCTTCCGGCTCCAGCTGTTCGCCGAGCCACCACATGGCGGGGAAATCACGGATCCAGGCGTGGCAGAGATAGTCCGCCACCACGAGGGCTTCGGTGTGGAGGTGGGTGCGTGGCGCCCGCTCATCTTCCTCATCTTCATCCGCGAGAATCAGATCAGGAACCAGTGGGTTCGCGCGCATGGCCCTGCGCAGGACGGCGCCTGCGCCGAACTCTCCCTTCTCCTTGAAGGTGAGGAGGGCGTCGCCCCAGAGCCACAACGCCGTCTTCTCCCGGTAT
>Ga0315273_10009046_pt1 | contig 12604 bp, 11 predicted proteins | sample YL17G02_0_MG_FD_205753 | JGI IMG/M metagenome (GOLD analysis project Ga0315273, IMG submission 205753) | Sediment microbial communities from Yellowstone Lake, YNP, Wyoming, USA - YL17G02_0 | ecosystem: Environmental > Aquatic > Freshwater > Lake > Sediment | place: USA: Wyoming | collected... | reverse complement strand
GGGGTCATCGTCATGATGTCGACGGTGGTCCCAACTCCGTCGACGCGGTCCGCCGTCATGGCCATTGACATATTTGGCCCCATCCCAGCGCCCATTTCGGTGGTGTCGACCGGCAGGAAGAGGTCGCCGCCCGCGCCTGTGGGCAGGTAGTTGGTGAACTTGATGCGCACCGGCCGGTCCCTCGCGGCCACGATCGTGGGACCCAAATACTCGGGAGAATTCAAAGCGTAGACCTTTGCGCCGTCGGCATTCAAGATCGGTGTGCCGTCAGGGTAGAACAGTTGGACGTGGTGGCTGAGATTGGCATTCACCGGCGTCTCCACCTGCACGTAGCCCCGCAAGGTGGTCGGATTCAGGCTCGAACTCAGTTTCTCGGTGTACTGGACCAGAGCAATCTCGTAGTAATCCGACCCCGTGTACGTCTGCGTATCCGGGACCGCGACGGGGATGTACTGTCCGAGGTTGTTGTCTGCGGCGGCCAGATTGGCGGCATCTATGTCGGGATCCGCGTTGGCGAAGTACAGGCCCGGCAGCGAGTCGAAGAATTTCAGGATGCCGCCCGTGACAGCCCCGGTGCCCGGATCGACCGTCGGCTGCACACTGTAGGCCCAGTTGGGTTCCGGGCCGAAGTAGTTCGGCGTTCCGCCCTGCATGGGCCCGAGCGGTTGGACGGCAAGGAGCACACGATTTTCGAGAGTCTCAAATATCGGCACGTCCTGCTGCCGCCTTCTGCTCTTGCAGTTGAACGCGGTTGAGAAACGCTCGGCGAATTGCTTCAGCATGGGATATCTCCTTTTCCTTTGTTCGACACGTGTCAGCCGACATTTCCCGTATGACTTCCTGCTGACGACCGGCGTCAGCAGTTTTTTTCAATACTACTTTACGGAGGGCCCTATGCGAACCGTATGCCGGCGGTTGTGCGCTCCCGTGGGGACAGAATCGCGGGGGGGACCGCCAGGCACTCGGGTTCCAAGGAGACCAGGGTACGGCAGGTCGAGCAGCGAACGGCCTCGCCATCGTGGACCTGGCCAAGGGTGACGACGCACTCGGCCTCGCAACACGGGCACGCGAGCGTAAGCAAGATGTCGAAGCGTTTCTGCATAGTAAAGTCTCCTGACTGAGCCGCGGCGGTCGAAGGCCTTTCCATGTCGGCCGTCTCGCGGCAATCGTACGCGCCATTTCATAGTCATTTTTCCTCGTAGCCGCCGGAGGTCCGGGCGGCTTTCAGTATCGGCGCGACCCGAAACGCGTCTGTGCGGCCACGACCGGAGCGGCCTCTTCGACCACGGTGACGACGCTGTTGAGCGTTCCGAAGGGATTCGCGACGCGCCGCTCGCCGTCGGGGTCGTTGATCCAGGCCCCGTCGGCGACGAATTTGTACTGGTAAGTGCCGGCGGGGAGGTCGACGCGGGCCCGGAAAGAGCCGTCCTTCATCTTGACCATTTTCTGCCTAGAGGGGTCCCACTGGTTGAAGTCTCCGACCAGGTACACCGTCTTAGGCGCGGGGTCGAGGGTGCAGACGAAAGTGACCCTGCCGTTGGCTTTTTTCTGAATGACCATAGCGTGCTCCTTATGCGGTCCCGAGGCCGTCACGCGAACCACACCTATCTATCAAGCCTCCCCGCCACCGCGGCGAGAGGCGACGGTTTTCAGTTACCCGGCGCGTGCCATCGGCGCGGCGGGTGCAAACGCCAGGGCGCTCGAGTACACGTCGAGACATCGCCGGGCGGAGAGGGTCCAATCGAACTTTCTGGCCTCGCTGGAGCCGTTTTGCCGGAGCGTCTCGCGCAGGGCCGGGCGCGAGAGGACGGCGACGATCTTGTTGGCCATCTCGTCAATGTCCCAGAAGTCGACCTTGAGGGCGTGGCGCAGGACCTCGGCGACGCCGGACTGCTTGCTGATGATGACGGGCACGTCGCTGGCGAGCGCCTCCAGGGGGGTGATGCCGAAAGGCTCGGAGACGCTGGGCATGACGTAAACGGCGGCCCTGCGGAAGGCGCGTGCGACGTCGGCCTTGGCGAGGAAGCCTGTGAAGAGGACGCGGTGTCCGATGCCCATGTGAGCGGCGAGTTCGACGGTGGCGTTCATCTTGTCGCCGGCGCCGGCCATGATGAACTTGGCCTCGGGGACTTTTTCGAGGACGCGTCGTGCGGCGGCGACGAAGTACTCGGGCCCTTTCTGCATGGTGATGCGTCCGAGGAACAGAACGACCTTGTCGTCGGAGGCGATGGGCTCGGGGTCGGCCCAGCCGTCGTGCTCGACGGCGTTGTAGACGACGCAGACCTTTTCCTCCGGGACGCCGTAGCGTTCGGTGCAGATGCGTTTGGTGCGGCGGCTGACGGCGATGACTTTGTGTGCGGCGTGCATGCCGGCGCGTTCGATCTCGTAGACCTGGGGATTGACGCCTTCGCCGCTGCGGTCGAACTCGGTGCTGTGAACGTGGACGACGAGGGGCTTGCCGGACTGGCGCGCGACCGCCGCCGCGGCCGGGAACGTCATCCAATCGTGGGCGTGGACGAGGTCAAAGGCTTCCTCGGCGGCGACGCAGCAGACGGAGTCGACGTAGCGCGAGACCTCGAAGAAAAGCCCCCGGCCGTAGGGATCGTCGGGGACGGCGCGAATCGGGGCGGCGTGAGCGGCGCCGGCCGAAAGCGGCGAACCCTGGCCGGAGTATTGCAGGGCCGTGGCGGACGCGAGCGCGGGGCCCGAGCCGAGCGCCCAGGCGCGTCCTTCACCGACGGGAACGAGTTGGGCGGAGGAGGCGGCGTAGGGATAGAGCCTGGCGTCGATGGGGCGGATCTTGACGTTCGCGAGGGATTCTGCGGCGGCCAACGCATCCGACGCGCTGAGCGAGCGAGAGGGCGCAACGAACTTGACGTGGGACGGCAAGGCCGAGGCGACGGGCCTCGGCAAAGCAAAGAGGACCTCGGCGCCGAGCCGGCTGAGTCCCTTCGTCAATCCATAGCAGGCCGTGCCGAGGCCCCCACTAATGTGCGGCGGGAATTCCCAACCGAGCATCAAGATTCTCATGGTCCCGCGCCTCGCTGGTTCCCTTCAGGTCCGTCGCTCTCGGTTTCGCTCCGTCATTATGCTAGCGCCCAGACGCAAGCGATTGATTAGCCACTTGTTCGATTATGACAAACCGCGCGAGGCGCGCGAATTGGGGAAGGTCTGAACCCGAGGCCGGGCAATCACGGCGCCTGGCCTAGGGGAATCCCCGATGCGGGGGGCCAGCCGGAAGGCCTATGAGGGGGACCGGATGGGCCGGCGCGAAGGGGACGAAGTTGGTGGGCCCTCGGCCGGTGCGGAGACGCCCGGCGGGGGGTTCTCAGGCCTCCGTTTCCTCTTCGACCCAGATGACGGCGCGGCGTGTCAACTCGGAGGCGTCCTTGAGTTCGAGTTTGCGTTTGATGTTGGCGCGGTAGGCCTCGGCGGTCTTGATGCTGACGTGGAAGGTTTCGGCGATGCGGCGGGTGCTGAAGCCGCGGCCGATGAGTTCGAAGACCTGCAACTCGCGGTCGCTGAGGCGTTGGGCGGGGGAGGCGGCGGGTTCGGTCTTGCCGCCGACGAAGGTGTCGAGGACGCGGGCGGCCATTTTTTCGCTGAGGAAGACTTTGCCGGCGAGGATCCGGTGGATGGCGTCGACGATGTGATCGGCGGCTTCCTGTTTCATGATGTATCCGCGCGCGCCGGCGCGGAGGGTGCGTTCGGCGTAGAGGGACTCGTCGTGCATGGAGAGGACGAGGACGGGGAGTTTGGGGTGGCGGACGTGGAGGTCCTTGATGAGTTCCAGTCCGCTGCGCCCACGGAGGGTGAGGTCCACGACAGCCAGGTCCGGCCGGCAGTCCGTGATGGCCTTCAAGGCGTTGGGAACGGAGTCGGCCTCGCCGCAGACCTCCATGTCGGGCTGGCGGTTGAGGCGGAGGGCGAGCCCTTCGCGGACTATTGGGTGGTCGTCCACAATGAGGATTCGGGCCTTGTCTTTCGCATGCGAGGCACGAGGCTTTGGGGTCATGCCGATGTTCCTTCGTCGCGGTCGCCGGCCGCCGGCACAGAGCAGGCGAGGACCGTGCCGGAGTGGCGCCCGGGCTGAATGAGAAGCGTCCCGCCGATGGACCGTGCCCGGTAGCGCATGACGCGTAGGCCCATGCTCTCTTTGCGGACCGATTCTTCCCGGAAGCCGATGCCGTCGTCCTCGACCATGAGCACAATGTGGCCTGAAGCGGCGGTCAAGACAATGCGGATGCGCTTCGGCTTCGCGTGCCTGACGGCATTGTTGACGGCTTCCTGCGCGATGCGAAAAAGGTGGGCGGCCGTGTCATCGTCGTGCACCAGCACGGGCCGCGGGCACTTGAAGCGGCAACGGACCTTGAAGAGCGCCTCGGACTGGCAGGCCAGGTCCTCGAGGGCATCCATCAGGCCGTCGGCCCGAAGTTCGATAGGCGCCAGGCCGCGGGCCAAGGCGCGGGTGCGGTCGATGGCCGCGTTGACGTGCATGAGGATTGTGACGGCCTGAACGGATTCGGGCAGCGTTTTGGAGGCGAGGCGGTCCTCGAGTTCCTTGGTGAGGAAAGCGATGCCCGTCAATTCCTGACCGAGGTCGTCATGCAGGTCGCGTCCGATGCGTCGGCGCTCCTGTTCGGCGGTTTCCAGCAATTCGTTTTCCAGTTGTTTGCGTTCGGTGATGTCGTGAATGGCGACGGAGAAGCCCTTCAGACGGCCCTCCGCATCACGCAGCGCCGTGATGATGACGACCGCCCAGAAACGCGACCCCTCTTGCCGCACGAGCAGGCCTTCGTCTTCGAAAGCGCCCTCGTCCGTGGCGCCGGCGAGGGCCGCGAGTGGCCTGTCCGCCTCGACGTCTTCCGCCGGATGCAGGCGGTTGAAGGGTTGCCCGACGATCTCCGTTTCGTCGTACCCGAGCAGTCGCTCCGCCCCCACGTTCCAGGTGATGATGCGGCCGGAAGGATCCAGCAGGAAAACGGCGTAGTCTTTGACATTCTCGATCATCAGTCGTAAGCGTTCTTCGCTTTCGCGCAGGGCGTTCGCTGTCTGCCTGTGCTCGGCCACCTCCGCGCCGAGGGCCGCCGTTTTCTCCTGGACCTTTTTCTCAAGACCCTCATTTACGGCTTTCAGTTTGGACACGAGGAGGGAAACCACGAGGAAGAACCCCAGCCCCCAGGCAGCGTTCCAAATCGCAATCGCCGGGTGCGAATAACGAGCAGGGAGCACATTGGCCACAATCCAGGCTGCAGTGCTCAGGCCGGAAACCAGCAGCCCGCTCTTCCTCCCCCCGAACCAGGCCGCCAGCGAGATGGGCACGAGGTAGAATAGCCCGAGCAGAATCTCCGGGCCCACAAGGTAGTCCAGCACGCCAATAGCGGCGGCAAGAAGGAGGCCGGCGACCATCGCCCCCGTTTTCGGGAGCCGGTTGAGCAACCGTTCGAGGTTCATTGGGCACTTTCTGCGGCCGCAACACCGTCGTGCGGCTGGGAGCGTCCTTCAATAATGATAATCGTCCGCAAGCCGCGCGTCAGCGGAAATCCTGGGCGAGGGCGCGGCGCGGCATTTGCGATTGCGGCCCGAAGGGCTCCTTCGAAGGAACAGGGAGAACGCGGCCCGAAGGGCTCCAATGAAGGAACAGGAAGATTGCGGACCCGCCGTCGCCCTCTGGGCTTGGGCCGTCGCCTGAGGCTATGGCCCACAAGATGGCGGGCAGTTTGCGGAATGAACCCGTCTTCGTTCGCTTGCGCGAACTTCGCCGTGGCAGGCGGCGAAAGGCGAGCGGCGCGGCCCTCCCTCTCATTCAATCGTCCACAACGCGAGCGCGTCCTGGTCCTTCACGAAAACCCGGGTTCCCACGATCACCGGGTGCGCGTAAACGGGCGTGTCGGCGACCTTGATGCGGGCCAACTCCGCGTATTCCTTGGCGGTCGGCTTAAAGGCGATGAGTTCGGAGTTGCTGGGCAGGGCCAGCAGGCAGGCGCCGGCGTCGAGGACGGCTGCGAAGTTTCCGCCGCGCTTCGTCGCGTCGGTCCATGCCGACTCCCCGGTCGCCGCGTTCAGGCAGAAGAGGTTCCCCTTATCCGACAGGCCGAAGAGCAGGCCGTCCTTGAGCACGGGGGTGTTGAATCCCGTGCCGAGGTCCGCGTTGGTCCAGACCTCTTTGGCGGCAAAGCCGTCGCCCTGCTTTTCGATCTTGACGGCCTTGGTGCCCGCGCCCTGGCCGGTGTAGATGACCGTTTGCCCGTCGACGATCGGCGTGGCACAGTTGTAGAACCTTCCCTCGGGCGAGGCCGCGACTTGCCACAGGAGTTTCCCGTCGGCGGCGGCGACGCCCACGAGGCTTTTCTCCGTCACCGTGACGATCTGTTTCGTGCCGTCCACGGTCAAGAGGACCGGCGAGGCGTACGCCGGGCCGTCGCCCGTCCATTTCCATTTCGCCTTGCCGGTGGCCAGGTCCAAGGCGAGGATCGTCCCGTCGCCCTTTCCGCCGAGGTGCGCGATGCACAACCCGTCCACCAGGATCGGCGACATGCCCGTGAAAAACTGTGGCACGGCCTTGGTGAAGTCCTCGTTGCGCCACACGACCTTGCCGGTGGCGGCGTCGAGGCACGAGAGGACCCCGCCGACGCCCAGGGTGACGACCTTTCCGTCCGCCACCGCGGGCGAACTCCGCGGACCCGGATGCCGGGCCGCCGCCCCGGTCACGGCCTGCGCCGCGTACTTGTCGCGCCACAGTTCCTTTCCGTCGGCAGCGCTCAGGCACAGCGTGACCTCCTCGTCGCCCTGGCGCACGAAAACATACAGCCTGTCGCCCACGAGGGCCGGCGTTGCATCGCCCGCGCCCACCGTCACTTTCCAGCCCTGCTTCAACTCCTGCGGCCAGGTCTGGGGCGCGGTGAACCCCGTCACCTTGCCATCGCGATTGGCCCCTCGCCACTGAGGCCAATCCTGCGCGAAGACCGAGGTCGCGCCGACGAGAATCCCAGCGACCCCCACCAGGCCGATCCAGCGATTTGCGGTTTTCATGGCGTCTCCCTTCCATTCCCCTTGGTTATTGTTGGTCATTGCCTTTTGCCGTTTGCGGTTTGCCGTTCCATCTTTCTCCTATTCTACCCCGCCGCCACGCCCGAGCCAGTGGAATCCACGAGCAAAGCGTGCCGCGCGCCGAAAGGGGGGCGGCGAACCAGGCGCGCGGGGGCGGGGCGGCGAAAGGCGTCCCGGGGAGGTCCCGGGGATTCGGCCCCTTCGGGGCCTCATCCCCGGGCGTTAATGGCGCGCGGGGGGGCGGGGCTTTTCGTCAAGGCGGGCCCGCCGATGGTCCGATAAACTGGGTTGCCCGACTTCCGTCCGTCCGCGAGCGGACCCTGCATAGAATAAGTGGAAGCCGTCCGATGACCAGCCGGCGAGATTTTCTGAAGCGCCTCCTTTCGGCCGCGGCGCCCGTGGTCGGCTCGTGCATCGCCATCGGCTGCGGCGCGGGGCAGGGCCTCCTCCTCCGCGAGCCGTACAAGCCCATCTTCGGCTCGCGCGTCGCGGGGGGCGTCGCCCAGGCGCCGGTGCGACAGGCGTCGTGGAAGATCCCGGCCGACTGGCGGCCGAGCGGCGCGGAGCGCCGGTGGCGGTTCATCGTCGTTCACCACAGCGCGACGACTTGGGGCTCGGCCGACGAGTTCGACCGCATCCACCGCGCCCTCGGCTGGGACGAACTCGGGTACCATTTCGTCATCGGGAACGGGTCGGGGGCCGGGGACGGCGAGGTCCAGATAGGCCCGCGATGGTTCAAGCAGAAACACGGCGCCCACTGCAAGGTCGCCGACCATCCGGAATACAACGACGTCGGCGTCGGCATCTGCCTGGTCGGGAACTTTAACGACTCCCGCCCGACGGAGGCGCAGATGCGTGCGCTGGCGTCGCTCGTCCGGTTCCTCACGGAGCGGTACCGAATACCGCAGTCGCAAATCTTTGGGCACGGGCAACTGAAGGCGACCGACTGCCCCGGGCGGCACTTCGACTACGTCGATCTCTGGCGCCGGCTGTAGGGCGGCGTGCGCGACAACAAGCCCAGGGATTGGAATCCCTGGGCTTGGATGGAATCCCTGGGCTTGGACGCTACTCGAGGACCTCCAGGTCGTCCACCGTGACGACGTAGATCCGCCAGTCCGGCAGATACGTCCGGGCGCCGCGGATGCCGACCGCCTTGCCGACGTACTGGTTGAGGTCATAGAGTGTGCTCTGGAGGACGACGACGGGCCGGCCGCGCTGGTCGACGAGTTTGAACTTGATGGGGTGGTCCGTGCCTTCGAGGCTCTCCATGGGTGCGACGACGCCGGTGGCCAGGAAGGGGGGCTTCCGGAGAGCAGCCTCGCGTTCGGCGGCGTTGAGGTCGGCGGTGCGTTGGGCGTTGAGTTCGGTGAGGCGCTGGTCGAGCCGGCTGCCGATCGCGACCGTCGCGCGGAACTCTTTCTGCTGCTCGACGAGTGCCTGGATTTCGGCGGCGCGGCGAGAGGCCGCCGCCTTCAGCCAGTTCTTTTCGGCCTTGTCGGCGATGTCGGCGAACTGGGCGAGGGCCGGGGCGTAATCGCGCTGGTCCACCGGTTTCTTCATCTCTCCCGCGAGGGCCGCGCCCGCATCGTTGTAGGCCTGGGCGAGCGGATCGAGTTTGGGCGGCTCGACGTCCACCGAGGGGAGCGGTCCGACCGAGGTGAGTCCTGCGCCCGGCGTGACATACTGCGTGAGGACGTAGACGCGCGCCCCATCGGGCGGCGCGACGCGGAGCCTGTCGCCTTCCACCGGACCGAGGACCTGAAGAGTCGCGCCCTCCGCCGGGGCGGGCATGACGCACCACTGGCGCCTCGCAGCCGGGCCCGACGCATAGACGCGTGCGGCGGGCGAGGCAAGCGTCGCCGTCGTCCCGTCGCCGGACAGGGTCACGTCGTTCTTCGCGACCAGGCCGCAGACGCCTGTCAGCGGGCGAAGGGCCAGCCAGTCGCGCGATTCGCTTTCGACGACGACCGGCGTGTTCTTGGCGGCCTGGACCAGCGGGTAATAGTAGGAGCCGGGTCCGCACCGGATGTTGACGAGGTCGGCGTTGATGAAGCCGGTGTACGGCGGCGTAGGCCGCGCAGCCGTCGCCGTCGTCTGGGCCGGCGCCGGGGGCGCGAAGCCGATGAGTGCCAGGGCGAAAGCGAGTCCGCCAGCCAGTCGTGTCCGGTGCATCTGAGTCGCTCCTTCCTGCCGAGTGGAGGGGATCGCCTGCCGCCTCTGCTTGCCGGTTCCGTCGGGCAGGCGGGCAATCCTCAACGGTACTCCACCCCCCGGCGAGTGTCAACAAAAAAGGATGGCGAGTTGGCATTGCGGATTGCGGATTTCGGCCCGAAGGGCTCCTATGAAAGAACAGGGAGGTTGCGGATTGAAAGGCGAAGGCAAACGGCATTGACCAAGGCGCGATGTCGTGCGATCCGCCCGCGGACCTGTCCGGCGTAGTCCCGATTCATCGGGACGGAGACGGAAGCGGGCGGTCACGTTCCCTACCCTGGCACGTGCCACGCCGAAGGCAGGCGGGTTTTCAACGCCGGCGCGCGGGGGCTCAGGGGTGGCGGCGCTGCCAGAGTTCCTCGGCCTCCGGGGGCCGGATGTAAACGGGTTCGAGGCGCAGGGGGTCGGCGAACTCGCCGCGGGCGTGCATCCGGCAACCCAGTCGCGCGACAACCGAGGGGCGGACGTCCCAGAGGTCTTCCGGCGCGAGGTCGAAACCGCCGAGGGCCGACCGGCCTTTCGGGATGCCGCGGCCAAGGATGAAGGCGGGCGGCTGGAGGCGTCCGGCGAGGTCCTCGGGTTCGAGGAGCGTCGGGCCGAGGATTTCATCGAGCCGGCCGCTGCGGCGTTCGAAGATGCTCGCGAAGAGGCCGCCGCGCTTCGCATCGAGGATGGGGACGACGCGCGAAGCGTCGGGCGGGGCGTTCTCGGCAAGAGCGCGAAGGGTGGGGACGGCGACAATCGGCGCGCCGGTGTGCCAGGCAGTGAACTTGGCGAAGACGACGGCGATGCGCAGGCCGGTGAAGGACCCGGGGCCGATGCTGACGGCCAGCAGTTCGATGTCCTGCGGGGTCCAGCCGGCGGCGGCGCAGGCGTCGCGGACCGTCGCGATCAGGTCCCGGCGGTGGCGAAGGTCTTCGTCGAGCCGGCGTTCGTCGAGGAGCCGCTCGGAATCGGCCAGGGCGATGCCGCCGCGGGGACCCGAGGTTTCGACGGCCAGAATGCGCATGAGCAGCCTTTCGCGGCGCCGGACGGGGTGCATTCTAACCCGCCAAGGCGCCGGCGGCAAGCGTCGGGCGTTGGGGTGTGGCTGTTCTTCGTGGCATGGTGTTGGCGCTGGGTTGTTAGGAGGCGGCTTCAGCCGCCTTGGCGCCGCGTGCTCGTCCGCCGTAGCCCGCAGGGCGAAGGCGGAAGCGGCGACTAACGCGGGGCAAAGGCCCATGAATGGGCCTAACTGCCACTGCCACTACCACGATCCGCGGCCACACCCGCCGCGGTTTCTTCTTTGGGGCTGGAAATTACCCCAGGGGTAATTTCCGCCTAACCTGTGGGCTGGGCAGAGGTTACCGTGATTTTTTGGAACACTCAGGAGGCCTGGACGAATTCAGGGGGACGCAATTACTGATTTCGGTTTTCCGATTTTCGGCCACCCCATCCTGCTTTTCCCCCGCCCGCGCACTGTTGCCTTTCGCCGCCTGCCACGGCGAAGTTCGCGCAAGCGAACGAAGACGGGTTCGTTCCGCCCTTCGACCTCGCTCAGGGCCCTGAGGCTTTCGAAGGGCGTTCCGCATTCCGCCCTTCGACATAACTCAGGGCGGCCCGAGCATGGTCGAGGGGCCGCGTTCCGCGTTGCCTTTCCCGGAAACGGTTGACTTGGTCGGCCAGGGGCCTATACTGGACACCCTTCGCCGGAAACAAAAGAGGAGACAGGCGATGATCGACGCGAGACTGCTTGAGATTCTGGTGTGCCCGGCCTGCAAGACGAAGGTCCGTCCGGAGGGGGACTGCCTGGTGTGCCAGAAGCCGGGATGCGGGCTTCGGTACCCGGTTCGGGACGATATTCCGGTGATGCTCGTCGAGGAGGCGGAGAAACCGGGCGAGGCATCGAAGGGAGCGGAAGGGCATAGTTAGCCGCCGCGCTTGCTTGCCACGCCATAGCCCGAAGGGCGACGGCGGGCGCGGCGCGTGCTGTTCATCGGAGCGGGTGAGGCGATGATCGCACTGGTGTCGGACATACACGGCAACATCGAGGCGATGGACGCGGTGTGCGCCGACATCGCGGAGAAAAAGTGCGACACGATCCTGTGCCTGGGAGACGTGGTGGGGTACGGTCCGGACCCCAAGGCGTGCCTGGACCGCGTGATGGGGTTCGACCGGACGATCATGGGGAACCACGACCACGCGGTGTTCATCGAACCGGCGGGATTCAACACGCCGGCGGAGCGTTCGATCTTCTGGACGCGGAAGGTGCTGGAGTCGGAGCCGGACGAGGCGCTGCGGCGCCGGCGATGGGAGTTCCTGGCGCGAATGGGGACGTCGCATTCGCAGGATGGAATCCTGTACGTTCACGGTTCGCCGCGGTATCCGATGCACGAGTACCTGTTTCCGGACGAAGGCGAGATGAGCCCGGCGAAACTGATGCAGGTGTTCGACCTGGTCAAGAGCGCGTGCTTCCTGGGGCACACCCATTTGCCGGGCGTATTCACCGCAGCGTACGAATTTCTGACGCCGGCCCAGGTGGGGTACAAGTACGCGATCGGCGAAGGCAAGGCCGTCATCAACGTCGGGAGCGTCGGACAGCCGCGCGACCTCGACCCGCGCGCGTGCTACGTGACGCTCGACGGCAACGAGGTCCAGTGGCATCGCGTGCCGTACGACTATAAGGCCACGATGGAAAAGATCCTGGCGATCGAGGCGTTGGACGATTTTCTGGCGAACCGGCTGGCGGAAGGGCGGTAACGGCATTGCGGATTGCGGATTTCGGATTGCGGATTGAAACGGCAAAACGGCGCACAGTACGCCCGCGCGCCACACTTGGCCGCCCGCCTTGGCGGGCGCGTGCCTTCGATTGCAGATTGCAGATTTCAGATTTCGGATTGCCCTCAGGCACTTAGGGCTCGAACATGGACCGCGAATCGATCATCCGAATGGTGGCGGCCGTTGCCATCTCCATGGGCATCATGATGGTCTTCCAATTCGTGATCGCACCTCGCCTGTGGCCGCCGGTGGAAAGGCCGGCCGGGCAGCCGGCGTCCAAGCCGCCTGCCGAGAAGCCCGCCCCTGAATCGCCGGCGCCCGAGAAGCCGGGGCCGGGAACCATCACGTCGGAACCCCCTTCGCCCGAAGCCCCCGCACCCGAAAAGCCCGCGCCCGAGACGCCGCCTTCGGACCGCGCACTGGTGGGCAAGCCACCAGTGCCACCCGGCCCTGCGGAGAAAGCGCCGGAACTCGTGGCCGTCGGCGCAACGGGTGAGGAGGCCGAGAAGCCGGCCGTCATGGGTTCGGCGCGGTATGGGAGCGATTACAATCTGGAAGTCCACGTGACGCCGCGCGGCGGGGCGGT